>Ga0307477_10000054_pt1 | contig 175404 bp, 149 predicted proteins | sample atmos_gasesECM2C_FD_203316 | JGI IMG/M metagenome (GOLD analysis project Ga0307477, IMG submission 203316) | Hardwood forest soil microbial communities from Morgan-Monroe State Forest, Indiana, United States - atmos_gasesECM2C_515 | ecosystem: Environmental > Terrestrial > Soil > Temperate...
TGTTTTTGATTGGCGGACTTCTTTTCTTGCTCGATTTTTTTATCTGACGCATCATTGCTGCCTCGCGCTGTTCTTCGCGCGGGCTCCTATGAAACCTTCTCTGATCGTTCATGGCGGCGCGTGGGATATTCCCGACGAGGCCGTCGAAGCCTGCAAATCCGGGTGTCGCCGCGCTCTCGCCGCGGGATGGTCTCTTCTCGCCGGGGGCGGCTCCGCTCTTGACGCGGTCGAAGCCGCCATCGTCGTGCTCGAGGATGAGCCCGTCTTCGACGCCGGATTCGGCTCTCATCTCAATCTGGATGGCCACGTCGAATGCGACGCTATCGTCATGAATGGCGCAACGCTCCGTGCCGGCGCCGTCGCCGCATTGCAACACATTCGCAACCCCATTCGTCTGGCTCGCGCTGTCCTGGAAAATTCTCCGCACATGATGCTCGTCGCCGAAGGCGCCGAACGCTTCGCCAAACAGCACGGCATTCCACTCTGCGCTCCGGAAGATCTTGTCAGTCCGGCCGAACGCGAAGCCTGGTCTCATTGCAAAGGGGACAAACACGCTGCCGCCCATCACCGCGGTCACGAGCAAGGCACCGTCGGCGCCGTCGCCATGGATCGCGAGGGCCACATTTTCGCCGCCACTTCCACCGGCGGCACCTGCTGCAAACTTCCCGGCCGCGTGGGCGATTCGCCGCTCATCGGCTGCGGTTGTTATGCCGACGCGCAAGCCGGGGGCGTTTCCTGCACCGGCTACGGCGAAGCCATCATGAAAATCGTTATGGCCAAAACCGCCGTCGATCTTCTTCGCCGCCCTGCGACTTGTGTTGACTCTCCCGCCGGGGCGGCCTGTGATATTTCCAGCGCCAATCTCGCCGCGCGCGATGCGGTCCATTACCTCGCCAAATGCACTCACGCCACCGGTGGCCTCATTCTTCTCGACCGCGACGGCAATCCCTCCTTCGCCTTCAACACGCCCCGCATGGCTTACGGCTACGTCGCCCCCGGCGGCGCCTTCGTTGTCACGGTCTAGCGCTATTGCTCCCGGCTTTCGTTTATTCTGTTTCCTCACGCGAGGATTTCGCCAATGAAAATCTCCCACCGTCTCTGGCTTCGACTCTCGCTTTCACTCGCTGTTTTTTGCGGACTGTTCTCCGCGCCGCCCGCGCGCGCGCAGGAACCAACCTCGCGTCCCGCCGTCATCCTCATCTCCATTGACGGCCTCAAGCCCGAATACGTTCTTGACGCCGACGCCCACGGCCTGAAAATCCCCGCGCTTCGCCGCTTCCTCCGCGAAGGCACATACTCCACCGGGGTTCACGGCGTCGTGCCCACCGTCACCTATCCCAGCCACACTACGCTCATCACCGGTGTTTCTCCCGCCAGGCACGGCATTTACGCCAACACCACATTCGATCCGCTACGCAAAAATTCCGGCGGCTGGTATTGGTACGCCGAGGACATCAAAGTCCCCACGCTCTGGGACGCCGCGGCCGATGCCGGTCTCTCCACGGCCAACGTTCACTGGCCCGTCAGCGTCGCCGCGCGCATCACCTGGAATCTTCCGCAGTACTGGCGCGCCGGCACGCCCGACGACCGCAAACTTCTCCGCATCCTCGCCACGCCCGGCCTTCTCGACGCGCTCGAAAAAGACCTCGGCCCCTACGCCGATGGCATCGACGAAACCATCACCGGCGACGAAAACCGCGCCAAGTTTGCCGCGCGCCTCATCGAGCTCAAGCATCCTGCCTTCGCCACGATCTATCTCACCGCCCTCGACCACGAGCAGCACGCCTCCGGCCCCTTCAGCGCCGAGAGCAACGCAGCCCTCGAGCACATTGACGCCGCCGTCGCCGCCATCCTCGCTTCCATCCAGCGCACCTACGGCGATCGCGCCGTCGTCTGCATCGTTTCCGATCACGGCTTCGTCACCGCCGACAAAGCGCTGAACCTCGCCGCGGCCTTCCGCAACGCCGGCCTCATTGAATTCGGCCCGCCCCCTGCCTCCTCCGCTTCTTCCAGCGAACAAATCAAATCCTGGAAAGCGATGATCTGGGGTGCGGGAGGCTCCGCCGCCATCGTCCTCCACGACAAAAATGACGCCGCGACAAAATCAAAAGTCGCCGAGCTCCTCGCCAAACTCGCCGCCGATTCAGCCAACGGCATTGACCGCATCGTCCCCGAAAGCGAACTCCACGCCCGCGGCGGCTTTCCCGGCGCCGCGTTCCTCGTCGCCCTGCGCCCCGGCTTCGTCACCGGCGACGCCGTCTCCGGCGAAATCGTCACGCCCTCCGCCAGTATTCGTGGCATGCACGGCTACTGGCCCGATCACCCCGAAATGAATGCCTCCTTTTTCGTTCTCGGTCCCGGCATCCCCGCCGGCCGCTCTCTCGGCCTCATTGACATGCGCGCCATCGCTCCCACGCTCGCCCAAATCCTCGGCCTTCGCCTCCCCTCCGCCGAAGCACGGTCTTTGTGTCCCGCGTTGGGTTGCGGGACGCCGCCTGTGCTTCCCTGATCTATTGCCATTTGTAGCTGCTAAGAGACCGCGCGCAAGGGCGACAGATCACAGGTGGCGCGGCCGCCGGAGGTCCTGCGTCCGGCTTGCGGGCGACTGCGTCCCTTTCGTTACCTGCTGCGGGCTTGCGCTCTGGTTTACGCTCGCCGGGGCCGCGTTGCGTTCGTGCGGAGGCTTCAACGTTGTGCCGGCGATGTGGTCGAATGGCACGGTCCGCGCGAACGTCGGCAGGTTGTTTGCGCGCACCTGTGTGGCCGCCTCGAACCCGGACGCGAGTTTGATCAGCGTGGGCTCGCTGAACGCCGTCCCGAAGAAGCTGATTCCGAGGGGCACGCCGAATACCATGCCCGCCGGCACTTGCACGATGGGATAGCCCGGCCCTGCCGCCAGACCAGAGGTGCCAAACAGGAAGTGATCGCCGTAGATGAGGTCGGTGGCCCACGCTGGGTTGTCAGTGGCGGAGATGATCGCGTCGAGGCCATTGTCGCTCAATGCCTTGTCCATGCTGGTGCCGGCCGCCTGATCGAGGTCCAGCGCCTGGTTGTAGCTAATGTTGAGACCGATGAAGGGGGTGAGAGCCGGCTGCAAGTCGTCGAGCCCGGGAGCCAACGACTGGGCCAGGTCCCAGATATCCTGGTTGAAGTACGGCATCTCGTCGTCCGCATGGGCGTTGTTGAAGGCGATGGCGTCGTTCAGCGTCTTGCCCGCCACGGGAACGCCCACCCGCGTGGCGAAGTAGCTCTGCACATCGCGCCTGAAGTCGAAGACCAGCACCAGGAGTTCGCCGCTTGCCGGTGTGAGCGTGGCTACCTGGTCCAGGTCGATGACGGTCGCGCCCGCATCGGTGATCGCCTTGACCGCGGCCTCGAAAGCCGCCAGCACGTTAGGGGGCGTCGCGACAAACGTCGGGAATCCCGGCGGCCCGAAGCCGCCCAGCCCCACCCGCGTCACGCCGATGCGCGCGCCCATTAGACCGTTCGGGTTCACGAACTGCGTGTAATCCGTGGGGATGTTGGTCGGCCGGGAGAAGCGGCCTCGCCAGCCGAGTGGAACGTCGCCCGTCGCTGGATCGCGGCCGTCGAAGCCGCGGCTCTGGATCACGCCGAGAGCCGCCGCCGCATCCGCCACGGTTCGGCCGTGGACTCCCACCGTGTCCTGGATGTGGGTGATGGGCACCACGCCTGCGCGGCTAGTGAGGCCCACGGTCGGCTTAATGCCCACGACCCCATTGGCGTTCGCAGGGCAAACTACGCTGCCGTCCGTCTCCGTGCCGAACGACACGGTGGCGAAATTTGCCGACGCCGCGGCGCCTGAGCCGGAGCTGGAGCCGCAGGGATTTCGGCTGATGCCATAGGGATTGTTCGTCTGCCCGCCGCGGCCTGACCATCCGCTGATGGACTCGAAGGAGCGGAAGTTGGCCCATTCCGATAGATTCGTCTTCCCCAGGATTACCGCGCCGCCCGCGCGCAGGTTGGCGGCGACCGTGGAGTCGCGCATCGCCGGCGTTCCCACCAGCGCGAACGAGCCCGCGCTGGTCTGCATCTTGTCGTGAGTGTCGATGTTGTCCTTCAGCAGCACCGGAATTCCGTGCAAGGGCCCTAGCACATGGCCCTGTCTGCGCAGCCTGTCCGCGTGGCGCGCCATCGCCAGCGCGTCGGGGTTCAGCTCGATCACCGCGTTCACCCCGGGGCCATTCTGGTCCAGCGCGATGATACGGGCGATATATTCCTCGGTCAGCTCCTCCGAAGTGAGCCTGCCGGAGGCCATCTCCGCCTGGAGTTGGGCCACCGTAGCTTCGTTGTGCCGCGTCGGAATGTTGTCTTCGTCGTCGTTCCGCGTCGCCACTTTGTCGTTCGCCGCCGCCAGAGGCGACAGCAGCAGAGCTGCAAAAAGGATCGTGCGCATCACTGGGGTTGTCATGTCGTTCCTCCTTCGAGCCTCGCCGCGCATTGCCGGCGAAATCAGGGGGACAGGACTCAAGATGCGTTCGTCGGCAGGGGTGCGGCGATTGGGCTTTTCGAGGGGCCGAGACTACTTCGCTGTCTGGCCGATGTCAATTAAAACCATTATTGTTGAAGTGGCCGGTGGATCCTCGATTCCGGCCTGCCCGCCGCGGCAGGAATCACGCGCGCCCTTCGAGGCAACGCAATTGACCCGGCGTGCTTCTCTCCCTACCATGACGGCAGCGCTCGCCTGCGCATTGCGGCGCAGGGGAGCGAGTCTCCCATGAAATCAAAAGTCATCTACGTCACGCTCTTCTGGCTGCTGCCGCTCACCGCGGCGGCGCAGACGGCTGATTCCATCCTCGACAGAGCCATCGCCGCGCGCGGGGGCCTCGACAAAATTCGCGCCGTCCAGGCGGAACGCATCTCCGGCCGCATTTCCTTCGGCGCGGATGCGGAAGGCCCCTTTTTCGTCGAGCTCAAGCGCCCGCGCAAGATGCACATGGAGTTCACCATGCAGGGCAGCACGATGGTCCGTGTGTATGACGGAAAATCCGCCGGCTGGGCCAACAACCCTTTCGCGGGGAAAAACAATCCGGAGCCCATGGCCGAGGAGGAGCTAAAAAACATTTCCGAGGAATCCGATTTCGACGGGCCACTGGTGAATTACAAAGCGAAAGGCAATCAGATCGAGCTGGCGGGCAAGGACAAGGTGGAGGGCAGGGAAGTCTACCGGCTGAAACTCACCACCAAAAACGGCGACGTGCGCTTTTATCTTTTCGACAGCGAAACTTTCCTGCTGCTGAAGTGGGAAGGCAAGCGCAAGTTCAAAGACGAAGACAGGCCCGTCGAATCCTATTTCCGCGATTATCACGATGTCGGCGGCTTGCAGTTTGCCTTTGAAATCGATTCCGGCACTTCCGCCGAGGAAATCAGCCAGAAAATTCTCATCGACAAAATCGAACTCGACCCGGAGATCAGCGATTCGCGTTTCGTCAAGCCGTCCGCGCCGCCTGTTGCGTCTCCGCCCGCATCCGCAGCTCCGAACTCATCCGCACCCGCTCCCCAGGAAACGCGCCCCGCCGAACCGCCCGCTGCTTCCCCCGCCGAGCCTCCACCTCCTTCAAGCCCGCCTGCGTCCGGCCCCTTGCCGGATTCGCGCCACGTCCGGGCGTATCACCTGTTGCAGCCAGATGATGAGTTGCATACTATGATTTGAGAACCATGGAGCTGACGCTCAATCTCGTTTGGCTGTGCGTGGCGATCGTAGGACTCAAACTGCTGTGCGGCAGCCTGTCCCGCGCCGATGCGCCTTCCGATCGATCACCGAGTCACTGGCGGAAGATCGTGGCGATGAGCTGCGCGCTGGTCATCCTGTTTTTTGTCATTTCGATGACCGATGATTTGCACGATCAGGAAATCTTGGTAGAGGAAAGCAAGTCGTCCCGCATTCTCTCCGGGCTGGATGCTTCCTCGCCGGGCGTTCCCGGCCCCGTCGTTCCTCTAGTTTTTCTGCTATTCCTTGCCCTCGTTTGTGATGTTCCTGCTTTGCCGGCCGTGAGAACGCTCGTGGAACCTTCGGAAGATTTATTCCCGGCCGCGATCCATCACGATCGGCTCTGCGGGCGAGCGCCGCCTGCCTCGCTCGCCTGAACCAGCGCGTCTCCCTTTGACAAAAGTTGTTGGTGGAGAAGGTCAATGAAGCTGGGTGCCCTTGTCTCGGTACTTTTTCTATTGGCGCAATCCTCGCCGGTGGACACAAAACAATTGTCCGCGTGTGCGAAGAAATGAAGGCCACTGTGAGTTACTTTTTTGTGGAGTGGGAACCATCATGAAGAAAAATTTCTGGAAATATTTTGCGCTCGTTGCATTACTCCCCGTTTGCGCGGAGGCGCAAACGCCGTCGCCACTGAGCTGGGAACAAGTGCGGCAGCGCTTCGAACAAAATAATCCCACGCTGCGAGCGGGACAAATTGGGATCGACGAGTCGAAGGCACAAGAGATCACTGCGTTCCTTCGTCCGAATCCGAATTCCACTCTGGCTGCGGATGGAACACAGATCGCTCCTCACAAAGGTATCTGGCGGCCGTTGGCTGGAACGTATGAAACGCCGGGCGTCAGCTATTTGCACGAACGACGGCATAAACGGGAACTCCGGCTGGAAAGCGCGCAGAAAGCCACCGGAATCGCGGTTTCGAGCCAGACGGACCTAGAAAGAAATCTCCTTTTCAATCTGCGCCTGGCATTCGTGCAGACTCTTCAGGAAAAGGCGATTTACGAGCTCGCGAAGGAAAATCTCGTGTATTACGACCACGTCCTCAATGTGAATCGCGAGCGATACAAAGCCGGCGGCATCGCACAGGTGGATTTGGATCGCCTCGAACTGCAACGCGTGCAGTATGAATCCGACCTGCAAATCGCAGAAGAAAGTCTAGAAACTGCGAAAATCGAACTTCTCATGCTCCTGAACGACCGGACGCCGGTGGACCAGTTCGATGTCACCGGGCCCTTTGACTTTTCGAGGCAAATCGCACCTCTTGACGAGGTGCGCCAGGAGGCACTCGATGCCCGCCCGGATTTGAGGGCGGCCCTGCAATCCATCGAAAAGGCCAAGACCGACCACCGGCTGGCGGTCGCAAACGGATCGACTGATCCGACCTTGAGCGCGTGGTATACGCACAATTCATCGAATAACAATCCCTTTGGGATCAACACCATCGGCGCAAGCGTCAGCATTCCCCTGCGAATTTTCGACCGCAACCAGGGCGAAAAGCTGCGCACGCAGCTGGACATCGACCGCAGCGCAAAACTCGCTGACGCCGCCAAAGCGCAAGTGTTCAGCGACGTGGATTCCGCATACGCCACGGTGACGAGCACGGTGACGCTGCTGCAGCCTTACAAAGACCGATATTTGGATATGGCCTCGAGAGTGCGGGACACTATTTCCTTTTCCTACGAACATGGCGCGGCATCGCTGCTCGATTTTCTAAACGCGCAGGCGGAATACCGGAGCGTACAAGTCAACTACTTGAATCTGGTTGCTTCCTATCTGAGCGCGGCAAACCAATTGAACCTGGCAGCAGGACGTGAGGTCATCCAATGAAACGCATGGGGTTTCTGGCGAAGGCCCTATTTCTTACTGTGAGCCTTTTTCTCGCGGGTTGCGGCGAAGGCAAAGGTGATCCCAAAGCGGAAGCGCCACCGCCGACGACGGTCGAGCATGAACAGGATCTCAACGTCGTCCAAGTAAGCCATCCGGAGCAGTTTCCGCTGGCCACAGCGGCCGTGCACCTTGCTTCCTCCCAGTTGACGGTCACCGGCACGGTCAATCCGGATATCTCCAGGACCGTGCCCGTGATTTCGATCGCCACCGGCCGCGTTGTGGAGATTCACGCGCGGCTCGGCGACGCCGTGAAAAAAGGCCAGCTCCTGTTGCGGGTGCAAAGCGCGGACATGTCTGGCGCATTTTCCGATTATCGAAAAGCAGTGGCTGACGAAAAACTCGCGCGCATACAATTCGAACGCGCCAAGCTGCTCTACGACAAAGGGGCCATTTCTCTGAACGATTTCCAGACAGCGGAAGACGTCGAGAACAAGGCTCAGGTGGACGTGGAGAACACGACCGAGCGTCTTCGCGTGCTCGGCGGAAGCATCGACCATCCAGCCCCCATCGTGGACATTCGCGCTCCGGTTTCCGGCGTGATCACCGACCAGCAAGTTACCAATGCTGCAGGCGTGGCAGGTTTGAGCTCCCCGAATCCGTTCACGATCGCGGACCTTAGCTACGTGTGGATTCTCTGTGACGTTTATGAGAACGACCTTGCCAACGTGCATATCGGAGAGACCGCTGACATCCGTCTGAATGCGTATCCCGAGAAAGTGTTCACCGGTCGAATCAGCAATATCGGTCCGGTTTTGGATCCGGCCCTGCGTACGGCTAAGGTGCGCATCGAAGTGCGTAACCCGGGCTTAATGCGGGTGGGAATGTTCGTGACCGCTACATTTCACGGACAAAAAAAAGAAACGCACGCGACGGTCCCCGCCGCTGCGATCTTACATTTGCATGACCGCGACTGGGTTTACGTTCCTGCAGGCGACAAGAAGTTCCGGCGGGTGGAAGTCACCGCTGGGGAGGCTCTGCCCGAGAAGATGCAGGAGATCCTTTCGGGCATACAGCCTGGACAACAAGTGGTGACGAATGCGCTGGTGTTGCAGAACACCGTGGAGCAATAGGTGAAAGTCCATCAGGGATATTTGCGGACGATCTGATGATTCGCGCGATCGTCAACTACGCGCTCGACAATCGCTTCATCGTGCTCGCGATTGCGATTCTTCTGCTTATTTGGGGCGCAATCTCCTTTCACGAACTGCCCGTCGAAGCCTACCCCGACGTAGCGAACAACTACGTGCAGGTAATCACGCAATGGCCGGGCAGGGCGGCGGAAGAAGTCGAGCGGCAAGTCACGATTCCCATTGAAATCCAGATGAACGGGACCCCGCATTTGGAGCATTTGCGCTCGGTCTCACTGTTCGGACTTTCCAGCGTGATGATGATTTTCGATGACGGGTCCAACAACGACTGGAATCGCCAGAAGGTACTGGAGAGACTGTCGCAGGTGACGCTCCCGAATGGCCTGACACCGCAGATGGGGACGGATTGGAGTCCGGTGGGCCAGATTTTCTGGTACACGCTGAAGAGCACCAACCCGAAATACGACCTCATGGAATTAAAGTCGATCGAGGACTGGACTCTCGAAAAGCAATTCAAGTCCGTACCCAATGTCGTTGATGTTGTGAGTTTTGGCGGCACAACCCGGGAATATCAGGTGCGCGTCGATCCGAATAAACTGGTCGCCTACGGCTTAAGCATCGCCCAAGTTGAACAACAACTCGCCAGCAACAACACCAATGCCGGCGGGAGTTTCGTTGAATCGGGCCTGCAGCAGATTAATGTGCGCGCCGTAGGACTGTTCAACAGCGTTCAGGATATCGAGCAGACTGTTCTCACGACAAGAAAGGGCACCGCGCTTCACGTCAAAGATATTTCCACGGTGACCCAGGCCCCGAAGATTCGCCTGGGACAGATCGGAAAAGCGTTGCATCGATCCGATGGAAAAGTCATCGACAACGAGGACGTCGTCGAAGCCATCGTTCTCCTTCGGAAGGGCGCGGATTCCGACGCCACGCTTGAGTCTATTCATGCGAAGGTGAAGGAGCTGAACGAACATATTCTTCCGCCGGGCGTGAAAATCGTTCCGTTCCTTGACCGCAGCAACCTGGTTCATTACACGACGCATACGGTGCTGCACAACCTTACGGAAGGGATTTTTTTCGTATCGCTGATCCTTTTTCTTTTTCTGGGCAACGTCCGCGGCGCGCTGATCGTGGCGCTTACGATTCCGTTCGCGTTGCTTTTTGCAGCGATCTGCCTCGGGTTAAACAAGATTCCCGCAAACCTTCTTTCTCTAGGTGCTCTGGATTTCGGGATGGTGGTGGACGGTTCCGTAGTCATCATGGAAAATATTGTCCGCCACTTCAGCCTTTCCGCCACTTCGCAGAAGAGCACGATGGTGCGAGTTCGTGACGCCGTGCGCGAAGTGATCCGGCCGGTGTTCTATGCCCGCGGCATCATCATTACCGCATACCTGCCAATTTTTACGCTGCAGAGTGTGGAGGGGCGTCTTTTCAAGCCCATGGCCTGGACGGTTTCCTTTGCGCTCCTGGGCGCACTCGTTTTTTCGATCATGATCGCGCCCGTCCTGGCCTATATGCAATTTCGCAATGGCGTAAGCGAATGGCACAACCCGGTGATGGAATTCCTGAGGGTTCGATACCGCCTCGCCGTACGCCAGGCCATCGAGCATCGCTGGCTGACCGTCGGCGTGGCCGCCGTTGCTCTGGGCATTGCGGTCTTCCTTATGTTGAGCGGCGCAATCGGATCGGAGTTCTTGCCGCATCTGGACGAAGGAGCGATCTGGGCCCGCGGGACTTTGGCGCCGAGCACGGGACCCACCGAGGGCACGCGAGTCATGAATCAGGCGCGGCTGATCCTAGCTTCGTTCCCCGAAGTGACCCAGGTTGTCTCGCAAGTCGGGCGACCCGACGACGGAACGGACACCACCGGCTTTTTCAATACGGAATACTTTGTCGATCTCCTGCCGAAGAATAAGTGGCGCGCCGTTTTTCACGAAGATAAGGACGAGTTGATCGCGGCGATGGATCGTGAACTCAACAGGATCCCGGGCGTTCTCTGGAATTTCTCCCAGCCCATCGCCGATAACATGGAGGAAGCGGTCAGCGGCGTAAAGGGCGAGCTCGCGGTAAAAATGTATGGCGAAGACTTGAGAGTGCTGGAAGAAAAAGCCGACGAGATTGTAAGCGTCATGCGCCGCATCCCTGGAATCGAAGATTTGGGGCTTTTCCGTGTTTTGGGACAGCCCAATCTGAACCTCGTCGTCGACCGCCAGCAAGCTGCCAGGTTCGGGATAAACGTGGGAGACATTCAAGATGCCGTTGAAACCGCGGTAGGCGGGAAAGCGGTGAGCCAGGTGCTACAAGGGGAGCAACGGTATGACCTGGTGATGCGCTATCTCGAGCCTTTCCGGAATACGAAGGAAGCCATCGAGAATGTCCGCTTGCTGTCGCCTTCCGGAGAGCGCGTCGCTCTATCGCAGCTCGCAAAGATTGAGGTCCGCGATGGCGCCTCGGAGATCTACCGCGAGGCGAACTCCCGTTACGTGGCCATCAAGTACAGCGTGCGTGGCCGCGACCTCGGCGGCGCGGTCGAAGAGGCCATGAGGTCAGTGGAACAGAAAGTAAAACTTCCGACCGGCTATCACATCGATTGGGCAGGCGAATATGAGAGTCAGAAAAGATCGGAAAAGCGCCTTTTGATCGTACTGCCCATAACCTTGCTGGTCATTTATGTGATCCTCTACACCATGTTCAGTTCCTCAAAATGGGCTCTTTTGATTCTCGCCAACGTGACGATGGCGCCGATCGGCGGTCTGCTTGCTCTGCTCGTCACCGGCACGCATTTCAGCGTTTCCTCTGGCGTGGGTTTCCTGGCGCTCTTCGGCGTTTCCGTGCAAACAGGTGTGATCATGGTCGAATATATCAACCAGTTGCGCGCGGGGGGGCATTCGATTGTGGATTCCGCAGTCGAAGGAGCTGTTCTTCGCCTTCGACCGATCATGATGACGATGCTGGTGGCGTCGCTTGGGCTATTGCCCGCAGCGTTATCTCGGGGTATCGGGTCCGATTCGCAGAGGCCTTTCGCGATTGTAATCGTGGGGGGACTGCTGGCTGTTCTGGTGCTCAGCATATTTGTACTGCCGGCGTTGTATGTTTGGGTCGCCAAAGACGGCGACAAACTGCCAGAACCGGATGCGGACTTTGAAGAGACCGTGTAACGCCGCGAGCATTCCGCGTTGCAGCCGGACGTGGGGGTGATGAAGCGGAGCTGTTCCCGTGAAGGAGCAGGATCGGTGAAAAAAGAAGAGGTTCGCGAGCGTATCGAGGAAATCGGTCTCATCCCTTCTGTCCGCGTGTCTTCTCCCGCACATGCACGCTTTGCCGCAGAAGCGGTCAACCGTGCCGGAATCCCCATCGCGGAGATCACTTTGACTGTGCCTGGAGCGCTGGAAGTAATTTCCCATCTGGCGCAGGGTTTTCCGGAAATGATCGTAGGAGCGGGAACCGTCTTGGATGTGGAAACTGCGCAGCGCTGTTTGGATGCCGGGGCAAAATTCTTGACGAGTCCCGGGCTCGTCTTGGAGGTCGTAGATTTCGCGGTGAAGAAGGGCGTCCTCGTTGTTCCCGGCGCTTTGACGCCAACCGAGGTGATCGCGGCGTGGCAAGCCGGGTCCGACCTGATCAAAATATTCCCGTGCGCACAGGTCGGCGGAGACAGCTATATCCGAGCGCTGAAAGTGCCATTCCCGAAAATCCCGCTGGTTGCCTCGGGTGGCGTGAACCAACAAACGGCCGTCAACTACATTCTGGCCGGGGCCACCGCCCTCGGCGTGGGCAGCGAGTTGATTCCGAAAGAAGCCCTCAAACTCCAGCAGGAAGAACGGATTCACGAACTGGCCCGGCGGTTCTTGACGAGAGTGAGGGAAGCGCGGAACCAAAAAGCAGTAAATGGATGAGTCGGTGATCCGTGTGACCACGCTCGCTGTTCCGGTTCTTCCCGCGGGCATTTGGCGCTTCGTCCTTCAATCGTTCGGAGCCGCTTGCGTTATCCTTCTTCCATGGCTCGCACCGCGGACCAATCGAAAGGACATGATCGTACCGGTCTATGCTTCGATTGCGCTCACGCTCGCCGCGTCGAATCCGCTCGCGGCTCTGTTTTCTTCCTGTGTGAGCTCTCCCTGACCGATCCCCGCTTCCCCAGATATCCGCGCCTGCCTATTATTTCTTGTTCCGGCTACGCAAGAGAGAGAATCCGGCGACCCGATCCAATCACGGTAGTAGACTACGACCCACACTGGCCCGCACTATTCGAATCGCTGCGGTCGGAGGTCGCCGGAGCCCTCGGCGATTTGGCCCTGGCCATCGAACACGTGGGCAGCACTGCCGTCTCGGGACTCGCTGCCAAACCGATCATTGACATCGATGTGCTCCTTCGTTCTGCGTCTGATCTTTCCGTTTGTATCGAGCGGCTAGCCGTCATCGGATACAAACATCGGGGTGATCTCGGGGTACCAGAACGCGAAGCGTTTGCCGCACCGCCCGGCCGGCCCGCGCATCATCTATATGTTTGCCCGCCCGAAAGCCGGGAATTTCGTCGTCATGTGGCGGTGCGGGACTACCTGCGCACCCATCCATCGGACGCGAGTGCATACGGGGAGTTGAAGCGTTCGCTGGCTGTCCGCTATCGTGACGAGCGTTCCGCTTATAACGACGGCAAGAAGGAATTTATTGAGGCCCTCCTCCGAAGTGCAGCCCCCGGACTTCTCTTCCTACTCTAATAATTAAAATTATGGTAACTTAGCCGGCGGGTTCATCTTTCCGCCGAGGGTCGCGCATGCGATTCCGCTCAGACCTTCTTCTCTCCGCCGCTGCTATTTGTTTGCTCGTCGCGTCCGGGCCCGCGGCTGGCGATACGCTGAAGATCACGAGCACGCCACCGGGTGCGACGGTCGAAATTGACGGCGTCATCGCCGGCACAACGCCCTACGAAAAAGATCTTCCCGGCGGATACTTCCACAAGACCAAATCTTCTCTCGGCGCGCGTCTGGAACATCCCATGGTTGCGAGGATCACGCTCGCCGGATACGCCACCAAGGAGATCGAACTGACTGTCGGGCCCATGGAATGGATCGGCTTGAACGGCCGCAGCCACGGCGAATACTTTCTCTTCAAATCCGACCACTTTGACGTAACGCTGGAGCAATTCACGAAGTCGTTCACAGGCTCGTTGACGGCGGCGGTGGCAGGCACTGCGAAGGTGGAAATGCGCCCCGAACTCGCCGTCGAGGACGTGGTAGAAAAGTCGAAGCCGGCCGTTGTCCTCCTAAGAAGTCCGAGTGGGCAAGGGAGCGGATTTTTCATCAGCGATACCGGGGTGATCGCGACAAATGCGCACGTGGCGAAGGGGCAGGAGGCGCTGACGGCGATTCTCCCCACCGGCCAGCAGCTTGAGGCTAGAGTCGTTTACATCGATTCCGATATTGACTTCGCTCTTGTGAAAGCGGAAGGCAGCGGATTCCCGCATCTCACTCTGGCTGACCTGGCAACTGTGCGACAGGGGCAGACGGTCATCGCAATAGGAAACCCAGGGCTTGGGATTCCCTTCTCGGTAACGAAAGGGATTGTCAGTGCGATCGGACGGAAGTCCGATGCCGCCCGCGGCACCTGGATTCAGACGGACGCGGCCATCAATCCCGGAAACAGCGGCGGGCCGCTGCTGAATGGTTACGGGGAAGTGGTGGGCATGAACACGTCGAGGATTGTCAGGATAGGATTCCAGAGTATAAGTTTCGCGCTCAGTGCCACGGATCTCCTTGAAGTTCTCCGCCGCTTCTATCCCAATCTTTCTGCGGCTCAAAGTGCAGCTTCGCAGCCGGATGGGTTCGGTTCCGTCACGATCACTTCGATTCCGGATGGGGCCGAGATTTATGTGGACGACAAATTTGTCGGCAACGCACAAGCCACCCTCAAATTGGAGGCGGGAACGCACACCGTTCTCTTGAAATCACCCGGCTGCGCAGACTGGCAGCGTTCCCTGGAAGTCCTCAAAGACAGCTCTGTCACCCTGAAGGCTTCACTGGAAGCAAGCGAGCCATAGCTCTCCTTCCGATTGCTCTGCGCAAACCCCTGTGTTAGCATCCGCCCGGTTGGCCCCGACCGGGTCGGGGTCACACACGTTGGAGAGCGGACCAGGGGCTTTGCTTGTCCTTCGCCCTCGCGCAGCGCGGGGACCCAGGTACCGAGGCCACGTTCTCCTCCCTCAGCTTCTAACACGTTTAGGCGCAGGCCCGCGCCGCGATTCACGAGCACGGACCTCGCCCAATGGAGGTCTGCATGAAGAGCTATCTCACCAAGGACATCCGCAACGTTGGGATTGTCGGCCACGGCGGCACCGGAAAAACGCAGCTGGTGTCGTCGTTGCTCTTCACCGCGGGTATGACTCCCCGGTGGGGAAAAGTTGCGGAAAGCAGCACCACCACCGATTGGGACGAAGAGGAAATCGCCAGAAAAATCTCCATTCAAACGGGCCTCGCATATGCCGAATGGCCGACTACCCCTCCGGGAGCGGGGCAGGCCGGATCATCGGACAAAGTCAAAATCAATCTGCTCGATCTCCCTGGTTATTCCACGTTCATCACGGAAACAAAAGCCTCACTCATCGCCGCCGACGCCGCCCTCATCACCGTCGACGCTCACGTTGGCGCGCAGGTTACCACAGAAAAAGTTTGGGATTATTGCACGGAGTACGACATTCCCCGCGCTTTTGTTCTCACCTGGATGGACCGCGAGCTCTCCAGCTTTGAGCGATCCATGGAATCGCTCGAACAGGTTTTCGGCCGCAACGTGGTGGCCTTGCAACTTCCCATCGGCTCGGAGAAAGGTTTTCGCGGCGTCGTCGATCTGGTGGCCATGAAAGCCCACTTGTACAAACCCGACGGCGACGGCAAACCATCCATCGAAGAAATTCCCGCCGCCCTCGCCGCCGAGGCGAAAGAAGCGCACGAAAAACTTGTCGAAATGGTTGCCGAAGGCGACGACGAGCTGATGGAAGAATTTTTCCGGGAAGGCACGATCCCCATTGGGGATCTAATTCCGGGCGTACGAAAAGCAATCGTCGCGGAAAAAATCTTTCCCGTGCTGATGGTCTCCGCGCTGCGCAACATCGGCACCGCCAGCCTGCTCACTTTTCTTGCCGACGCTTTCCCGCATCCCGACGAACACGCTCAGGTCGGCTACAAGGAGCCGAACGGCCAGGGCGACCGCGTGGAGCGAAAATACGATGACGGCCAGCCGCTCTCGCTTTTTGTGTTCAAGACGCTCGCTGATCCTTTCGCCGGGCGCATCAACTATTTCAAAGTGAAGAGCGGGGTTCTCAAGAACGACGCCACGGTCATGAATTTCAATCGGAACAGCCCGGAACGCTTCCAGCACACCCAGATCGTGCAGGGCAAACAGCTCAGCGAAGTCGCCGAAATCCATTCCGGCGACATCGGCGCCATTGCCAAGCTGAAAGAAACGACCACTGGCGATACTCTGGGCGACAAAGCCTCGCCCATCTTCTACAAACCCGCGCAGCTCCCCGAACCCTCCATCACCTTCGCGATTGAGCCCAAAACGCGCGCCGATGAAGACAAAATCGGCGTCTCCATTCACAAGATCATGGAGGAAGATGCCGCGCTGCGTTTTATGCGCGATCCGCAAACCAAGGAATTTCTTCTTGCGGGCTCCGGCCAGCAGCACATCGAAGTGGTGGTGGCCAAGCTGCACAAGCGCTACAACGTCAACCTCACGCTAAAGCCGCCCAAAGTTCCGTACCGCGAAACTATTCGCGGCAAAGCGGACGCGGAAGGCAAGCACAAGAAACAGTCCGGCGGGCACGGGCAATTCGGAGTTTGCCGCATCAAGATGGAGCCCATCGAGCGAGGCAAGGGCATCGAGTTCGTCGATGATGTTTTCGGCGGCGCGATACCCAGAAATTGGATTCCCTCCGTAGAGAGAGGCATTCGCGACGCCGCAGCGCGCGGCTATCTCGCCGGTTTCCCGGTGGTTGATTTCCGCGCCGTGTTGTATGACGGCAAGTATCATGACGTCGATTCGTCCGACATCGCCTTCAAGATCGCGGGCTCGCTCGCGTTCAAGGAGGCGATGAAGCAGGCCCGGCCCGCGCTCCTCGAACCTGTCATGCACGTCGAAGTATATGCACCCGATCAATACTCGGGCGACCTGATGGGGGACCTCAGCGGGCGCCGCGGCCGCATTGCGGGCAGCGAAGCCCGCGGCCACAACGTCATTATCAAAGCCCAAGTGCCGCTCGCGGAGATGTTGAGCTACGCCAATGACCTCATCTCCAAGACACAAGGGCGCGCGAGTTACTCCATGGAATTCTCGCACTACGACTATGTGCCCAATGAGCTGGCCGAAAAAGTGATCGCAGCACACAAAGCGGCTCACGGTGAACAGCCCGTCGAAGAAGAAGTTTAGCGACGCTTCATTTTTCTCGTCGAGCAGCGTGGCCACGGATCAGTAATAGCGAGCAATTCTTCACGGATTACTCTTACCGCTTTGTGCCAAATTGGTGCTTGCCGAGGCGCAAATCAACTCCAGAATGGACAGCGACATGGAAAACAAACCCTCGCACAAACAGGACCGGCAAAACTCCGGGCCGCAAACAAAGGCCGTCCACGCCGGTGAGCCGCTCCGCCACGGCGTCGGCACATCCGTCGGCCCCAACATCTGCCGCAGCTCCACCTTCACTTTTTCGTCGACCGAAGAGATGAAGCGCTGGGCCGAGGGCAAGAGCAAGGCGTACATCTATACGCGCTATGGCAACCCCACGCTCGCGGTGGTGGAAGAAAAGATCGCCGCGCTGGAAGGCGCGGAAGCGGCGGTAGTCACTGCGTCAGGCATGGCCGCGATTTCCCACATCTTGTTCTGCGTGCTGAAGGCGGGGGATGAATTGATCTCCACCGCGCAGGTCTACGGCGGAACGTACCGATTGCTGCGCGACGTTTTCCCCGGACTGGGAATCAAGGTTCATCACGTGGAGACGGCCCTCGCCGGGATGGAAGAACTGGTGACGCCGCGCACGAAAGCGCTCTACGTGGAAACTCCGACGAATCCCACGCTGCGGCTGGTTGACCTTCACAAAGCGGTTGCGTTCGCAAAAAAACACAAACTCGTCTCCGTCATCGACAACACCTTTGCCACTCCGGTGCTGCAACAACCCATCGCCATGGGGTTTGACCTCGTGGTGCACAGCGCGACGAAAGCGCTGGCCGGGCATTCTGACATCATTGCCGGCGTTGCCGTGGGCAACAAGGAGTGGATGGAACGCATGCGGCACATGGTGATTTATCTGGGTGGCTCGATGGATCCCGACGCCGCGTTTCTGCTGAACCGCGGGATCAAGACACTGGGACTGCGCGTCCAGCGGCAATGTGAAAACGCCCTGGCGGTGGCGGAGTTCCTCGAAAAGCATCCCCAAGTTGCGCGCGTGCATTATCCGGGCTTGCCATCTCACCCGGACCACGCGCTGGCGAAAAAACAGATGCGCGGGTTCGGCTCGATGCTGGCGTTTGATGTGAAAGGCGGATTGCCGGCGGCGCGGCGCTTCTGTGACCGCGTGCAGTTGTTTCTGCTGGCGGCGAGTCTCGGCGGCGTGGAGTCGCTGGTTGTGTTGCCGGCCTACACTTCGCATTACAACATGAGCAACGAAGAACTGCTCCGTGCGGGCGTCGCTCCGGGAACGGTGCGCGTCTCCATCGGCGTGGAAGATGCCGCCGACCTGATCGCCGATCTGCAGCAGGCTCTGGCTTAACCGAACTCTGCTCGAAACGTAATTGGCTCCGGTTTGGATCTTGTTCGCAGCGTTATCTTGGGCAGCGATGCTTTTCGTCCGCGGCGCCCGAAAGGCGCCACGCTCGAAAAACCTGAGATACCGAAGAATGGGCGAAAGTTCGCGAGCAAGTAATAGTACCCCGTCAATTGAGTCATCACGACTGAAACCAGAGAAAGCTGTGCAGAACTGGGGTAAACATTTGCAAACTCAGGTCTTTGCAGGTAAAACCACTATTCGGTGCTATATAATAAATGCTTTACTATCAAGGCAGAAGAAGGCTTGAGAGCTTGTTTAAGGAGTTCGTACTTTTGGCATGATGATTGCACAGCTTTAAACTGGCAAATCGTGACCTGATGTGTCTGCCCGGAGGAAGTGTGAGCAAGCTGTTAATCAGTGGGGCGGTGCTGGCGGCTTTTTGTTTCGTCTTCGCGGGCGCCTCGAAGGCAGACACTCAGAACATCCAGTTAGGTTGCGTTTCTGTGACTTGCGTGTCGAACGGAAGCATTCTCACAACCCAGTCGCTCACGGGCGCACAGCTTGACCTGACCGGTAATTCGAACGCGGCTGGAGAGCTTTTCATCGCAATTTATGTCCCCGTTTCCACTGGCGGGGGAGTCGGCAACTTCACCGGGCCAAATCCTACACAGGTTTGGTCGGTCCTCGAGCCCGGCGTGACGCCCGGCAACGATCACAGTTACGGCAGTTCACTCGGAAAGGACCCCTTCGCAAACTCCGTCACGGGTTTCGTTGTCTCGGACTTTGACACCGGTATTCATTTCGCGTCGGGATGCCTGACGAGTGTTTGTACGTCACCAACCTTCACTGTGCCAGGGAGCTTCCCGTTCGGAACGATGTTTGTGGGATTCACGGAAGATACTCATGGCAACGTCGTTGCTTCCACGCCATGGAGCGAAAGTGTACTCGCCGTTCCTGAACCCTCAAGCCTAGGCATGCTCGGCATCGGGCTCGTGGGCTTGCTGGGCTTCGCTCGCCGAAGGCGGATTGCTTAGTAATCTCGATTGAACTCCGATTAAACCGCTTTCCATCCCCCAGAGTTGCAAACAAGGCTGACATCCATCTTTGCACCACTACTGCGGCTTGCACTGCAAATCCCAGCTTAGGGGCTCACTCCATGGCCGCGGCGTGGATTTGATTGCCGCGGGCTTTCACTTCGATGCAAACATAGAGGATTCTCTTTCGTCCTGATTGGGTCAAAAGCCCGTAGTTTCGGTCTACCGTTTGGCGAATTGCCAGGCGTCACAGCCTGGTCCCTGTGATCCGTGGTAAACAGGAGTGAGCAGGTTGCGCCCAGGGTGCTAGACTACCGAACCATCCATGCGTTGCCCATCCTGTTCCGCCACCAATCCGGACGCGAGCCGCTTCTGTAGTTCCTGCGGCTCGTTGCTCGATCCGAGTTCCGGGCCCACTGAGATGGCGACGACGCCCTTGTCTCCCTCGCCTCCGGTTCAAACACCAAGGCAAGACCCGCCCGCAGGAACTAGCCGGTGGCGTTCCTCCGCAGCCCGCGAACGTTTCGTTCCCGGCACGCTTCTCTCAGAGCGCTACCGCATCGTCGCGCTCGTCGGCAAGGGCGGCATGGGCGAGGTTTACCGCGCCGATGACCTGAAACTCGGCCAGACCGTCGCTCTCAAGTTCCTGCCAGTATCTCTTTCCGGGAACGAAGATGCGCTGAAGCGCTTCCACGCCGAAGTGCGTCTTGCCCGCCAGATTTCCCATCCCAACGTCTGCCGGGTCTTCGATGTGGGCGAGTCCGACAGCCGCGTTTTTTTCACCATGGAATATGTGGATGGAGAAGATCTGGCCACGTTGCTCCGGCGCATTGGGCGGCTGCCCGCCGACAAGGGCTTGGAGATCGCCCGTCAGCTCTGCGCAGGCCTCGCCGCCGCCCACGAATACGGCGTCCTTCACCGCGACCTCAAACCCGCGAACATCATGCTCGACGGTCGCGGCAAAGTGCGCATCACCGATTTTGGCCTCGCCGCTTTCGCCGAAGATATCGCCGCCGAAGAAATTCGCTCTGGCACGCCCGCGTACATGGCGCCCGAGCAGACGGCTGGCCTCGAAGTCACCGTCAAGAGTGATCTCTACTCGCTCGGGTTGGTGCTGTTCGAAGTTTTCACCGGCAAGCGCGCCACCGATACCGTCACTCCCGGGGATCTCCATCGCTCGCCCTCCCGTTCTCCGTCTTCACCCTCCTCTTCACGCGAGCCGGCGCTCGACCCGGTCGTCGAACGCGTCATTCTTCGATGCCTGGAGAAAAACCCGGAAAAGCGTCCGGCATCGGCTCTCCAGGTTGCCGCGGCACTCCCCGGTGGCGACCCGCTGGCAGCTGCTCTCGCGGCTGGTGAAACGCCCTCGCCGGAGATGGTTGCCGCTGCCGGCGATGAAAACGCCATCCGGCCCCGCACCGCCTGGATTTTACTGGCAGGCGCGCTTCTGGCAATCTCCACCGTTGTGGCGCTCTCGCCTTACACCACCCTCCTGGGTAGAGCTCCCATCGAGAAGAGTCCCGAAGTGCTCGAAGACCGTGCCCGTGATTTTTTGCGGCGCGTCGGGTACACGGAATCTCCGGCCGATTCCACGCAATGGTTTCTTCTGGATCTCGATTACCTCCGTTACGGCGCGCAGCACATACCGTCAACCCGGCGATTCAACGAACTCAGGACCGTCGAGCCGGCCCCCATGGATTTCTGGTACCGGTCAAGCCCCAAGCCGCTTGTGGCAATCGATGCGGGCGGGGCCATAACGAGTTCGGATCCTCCGTATGACATCTCGGGGATGACGACCCTCGAAATGGACGCTCACGGCCATCTTCTGCAGCTTCTCGTGATCCCGCCACAGGTAGACGATTCGAAAGGCTCCACGGCCGAGCCCGACTGGTCAACCTGTTTCGCTGAAGCGGGTTTGGACCTGAGTCGCTTTTCGCTCGCTGGTCCGAAATGGCTGCCGCCGGTTCCCTTCGATAGGCTTTCCGACTGGGAAGGCAGTGAACCGCAGCAGTCAGGCGTGCCTCTCCACGTCACCGCCGCCAGTTATCACGGCAAGCCCGTTTATTTCCAGGTGATCGGCCCGTGGAGCCGCCCCGCCCGGATGCAGGAAAGCCCGCAAACCCTCGTCCAGCGAATCTCTGCGGCAACGTTCACTCTTTTGATTCTGGCGCTTCTGGTCGGCGGGTTCTTCCTGGCAAGAAGAAACATCAGATTGGGGCGCGGAGACCGCAAGGGGGCCTGGCGTGTCTCCTCGGCTATTTTCGCCGCAGGATTTCTATTCTCAGTGCTGACCTGGCACCCGGTCGCGAAACTGGATGCGGCATTTTCCTATTTCGTGACGCAGTTTGCTTTCGGTCTGTTTGTCGCGGCGTATTCCTGGCTCAGTTACGTGGCTCTGGAGCCCTATCTGCGCCGCCGCTCGCCGCAACTGCTGATCTCCTGGACCCGTCTTTTGGATGGCCGCTTTCGCGACCCCTTGGTCGGGCGCGACCTCTTGGCTGGTGCGCTCCTCGGCTTCGCATTTGCGGCCGTGGTGTACTTCCGCAATGGCCTCCCTGGATGGATGAACATCCCGGGAAGATATCCACTCGACCCTGGCCGCCTTCCCCTGGGAAATACAGCCGAGGCTATCGGCCAGTTCTCCGGCGGGGCGAGCTTTGCTCTGCTCTATGCCTTAGCCCTCGTTTCGCTGCTGGTTCTCGCGCAGTTAATCTTCCGCAAGCACTGGCTGGCCATCGGAGTTTGTGGACTCGTGCTTTTCGTCACTCTTCTCCCCGGCCAGAACCTTTTCCTCGAGGTGCCTACGATCGCGCTGGAAGTCTTGATCGTTCTCATCGCCGTGGCCCGCTTCGGCTTGCTGTGCTTCGCCTTCACCGAGTTCTTTTACATTGCCCTGGCTACATTCTCCCAGGCGTTTGACTTCTCCCACTGGTACTCAGCGCGTTCTTGGTCAGCTCTCCTGGTTTGTGTCGGGCTCTCCCTGTACGGTTTTCGCAGAGCTCTGGGAGGCAAGCCAATCCTCAGCGCGATTGCTCTGGAAGAATAGCCGAATCGGGTGGGCGGATTCGGATGCATCGCGGCAAGTGGGTTAAAGGACCCTTGCCAAACAAAAGGAAGGGGAGCGCGACCACTACGATTCGCGATGGGCGGAGGCGGCGCCTCGGAGTTGGCGCGCTCCGCGGCCGTGATGCAGGAGGAGATGAACAAAGAACATCAGGACGAGGATGCCGCCGAAGGTTACGACAATCGTCGCGCCCGTTGGGGTATCGAGCAGGACGCTCAAATAGACGCCCAGGGCAGAGACGAGCGTGCCCATGGTCCAGCCGATGGCGAGGCGCGAGCCGATACGGTCGGCGAAGAGCATGGCACCGACGCTGGGCACGATCAGATAGCAGAAGACGAGAAGCACGCCGGCGATGGCGACAGACGAGGTGACGACAAAGCCGAACGAAGCGTAAAAGAGAAAATCCCAGAAGCGCACGTTGAGGCCGGTTTGCTCGGCTTTTTCATGATTCATGGAGATGAGCAGAAATTTCTTGCGGAAAATGTAATGAAAAATGCCGATCGCTCCGTAGAGAATGGCCGTCTTCCGCACTTCGGCCCAGGAGACAGCGAGGATGTTGCCCACGAGCATATCTTTCAGATGCTCAGTTTCGCCAGTCGCTTTGCTCATGAGGAGAATAGCCATGGCGGATGCTACGGAGTAGGCAATGCCAATAAAGGCTTCCTGGGGGATGTGGGCGCGGCGCGTGCGGGCAAGGGCGAATATGGCTGCGCCTAGAAAAGTAAAACCCAGGCTGATCCAGTAGGAGCCACGGCCGTGCGGGTCCATGCCAACAACGATGGCGACGGTGGCGCCGAGCGCAGCGATTTGCGCGAGCGCGAGGTCCACAAAAATGACACCGCGTTCGACGACGTGGACGCCGAGATAGGCGTGAATCCCCGTGAGGATGAGACTCGCAACAAAAGGAGCGAGCAGAAACGGAAGAATCTCCATTAAGCGATCTCCTGTGACTTAGTGCGTTGCGTCGAAAGCCTGTTTGAGCTTGGCAATGTCATAGTCGAAAAGCTTGAAATAATCGGTGATCTCTTTTTCGCCACCGACCGAAGGCGTCAAGACGAGAACCTGGCCTCCGGTTTCGCGGGCCACGGAGTTAGGTGTCTTCAGATCAAAGTAGGGCTCGACGACAATTACTTTTGCGCCTTCGCGCTTCATCAGGCCGATCAATTCCACGGTGTGCTGCGGGCTGGGGGGAATGCCGGGGCGCGGCTCGACGTAGCCGACGACATTGAGGCCGAAATGTTCGGCAAAATTCGGCCAAGAGCGGTGGTAGGTGACGATTTTGCGGCCGGCGTACGGCTTCATCTGCGCCAGCCACTGCTCGTCGGCCTGCTTGAGCCGTTGTTCGAACGAGGCGTACCGCTGCGCAAAATAGGCGGAGTCATTCGGATGCATCTCGCTGAGCTTGTCCTGAATGCCCTTTGCAATGCGCAAACCGTTTTCCGGATCGAGCCAGTAGTGCGGATTGCCAAGCGGGTGGACGTCGCCTTCGGCACGCGTCACTTGCCCCGTTGGAATCTCGAGGATCCTGGCGAAACGCGAGGCATCTAAATAGCCTGGCGCGGCGACTTGAATCTTCGGATTGCTCGATTGCGTGATGAGCGGCGGCAGCCAGCCAATCTCCAGCTCGAGACCTACGACGATGAGCAGATCGGCCCTGCGCAGCTTGAGAAGGAAGCTGGGCTTGGCTTCTACAAAGTGGGGGTCCTGGTAGCCGCGGGCGATGGATTCGACCTCCACTTTGTCGCCGCCGATTTCCTGGGCGAGGGCGGCGAGGTCGGTGGTCGCCGTCATGATGCGCAGCTTGTTGTCGGCGCGTGACGACCCTGGAAGCAACATTGCGCAAAGGAACGCGAGGGCGCTTGTGATAGCGCCGATTCGTGTATGCATTTTTGTAAGTGGCATGGTATCTCCGGAAAACTTTATTAGAACGGGTGCGCGCCGTGGGCGCCCATCACGAACAAGAATTGAAAGAGCAGCTCATTGGCGTTCGAAAAGTCGTTGGGAGCGACGGCGAGATGCCCGAAACGATATTGCCCGCGGATCTGGCTGAACTCGCTGGGCCAGTAAGTGAGGATAGCGGAAAAGCCGGTGTCCGTGAGATTTGCCGCGGTGGCATGACCGCTGCGGTCAAAGCGGCCGCCGAGTGTCCATCGCCGGTTGAGGCGGTACTCGGCATCGGAATAAAAGCCGAAGGCGTGCTGGGTCTGGAAAAGATTGGGTACAGTGGAGGAGAGCTGGTCGCGGGCGCTCCAGAAGAGCTCGGTACGGAAGAGGAAGGAATGGTAGATGGCGCGGCGAAGCGGCTTCCAGCGAAGGGTGGCGTCCGCGCTGTAGAGATTGGTGAGAAAGTTGGAAGGATTGAAGGTCGTGTTGCCATCGCGGCCATCGTTGTGGCCACGCGCGTAGGAGACGCCGAGATCGAGGTTGGTGGATTCGCTCAAGTCGCGGTAGGCGCGGAGATGGCCGACGACACTGACGTCCTGGCGGCGGCTGGCAACGAAGACATTCGAAGAATCACCGCGCAAAATCTGGGCGGTGCCCTCGAGAAACCAATCCTTCGGCGCGGGCAAAAAGCGTGAGAGTGAGAAGCCCGCGTCGTCAATGCCGTCCTCACCACCGACGAGATTGTTGGTGACGAGCGGGCGATCGATGAAAGGCAGAGCGTGATTGTGAATCGTGTTGACCTTGCCGAACTCGGCGCGCTTCTTGCCGACCTTGAGGAGGAGCCCGGCGGGAAGCGATGTGAAGGTGACGTAGGCCTCCTCGACGTTCACACCCGTTTCACCGAAGGAGATGAATGCATCGGCGCGCGTGTAGGGATCGATGATGGCCTGCATGCCGACTTCGGACTCGTGGAGTTCGAGCGAACGCGAGGGTGAAACAGTGTTGCGTCCAGCCGTGCCGATGAAGTCGCCAATCAGGCTGATGTCCGGGTTGAGGAGTTTCGCATTGGATGTCGCGCCGCCATAGGTCTGCGTCTGGGCGAGCTGCGCGGGGACAGGTTCGGGCGCGGTTATTGGAGCAGAAGGCAGCATACCTGGTTCAACGCGCGCGGAGGCGAGCAAGATACGCCCTTCGGACTGAGGCTGAACAGATTTCGTTTCGCGCAAGTCTTTCAGCTCATTACGGAGGAGGGCCATTTCCTCGGCGAGCGTGCGCATTTGATCCTCGAGGGTTTTTATGCGTGCATCTTCCGCAACCGCGACGGAAGATTGCGTGGCGGACGCATCCTTCTTCGACTCTGGCGGGGGAGCTTGCTGTGCGGAGGCGACAGAAGAACAGAAAACGACAGCGGACAGGACTGCAATTCTCTTCATGGCATTACTCCTCATTCGAACAATCAGTATTTCGGAGACCTACAGGTTGTCACCGGGGCAATCGGGGATTACTACAGGGCGGGAGGCGCGCGCGGAGAGGTTGCGCGAGGAAGATCCGGAGAAACAGCGAAAATTCTTGTGGAGGCTACGAGCCGATTGGCGATAGGAACCATGGCAATGCGAGGAGATTGCGAAGCGATGGCCGAGCCAGCGGTGGAACAGACCGGGCAGATGTGTGAGCCGCTGGGACTGGAGTTCACATCGGCGCAGAAATGGAATTGCGCTGCCAGAAAGATGACACCCATGAGCACAGCCACAAGCTGATGTCTGGAATAAGTGATAGGCATTCTATTGGTAAGACGGAGGTTAGTCGGGAAAGGTTGCGGGGTCAAGCGGTGCTTGATCTTTCATAGGCAGGGCGTTTGTAGTTGGCAACCAAGAGACATCCTCGCCCGTCTAAGGTGGTAAGCTATAGCCTGATCATATGGGATCGCAGGGAACTATTTTCGGACGAGCTTTTGCGCGCCGCGCGCTGGCGCTACTTGGCTGCGCCGTATTGCTCTTTTTCGCGGCCGGCGGGACGTTCCTGCACCACCATGAAGGCGGGCCTGCGACGGCTTGCCATGTTTGCCAGACGCTGCACATGCCGGCGCTGGCGGCGGCCTCTCTTGATCTAGTCGCGGCCCCAGAGCCGATTACCTGGTATTCATCGCTCCCGCTGCACGCGGCTCCGGACGATTCCTTCTCTTTTCATCGCGCTTCCCGCGCACCTCCCACCGCGTAATCAAATCTCTCCTTGAATTGTCCATTTGCGCTGATCCCGTGAACAGGATCGCGTGACCGCCATATTTCCTGGCGGGCCTTATTCACACTTTCAGCACATTCGCCATGGGGGCGGGGAAAGAGGAAAAATGTTTAAGAGTTTATCCATTTACACGGCGCGCAGCCGCAGAGCGGCTAGTGCGTTTTTGATTTTTGGATTGAGTTTGTTGTTTGCCGCGGCGCCTGGTTGGGCGCAGGGCAACGCAGGTTCGATTGAAGGCATAGTGAAAGATCCTTCCGGTTCGACAGTGCCCGGAGCCAATGTCGAAGTCTCGAATCCGGTCAGCGGCTTCCAGCGCTCGACAACCACCGGAGCAGACGGCAGTTTCCGTTTCACCAATGTACCGTTCAACCCCTATCATCTGGTCGCGACAGCGGCCGGGTTTGCATCGTACACGCAGGACGTAGATGTGCGCTCGACGGTTCCCACGACAGTGCAGATCGGTCTGAAGATCGGCGCAACGACCACAAGCGTCACTGTGGAGGCCAACGGCGGCGACCTGGTCGAGAATGAGCCGACGTTTCATACAGACGTGGACCAAGCGATCACCGACCGGCTGCCACTGCAAAGCACGACGTCGGGGGTCAGCTCGCTGGTCACCTTGGTGACCCCGGGAATCGCCGCGGACTCGAACGGCCTCTTCCATGGGCTGGGGGACCACGCGCAAAACTCGTTTTCCATCGACAACCAGCCGGTCTCGGATCAACAGAGCAAGATTTTTTCCAATCAACTACCCACGGATTCGATTCAGTCACTGGAGGTGATTACGGGTGCACCGCCGGCGGAATTCGGCGACAAGACGAGCATCGTCATCAAGGTGACGACGCGTTCCGGTCTTGGAGTAACTAAACCAACGGGAAGAGTGTACGGATCCTACGGCAGTTTCGGTACCGGAAACCTCGGCGTCAATCTCGCCTACGGGGGCCAGAAGTGGGGGAACTTCCTTGCGGCGAATGGCTTAAACACCGGCCGATTCCTTGATGGGCCGGAAGTCGCCGTGTTGCACGATAAAGGAAATCAGGAGAACGTGTTCGACCGCGTGGACTATCAGGCCAGCGGCAAGGATACCATCCACGTGAATTTTGGTTTTACACGTTCCTGGTTTCAAAACCCCAACACCTGGGACCAGCAATTGCATACTTGCAGCGCCGGATTCGTGTGTAATTCGGCAGGGGCGGCGCTTGATCCCGTGCCCGGAGGCGGTCTTATGGGTCCCACGGATCAGCGCTCTCAGATTAAGACATATAACGTTGCTCCGACGTGGACGCGACTGATCAGCACGAAGGCGGTGTTTACGTTTGGCGGCTTCGTGCGCAAAGACCAGTTCAACTTCTACCCGAGCGCGGATCCGTTTGCGGATTTTTCTCCGGCGCTGCAGGCCCAGACGATCGGGCAAGACCGGAAACTGACCAATGCCGGTGTTCGGTCAGACATTTCCTACGTGAAAGGGATGCACAACATAAAGGCGGGAATCACGTTTCAACACTGGTTTCTGACGGAGAACGATACTCTTGCTACGGTCGATCCGGGTTTCTCGGGGTTGTTCAATCAATTGGATGTGACTGGCACGCCCATTCCGAATCCAGCCACCCACGGCACAAACTTGAACTGTTCGAACCCTTTGAGTCCGATGGAGGTCAGTCCCTGCCAGACGCTGAGTTCCGTGGACTTGACACAAGCGGGCGGTAAGCCGTTCTTGTTTCACGGCCACATAGACGTGAAAGAGACGTCGCTCTACGTCCAAGACACGATCACCAAGGGGAATTGGTCGTTTAACCTTGGGATTCGAGGGGATCTCTACAACGGCTTCGTCACTGACCGCCAAGCGGAGCCGCGAGTCGGAGTCGCCTACAACTTCAAGCCGAGCAGTACGGTACTTCGCCTGTCTTACGCACGAACCATGGAAACCCCGTTCAACGAGAACATAGTGATTGCCAATACGGGATGCGGCATTCCCGTGATCGCGGTCCTGGTGCCGCCGCCGAATATCGCCTGTAACTCAGGGTTCATTCGTCCGGGCTGGCGCAATGAATTCCACGCTGGCCTGGAACAAGCCTTCGGGAAGTACCTTGTGGTGGATGCCGAGTACCTCTGGAAGTACACCCACAACGGCTACGACTTCGGTGTCGTGGCGGCGTCGCCGCTGGCGTTTCCGCTCGCCTGGCACAACTCGAAGATTCCCGGATATGCAATACGCGTGCGCGTGCCGAACTTCCACGGCTTCACGGGACTCGTGGTCATGTCCGGGGTTGCCGCGCGGTACTTTCCGCCGCAAGTCGCCGGCATACCCTTTTTGCCTGCGCCCGGCGTCTTCCGCATCGACCACGACGAGAAGTTTGATCAAACGACGCACCTGCAGTACCAGCCTTGGAAAGCCGGTCCCTGGGTAGCGTTCAACTGGAGATATGACAATGGACTGGTAGCCGGCGCAGTACCATGCTCCGCGCCGACAGCAACGTGCTTTGGCTCAACATCCGTGAACGACTTTGGGGCGTTACATGGAAACGCCAATATTCCCGCCGGCCAAGTGGCTTTCGTGAACAACCTCACGGGACTGCCTTTGACTGCCGATCAGGAGTTTCAGGCGGGATTCACATGCGACGGCAAGCTCGCCGCTCCGAGCCCCACGGGACCTGCTTTGGCGTCGTGCGACGCTGCGGGGTTGGGATCCATCTACATTAAGGTACCCGCAGTCGGCAAGGAAAACGACGACCACAATCCTCAGCGCATCGCCCCGCGCAACCTGTTTGATGCCAGCGTGGGCGATGACGACCTCTTCCACGGTGACCGGTACAAGTGGAGTCTGCGCTTCACGGTAATCAACGTGGCGAATAAGGTGGCGTTGTACAACTTCTTTTCTACGTTCAGCGGGACGCACTACGTCACGCCGCGCAGCGAAACCGTGGAACTGGGCTTCCACTTCTAGTGATAGCCAACCAGGCGATGCCTCGCGGGACGAGCGGCTTCGTCCCGCGAGCTTTTTTATTCAACTCAGAATTTGCTGGTCAGCCTCTACCTGCTAATGACGACGTCTCCTGCGGAACTGGCTGGATTCTACCGCTTCGCCAGACAGAGGGCCGCTTGAAGTAACTTTCGTGGCGCAGTGGTTGGACGCGGCTCGGCGACGAAGGCTACAATGGCTGCCGGAGCGGTACTTCGAAGCAGGTGAGGGAGCGAAAGCCATTTGAACCAATGACGAATCTCTGAGGAGCCGCGGATAGACAGCCTGTGCGCACGGCCTGTCCCGCTGGCATCCCGGTCGAGCGGGAAGCGAGCGGGGCAGGAAAGCCTAACGGCTGGCTCGTGGCGCCCACCTAATTCAGAGGTTCATGGCCTAGTTCTCCACGGCCGAGCGGTCCGCTCCCTTATTGCATTTACGCGACGTGGCGCCGTGAAGATGGTTTGCGCCTTTTACTACATGCGAGTTTTATTCATCGCGGACATTGTCGGCTCGCCCGGACGGCATATCGTTCATGAGCGCCTCGCGGACATCGTTGAGCAACGGCAGATTGATCTGGTCATCGCAAACGGAGAGAACGCGGCGTCAGGCTTCGGCATCACGCCGCGGCTCGCGGAGGAGCTGCTGAAGACTGGGATTAACGTGCTCACGGGCGGGAACCACAGCTGGGATCGCAAAGAGATTCTTGAGTACCTACCGCACGAACCGCGATTGCTTCGGCCGGCCAACTTTCCGCAAGGCAATCCGGGGAGCGGGGTTTGCGTGGGCGAGGCGAAGAACGGCGTGAAGTACGCGGTGCTGAACCTGCAGGGCCGAGTCTTTCTTCCGGCAATCGATGACCCGTTTCGAACGGCGGACAGCGAGCTCGCCAAGTTGCCCGGAGAGGTGGCGTTTGTGCTGGTCGACATGCATGCGGAAACGACCAGCGAGAAGATCGCGATGGGCTGGTATCTGGACGGGCGCGTCACCGCAGTTGTGGGCACGCACACGCACGTTGCCACGGCAGATGAGCGAGTCCTACCCGAAGGAACTGCGTACATCACAGATGTCGGCATGACCGGCCCACACGCCGGGGTGATCGGCATGGACCGCAACGGCATCATCAAGAAATTTCTTGACGGCCTGCCTGCCCGGTTCGATGTGGCCTCGGGCGATGTGCAGATGCATTGCGTGGTCATCGAAACCGATGACGATGCGCCGCGCAACACGGCTGGGCGGCTGCGGGCGCGCGCGATTGAGCGCCTTTGTTTGCGCATTGATTAGGGTGAAAGCACAATAGCCGCAGCGCGGGGCAACCTGTGCGCCTCGGATATAATCTGAACGTTCATGCGAAAAAGGCTGGATTTTACGGTGAAGGTTGGTGCCGTGTTGTGTCTGCTGGCATGGGCGGCGGGGACTGCCTTTGGTCAGGATGAGGGCGAACTGACGGCGAAGAAGCGGCTGTTCCCGGGAGTTGGCCCGGGGTTGCGGACCGTGAAGCGTGGCGCGGATGGGCGTATGTATGTGTTGGCCTCACCGGCGCTCGGACTGGCTGTTTTTGACGCAACTGGAAAGCAAATACTCTCGATCGGCGCTCAATTGCCGGAGGCCGCGGGAAAAACCGCTCGCACACCCATCGCCTTCGGAGAAGACTGCGACGCCGACGCGGACGGCCGTATCTACATCGCCGACCGCGGGGCCAATAGCATCCTAGTTTTTTCTAAGGAAGGCGCTTTGCTCCGCTCGATATCGGTACCGGCGCCGGTTTCTATCGCTGCAATGCCGGAAGGCGAAGTTGGCGTTGCGACCCTGCACGAGCCGCACCTGGTCATTGTTTTCGACAAGAATGGGCGGGACGTGCGCGAGTTTGGCGACCCGGAGCGGATCGCCGAACGCACCGAATTGAACCGTTTTCTGAACATCGGAAGACTGGCCACAGACGATCAAGGGCATCTCTATTATGCGTTCGAATATTTTCCGGAGCCGACGGTGCGGCAATATGATCGCTACGGCTACAGCGGACTGGAAATTCAGTACACGGCGATTGAGGCGCTAACCACGGCACGGGCGGTACGGCGTGAGATTGACCGCCAAGAGCGCCGGGGAGATACGCCCACGTTCAAACGCGTGCTGACCGCCGTGGGTGTCGATCGCGCCAGCGGAGAGGTTTGGGTTGCACTGCACAACACCCTTTTGCATTTTGACAAGGACGGCAATCGCCGCGCGAGCTACCAGGTCTACACACCGGAAGGCGCGCGCCTGGAAGCGGACACCATCCTGGCAGAAAAAGAGCGTCTGATCATTGGGAGCGATCCATTAGGCATCTATGAATTCGAGCGTCCGCAGAAAAAAATTCCGGAATAGGCGGACTTTTCCTCAGGCACAATTTCCCTCAAACGCAGGGTCTCAAGTTTCATTCACGATGACATTGGAAAATTTGGCGCGATTTTTCTTAATTTTATGAAAAATTGCACAACATTGTGCTTGTGGAAAAGTTGTGCATGGTGTGTGAACGGTGGTGCAAGCCTTCGTACATTTTTCGCTTGCTCCATTCGTGCCAATCGGCGACAATCCCGCGCTGTCTCATAGCGGCGGTACGCGGGCCGGCAAGTCCAAACGGACCGCGCGGAGCGACAGGGGCAAAGCAAGGCGTTCCGGCGCGGGCGTAAACCGCGAAGCCTGAAGAAAAACAAGAGTGGGCCTCTTTCCACAGTTTTTTCACAACTGTGGAAATATCCAAGGGTTTCTTTTTTCTCAACCAATGACCACTACTATCAATGCGGGGCATGACCGCGAAGGGGTCAACTCGTGGGACAAGTTGCTTGAACGCGTGAAGTCCCGAGTCAGCATTAACACGTTCACCACCTGGTTCCAGCCGACGCGGCTGAACCGCGCCGAGGGGGAAACCCTATTCGTGCAGATTCCCAGCACCGTCTTCCGGCAAGTATTGACGCGTACCTACGGCGACATCGTCAAGGCTGTCTTCCACGAGATCGGGACGCCCCATGTGAAAGTGCAGTATGTTTGCACCGAGGAGGAAACTGTCCCTGTGACGCCGACAGCGTCCTCCGTGAAACAGTCGAAACTGGATTTTGAGAGCAGCGATCACCAACTCAACACGCGCTACACCTTTGATAGCTTCGTGGTGGGCAAGTCCAACGAATTTGCGCATGCGGCTTCGCGAGCAGTGGCGGAGCAGCCCTCCAAGTCGTACAACCCGCTTTTCCTCTATGGCGGCGTGGGCATGGGCAAGACGCATCTGATGCACGCCATTGGGCACACCATCAAGAAGCGCAACCCGGCGATGCGCCTCAGTTACGTCAGCGCGGAAAAATTCACCATCGAGGTGATCAACTCACTGCGCTTCGACCGGATGATCAGTTTTCGGGACCGTTTTCACACCGTTGATGTTCTGCTGGTGGACGACATCCAGTTCATTGCGGGGAAGGAACGCACCCAGGAGGAGTTTTTCCACACCTTCAACGCGCTCTATGAGCAACAAAAGCAGATTGTGATTTCGTCAGATTGCCTGCCGAAAGACATTAATTCGATCGAGGAAAGATTGCGCTCGCGGTTTGAGTGGGGCTTGATCGCGGACATTCAACCGCCTGACCTTGAGACCAAGATCGCCATTCTGCAGAAGAAGGCCGAGAACGAACGCTTCCACTTGCCGGACGATGTGGCCGAGTACATCGCGCGGGCCATCAAGTCCAACGTGCGTGAGTTGGAGGGCGCGCTAACACGGCTGATGGCCTATGCCTCGTTAACCGGGGCGACGGTATCGCTCGGCACGGCGCAGCAGGTACTGCGCAATATCATTGCGTCGCAGGAAAAGCGCGTCACGATCGACTTGATCCAGAAGCGCGTGAGCGAGCACTTCAATCTACGCGAGCAGGATCTCAAGGTACGGAGCAATACGCGCGCAATTGCCTTCCCGCGGCAAGTGGCGATGTACATTGTTAAGCAGCTCACCACTGCCTCGCTACCGGAGATCGGCCGGCAGTTTGGCGGAAAGCATCACACGACAGTGCTGCATTCAATCCACAAGATCGAAGAGTTGCGGCGTTCAGACAAAGATTTAAACCGCACGATCACGCGTCTGATGGATGCATTGCAGTAGCCTGGGGGCTCTCTTTCCCTCTCACCTTGCTTCGCCTGCAACGATATCGTGTATTTACTCTTGTTAAGAAGGTTTGAGAAAGGTGCGGATTTTTTGTGGACAATGGTGAATAAATCCGAACTAAGAGAGTTGGAAACCCAGCAGCAAGCCAGGGATTTCCTAGGTTCCCACAAAGCACGCAAGGGGAAAGTATAGGGGAAAGATTTGCAGTAGAGGTGGTTAGCTAGGTTTCCAAGTTTCCACAGCCCTCATCATCACAACAAGCTTTATAGTTTTCTAAATTTCGAAAGGCCTTGTTGTATTGATAGTGTTTGTGAATAAGTTCGGCGCGAAGGCAAATTGGCCAGAAAACTAGGAGATCCGCAGCTCAGGCCATTTTCCACAGCCTTAGAAGGGTCACTGGACTTTATACTTTGCGAAAAAACGAGTACAGTACGGCAGCGGTAAAGCCAAGCGAGGAACCGCAATGACAGCACCCGGAACGGCACGCGAGGAACATCAAGCGATGGAATTCAGCGTTTCAAAGTCAGTGCTCTTGAATGAACTCACTACAACGCAAGGGGTCGTGGAACGCAAGACAACAATTCCCATTCTTTCCAACCTGCTCGTTGAGGCTAAGGGAGACCACCTGACAATTACGGCCACGGACCTTGAGCTAAGTATCCGCACATCTTGTGAAGCAAAGATTAAGAAGGAAGGCGCAGGAACTATTCCTGCAAAGAAGCTCATTGAACTTGTCCGCTTGCTTCCTGAAGGTGAAATCAAGTTCAAGCTGCTTGAGAACCACTGGGTAGAAGTCGTCAGTGACAAGAAGAAATACAAGCTTGTCGGTATGGCAAAGGAAAATTTTCCCGGCCTGCCGGTAATGCCGCACGTCCTTGTAAAAATCCCTGCAGCGATCCTCGAGAGCCTCATCGGAAAAACGAAGTTTGCGATTTCCATGGAAGAGTCGCGCTACACGCTGAACGGAGGTCTGCTCATCTTGAAGCCGGATACGCTGGCGATGGTGGCGACCGATGGCCACCGTCTGGCGCTTGCCGAGACGGACCAGAAACTTGCCGGCCTGAACGGGGAAGTGAAAGTTCTGATTCCAAAGAAGGCTATGGACGAAGTGGAGAAACTCGCCAGCACCGCTGACTCCGACGCGCATATCGAATTCGCGAAAGATGAGAGCCATCTCTTCTTTCAAGTCGGCCACCGGCTGCTGATCTCCCGCATTTTGACGGGCCAATTCCCCAATTATGAAGCAGTTCTTCCGCGGGATAACAACAAGAGCGTGGTGCTCGATCGCGCCGAACTCAGCGACGCCGTCCGCCGCGTTTCGCAGCTCGCCGATCAGCGCTCGCATGCCGTGAAACTGGCGGTCTCGCAAGAAGGAATCGAAATTTCTGCTTCCAGCCCGGAGTATGGCGAGGCGAAGGAAAACATCGAAAAGGAATACAAGGGTGATCCCATCGCCATTGGTTTCAACTCGACCTACATGCTTGATTTTCTTGCCGCCGCGGCCGACGGGCCGGTGAGCATCGAGCTGAAAGACGAACAGTCCGCCGGCCAGATGCGTCCGCTGGCCGACGAAAGCTACCGCTATCGCTACATCATTATGCCCATGCGCATCTGAAGGTTTGTTTCAGCCGGCGTAGCGGGTCGAAGAAAACCTGGAAAGCCCAAGTCAGAGATTTCATTTTGAAATCACAATTTGTGACTTCAAACGTCGCACTTTTTTTCAAATTCTGCTGACCGTGCATCGATTACTTGAAGGCCCGCAATTCGCGCCGCTCGACCCTCCGTAAGCATAAGAATTAAAATAAGTTATCTCGAAATTCGCGGGACGGATCCCCTTGAGAAAATGAACCGAATCGGGTACACTTTTGATGTTGTCGATTCGCTGTTTAGGTTCCTCCAAATCGGCACGTCGGCCAAGCGAAGTCGGCCCTGCAATTTGGCTCTGCGCCAGGAGCCAAGCGCCGTTTTCGCTTGGAGATTAAAGAGTCTTCGCCACGTCCCGCTGCGCGGGACGGGATGGAGCAGGAACCCTACGAGTTCCGGTCGCGTGCGATCGGGATCAAAGGGTAAGGCGACGTACGGAACATTCCGCGAGCACGCCTTTCCTCGCTTCACAAAAGATTGAACAGAGTTTTCGAGCGCTGACGCTCACCGTATGCCTCGGGGTTTGTCTTGCGCTGCAAGAGGATCGTCAGGAGCGTCTATGGGTGACAAAGAAACGGTGACGGGAAAGGCTCCCGGCCATCAGTACGACGCGAAGTCGATCAAGGTGCTCGGCGGCATCGAAGCTGTGCGCCTGCGGCCCGCGATGTACATCGGCTCGACCGGCGATATGGGTTTGCACCATCTCGTTTGGGAAGTGGTGGACAACTCGGTCGACGAAGCCATGGCCGGGTACGCGGACGAAATCAACGTCACTGTGCATGCCGATGATTCTGTGACCGTGATCGATAACGGCCGCGGGATTCCCGTGGACATGCATGCAACCGAAAAGCGGCCCGCGGCGGAAGTCGTGCTCACGGTGCTGCACGCCGGAGGTAAATTCGACAGCGATTCCTACAAAGTGTCCGGCGGTTTGCACGGCGTTGGCGTTTCTGTCGTGAACGCGCTTTCCGATTGGCTGGAGCTGGAAATTTCGCGTGATGGCGCGGTCTGGGAGCAGACCTACGAAAAGGGCAAGCCGACTTCGAAGCTGAAACAAACCGGCAAGACGCGCAAGACCGGCACCAGAGTGACGTTCCATCCCGACCCGGCGATATTCGACAAGACGGTTTACAGCTTCGACACCCTTTCGCAGCGCCTGCGCGAACTAGCCTTCTTGAACAAGGGCCTGAAAATTACGCTGACCGACGAGCGTACGGAAAAGACCGCGGAGTTTCGTTTCACCGGGGGCATTACGGAGTTCGTCAAGCACCTCAACCGCGGAAAATCCACACTGCACGATTCGCCGATTTACATCGAAGGGAAACGCGGAAGCGTGGAGATCGAAATCGCGCTGCAGTACAACGACACGTACGGCGAAAACGTTTTTGCGTTTGCCAATACCATTAACACCGTTGACGGGGGCACGCACCTTTCCGGCTTCCGCTCCGCGCTGACGCGGACGATCAACAACTTCGCGTCTTCGGCGGGAATGCTGAAGGAACAAAAAGACGAGGTGACCATCACGGGAGATGACGTCCGCGAAGGCCTCGTAGCGGTCGTCAGCGTGCGGCTCCCGCAACCGCAGTTTGAAGGGCAGACCAAAGGGAAGCTGAATAGCGATATCAAGGGCGATGTCGAACAACTGGTGAACGAAAAACTGGGCGAATGGTTCGACAAGCATTCCACCGTGGCGCGGCGCATCATCGGTAAGTGCATCGAGGCGGCGCGAGCGCGCGAAGCAGCCCGCAAGGCGCGCGAGTTGACGCGGCGCAAGTCGGCGATGGATTCGAGCGGCCTCCCGGGCAAGCTGGCGGATTGCCAGGAACGCGATCCCTCCCGTTGCGAGTTGTTCATCGTTGAGGGCGAATCCGCAGGCGGCTCGGCGAAAATGGGCCGCGACCGAAAATACCAGGCGATCCTGCCGCTCAAGGGCAAGATCCTCAACGTGGAAAAAGCGCGCTACGACAAGATGCTCGGGCACGAAGAAATCCGCGCCATCATCACCGCGCTTGGCACGGGTATCGGCAAGGACGATTTTGACGCCGGAAAACTCCGCTATCACAAAGTGATCCTCATGACCGACGCGGACGTCGACGGGTCGCACATCCGCACGCTGTTGCTGACTTTCTTCTTCCGCCACATGAAGGAACTGATCGATCGAGGCCACGTTTACATTGCGCAGCCGCCGCTGTACCGCGTGAAGCGCGGGAAGAGCGAGCGCTACATCCGGGATGAGCGCGAATTCGCGCACGAATTGATGAAGCGCGCCACCGAAGACCACGTGGTGAAGGCCAAAGAAGGCGTGTCGCTGGAGGGCGCGGGTCTGACGAAGTTTCTCTTGAACGTGCAGGAATACGAAGCCGCTGCGGCGAAGCTCGGCAGGCGTCTGCGCGAGCCCGGCTTGGTCGAGTTGCTTGCCGAAAGCGGTCTCGAGAAAAAAACCGATTTCGAAGACAAAAAAGCACTCGATAAGCTTTTGCGGGAGATCGAAAAAGCCAAACTCAAGCTCGAAGGGAAAGTCGCTTTCGACGAAGAGCACAGTCTCCACGAAATTCAGTTCGGCCCGCCGCACAACCAGAAAGTCAACTGGGCGCTGGCCTCGACGGCGGATTATAAGCGGCTGCGCGGGCTCGCGAAACAGATCGAGGAGTACAACAAGCCTCCTTTCACGGTAGCGCGCAACGGCGACAAGGTGACGAAAGAAAAAGTGCAGGACGTTCTAAATTATGTCGTCGAAGACGCGAAAAAGGATTTCACCATCACCCGTTTCAAAGGTCTTGGAGAAATGAACGCCGAACAGCTTTGGGAAACGACCATGAACGCCGAGACGCGGACGCTGCTTCAGGTAAAGCTCGAAGATGCCGTCGCTGCCGAAGACATTTTCACCACGCTGATGGGTGAGAACGTCGAAGCGCGGCGCAAGTTCATCGAGGATAACGCTCTCGAAGTCGTGAATCTGGATATTTAGTCCATCTCGCATGCTTTACCAACTGGGTTGGACGACATTGCCGGGACTGCGGGGATTGAGTTGCAGGGAGTTTCGCGCGGCGGCGACTACGACGCCGGACTACGAACGCGGCGTGGCGATTGAGTTTGCGAGTGAAGCGGAGCGGGATGCGTTTTTGCGGCAGCTGGAAGCCCATTTTGCGGCGCGACGTTTTACGAATGCGGCGGACGCATTCGATGACGTGAAAGCCTACGTGCTGGAATACGCGGCGAAACGATAGGCAACGGAGAGCATCAGCCACAGCGAGGGGAAATGGCGGACGAGAAAAATACGTCAGTACTGCTGCCGGTCGATATCGAAGCCGAGATGAAGAAGTCGTATCTCGACTATGCGATGAGCGTGATCATCGCCCGCGCTCTGCCCGACGTGCGAGACGGCCTCAAGCCCGTGCAGCGGCGCATCCTCGTGGCCATGAACGACCTCGGCCTCGCTTCGAATCGTGGCTACCGCAAGTGCGCCAAAATCTGCGGCGACACTTCCGGCAACTACCACCCGCATGGCGAAGCCGTCATCTATCCCGCGCTGGTGCGCTTGGCGCAAGACTTCAACATGCGCTATCCCCTGATCGACGGCCAGGGAAATTTCGGCTCCGTAGATGGCGATCCGCCGGCGGCCATGCGGTACACCGAAGCGCGGCTGTCGAAGATCAGCGAGGACATTCTTGCCGACCTCGAAAAAGAAACCGTCGATTTCATTCCCAACTTCGACCAGACGCGCGAAGAGCCGGTGGTGCTGCCTTCACGCATCCCGAATTTGCTCGTCAACGGGGCAAGCGGTATCGCCGTGGGTATGGCCACGAACATTCCGCCGCATAATCTCCGCGAGATCGTCGAAGCAGCCGTGCTGCTGATTGAAAAGCCCGACACCCCGCTGAAGGAAATATTGAAGCTTGTGCCCGGGCCGGATTTTCCGACCGGCGCGTACATCGCCGGCCGCGAAGGCATCGAGGCGGCGTACAAAATGGGGCGCGGCAGCTTCATGATGCGCGCCAAGGCCGCGATCGAAGAAGTCGGCAAGGACCGCGAGAACATCGTGGTCACGGAAATTCCCTACCAGGTGAATAAGTCCAAGCTGATCGAGCGCATCGCCGAACTGGTGCAGACGAAGAAGATCGAAGGCATCGCCGATGTGCGCGACGAATCTTCCCGCGAGGGTATGCGCGTGGTCATCGAGATCAAGCGCGGCGAGGAATCGCAACTCATCCTCAACAGCCTTTTCAAGCACACGCAGATGCAGGAATCGTTCGGGATGATCCTGCTGGCGATTGTGGGCGGGCAGCCGCGCGAACTCGGCCTGATCCCGCTGATCAAGCTTTTCATCGAGCATCGCCGCGACGTCGTGCTGCGCCGCACGCGCCACGAATTGCGCAAGGCGGAAGAGCGCGAGCACATCCTGGTCGGATACCAGATTGCTCTCGATCACCTGGACAACGTGATCCGGATCATCCGAGGGTCCTCCAGCCGCGCGGAGGCGAAGGAAAACCTGCTCAAATATTTCTCCGAGCAGGACGTTACGATTACGGAAAACGGGAAGTCCAAGAAGCTCGAAGGCGTCAAGCTCGACGGAAGAAAGTACAAACTCGGCGGAGTGGAAGAAGAGACGGCCTCTCGCTCCGGCTCTCTCGGCCTGACGCCGGTTCAAGTTGACGCCATTCTCGAGTTACAGCTCCATCGTCTGACGCAGCTTTCCGTGGACGAAATCCTCAAGGAATTGAAGTCGATTCGCGAGCGGATTGCCGAGCTGAAGGAGATTATTTCGAGCGACAAGAAGCTGAAGCAGGTCATCACCGCCGAGTTGCGGGAAGTGCAGAAGGCGTATGGCGACGACCGCCGCACGCAAATTGTCGACAAGGTCGACGAAATCAAACTCGAAGATCTTATTGCTGATAGCGACATGCTCATCACCGTGAGCCATGCCGGCTACATCAAGCGCACGTCAGCGGACACTTACCGGCATCAATCGCGTGGCGGCAAAGGGCGCATCGGCGCGAAAACGAAGGAAGAAGACTTTGTCGAGCATCTCTTCATTGCCTCAGCGCACAGCTACATCCTGCTGTTTACGTCCAAGGGCCGCGTTTACTGGCTGAAGGTGTATGAGCTGCCCGAGGCGGCGGCAGCCACGCGAGGCAAGGCGATTTCGAACCTGGTGAAATTCCAGGAGGACGAAAAGCTGACGGCGCTGGTCGCGGCGCGCAACCTGGAGGAAGAGGGCCAATTTGTGTTCATGGCCACGCGCAACGGCACGGTAAAGAAATCCGCGCTGATGGAATTTTCCAATCCGCGGTCGACCGGCATCATCGCCATCACCCTCGACGGAAAGGACGAATTGATTGGCGCGAAACTCACAGACGGCAAGAAGATGATCTTCCTGGCGAGCCACGAAGGGCAAGCGATTCTGTTCCGCGAAACGGAAGTACGCCCGATGGGACGAAACGCCGGCGGCGTGAACGGCATGGATTTAGACAAGGACGACTACGTGGTCAGCATGGACGCGGTGCAGCCGGACTTCGAGATCATCGCGAAGGAACACAACCAGACGTCGCAGGACCTTGAAGAGCTGGAGAATGAACATATCAAGGATTCGCTGATCACTTTGATGCTCACAGTTTCGGAGAAGGGCTTCGGCAAACGCACTCCGCTGGCCGAATACCGCATCACCTCCCGCGGCGGCAAGGGCGTCGTGAACATGAAGACGACGGAGCGCAACGGCTCGGTGGTCGCCACGCTGCAGGTGACGGAAGAGTCCGACGTTATGATCATCACACACGACGGCAAGGTGATTCGTGTGCATGCGAACGAGATTCGCGAAGCTGGCCGCTCCACGCAGGGTGTTCGCCTGTTGCGTCTCGGGGACGATGATTCCGTCGCTGCCGCTGCGGTATTGCAGGAAGAAAACGAAGAAGAAAAAAAGTAGAATCCACAGTCTCATGAAAATCACGCGAAGGGTTTTTGCGTTCCTGCTTCTGCTGACCACGCCGCTGATTCTTTTTTCTTCGGCGCAAACCGTGAAGAAGGCTGCAGCGAGAAGCCAATACCTGGCGTATGTCGGAACGTACACGACGAAGACGAACAGCAAAGGCATCTACGTTTTCCGCTTTGACGCGGCTGTCGGCCAAGCGAAAGCCATCGGCCTTGCCGCCGAATCGGCCGATCCTTCCTTTCTCGCCGTTCACCCGGACGGCCAACATCTTTACGCTGTGAATGAGTTGAGCGAGTTCGGCGGACAGAAAAGCGGCGCCGTGAGCGCTTTCGCCATCGACCGCCACACCGGCTCGCTAACGCTGCTGAACCAGGTCGCCACGCGCGGCGCAGGCCCCTGCTACATCTCTCTCGATCAAACCGGCAAGTTCGTTCTCGTAGCCAACTACGATGGCGGCAGCATCGCGACTCTTCCCATCCGTAATGACGGCGGCCTCGGCCCAACCTCCGGCTTCATCCAGCACCACGGGTCCAGCGTCAACAAAGAGCGCCAGGAAGGCCCGCACGCCCATTGGATCGGCGCCTCTCCTGACAATCGCTTCGTCCTCACGGCCGATCTCGGCCTCGACGAAATCCTCATTTACCGCTTCGACGCCAACAAAGGTACGCTTTCACCTAACACTCCCCCTTACCGCAAAGTTACGCCAGGGTCAGGCCCGCGCCACTTAGCGTTTCATCCCAACGGGCAATTCGGCTACGTACTCAGCGAAATGGTAGCTACAGTGTCTGCCTTTGTGTATGCCAACAAGCCCGGGGTTCTCGGCTTCTTGCAGACGGTTCCGACACTGCCGGAAGACTACTCCGGGCCGATTGAGGCCGCGGAGATCGTGGTGCACCCTTCCGGCAAATTCCTTTACGCCTCCAATCGCGCTGGCATCGACACGATCACTGCGTTTTCCATCGAGCCTGCCAGAGGAACGTTGAAGCTCGCAGGAAAGACTTCAACCCAAGGAAAGACGCCGCGGCACTTTGCCATCGATCCTACGGGTGCATTTCTGCTTGCGGCGAACGAAGAATCGAACAATATCGTCGTTTTCAAAATCAATCCCGCGACCGGGAACCTGACCCCGACGGGTCAGGTGGTGGAAGCCCCGTCGCCTGTTTGCATAACATTCGTTGCCGCCGAATAGCCTATTTTCCTGGGCTTGCGCTACAATGCGCGCCGAGGAGATGCCATGAACTGGACACGATTCCTCCTGGCGGTAGTGGTATCGGGCCTTGGCGCATCGATCACCGATTGGCTCTTCATGGGGGTGCTGTTCCACAATAAATATCTCGAAACCCCGGAGATCTGGCGCGCTAAACCGGGGCAACCTGAGGTGACCAACATCGTCGCATCCACCGCGATTGGATTCGTAAGCTGCGCCGCGTTCATTTATCTGTGCTATTGGACGGGGGCACTTACTGTGCATAACGCGAGCTTGCGGATGGCCGTCCTTGCCTGGCTCGTGGCGCCGCTGCCGCTCATTCTCACCAACGTGCTGTGGATCAAAATACATCCCCTTATAGGGCTATCCCATTCGCTTGGCTGGCTCGCGCGGTTTGTCGTCACCGCGTTGATTGCCGGCTGGCTCCTACATTAGCGCTGTGGCGAGGGACGCCGGCGCTACGAACGCACCTATAGCGCCAGCATCTTGTGGGCGGTTTTTTCCGCCGATGTTAGGGTACAATCCGGGCCCATATGGCGAAGCGAAAAGCGAAGAAGACGGCAAAGAGGACGAGCTATTCACGCAAGAGGCGTTCTAAGGCTAATCAAAGGCTGCCCAAAGACGCCGTCACCTTGGTCGTCAATTTGCGCTCACGCGAGAGACAAGAGTTGCTGTTGGAAGCTGAGCTGCGCGCTCTTGTTGGGCCCACGCGTCGTGAACAAGGCTGCCTAACCTACGATTTGTACCGCGGCGCGGATCTACCCGATGCATTTCTGCTGCACGAAGTCTGGGCCAGCCGCGAACATCATCGCCTTCACACGCAAACGCCGCATTTCCTTCGTTGGAACGCCCGCAAAGACGCTCTCCTCGCTGGGCGCGAGGCCACTTTTTGGAAGCAGATTACCTAGCGGTAATTCGGTCAGCTCTCCGGAGGGGCCAGATAGTAGCCCGGGCGGGCGCGGACCCGCAGGCCGCTCTGAGCCACTTGGACTTTGATTTCGTGGTAACCCGTTTCATTGGTGCCGGTGGGTGCGTAGCTCAGAGAGTACTGCGAGTGCAGCTCGCCGCCTATTTCATCGACGGCCTTCTCGATTGAGCGGTCCTTGAACGTGGCGAGGTGAGCACCGCCCGTGGCCGTCGCAGCGACCTCCAACGCGTGATCTGAAATCTTGTCTTTGACGTGTTGCACGGCCCAAACGGCCAGCGCCAGGAGGTTGCCGCTGCCATAGCGCGCCGCTTCCGAGTCCGGCGTTTGCGGCACGCCGGGTTGCGGCGGCAAGCCGAACGTCCCGGGGGGCGTTACTTGCGGCACTGGGTTTTTCGGCTTGGCCTGGAGTTCCGCGCGCGTCGTGGAAAGCCCGACGCTGTAGATCGTCACATTCGAGAGCTGTGCCTGACGCAGGACCTCACCCAGTCTTGTCTCGCTGCCCACGTCGGTCGCTTCGGACATAATCAAGAGCACGCGCCGGTGCCCGGGCCGCTCCGGTGTGGCCTGCGGCCGTCCGCTCAGCATTTCCACCCCGACAGCCATAGCGTCGTAGAGTTTCAATCCGGATGTGCCCGTCTGCAGATGTGTGACGGTTTTTTCGATCTGGTCCGCGTTCGTGGTGAAGTCGTGCAACTTGTCGACCGAGTCGTTGAAGCCCACGACGGCGGCTTCACCCGTCGGCCCCATGACCGTTTGCGTCAGAAGGATGCCTGTCTTATGCAGCTCAGGAAGCAGCGGGTCGATGCGTGAACTGGTCTCGAGCAGAACGACGAGCGAAATCGGATCGCCACCGAGGTCGAAGTGGGAAATCTTCTGTTCAACTCCATTGTCGGTGATACGGAAATCTTTCATCTCCAAATTGGCAACTATCTCGCCTTTTGCATCACGCACAGTCACCGGCGTATTCACGAGGGACACGCGTACGACCAGCTTCGCCTGGGCTTCCGGGGGAGCCTGCTGGACGGGCGCGCCGGGCCGCGGGGCGATTGGGCCTTCGGGCGACTGCGCACCCAGGGGAATGGCGATGAGTGACGGGCCGAGCAGCATCCAGAGTACGCTTGCGCTTCGCCGCATTCTGCCTCCCACTGGCTGGCAGAGACCTTAGTCTATGCTCTTCCGCCCATTCTCGCTTGCGCACCGAGCATTAGGTTTCCGCTAGTGCCGCCGGAGTGTACTCAATTCGACGCAGATGCCGCCGCAAGCGTTGCCGCGGGTCTTTCCGCTTCCTACAATGGGTGTTCGCTCATTCTGGAGGAAAGTCCATGTCTGCAGGGCACGTCAAGCTGAAGCCGCAACACGCACCGAAGGCACCTCATGAAGATCCAAGATTTCTGGAAAGTACGCCGGCCCGGCCGTTGCGCATCCTGGCGGAATATTTTCACCCCTTGGTGCAGCTCAAGAAGGAAGGCATCGCGGACACAATCGTGATGTTCGGCTCAGCGCGCATCAATTCGCACGAAACAGCGCAGGCGCGGCTCACGCGTCTTAAGGAGAGAAAGACATCGAAACTCTCCGATTCCGAACGCGCCAAGCACCGCGCTGCACTGCGCGGAGCCAAGAACGCGCTGGAAATGTCGCGTTACTATGAAGAAGCGCGCCAGTTGTCGCACAAAATTACTTCCTGGGCGTCAACACTCGGGCCCAAGCCGCGCCGCTTTGTGGTGTGCTCCGGAGGCGGACCGGGGATCATGGAAGCCGCCAATCGCGGCGCCAGCGAGGCGGGCGGCAAGTCGATCGGCCTTTCCATTGAGTTGCCACACGAGCAGTTCGCCAACGCCTATATCAGCCCGGAACTAAGCTTCAATTTTCATTATTTTTTCATGCGCAAACTGTGGTTCGCGCAAATCGCCAAGGCGCTAATCGTATTTCCGGGCGGCTTCGGCACTATGGATGAACTCTGGGAGATGATGACGTTGCTGCAGACAGGCAAGCTCCCCAAGCACAACATCATTCTGATTTACGGCCGCAAGTATTGGGACGAGGTCCTGAACTTCCGCGCCATGGTTCGCTGGGGCATGATCGATGATGAGGAGCACAATTTGCTGCAATTTGCGGACAACGTGGACGAAGCCTTCGATCTCATTCGCTCCGGGCTCGAGAAATACCACATGGAAGTTGATCCTTTCCTGCAGGCTTATTGAGGTTGGCTTTCACCAAATAAATCTGCAAGCATATATTGCTCAATCGCTTAGGTTGCGCCAACGCCTCCGCGAGAATTTTTTCGAGGGCCCGGGTTTGATTAGTACGAGCTACCGCCACCCCAGCTAGGACGGGCCGAGCAGGGAGGGTGCCATGAACGCATTTATCGAGAACAGTGCAAGACTACTAGGCAGGGCGACGCTGGCGACAGTTGCGCTTGGCGGGTTATTGTTATTTGCTGGAGCGCCCAGCGCGAAAGCGAACGATTGGGAGGGTTGCGATCGGCGAGTCGATCGCGCGGAGTGGAAGCTGCATGAGGCGATCGAGCACCACGGCTACTATAGCCGCCAGGCCGATCACTGGCGCCACGAACTGCGCGAAGAGCGGGAGCGCTGCTGGCGTGAGCGACGCGAATGGCGAGAACGCAACGATCGCGACTGGCGCCGCTACAATCGCGATTGACTCATGATCAAGCAGCCACAATCGAAATAGAAAAACGGGGCGCGCTCTTCTTTCAAGAAGGCTTCGCCCCGTTCTTATTTTGGGTTGAAAGATTTAGTGCGTCGTCGCGGATAGCTCTTCGGAAAAGACCGCTTCGAATCGCCGCGTTTCGTCCTGATCGTGCAGCATCACGATGGGAACAACGCGCAGTGATTGATTGCACGCGCGGCACTGCGTTACCTCGCCCTGCAGGTCCTGCAAAAAGCCATCCGTAAAGTGATACCGCGCGCGCTCGCGCCGGGCATTCTTCTGGCCCTGCGCTCCACAGTGCGGACAGATGAATTCCACCGTGTCCTGCTGCGGATCGCGGTCCAGCGCCGCCCAGCCCGTGCGGCGCACACCAACAACTTCCACGTTGCGCCGGTTCATCGGGGTTGACCTCCTCAGATCCACGTCCACAAGACATAAGATGCGCTAGGTTGTTGCTTCGATACAGATAGCATAACTTCCTTAATATAAGTAAGTTACAGAAGAAAAGGGATAATGGTTGCTCTCGTCTGGCCTCACGGATGGGAACTTGCCTCGCGGCCCGGTGTCCAACCGTATGAGGACGCGCGCACCTCACATCCCTGCGAGCGCGGCGCCGGTTTCCCGTAGCCGTAGAGCAACCCACGGGAAGCCGGCGCTGCAAGATTCTCCCGTTTCTCTCGCAGCAATTCCGGGTGGAGGTGTGTGATGTCTCTTGAGCTTCAATGTAATCCCGAAGAAACACTTGGTTCTCTCTGTAGCTGTCTCCTCGAAGGCGATCGGGAACAGCGGACGTGCGAGCGCCGCATTCGCCGGCGCGCTCTGGCGATGTCGATCGCTTTGCAGAGTGCAGCTCTCGCCGCGCTTGTGCTCATTCCATTGTTTGGAAAAACCGGGCGTCTCGTTCTTGCCAAGAATTTCATCCCTCTTCCGCCGTATCATCGCGACAGCGGCGAGGCGCATCAAAATTCTTCGACGACTCCACGCCGACCTTCCAGCAATTTCACTCTTTGTCTGACGTGTCCCATTTACCGGAGTCCGACGCAAAGGCTGAATTTCCAAGAGCCACCCCAGGATGAGGATCTTCCAGAGTCTAGCGGCTCCACCGGCTTCGATCGCAATTGTTCGGGCTGCATCAGCATGCCTGGCCCGGAAGGTCCGCACCCGCCGAAAATTCCAGAGGAAGCGCCGCAGAAGCGTTTGCAAGTCACGCACCTCGATCCGGCTATGCTGATTCACCGCGTCGAGCCGATCTACCCACCGCTGGCGAAACAGACGGGCCGAGGTGGCCGCGTGGAATTGCGCGCCATCATCGCCACCGACGGAACGATTCAGTCTTTGCAGGTCATCAGCGGTGATCCGCTTTTCATCCAGTCGGCGCTGCAAGCGGTACAGCAGTGGCGCTACAAACCCACCATCCTGAATGGCCAACGCGTTGAGATCGACACGTTCATCACGGTGGTCTACAACATCAACCGCTGACGGGAATTTTGTGTCGTAGCTTGGTTAGAGAAGCGGCTCGCCGGCGTAGCGCGCGATGGCTTCACGCGTCGCGTCTCGCAGACGAATCAGTTCATGCCAGTCGGAAGACTCGCCACCATTCATCGCGGCGCCCGCCGTCCTCGGCAGAATCGGCGGCGAAAGCGTGAGCGTCACCGTGGTCGGGCGCGGCAAGTAAGTGCCATCGCGGAGAAATCGCCGCGTCCCCGCGAGCGAAACGGGAATAATCGGAGCGCCGGTCGCGACGGCCGCCTTGAACGCCCCAAGCTGGAACGGACGAATGCCGTCTTCTTTCGTAAACGTGCCTTCAGGAAAGACGAATACCGAATCGCCGTGGCGCAACAAATGTTCCATCTCTTCCGCTTGGCGCAGCCGTGAATTGGCATCGGTGCGATCGAACCGGAGATGTCCCATCTGCTTCAAAAACGTGCCGATGAACGGCATCCCAGCGACCTCCATCTTTGCAACGAAGCGGTATGGCACGCCCAACCCCAGCATCAAAGGCAACACGTCGAAATAGCTGGTGTGATTCGAAGCGTAGATTTTCGCGCCGGGCGTCTCCATATATTCCTTGCCGGCCACCCGCACGCGGCAGCCCGCCAGCGCGAACAAAACTTTCAGGGAAGCGGATGTAAATCGGCCCGCCGCCTTCTGATCCTTAATGAGCTGCACCAGCAACCATGTCGGAACAATCCAAATGGAGAAGACCAAGGCGAAATAAACGCCGTACAAAATCTCGAGGCCCCGGCGCGCGCCGGAATGAATGGTTCGAGCGATGCTCCGCGCCGCGCCGGCCGCACCTAGACGCGCAATTTGCATCCAGGCAGGCCGTATCGCAGCCGATAGCGTGCCTGCAAGGTAGAGTTGCCTGGTCTCTTCCCGGCGCAATTTACCGCTTGATGTTTTTGGAATGCTCCCCGGCGGAATAATTTCGACGCGGTCGGGAGGCAGCCCCAGCCCTCGGGAAACTTGTTCGGTAACCGTAGCGACGATTGCCGCGCGTTTCGCTGTATCGCTCTCCCGCGATTCCGCGACTACCACGAGCTTTTCCGTGCCGGTGGCTTCGTCCTTCAGGCCGAATGCCACGATACAGCCTTTGCGGATGCCGTCGGCGCGCGCCGCTAGCTCTTCCACTTCATGCGGATAAAGATTTCGCCCGCCCTTGATGATGATGTCTTTTACCCGCCCGGTGACGTAGATCTCGCCTTCTGCGCAGTAAGCGCGATCGCCCGAATTCACCCAGCCGTTTCCTGCTGTAGCGCCTGGCGAAAAGAGTTCTTCGGTCGCTCGCTCATTTCGGTAATAACCGCTTGTTGCGGAGGGTCCTCGAAACCACAGAAATCCTTCTGTGCGCTCCGGTACTTCTTCGCCTTTGGCGTTCACAAGGCGCACTTCATGCTGCGGGATCGGTTTCCCCGAGGAGACAAACGCGATCGCCGTCGGATCGTTTGGAGACGCCGGAACCGCCCGACCCTCCGCGGTAAACGTTTCGCGGTCCACGCGGTCAATCAGCGGCCCGCGATTCAGCGGTGGCACCGTGACCGCAAGGGATGCTTCCGCAAGCCCGTAAACCGGCAGCTGCGCTTCGCGCCGGAAACCGTACTTCGCAAATCGCGCCGCGAATCGTTCGAGAGTCTCCGGATTGACCGGCTCCGCGCCGTTCAACGCCGCGCGCCATGAGCTCAAGTCCACACCTTCGATATCTTTTTCGGCGATTTTTCGAACGCACAACTCGTAGGCAAAATTCGGCGCTGCGGTGATCGTCCCGCGGTGCTTGTGAAAGGCTTGGAACCAGCGTTCCGGCCGGGTAAGAAACGCAAGAGGTGACATAACCGCTAGGGGCACGCCATAGTGCAACAAGGTAAGCCATGCGCCGATGAGGCCCATGTCGTGATACAGCGGCAGCCAGCTTATGCCCACGTCGCCCGGTCCCAGTTGTACGGCCTCGCCGACCGCGCGCATGTTGGCTAACAAGTTGGCGTGCGTCAGTACCACGCCTTTTGGGTCGCCGGTTGAGCCGGACGTGTATTGCAGCAGCGCGATATCGCTGGCCTTGCGCGCGCGGCTGCCGGTGAGATGTGCCGGCTTCACACCCGGAGACGGCAGCGGCGCTTTGTCCGCGGCGTCGATCAATTTCTCCGCATCGGCGACGGAGGCCAGAGAGCGCACACGAGGTTTCAATAATCTTGCGACTGCTTCCGCGCGGCGGAAGGTAAGGAGCAGGCACACCTCGGCATTGTTAAGGATCGCCGACTGCCGCGATGCATATTCCTCGATCCGGTCGGCGCGGAACGGCGGATAAATCGGCACGGGAATCGCACCGGCAAGGAGGATTCCCGCGTACGACACGAAGAACGCGCGAGAGGTTGGCAGCATCAAAGCCACGCGCCCGCCCGCGGGGACGCTGCGCCTGGCGAGTTCCGCCGCGCATCGTTGTGCCGCGGCATACAGCTCGCCAAACGTGAGCGTCAGGCTGCGTTCCTCGCCTTCTGTATCTTCGGTGATGAGCAGGTGCACGCGTCCCGCGTCATGCGCCGCCCGGTAACGCAGCACGTCAATAAGCGTTTCCGCAGCGAAAACTCCGGCCTGCTCCGCGTCGCGATACAACGTCTGCGCCGTCGCAGATGCTCGCAACGCGGAAGGAAGGTCTTCTGCACGGGCGTCTGCTACCGGGGCGTCCAGAATCGCCTGGGTGAGGTTTTCGGGCGTGTTCGCTTCCGCTGCGGCGCGGTCCGGCAGTCGCACGCCAAACGCGCTTTCCAACCGCGCGAGCAGCTCCACGCGTTCGAGGCTCCCAAGTCCCAGGTCGCGGTCGAGATGCGAAGCCGGACTGAGCATCGGCAGCGCCCCTTGGCTGCCCAGTTCCTCGAGCAGGCCGCGGACAATCTCCAGGACGCGTTCGCGGACGGCCGTGTGATCGAGTTGTGTCGCAGGTGTTGCCACAAGAACCGCGAAGGGGCGGCTTTCTTCCGCGAGAGGCTACCACGCGGCAACGCTGAATTCCATCGGCAAGCGTCACGCAGAGAATAGCCTCTGCGGAACTTACGCGCTCTTCCGCTTTGCCTGCTCCGCGGAAAAGCCTTTTGGAAGCAGCGTGGTCGAAAGGTCCACGCCCGAGAGGTCCGCGCCGGTCAGATCCGTTTCCCGCAGGATGGCCACGCCAAGATCGGCGGCGGCGAACTTCGCGCCGCGCACGCTGGCCCCGCGCAGATTGACGTTACGCAGCGACGCGCGCGTAAAATTCGTATTCGAAAGGTCGCACCGGAAAAACTCCACGCCGCTCGCCTGCGCTTCGGTCAGATCCGCGCCCGGCAGGATCGCTTCGGTCATGTCGGTGTTGCGCAGATCCGCTCGGCGGAGTTTTGCCCCTGACAAATCGGCACCCGGCAACTTGGCCCTGCGCAGGTCGGTGCCTTCAAGATTCGCGTTGCGCAGAATTGCCCCGCTAAGATTGATGCCGCCCAAGTCGGCGCTGGATAAGTCCGCGCCCGTCAAATCCGCGCGCGCGCCGCCGTCCTTCCCGCGAAAAAACCGCTCATGAGCGTCAAGGATTTCCGTCAGGCGCTTGCCGTTGTGAATGATACTCTTCGCTTTCCGCAATCCCATGGGCCGTCCACCAGTCAGTTAGAAATTCAGGCTCCTAGTTTACTGGAAGTCGAGGGCCGTCGGGAAGCCGCTGAACGCTGCGCAATCCGAATCATTGCTCGCGCTGTGATAGTCTGCAGGTTATGGCGGTCCGGTGCCTTTTGAAAAGAGGTTTCCATGAGAAGAGCGCTCCGCTTCCTCTCGGCTCTCGCGATTTCCATCGGCGCAGCAGCTGACGCAGCTCCAGCGCCATTAGTCCTTACCCATGTCACCGTCATCAATGTCACGGGCGGCATACAGCTCGATCAGAATGTCGTCATGGAGGGCAGCCGCATCGTGGCCGTAGGTCCCGCTGCCCGCACTAAGCCGCCAAAGGGCGCACAGCTCATCGACGCGCGCGGAAAATTCCTCATTCCTGGCCTGTGGGACATGCATGTTCACCTGGCGGGCATAAATGCCGATCCTGCCTGGAGCAAACAGGTTCTTCTCCCGCTCCTTCTCGCCAACGGCATTACAGGTGTGCGCGATATGGGTGGCGACCTCGATGCGCTCCTGGGTTGGAAACGCGACATCGAGGACGGTTCGCTGCTCGGCCCGCACATTGTTGCTTCCGGACCATGGCTGGCGGGCAGCGGCAAGAAAACGCCCGAACAATTCCCCGTTGCCAGCGCCGACCAAGCCCGCGCCGCGGTCCGGGAGCTGAAACAGCGTGGCTCTGACTTTATCAAGATTATCTCGCTTCCGTCCAAGGAGGCCTTTTTTGCCGTCGCCGATGAAGCGAAGAAGCAGAACATTCCCTTCGTTGGCCATCTGCCGTTCGAAATCGGCGCCATGGAAGCTTCCAACGCGGGCATGCGGAGTATCGAACATCTTCTCTACAGCGCGTTTGCTCTTTCCTATTCTTCGAAGGAAGAAGAGTTGCGCAAGCGCCTCGTGGAAGCGGAAAAGAAAGGTGACTCTGTTGTCTGGGAGGAAATTGCCCACGAAGCGGACGCTACCTACAGCACGGAGAAGGCCAGCGCGCTCTGGCAGACGCTGAAGAAAAACGGCACTCGGGTCACGCCCACGCTTGCTTCACTGGACATCACTACGCACCCGGAAAACTGGAAGGCCAATGACCCGCTTCTCGAATTTGTCCCATCGGCACTCGCCAAGCAGTGGCGTAATTCTTTTGGCGATGAGGGAATGAAGAAGCGCGCAGCGTGGCTCGGGCGGCAGGCCCTCAACGATGGGAGACTTACGGGCGAAATGCACAAAGCGGGAATTTCGCTCCTCGTAGGCTCCGATTCGCTCGATCCTTTTGTTTTCCCTGGCGAAAGCCTTCATCAGGAACTCGCCGAGTTGGTCCGCGCTGGATTCGCGCCGATCGATGCGCTGCAAGCGGCGACGCGCGGAGCTGCGCAGTTTCTTGGCTACCAGGGGGAATTTGGCGCGATCGAGGCGGGCAAGACCGCAGATCTTGTTTTGCTCGATGCGAATCCGTTGGAAAATATCACGAACACGCGAAAGATTTCGGCCGTCATTCGCGGCGGTAAGTATTTTGATCGCGCCGCGCTCGATAATCTTCTAGCGCAAGCAAAGTCCGCGGCCGCTGCCGTAGAATAGTAATTGACTGTGAGCGGCGGCGCGCCGTGGCGCTGCCGATGTTACGCGATGAAGCCCCTTGTCCTACAAGCCGGCCGATTGTTCCGCGCTCTAATCGCTATTTTGTTCGGTGCCGCTTGCTGGAGCCCCGCGCTGATCGCACAAAATGTGCAGCGTGAAGATGAAATTGTGGCCAATCTCGCAGGTGGCCGCGTCATCATTTATGTTGCGAAAGACTCCATCGTTTTCGCCGCGCTCGATCAGCCCATCGAAGCCAATTCTGTCCCTCCCCGTGTAGTGGAACTTGACTCGGGCCACGTCGGCGTCCTTCTCGGTGCATCCGAGTGGCAACTCCCCGCCGATCCCAAACCTGTTCGCTTGGATCAGAATATCCAGCATATTGCAGCGATGGATCCGAAGTTTCAGTCCTACGGCGAGGCGGAGCCGGATCTCGAAACGATTGGTGTCGCCTTTCTCGAAAAGCTACGGCCGCTCGTCGCACAGCTCCATCACAAAATCGAAATCGCTCCTGAGGAGCCCTTGTTGCAGATCGTCGTCATTGGATACGCACCGATCAGCTACGGGCCGGAGGTATGGGTCGTCCAGTACCGCGTGGAACAGGAACAGATCGCAACCCGCGGAGAGTACTGGCAGACGCGAGTCCTGCGTCCGCGCTTCACGCAGCTTTACCCGCCGGAGAAGCGCGCGCCGCGCTTACCGGTGGAAACTCGATTTCCGCCGGATACGAAAGGGCCCACCCTTCTGGAACTCATTCAGGGCAATGATCCGCGCATCGCACGGTTAGGAGCCGCAGAACCCCGCTTCGCCAAAGTCTTGGAATCCATCGATAAAGGTCAGGCACAAAAAGCGGTTCCCGCCGATGCTGCTGATTTTCTCCGCGCGGCTTTACCGCTGATCGCGCCGAACGGGCGATTCGTCCTCGCCACCATGGAAGAGCAGCACGGTTTCGAATGGATCGTCCCGCCCGACGAACCTATCGAGAAGGCAAAAAAGGACGACAAGAACCGCCCGCCCGAAGCTCCCACGCTGCGCCGCAAACCGCAACCTTGATTGTTCAGCGGTGTTTTTCGATCGTGTCGCCACGGCGGATGATTCCGCCCTCGATCACGCGACACAGCATGCCTCGCCGCCCGTAGAGTTCTTTCCGCAGCCCCGGCCGGATTTTTTCCATCAAGTCGCACGGCGTGCAGACGGCACTCACTTCCAATCGCACGTCACCTATCCGGAGCAGTTGTCCCAAGGGAAGGCCGTTCACGTTCATTCCTTCAGTGGTGATGTTTTCGCGGAGGACACCTGGCGGCAGATCCATAGCGTCCAGCGTTTCCCGGTCCACTAGGAGCACTTGGCGCTTACCGCCAGCCCGTGCGTGTGCGCAGCCTTCGAAACCCGCATCTGCCATTGCCTGAACTTCTGACAGCTCTTCCACCGGCAACCGCCGCTTCGGAGCACGAAACAAATGCACTACTCGCATGACGGTCTTCAATCTCCTGCTGCCTGCAGGCGTCCCGCAAGGGACCCAATGTCTTTGCGATAGTGCATACCGTCGAAATGAATCTTTCCAGCGGCTTGGTAAGCTGCTGCCAGCGCGGTTTCCAGAGAAGCCCCTGTAGCCGTTAGGCCGAGAACCCGACCGCCATTTGTCACGATGGAGTCGCCATCGCGCCTGGTCCCTGCATGCAGAACTTTCACACCGGCAATCTTCCCCGCATCGGTTAGTCCATCGATCCGCTTTCCATTCTCAAACTTTCCCGGATATCCGCCTGACGCCAATACCACGCACGCACTCGCGCTTGGCTTCCATTTCAATTTTCCAGGGTTCAGCCTGTCGGCTGCCACATCCGCCAGGACCTCAGCCAGGTCAAAATCAGCCCGCGTCAGGATCGCTTGTGTTTCGGGATCGCCCAGCCGGCAATTGAATTCGAGAACCTTTGGTCCAGTTTTTGTCAGCATCAGGCCGATATACAAAAAGCCCTGATAGCGGATGCCATCTCCCGCAAGTCCTTTGAGCGTCGGCTCGACGATCTTGGTCACGATCATTTCGCGGAGCTCGGCCGACAGCAGATCGTCCGTGGAATAGGCGCCCATGCCTCCCGTATGCGGCCCTCGGTTGCCATCAAAGACGCGCTTGTGGTCGCGCGTGGGCACGAGCGGCGCGTAGCGCTCTCCGTCCGTAACAAGGATAAAAGAGAGCTCGTCGCCCTCGAGTGTCTCTTCCAACAAGACGCGCCGCCCCCCGGGCCCTAGCTCGTTCTTTTCCATCACGCGTTCGATAAAGTCCGTCGCCGCATCCGGGTTTGGCGCCAGAAAAACGCCTTTGCCTGCACACAAGCCGTCGGCTTTGATCACCACTGGCCAGTCCACGGCGCACAGTGCGCCGTAGGCATCTCCCGGCGAGTCATACGCCCCATACATTTCAGCGGTCGGAATATTGTGGCGCTGCAGGAATTCTTTCGAAAAAATTTTGCTGCCCTCGAGTTGTGCAGCCTGCTGAGAGGGCCCAACAATCGGCCAATTTCTTCGCACAAACGCATCAACCAGGCCATTCACCAGGGGGAGCTCCGGCCCGACCACGGTCAGGTCTGGTACAATTGTTTCCGCGAGCGTCACGAGTGCCGATACATCCCCTGAATCTGCGGCCAGGCAGTTTGCCTCCGCGGCGATGCCACCGTTACCCGGAGCGCACCAGATCTTCTCCACGCTCGCGGATTGCTTCAGCTTCCAAACCAGCGCGTGTTCCCGTCCGCCAGCCCCTACGACTAGAATCTTCATTCCAAAACCTCGCGGAAACCTCCATGAAACGATAGTCGCCACTCACTCAACTGTCAACGGAACACGGTGCTCCATCTTCTCTACCCCGCGGATTCACGCCCTTCGCAACTACTTCTACGATGCGCAACACATTATGAAGCGTGCGTGTACCCTGTGGCGTCGGGCTCGCGAGTTCCCCTTTCTAGGCCCCGCTATCCTTACTCACTCCTGCTCCTGCCGAAATGAAAAGCTTGACGCAATTCCCGGAATCACCTAACCTCTTTACATAATATTATAGGTTAGTAGAGCGGGCCTAAGACTTACACCTCGCTCGCGCTCGTGTGTCGTGCCAAGGGAAAATTGCGAACAGCGAATGGGATCCGTGCAAAAGAGCGAAGGACTTTTCAGGAGGATAGTCTGGTGGTAATCGCTTAAGCTCAAGAAGTAGAGGGTGAGCTATCCCGTCTGGCCAGCTGCTCGAATGGGGATGGTCACGCCACTGGCAGCATCGGAAGATGCTAGCATGTGGCAACGGCCGTCAAAAATTCCGCCTGGGTCGATCACCATGCAAGGGGAATGGACTTCACCGGTAACAACACCTTTGGCCTGGATTTCGACGCGGCCCTTGGCGAAAATGACGCCGTCAAAGCGTCCGGAAACCACCACTCGGTTTCCCTCGATTTGACCTTCGACCTTGGCCCCTTCACCGAGGATCACCGTTTGCTCTGAGATGATGTTGCCCTTGACGTTACCGTCGATGCGAAACGTTCCCTTCACTTGCAGCGTGCCCTCGAGAGTCACGCCCTGATCTATAAATCCCGTCCACTCTTCGCTAGCGCCATTTTTTGAAGAGCTGGGCCACTTCCAAGCCATGACTTCCCCCAAACAGTAACACTCTCACTCTATCTTCCCGCACGGACAAGTCAACGCACCATTCGCTCCAGGTTGTCGAATCGAACGACTGACCTAACGGGCAGTATCGATGATGGAGCAGCCCGCCCAGTTATTTTATTAGCCGGTCGTAAATTCCCATGAGCTGCGCATCGTCGTAGTATTCAATAACAAGCTGTCCGGGGCGCATGCGTGTTTTCTGCCGCAGCAAGATCTTAGTCCCAAGGTGGCGCTGAAGCTCCTCAAGCGCCGCGCGAATGTTTGCATCCACGTGTGCTTCCGGCGTTCCTAAGGCACTGCCGCGTGCGCGCCGTGAAGCGAGCCTCTCGATCTGTCGCACGGTTAAGCCGCCCCGCGCCGCGCGCTGTGCATAACGCATGCGAAGCTGAGAATCCACCACGGCAAGCAAAGCTCGGCCATGTCCCGCCGTAAGTTTGCCTTCTTCGATCCATTCACGAATCTTGGGTTCAAGCTTTAGCAGTCGGATGGCGTTTGCGACCGTTGCACGGTCCTTCCCCGTGCGTTCTGCGACAATCTCTTGTGTAAGCTGAAATTCCTCCATCAGCCGCTCGAAAGCACGTGCGGCTTCGATTGCGTTCAGGTCTTCTCGCTGGATGTTTTCGACGAGCGTCATTTCCAACGCCAGATTGTCGGGCACTTGCCGGATGATTGCCGAAAGCTTCGTCAGGCCCGCCCGCTGGGCGGCGCGCCAACGGCGCTCCCCGGTGATCAACTGGAAGCGGCTTCCGACAGGCCGCACTATGATCGGCTGGATGATACCGCTCGCCTGGATAGAGCGCGCCAGCTCATCCAGCGCTTCCTCGCGAAACTTAGTGCGCGGTTGATAAGGGCTAGGCTCAATCAGATCGATAGCGACTTCTTGTGGACCTGCCGGCATGGCATCTCGTGCAGGTGCAACTGCGGCACCGCTTGAAGGTGCCGCCGGAGAGATGACCGACGAAGGTGCTGAAGGAACTCTCGGTTCAGCCTCCCGAATGAGCGCTCCGAGTCCCCTTCCCAGCGCGTTTCTCGGCATTTGCGATAACCTCCTGGGCGAGCTGCGTATAGCCCTCTGCCCCCTTACTGTGAATGTCATAGTAAATAATAGGCTTACCAAAGCTCGGCGCTTCCGCTAGCCTCACGTTGCGTGGAATGATGGTTTGGAAAATCTGTGCCCCAAAGAAGCTGCGCAGATCCGTAGCTACTTGCCGCGACAGTGTTGTCCGTTCGTCGTACATCGTCAAAAGAATGCCTTCGATCTCCAAGCTAGAATTCAGCGTGCGGCGAATCCTCATCAGGGTGTCGAGAAGCTCGGATACGCCTTCCAGAGCAAGGTATTCGCACTGGATGGGCACAAGCACTGCATTGGCGGCAACAAGAGCATTCAGGGTAAGTAGGTCCAGCGCAGGAGGGCAATCGAGGATAATGAATCGATAGCGTTCACTCAGCAGCCTAAGCGCGGCTTGCAGCTTGTATTCCCGGTTCTCCGCAGTCACCAATTCGACCGCAGCTCCAGCAAGGTTTTTGTCGGCGGGGACGACATCAAGGTTAGTCACTTGGGATTTTTGCACAATTTTGTCAAATAGTTCGCCCAGAATGAGCGAATGGTAAAGGGTTCTGCGCGAAGGATCCTTGGCAAACCCGATGCCCGCGGTAGCGTTGGCCTGGGAGTCGCAATCAACCAAGAGCGTTGGTTGCTCGGCAGCAGCGAGGCAGGCGGCCAAATTCACAGCGGTCGTCGTCTTGCCCACGCCACCCTTTTGGTTAGCAACCGCGATAATTCGTGTCAAGAAACCCCCAACTTGCAAAAATTAACAAAGGACGCAGGTAGATGCAAGATGTTTCACGTGGAACATCATTTTGATCTTGTTGATCTTGCGGTGGAATGACCAGGCCTCGATGCGATTGTTCCACGTGGAACAGCGTATTGCGCCGACCCTTCGTTCGATCCCGGGAATTTTCTGGGACTCAAGGCGTTAGATTGGCAATGGCTAAGCCTTGCGAGCGCCAACGAGCAGGAGCCGACGCAGGGAATGCGGAACCAAGATGGGTTCCCGCCACTCCCAACTTCTAATTCTTTGAATCGCTACGAGATCTCGCGCACCAATCCAGAGAATGACTTGCTTCGCAGCGACCCTCTCGGACCCCGCCCATTCGAGAAACGGCTCAAATTCACCCACCGCACGGGAGCACACGAAATCAAGAGGGGCAACCTCTTCGCTCAGCTCTTCATAACGGTTGACAAGAACGCGAGCGTCCGCAAGTCCAAGTTCACGAATGACTTCCGCGAGAAAGGTAGCCTTTTTTATGCTCGATTCGATCAAGAAAACCTGCAAATCGGGGCACAGAATCTTCAGCGGAAGGCCCGGAAAGCCGGCCCCAGAGCCCACGTCGGCGAGCCGACCAGTCTCCACGGGAACGGCGACGTGCGCGTACAGGGACTCGCAGAAATGACGGTAGAGGATCTCGAGGGGGTCACGAATGGCCGTCAGGTTCACTTTCGCGTTCCAGGCCAATAGAATATTCATATACTGTTGAATCTTAAGCACTTGATCCGAGTCCACTTCCAAGCTGAACTCGCGGAGAGCACGCCGGATGGTCTGCTCAGAGGGTTGGGCCGGGTTGGGTATTGACATATTAATAACTAAACTATAATTTCACTTCCATTTTCCGGCTTTGAGCCGGGATTCAAAGATCGAGTTAAATACCGCGGGCCCGCCACGCCGGCAACCAAATCCACCGCAGTATGCCAAGAGGCTGCAGGAACCAAGCTATGGTAGCCGATTCTTGCCGCCCCGAACAGGGCACCGAGAAGCGTTGTACCCACAGCTCCTCCTCGTCCTTGGTAAACGTGCGCCAACCCGAACAGAAACGAAGAGATTACCACGGCCTGCCACGCAGGCAACCGCACACGGATAAACACTGCCATGGCAAAGCCGCGATACAGAAACTCCTCGCAGACTCCAGCGGTTACAGCAAGGACACAGTAGGGAAGCATCTCTGTCCTGGACTGCGGGAAGATACGCTCCGCAAGTGATTGAAGCAATCCGCGCGCGGGCGTCGAGAGCCGCCCCATTCGGCGAAGGTTGAGCCATTGGAGTAGTGCCAGAGTCGCGGCGCCGACCATTCCGGCCAAAAGGACTCGCGATTTCCCGTAGCTAACGAGGCCAAGTTCGGTGGCTGTGTAGCCGTGCACCCACGCCCGCCAAGCAACCATCCCAACCATGATCCATTGGAAAGCAATTGTTGATGCGTACAGCGAAAGGCGCTCCCTTCTGCTGACATGCGGAATTGCCAAGAGTTTTCGCAGCCGCACGCGCCCACGCCAAGGCAAAATCACGCCAAGTACAACGAATATCAGCCAGAAGTCCCAAGGCATCCGGGGATGAGAACACGATCCCGCCAAGGGTGCAACTCCATCCCCGTCGTGTTACAAGTGCTTGGGAAGAAGCATCCCTATAATGCACCACAGAGAGGTGCTGACGTGGCAGAACAAGTGAAACTGACCGCGATGGCAAAGGCCGCGGGATGCGCCGCGAAGCTGAATCCCGCGACGCTCGACGCCGTACTGCGCAAACTGCCGCCGCAAACAGATTCGAACGTTCTTGTGGGATTTGATACGAACGATGACGCGGGGATCTATTTGCTTGGTGAAGATCTCGCGCTCGTACAGACCGTGGATTTTTTCACGCCCATCGTGGATGACCCGCAACTCTTCGGTCAGATTGCCGCGGCTAATGCACTCAGCGACGTCTACGCCATGGGCGGGCGGCCGGTTTCCGCGCTTTCCATTGTTGGCTTCCCGGAAAAGAGCGATCCGGAAATACTTGAGGCGATCATCCGCGGCGGCCTTGCGAAAATGAATGAGGCGAAATGCAGCGTAATTGGAGGGCATTCGATTCGCAACGAGGACGTGCTCTTTGGTTACGCAGTAACTGGCGTGATTGATCCGCATCGAGTTTGGCGCAATGTTGGTGCACGTGCCGGCGACACCTTGCTTTTCACAAAACCCTTGGGAACTGGCGTTATCGCGACGGCGTTAAAAAAAGGTCGCGCCGGCCCCGAATCAGTCACTGCGGCCGTGGCTGCAATGACGACGCTCAATCGCGCTGCGGCAACTGCATTGCGGGAGATCGACGAAAAAACTTTGTCCGCAAGACCCATCCACGCTGTGACGGACGTCACGGGTTTCGGCCTACTAGGTCACGCGCGAGAAATGGCGCGGGGTGATGCGGCTCATGGCATCGCACCTGTATCGCTCGAGATCGACCACACGGCATTCGTCTATCTTCCCGGCGCTGTGGAAGTCGCTCGCGAGGGGCATCTCTCGGCCGGGCTGAAGAATAACCGCGCCTTCATTGCAGATTGCGTAGCTTTCGATTCAGCGATTGCCGCCGAGTATCAGGATCTTCTTTTCGACCCGCAAACCTCGGGCGGCTTGCTTGTCGCCATCGCGTCCGAAGCTGCCGATGCGGCGCTCACCACACTTGAGCATCACGGCGTCTCGGCACGCCGCGTGGGCCGCGCCATCGCGAAGCGGTCTCCGCTCATTTCTGTTCACTGAAACTCTTCTATTCGAATCGTTCCGGTACACTGAATCCATGGACACTATCACCCACGGAATTGCAGGCGCCCTGATTGGAAAGGCCGTCTTCCGCGGCGAGGACCTGCTCGTTATGCGACCGATGAATCGCCGGCGGATCATCACTTGGGCGCTGATGCTCGGCGCAATTTTTCCTGATTCGGACGTTCTGCGCGAGGTGTTCTCGGACAATGAGCTGCTGATCGTCACCTGGCATCGCAGCATCACGCACTCGCTCGTTTGTCTCCCGCTCTTTGCGTTGGCGCTTGCGGGTCTCACGCGCTTGCTCGCGCGCCGGTTCAAGTGGGAAGCACCCGGGTTCGCCGCGCTGACAGGGATTTACGCCGTCGGCATCCTGAGCCATATCCTGCTCGATCTGGTCACCAGCTTCGGCACGATGATTTGGTCGCCTATAAAATGGTCTCGCCCCGCCTGGGACCTCATTTTCATCATTGATTTCACGTTTACGGCGATTCTCCTCCTGCCGCAGTTGCTTGCGTGGGTCTATGTACATCCCGAAAAGCTGAAGCGCCGCGCCCTTGGCATCTGGCTGTTCTTTGCGCCGGCGCCATTGCTCATCGCGGCCATTGGGAGAGTTGTCGGTGCGCCAATCTCCAATCGCGTTGTAATCGCCGCGATCGTTCTCTTCACTGGCCTTTTCTTGTTGCCGGCGCTTCGCGGCTGGGGATTGCACGTTCGGCAGTCTTCCTGGAATCTCGCAGGCTTTGTCGGCGCGCTCGCTTACATCGCTCTCGCGCTATACGCCCATCACGCCGCATTCGCGCGTGTCGAACAGTTCGCTTCCTGGAACCATCTTGAAGTGGAAACAATCGGCGCTTTGCCCAATCCGCCTTCGCTCTGGCAGTGGGACGGGCTGATCCGAACGCCACGCGGCGTATACGAGCTGCGCATGGATTTGACCGACAAGCCCGCCCGTTCGGAAGTCACCTCTGCCGATCCTGCTTCAGCGTCGATGCTCGAGTACCGTTTCTACCCGGAAGCCCTCCCGAACTCCTACATTGACGCGGCGAGGCGCCTGCCGGAAGTGCAGCACGTCTTATGGTTTTCGCGCTTTCCCGTTACCCGCTTTCGGAAGGAAGGCAGCGCCGCCATCGTGGAAATCTCCGATATGCGGTTTGCTTCCAGGCGTCCGGGTCGTCTTCCAGGGTTCACCTATCGTGTGCGCCTCAGCGGCGACGGCAGCGTTCTCTCCCACGGCTGGGCGCGGCCTTAGGTGCGCTTTAGCTTGATTTAACTTGCTGGTTTCGAATCTGCGGGTGGATGACGACCTGGCGGTTTTCTCCGAGGCCGACGCTTTCCGTGCGTACCCCGGGCATGTCTTTCAGGGCAAGATGCACGATTCGGCGCTCGCGCGACGACATGGGATTTAAGCGCAAAGGCTGGCGTGAAGTTTGCACGCGCTCCGCAGCGACGCGCGCCGTCATGCGCAGCTCTTCGAAGTGCAGTGCGCGGTAGCCGCCGCAATCGATATGAATTTTCTCGTGGAAGGCAGGCACTAGACGCAGCGCCCGGAGCGCCAAATGCTCGAATGCCTTCAAGACTTCCGCGCCGCGCTCCAGCAGAATCTCTCTGTCCTTGCCATCGACGTCCGCGGCCACTTCTGCCTCGCCCTCCCCGGCACTCGCTTCCGGCGCAAGAAAGTGCACTGTCGCTTTCAACTCCAAGCCCGAAGCGCGGATGATCTCTTCCAGAAAGCGCCGCAGTGCATCGGCGGTTGCTTTCCGGTTGAGTTGGTTGTCTCGAATGAGATCCTGTGCCATGAGCCGTCGAAACAAATCTCCTTGGGTGCGCCGAGGGGAATCGATTTTTACGACTTCTTGCCGCGTACCGGCTTTGCCGGAACAGGTAGCGGATGCGTCCGGTTCAGATACCACTGTTGCCCGATGCCCACGACGCTGCTGGTGAGAATATACAGTGCCAGGCCGCTCGAAAATGGAAAAATCACAAACATGACCGCCATCGAAATGGGCATGAACTTCATCATCATCTGCTGCTGAGGGTCGGTCGACGTCATTGGAGTCATTTTCGAAACGAGGTACATCGAAACGCCCACCACCACCGGCAGAATGTAAAAGGGATCTTTCGAAGCGAGGTCTGTGATCCATAACCAACTGGCATGCCGCAGTTCGATGGCCCCCCGCAGCGCTGTATTCAGACCGAACCAGATCGGCATCTGCAAAAACATTTGGAAGCATCCGCCAACGGGGTTGATGCCCTCCCGCTGGTAGATGGCCATCACTTCTTTGTTCATCTCGGCCTTGCGCGGGTCCCGCATGGAGTACTTTTTGTATTTCTCCTGGATTTGTTTGATCTCTGGGGCCACGCGCTGCATCTTCAGCGTCGTCTTGTAGCTAGAGATACGCAGCGGGAAAAGCAGCGTGTTGACGACCAGCGTCAGCACGATGATGGCCCAGCCCCAATTGGGGATGTAGCTGTGCAGCCACTTCAGCGCGTGAAACAGCGGGTCCGCGATGAACTCGAACCACCCGAAATTCACCAGTGCGTGCAATGGCGGCGTCATCTTCTTTAGGTCGTCGTAGTCCTTGGGTCCGACATAGACACGCAGAGCCTGCGGCTGCGTTGAACTTGCCGTCGCCGTGGCTACTTCGGGGACAGGTTCCTGCGTGTCTTTCCCTTCAACCTGGACGGTGCGGGAGACTATCCAATAGCGCGTTTCCAAAGTCCCGGGAGCCGCCCCATTCGCCGGCAAAAACGCCGCCGTGAAGTACCGGTCCTCAATTCCGGTGTAATCCTTCCCGCCTTGCCACACGCCGCGGCCCCACTTCTCCGGCCCTTCGAGTTTCTTGTAGGACAAATCCGTCAGCTTGCCGCCTTCGCTGTAATAGGTCGAAACCGTTTCTACAGGTGCGGGATTTACGACCGTCAGATCGCCAAATCCCCCGCGCCAGGCAAGGCCGGCCAGAATGGGTGCCCCGTTCAGTTTCGCCGTCGTTTCTATGCGTACGACATAGCCATGGTCGAAGCGGAAGTGCTTGTTGATTTCGAGGTGGCCGTCGCTCCAGGTGAATTCCGTGTCCGTTGGTGCGCGCAAAACGTCGCCGGTGGTGGAAACTTGATACAGCCCGGTATTTGCGGCGGATTCCAGTTGCTCGTCATCGAGCACCAGCGAAAATGGCCAGCCGCCGGTTTGTTGAGCTGTGTCGGGGTGCACGACGTCCAGCACCCGCGGAGGTTTCGCGTCGTCCCTGTATTGCTTGAGCTGCCAGCTCTTTACCACCGCGCCGCGATTTGAAATTTCAACGCGGTATAGATTGTTCTCGACGACAATTGTTCGCTCTTGGGTGTCAGCCTTTGGCGGCACGGTCACCGGCGTCGTGGGAACATTAGCAGCCGTCGGCTTTGCTGCGGCAGAAGGGCTAGCCGGAGCGGCGCTTGTCTGGGCCGGCTCGCTCTGCGCTGGTTTGTTTGCCTGTGGCGGGTTGATTGGAGGTTTTGGCCCGAAGAAGCGCGCCCAGAGTAGAATCACCGCCATTGACAGCAGCGACGCAAACAGGATGCGTAGCTCCTGCGAAATTGGTTTTTTCTGTTGCGGCTCGCTCACGAATGTACCCTTTTAGCGGCCACGATCGTATTCGAATGCATCTCTTCCCACTTCTCCGGAACCGGGTCGTAGCCAAATTTGCGCGAAATCGGATGGCAACGCAGCAAGCGCTTCATGCCGAGCCACACCCCGCGCGCCACCCCGAACCGCTCGATGGCTTCATAAGAATATTGCGAGCAGGTAGGCTCGAAGCGGCAGCTCCCGGCAAACAGTACGGAGAGATACGCCTTGTAAATGCGCAGCGCGAGCAGCGCGATTCGCATGGGCCACCGCTGTAGGGGCGCGATAGTTCGTGCCCCTACGGTTGCCTGTTCGTCTCGTTGCTGGCTTTCAACAGTCGCAGCAAATCCGCCCTCAGCGTTGCGAACGGCGCGCGCACTACAGCGCTCTTCGGGTGTATGACGATGTCCCATCCTGCGGGTATCTCCAGACGATGGCAGCGCACAATCTCGCGGATGCGCCGCCGGATGCGATTGCGCACTACCGCGCCGCCGAGCGCTTTCTTGATGCTGAAGCCGAAACGGCTCTGCGGCAACTGGTTGGCGCGAAGAAAAACGGTAAAGTGGGTACCCGAGCGGCGCTTCCCGGTGCGGTACACGGCATCGAATTCTCGTCGCCGCGCCAGCTGCGCGTCGTGCGGGAATTCCAGGCGCCCCGGCTCACTCGGGCGTGAGGCGATGGCGTCCCTTCTTGCGGCGCGCCGCCAGGACCTTGCGGCCGCCCGCCGTCTTCATGCGCGAGCGGAAGCCGTGCGTCTTTGCCCGGCGCCGCCGGCGCGGTTGAAATGTGCGCTTTGGCAAAACAATCCCCCTTTTAATGCGCGGCCACAGAGCGATCCATCAATAATCCGATCGCGAAGCGAACGACAGCGCCTGCAGCCCGGAAGCGCGTCTTTTGCGTCCCGGCCGATTCTCCGGGGCGGCCGACAAGCCGCAATCAAGGCTGGTCTTGAATTTGTTAGTGTAGTCGACCCCTGCGCACAGGGTCAAGGAAACCCAGGCCCATCTCCATTGCAGTGACCCTCACCCTCACGAAAGCCGCATCCTTCTTTCCTTGGCTTTCCTTGGGAGTGCGGCAGTTTACCCCGACTCCTGTCGGGGCCCGGCTGCCGTTTTTGCGGCTCCTCCCCGGCTTCCCTGTGGAAGTGAAAGCTCAGAACGTCAATTTAAGTCCGAGTTGTGCGGCGAACGGAATGCCCACCGTGGTACCGGGGCCGAAGAAATCACCAAGCCCGCCGGCGGGCACGCGCAGTTGATTGGAGCTCGTGATCGGCGTAGTCGTTGTGCAGGCGGGATTCGTGCAGATATCCGTGATGTTCCCATTCAGCACTTCCGTGGAAGGAACGGGAAGCGCTCCCACATTGGTGACATAGTTGGCGCCTGGGTTGTTGCGATTGAAAAGATTGAAGAATTCAGCGAAAGGTACCAGCGACCAGCGCTCATGGAACTTGAACGGCCGGCTGATCCGCGCGTCGACCTGAATGTACGGGGTTCCGCGGAACTGATCGAGGGTGGTCGGGACGCCGTTGATCACTGCTCGATTATTGAAGCCGTCTCCGACTCCAGTCACGGGAGTCGCCGTGGTTAGGGTAAAGGGCCGAGCGCTCTCCGCCTGTGAAAGTGTCGTCACCTCGAAGCCGCCCGGAACGTAAATCGTCCCCGCGAGAACAAACCGGTGCCGGATGTCTTCACCCGAGGGACCGTAATCGCCTTTCGCAAAAGCGTTCAACGGGTTGCACACGCCGTTCACGTAATCGAAGACTTCTCCGAGCACGCAACCCCAGGTTTTCGCGCTGGACAAAGTGTAGTTGGCGATGACGTTGAAGCGGCGCGACACATTTCCTTGGAAATGGATCGAGAGAGCATCATAGCTGGAACGATTGTCCGTTCGAAACACCGATACGTTGGGAACGGAATTCCTTTCACCGGCGACGTTCTGCGGAATCGAAGAAAGCGGGGAATTTAATGTGAAGCCTGCCTGATATTGATAGCGCCGATAGGCGTGCACGCCCTGCTCATGCGTCCAATCCGCACTTACCGTCCATTTTGCGTTGAAGGCGTGCTGGACGCCGGCTACAGCATGCAATGCATAAGGCGTCTTGTAATGTGGATCAATCAGCGATCCGGATCCAGCCACCGTACCCACCGGTCCCGTCGACGCGGCCCCGGGAACGCATCCAGCATCAGGCGGAACGTTCGGCGGGATCCCAATTGGGTTGAGGCAGGATTGCGAAGCCGCACTAACGGCTTGAAACGCGCCCACCCAACCGGTCTGCGCTAGATCGTTGTAGTAAAGCCCGGCTCCGGCACGAATCACGGTTTTTCCGGAGTCCCCTGGCGAATAAGCAATGCCCAGACGAGGCGCGACGGCCCCGCGGTAATCCTGCGGAGCGCCGTTGATAAGGGGTATCTGTAACGCTTTAAGGGTTAGAAATGCTGGATTGTCCAGTTGGCTGCCGCCGGACGCGGTGAACAATCCGAAGGTCGTGTCGTAGCGCAAACCATAATTCACCGTAAGGCCCCCCGTAACTCGCCATGAATCCTCAGCGTAGAGACCCAGCCGCTGCACGTTTTGTGAGAAGCTCCCATTGCCTGCAGGTATAGCCACGCTTCCTGCCGCAATATCCGCTGTAAATTGGGCCGGATTTGCCAGATAGAACGTCGGATTCTGCGGCAGAGTGACGAAGGTTTCCGCGGTGGCCGCGAGGGCGCCGCTGAGCACCGGCTCATGGATAAAGTTGACGCCGAAGCGCGGCGCATGACTGCCGGCTGTTTTGCTGACGTCGTACCGGGCTTGGTATTTCTCTTGGTTGCGTAGCACGGGAAAGGCGGTGATGGGCGTGATGAATTGGTTGTCCCCAAAGCTCTCTAAGCCCGAAATTGTGCTGGAGGTGGAGGTAAATGGAAAAGCGAGGGCGAAGCCCAGGTTCGAATTGCGAGTCTCGGTAAGGTGCAAGCCGCCGGCGTTGAACACAAATGATCCCAGCCAGGCCGCGCTGAATGCGTACTGATTGCTGATCACCACGTTCATGTAATTGTTATGCGATGCCGCGCCGGTGGAGGGGAGCGTAGCTTGCTGCACGAAGGCGTTCCGGGTGGTGTAGCTGTCATTGGCCGCGCGAAGAAACCACTGGGAGTTGGATGATGGAGCCCAATCGAAGCGCAGCAAGCCCAGGTAATCGCGGAACGGGACGCGGACATTGTTGGGCACCGCGATCGAATTGACCGTAGTGCCGCCGACACCGACTAAGCCTTGAGCGGCTAACTGAGCCAGCGCGTTGAACTGTGTCTGGCTCGCCGGGCTGTACGCGATGCTGGCGTTTTCTCGGACGTATTCGAGGGAAGAGAAAAACCACAGCTTGTCCTTTACAATCGGGCCGCCTAGCGTGGCTGCGTAATTTTGCCGGGAAAACGGCTGTTTCGGATTGGGCGAAGGATTATCAATCGGGAAGCGCGCGTTGAGTGCGGCGGCGCGCTCATAGAAGGCCAGATTTCCGTGCCAGTCGTTAGTGCCGTGTTTCGTTGTGATCACAACTGAGCTGCCCACCGTGCGGCCCGTGTCGGCGTCTTGCAAAGCGGTGCGTACCGCAAATTCCTGAATCGAATCCGGCGAGAAGTTCTGCAGGAAGCCGCCGATGTAATCATCCGAATTGTCGCCCCCGTCAACGGATAACTCCATGTTCAAACCAGAGCTCCCACCCGAAGAAACTGCTGTGATGCGCGCCTTCGTTGGATCTGACGGCTCGACCGGCTCAGTTCCTGGGGCCAGGTAAGCGATATTGGCGAAGCTCCGGGCCGCAAGCGGGATGGTCTGGAGGTCCTTTTCGAAAACGACTGCCTGGTGCACGGCACTGGCGGTGTCCATCGGCTGGGTCGTGACGGATGATGCCTGCCCATCAAGGCTGACCGTTTGTTTCACAGGCGCGAGCTTCATGGTGACCGTCATTTCCAGCACGGAGCTGACGGTCACTTTCACATCCGAGCTGGCTTCCCCAAATCCCTGGGCGGTAATGATTACGTGATAGGTTCCGGGGAGCAGGTCATCCACGCGGAACTCTCCGCGTGGGTCAGTCACTACTTCGCGCTCGACGGAGGATTCCGCAGCGTGCACCGCAATCTTCGCGGCCGGGACGCGGCCTCCGCTCGTATCCTGGACTACGCCGCGCAGCGCGCCACGTGGATTTTGCGGATGCGCTACGCCACCCGATGCGAACATCACCACGAGGCAAAGGCTGAGTCTCCGCAGGAATAGACGCATCGACGAGAGTTTGAACATTGAAAGAAAAGTGGCCAACACCCGATTTGAATTTATAGACGTTTAGTATGCACCGCGGGTTTCAGATTTTCTATTTGTGAGGGCGGTTCAGCTGCCCTCCTGAAGTTAGCTAGCTCTTCGGCGTCCAGGCGGAAACAAGTAGTTCCTGCGAAAACGCCGCAGGCACCTGCTTGAAGCAAGCGTAGCGATACAGCGCCGCGTTGAAGATGCCCTGCACCGCGGAGCTCAAGACCGACAGCATCAGGAAGTAGAGAATCATGAGGGCAAAGCCGATCAGCATGCCGTAGACGCCGCCAACAGCCATGGCCACTATCCACAGGCCGAAGCCGGGCAGCGCCAGGACAAAAAAGACCAGGCTGAGGCTGAATCCACCGACGACCCTTTCGCCCCATGTTTCGCGGAAAAGTTTGGCCGAACGCTTTATCGCCTCGAACGGCGTGAGGTCTTCAAACGCAAGAACCGGACCAACGAAGTAGCAAGCCAGCGTCCAGGCAATGCCAATCAGTTTGATAATGAAGCGGCCAAGGAGGCCCATGCGCTCTTCGAGCATTTTCAAAAGCATTCCCACCGTCGCTGCGACCAGCGCCCATTGCAAGATGGTGCCTTTGCGCGCCCAGGCTAGCTCGATCCCGTCGCGGAATGTCCAAGTTCCGCCCATAAGCCGGCTATTGGCGACTCCTACCAGCGCAACGTTGAAGAAGACGATGACGAAATAATTCGCGACGTACAGCGCGAAAATGGCGGGCCAAAACATTGGCGAATGGCCCGGCTGCCAGCGCTCGCCGGCGGCTGCCGCAGACGCCATCGACGGAAGGAGTGCCAGCGTGCCAGGGATCGCAATCATGGCCGTGACCACTAGGCACGCCACCGCCGACAAGACCGGGAACAGCATCAATTCTTTGTCAGAGCGGAGAATGGCAAAGCTTTGTTTGACCAGTGCCCAGCTGCGCGAAAATTTGCCCATCGCACCCTCCTACGATGTTTCCTGCATCAGAAGTGTGGCTTACCTTCAAACTGCCCGAACCATTCGCCGAATTCCATAGTACCTAAGTAGCTAGTCTCTCGGACAGGTAGCTTTTCGCATACGCGAACAATGCAGCGCCAGCGCTCTGGAAAACACAGGCTCCCCTACGTTTCATTTGAGGTGCGTCTCGAACCAGCTCAACGTACGCTCGACGACATCGCGCTGATGAGTTGCATCTGCGAAAACGTGCCCCTCGTGCGGGTATACAACAAATCGCGTCTCAATGCCCAGCGTTTTGAGTGCGTGCCAGAATTCATAGGACTGCGGCGTCGGGCATTCTCCGTCGCTGTCTCCCACCAGGATCAGCGTCGGCGTCTTGGCGTTTTTGATGTAGTTGATGGGCGAGCTTTTCGCGTACACCTCAGGATCTTCATAGGCCGACTTTCCAAAGTAAGGAATCGTCCACTGATCGATTTTGTTCTCGCCGTAATAGCTCAGCCAGTCGGCGATTCCGGCGCCTGCCATCGCGGCCTTGAAGCGGTTGGTCTGCGTCACCGCCCACATGGTCATGTAACCACCATAACTCCAGCCGGTGATGCCCGCGCGGTTTGTGTCAATGGGGGCCACCCGCGCTGCGGCGTCGAGACCCGCAAGGACGTCGCGGAGATCGCCATAGCCGAAGTCCTTGACGTTGGCGCGGACGAAGGATTCCCCTTGGCCAAAGCTGCCGCGCGGATTTGGATACAGGACGAAATAACCCATCTCGGAAAGACCGGTGTCGAAGTCACGGAGAGCGGGCCAGTGCGATCGCGTAATCCACGCCGGGCCGCCGTGCACATTAATGACGATCGGATATTTCTTCGAAGGGTCGAAATCTCGCGGATAGAGCAACCAGCCCTGTACGTCGTACGCGTCGCTCTTCCACTGGATGCTCTTCGCTTCGCCCCACGCGGGCTTCAGCCCGGCGTTTCGCTTCGTGATTTGTTTCCACTCGCCGATCGGCCCGGCCCAGACTTCTGGAGGCACGCTGAACGAATGTCGAACGACCGCGGCCGTCTTTCTGTCGGCGGCCAGGGAAAGCACGTAGCCGAAATTGTCGCCCGACGAAATCGACTCGCCCGCCCTCCAAAGGCTTTCGACGCGCCCCGTAGCAGTTTCCACGGTAGCGATGCTGCTATCGCCGCCAGCATATTGCGCGAAGAGGATGCGCTTGCCGTCCGGAGTCCACGTGAGCCAGCTCGGGGAAGCTTTCATTCCCGGCGTGATGTTCCGTGCTTCGCCGCCGGTTGGGCTGACCGTGAAAATATCGTTTCCGGTCAAGCCTTCATCGCTCATTAAACCGGCGATAAACGCGATCTGCTTGCCGTCCGGCGACCACGACGGATTGGCGATTTGCAGCGGCGGCCTGTAGACGGATTTCATCTCCCCGCCCGCCGCATCCAGCGTGTAAAGCTCGGCGATGTACCAGTTGTTGTCGCCATTGCCGTGCGCCGCGGTTACGGCGAATCGTTTGCCGTCGCGCGACCAGTCGTATTCGTAGACGTACATGTCCGCGGGCGAAATCTGGCTCAGCTCGCCGCTGCCTACATCCACTAGCGCGAGGCGCTGTTCAAAGAATGCGTCTTTGATCTCGCCCGTCTCCGGCGTTTCCGCGACAAGCGGTCCAGCCGCTCGCGTGGCGTTCTCCGTGAGGAGAAGCGCAATGGACTTTCCGTCAGGCGACCATCCCGGGGTGGAGAGAAATCCCTTCACCTGTGTAAGCTTTCGCGCCGCTCCGCCCCCGGCGTTCATCACATACAGTTGGAGCTGGCCTTTCTTTGCCGCATCGGAAAGGAATGCAATCTTCTGGCTATCCGGCGACCAGGCGACGCTGCCCTCTACATAAATTGCGTCGGCGATTCCCGCACCGATTCGTTTAGGAGGAGTCCCGCCGTCGCTGTCCGCGGCGTAAATGACTGTGTCACCGGTGGGTGTACGGTTCTTCTTGACGACGGGTTCCACCCAGGCGACCTTCTTGCCGTCGGGAGAAATTGCCGCTTGCTCGAAAGTGCGCGCGGCGAAAAGCGTTCTTATGACATCACTAAAAGGAGTAGCAGTTTTCGCCTTCTCCGGGGCCTTCGGTCGTGCATTGATTGGCTGTTTTGTTTCCATTTTCTCCTGGGCTGAAGCGTTGCTCAACCCCAGTAAGGAAAGCGAAACGGTGGCAGTGCTGGCGAGCCATTTTACAAAACGCATGTCGAAGGATCCTTTCTACGGAATGCGGGCCGGGCCGCGCAAACATAGCCTTCTCGCGGCACTTCTGCAAGCGCCGCTTTACTAACGGCTCGGTTGTCCTGCGCCGCCGGGCCGGATAGAATCCGCACAGCCAATCTTCGGAGGTAGCACCGATGGAACGCCGTGGATTTCTGTCTTCGTTTGCGGGCCTTGCTGGCGCTGCCGGTATGTTGCGACTCTCCTCGAGTTGGCCGCAACTCTTCGCACAGGCGCCGGCACCGTTGCCGGATCGCACTGTGTACGATTCGAACGAAGAAGCCTATTGGACCGCCTTGCGCAAACAATTCCTGATTCCCGAAGACGAAGTTTATTTGAACAGTGGTACGGTCGGCTCTTCACCCGCGCCGGTGCTGCGCGCGATTTTCGACGCCTACAACGATTCGGAGCGAATGGCGCAAAATGATCCGGAGGACTATCCGATCTGGGGTTATGCGGCCTGGAACGAATTCCGCGACCCACTGGCGGCTTTTGTAGGTTGCACGCGCGACGAATTGGCGCTTCTCCGCAATGCGACGGAAGCGAACAGCTACATCGCCAATGGCATCGACCTGAAGGCCGGCGATGAAGTTCTAATCACGGACCAAGAGCATCCCGGCGGCGAACATCCTTGGAATCTCCGCGCCAAACGCTACGGCATCGTCGTGAAGAAGATCACTCTGCCCAAGCCCGTCCCAAACGCAGCCGATGTTCTCAATCGCTTCAGCGATGCCATCACGCCGCGCACACGCGTGCTCTTCTTCAGCCACATCACCACGGTCACCGGTGTAGTGCTTCCCGCGCGCGAACTGTGCGCGCTGGCGCGTTCGAAAGGTATCATCTCCGCCGTCGACGGCGCCCACGTCGCGGGCATGATGCGGCTGAATCTTCACGAACTCGGCTGCGATCTCTATTCTTCCAGCCCCCACAAATGGCTCCAGGCGACCAAGGGCTCGGGTTTCCTCTACCTGCGCGAGGAAATGATCGACCGTCTCTGGAACACCATTGCTACCGAGGGCTGGGACAATCCGAAGCTCCGCGCCGAGCGTTTCCAGCGCATCGGAAGTTCGAATGTGCCGGCGCTATGGGGCCTGCGCGCCGCGATAGAATTCGCCAATCAGATCGGAATGGATCGTATCGAGCGGCGCCACCGGCTAATGGCGGACTACATTTTGAAAGAGATGCAGCACCGTGGCGCCGAGTCATGGACGTCCCCTGACCCTGCGTTACGCTGCGCGATCGCCACCGTCAACGTTCCCCCCATCCAGCGCATGGCGCTGGAGACGTGGCTCTGGAAAGAAAAGAAAATCCGTATCCGTGGCGGTGAACCCTCCAAGCTTCGCCTCTCCACACCCTATTTCCTCCTGCGAAAGGACATCGACTGCTTCCTCACCGCATTCGACGAATTCAAGACGGCTGCTCGGCCCGGGTGATCCACGGCGCAGCGTGACACCTTACCCGTACCCGCCTTTGTAGTGGCCGGACTTCAGCCCGGCCTCTTATCTTTTCTTTTTTTCCGCCGCCTCTTGAAACGACTTGTTCGTTTATCTTTAATAGGTTAAAAGAAATAACCCCCCTCCACTGATCTAAGCATTGTTCTCTGGCACGATTTGCTTCGTCTCGGATGAGGTCCGCCGATGCACCGACTGGCTGTCTTATGCTGGTTCCGTCTGCCTGTTCTCCTGCTCTTGGCCCTGAAGCTCCCGGCAGCCGGCGCCCAAGAAGAATATTCGCGTTTCGAAGTGAGCGGACAGTTCTCGGTCATTCGGCTCTTGGATTCCTCAAGTAACGCACAATCTCATTTCGGATTTGGCGGGCGGCTAGACATTAATCTGACACGCCGCCTGGCATTTGAATCTCAGGTCGATTTTTTTCCGCCTCCGGCTAGCCCGTTCCTCCAGTCACAAGGAGGGAGGGCTTTGCAAGCGCTGTTTGGCATCCGCGGAAAGGTACTCCAGTCGAAACACTTTGCCGTCTATGGCTTGCTCCGCCCGGGACTGATCCATTTCGAAAAAGTCCGTGCCTTCTCTCCCACCCCTCCCTCTTTTTTCACAATCCGCCCTGCGACCTACTTCCTCATAAACCTGGGCGGCGGCATCGAGTTCTATCCATCCCCTCGGTTGATCGCGCGCTTTGAAATCAGCGGAAATCCCTATCGCATCCCGAATTTCACGCAGCATGTCGCTAGCGGCTTCGTGAGTGCGCCGGGTCAGATCACCGACCACTTCGGCATCAGCGTGGGTGTGGGCTACCGCCTCGGCGCTCTGCATGAAAACGCCAGGGAAACCCCGGTTTCCGGCAAGCTGGAATTTGGCCCCCAGTTCACGGCTATGGTCATTCAAAGGGAGGGAGCTCTCGATGGTGTCCGCACGGAGCCGGGCATTGGCGGATTCGTTTCGTACGAGGTTTTCCGCTTTTTTTACGCAGACTCCGCAGTGAATTTCTTCCCGCGCGACACAAACTCCTCTGGCGTGCACGACGGCGGCCGGATTTTTGAGGGCTTGTTCGGCCTCAAGAGCGGAATCCGCCGCGACCGCATCGGCGTCTTCGGAAAAGTACGGCCCGGCTTCAATAGTTACTCGCGAGCCTTGACCGCTATTCAGCAGACCTCCGCCGGTCCGCCGCCTCTCTTCAAGAACCTCTTCGACCGCTCCACGAATTTCGTTTTGGACCTGGGAGGCGTCGTCGAAATCTATCCCACCGGCCGGACAACACTTCGCTTCGACCTGGGCGACACACACGTCTACTTTGCAACCAAATCCTTTGTGTCGCCGAATGGAACCGCAACCTCGGTTCCTAGCGGCCAGCGGCTGCACACCATGGTGTTCAGTGTGGGTTACGCCTGGCGCTTCCCCGGCCCTCCGCGCTAACCGCTCCGGCCGGTGATTTCGTAGGGGCCGGGGCTTGAGCCGGCTCCTTGTAGTGGCGGGTCTTTAGACCCGTTCTTCTCCCGCCGGGCCTCGGTCGAATGAGCCGGCGCCGTCGCCTAAATGGCCCGCCTATTTGTGTCGAATGTCCACGGGCGCTCGCGTCCGATCCAGGGGAAACACTTGTAGTTGCCATTTGACCGGGACGGAAGTCGGAGGGTAGCACGTGGTTTTGTCGCAAGCCTGATACTCAAGCTTTCCGTTGATAGCGACGGTTGTTCCATCCTTCCCAAGCGAGCCGCCTAACCCTGGACCGGAGCTCACTTTTACGTCTTGGCTAATCCGGAACGTGCCCTCGAAGACGGGGACGCGCTCTTTGATTGCGGGCAAGTAGAGGATTTTGGACGCCGGGTAAACCAGTGGCTTGAACTCCAGTTCTGGAATCGGCTCGATAACCAGCTTGATGGGCTTATATCCCTGAGTGCCGGGCGCGTAAACATGCACATCCGGAGGCAGCCGCACTTCCGCAACCAGGGTGATCCGGGTGCCGGGAACGCCGATGCGATCGGATTGTTCGACGGCCAATTGAAGGTGCGGAGCTTCCAGCGTTTCTGTTACTTCTTGCCCTAATTCCGGAAAAAGCTTTGCAATGGTGCTGTTCCCAGTAACGCGCTCCCGGTATTTTGCTTCGAAAAATTTTTCTCGAATAATGCCATTAGTATCTATGAAAAAATATCCCGGGCGCGCATAGCCCTTCTGCATCCCCGTAGCTTCCTGATTGAAGACGCCATAAGCCTGGATGGTCTTCGAGTCAGGGTCCGCGAGCATTGGATATTCGATCTTGTGCCGGTCAGCAAAGTATTTCAGGATTTCTTCCGTGTCATAGCTGATGGCGGCCAGCTTGACCCCCTGCTTTTCGAATCGCGGGATTGCGCCTTGCAGCTGGACCAGCTGCCCTTTGCAGAAGGGTCACCAGTCGGCGGAACGGAAAAAGAGAAGAACGGTGCCCTTCGCTCCCTTGAGGGAATCGAGAGTTTGCACGTGGCCAAACTCGTCGTGGAGCGAAAAAGCGGGCGCCTTCTGACCGACCGCGAGTCCGATCGACATCAACTCGATGGAAGCTACCTGAATCGTACCGCCATCAAGCGTGCCACGGACGGTTACACTGTCTCCCAAGTGAGCCACTACCGATTCCTGGGGCTCAAGGCCGTACATGACCCTGTTCGTATCGTCATACAGCGACAGCTTCGCGCCCGGCACGTCCTTGGTGCACTCGGCAGATTCGTTAAAGGCTTCGTCTGCGTTGCAGCTGCTGGATACAAGGGTGCCGGACCACGATCCGGAATTTGTTGCTGAATTTCTTGTCGAATTGCTTGACGAGTTGCCTGAATTGCTCTGCCCAGCCACTGCGAGAGCGGCTATAGAAAAAAGCGCTACCAGATAGAGGAAGAAGTGTTTCGCCGCAGAATCAGCTCTGACCGATAGCATCAATTCGAGACCTTCCTTTGATTCTTGAATCCGCCCGTACTGTACGCCTGACAGTCTCGGCACACAAGACCGGTGGCCGGGACCTAAAGCCCGAGACCCAGAGCTCAAGAGCAGGACCGATCTGCAAAAGGTCGCCAGGCACGAACGGCATCTGCATCGCCTCGGTCAAAGGAGCAGAAGCCTTCATCTAATCAGCCTGAATGATTTACAATCAAACTCAAGCGCTGTGCGCCCGTAGCTCAGTTGTATAGAGCGTCTGCCTTCGAAGCAGAGGGTCGGGAGTTCGAATCTCTCCGGGCGCGCCACTTCCAAGTGTTGGCTTAAAGAAGAGTTGAGCAAGTGCGCCGAGGCAATCCTCGTGACCAAACTAAAGAAATCGATATCGTTTGAGACGAACTTCGGAACGTAGGCGGTCGATGAGCTGGGCGAAGGCACGAGTAAGCGTCTCCGCCCTTCTTAGGCCACTTTCTGGTTCTCGCGGCTGACTGAGGCCACGTTCATGACCGGCCGGCGGATATCTGCAAGGCGCGCCACGGCCAGTTCCCAGCAATGCTGAAGCATGTAGAGGCTCGCGACCACGAAGGCAATCGTTGCAAAGCCCAGCGCGAAGAGGGCGAACGCTGCGAGCAGTTCCCGAACGACGTAAAGTTGCGACATCACGATGACTGCCAGGAACCCCCACAGCCACATGCGACCGTTGTCCTTGAGCTTGGTTTGCACGGCAGCCTCCTGATTCGTGCGGCCCTGGCGGGTTGCCGCCAATTTCTGTTGCAACCGCTGTACTGTCCAACAACGGTGTGCACTCTCTCGCGTTCAGGGCGTAGGTACAATGCACCGAGGATGAACTGTGGGTGGACTAGAGGTGAACCGAGAGGGAGACCATCCCGCCTATCTTCAACGCAGGTCTCCCAATCGTTACTCAGTGCCATCTCATACTAGCCCCACGATTTGGAGTCTCAATTGCGCTTGATTTGCACCCTCCCGCGGAATTCACTTCTCCGGTTAACGCGTTAATCAGGCATCGGATCCAAGTAGATCGAGAAGAGGGAGAGAGCCGCAGGCGGGTCCACGGGCTAAAAAACTCTGGTTCAGGGTCCTGAAACAACTAATTCGAAGAGTACGAGGGAAGCCGGAGCTTGGAGCTCCGGCTTCCGGTCCGCTGGTTTGCGATTGCAGCTGCGAGTACATCACGGCCTGGCGGGGGACAGGCGGGCAACCAGCGTAATTTCGCCTTTCGTTTCAATGCGCGCCACTTGCGCCATTTCTTTTTCTCTCGGCGATTTCAAGAGCTGTCTTCCACGAATGGATCCTGACGTCCAAACCTGCGAGAGGAAATAGCGCTTGCCATAGCGGTTGAAGATCAGTTTCGATTCGGATTGCACCTCCTTTGCCTGGGCTGCGTTGGTGATCACCACGGCTGATTCTCTTGGGTCCGAGCATTGAATCAAAAGCAGCGACGAATTCCCATCCCATTTCTGGACGCGATAATCACCGGCCGGAAGCGTAGCGTTGCCCGCTACGAAGGCAAACGGAATGTTCACCACTAGGGTCTCCTGGGCTCGCGCAACCTGCGTCGCCGCCATGCTCGAGAGCACCAGAAAACCTGCCATCAGAAAAGATTGCTTTTTCATGGGACCCTCCTCTTTCTTCTTTGGTGGCGCCGTCCAAGCTGACTTGGCTTTTTCCTGGCTCGTGTCAGCTGCTCAGCGCCGCAGCATGGCGTGCACTCTCGCGCATTCTTCCCTGCAGCGCAATGCACCGCGGATGAACTGAAAAGCGACTGTAAATGAACAACGAACACCACAGAAATACGGGACTTAATCGAGAAGCGCTGCCCCAATCGTGGTTTTCCCGGGGAGTGTTATAGTCATCGCAGGCAGAAGAGAATCTATGTCGTCTCCTGGCCGTTCCTCGAGCGTCTTACGGTTTGATGTGTTCGAGGTGGATCTTTGCGCGGGAGAACTTTACAAAACAGGCCGCAAAATCAAACTGCAAGTTCTACCGTTTCAAGCCCTTGTCATTCTGCTGGAGCGTCCCGGCGAAGTCGTCACACGCAAAGAGTTCGAGAAAAGGCTTTGGCCCGGAGACACATTTGTGGACTTCGATCACAGCCTCAACACCGCCGTCAAGAAGTTGCGCCAGGCTTTAGGCGACGACAAGAATAAGCCGCGTTTCGTCGAAACCCTCCCGAAGCGCGGCTATCGGTTCATCGGTAACCTGGAGCACGCCGCGCCGCTTTTACCCGCGAAGCCTACGGCGCCATCTTCCGGCGTAGGCCAGCTCGCAAGGCTCTGCGCTGAGGGCAAACTCTCTTTCGTTCTGGTGTCCACGGATGAAGAAGCGGCCGCGGAAAGAGAGAAGTTGGAAGCGGTGAGTGACGATGTGGGGCTGTCTCTCTTAATTGCGTCACAAAAGCTTTTAATGGTGCCCAACGGGACCCAAGTGAGAATCCTGGAGATTCAGCAACCGGGTCCGCGCTGTCAGGTGCGAATTCTTGAAGGCGAGCACTATGGCAAGACGGCCCTGCTGCTGCTCACAGATCTCACGGAAATACCCTAGGTGGCTGTTGAAAAATTCGCTCATCAGGAATTTGCGGAAATTGGATCTCTCCTGGTGGCACAGCCATTCTTGGCTGTGCTCCTCTACCGGTCACCGCTTACCGGTCATCCGCTACGCTCCCACGCCGATACACTCTCCCGCTTGGCCCTGCTATCCTTGAAAGGCCGACTCACGAGGTATTTGTACGAACCATGTTTGAGAACCTAACCGAAAAGCTGCAGCGCACCTTCAAGAACCTCCGCGGCCAGGGCAAGCTTACCGAAGAGCATCTCGACGCCGCACTCGCGGAAATTCGCGAAGCCCTGATCGAAGGCGACGTCAACGTCGCCGTAGCCGACGAGCTACTCGCCAACATCCGCAAAAAGTCCATCGGCAGCGAAGTCATGCTACAACTTTCCCCTGACCAGCAGGTCGTCAAGGTAGTCCGCGATGAGCTTGCCGCCATGCTTGGCAAACACGCCAAGCCACTCTTCGCTTCGCGCCCGCCTTCGGTTTGGATGATTGTCGGCCTGCAAGGTTCCGGTAAGACCACCACCACCGGCAAGCTGGCCAAATGGCTCTCGCAGCACGGCCACCGTCCGCTCGCCGTTTCCACCGACGTCTACCGCCCCGCCGCGCGCGAACAGCTCGCGCAGGTCGCCAAAGCGGTCGGCACATCCATCTGGCCCGGCAAGGGTACGGACAAGCCGCTCGAAATCGTCCGCGGCGCGATAAAAGAAGCCAAGCTCTCCGCCAGCGACGTCATCCTTGTGGACACTGCCGGCCGCTTGCACATCGACGATGATTTGATGAACGAGCTTGGCACGCTAAAGAAAGAGCTGCAGCCCAGCGAAATTCTCTTCATTGCCGACTCCATGCTCGGTCAGGATGCGGTGCGCTCCGCGGGCGAATTCCATAAACGCCTCGGCCTCACCGGCGTCATCCTCACCAAGCTCGACGGCGACGCCCGGGGAGGCGCCGCTCTCTCGATCGGCAAAGTCACTGGCGCGCCGGTGAAGTTCGTGGGCCTGGGCGAAAAATATGACGCCCTCGAAGGTTTCTATCCCGAACGCATCGTGTCGCGTGTTCTAGGCATGGGCGACATCATGTCGCTCATCGAGCGCGCCGAGCAGTCTTTCGACAAAAAAGCTGCCGCCGAACTCGAGCGCAAGCTCCGCAAAGAAGGATTCACGCTCGAGGATTTCCGCGACCAGCTCCGCCAGATCCGCAAAATGGGCCCGCTCGAACAGCTCGTGGACATGCTCCCGAAGCTTGGTCCGCTGCAAAAACTCCCGAAAGATGCCCACGTCGACGAGAAGAAGCTCAAGCAGGTCGAAGCCATCATTAACTCCATGACCAACGAGGAGCGCCGCGACCACAGTGTCATCGACGGCAAGCGCCGCAAGCGCATAGCCAAGGGCAGCGGCACCTCCGTTCAGGACGTCAATCAGGTCCTCAAGCAGTACATGCAGATGCGCACCATGATGAAGCAGTACGGCGCGATGGCCGCCCGCGGCAAAGTGAAAGGCCTCGGCAAATTGGCCGGACTTAGCTGATAAATTAGCTGAAAAACAGGACTCCGTGAATGCAGACGTATGATTTGATCGTGATCGGCTCCGGACCGGGCGGCCAGCGCGCCGCGATTCAGGGAGCCAAGGCCGGGAAGCGTGTCGCCATCATCGAAAAGCAAGCTTCCGTCGGCGGAGTCTGCATCAACCTCGGCACCATTCCCAGCAAAACCATGCGCGAGGCTGTCCTCCACCTCTCCGATTTCTACGAGCAAACTTTTTACGGCTCGAATCACCCCGCCAAAGAAAAAGTCGCCATGGCGGATCTCAATTTCCGCGTCCAGCACGTCATCGAAAACGAAGTCGCCGTCATTCAGGATCAGCTCAGACGCAACGGAGTTGATCTCGTCTACGGCTTTGGCGCTTTCACCGACCCGCACCACGTTCGTGTTGAGCTAAGTACCGGCAATGCGGAATTCGAGGCGCAGTACGTGGTGATCGCCACGGGCACAAAACCTGCCGCCAATCCCAAAGTCCCCGTAAACGGTCGCAACATCATCGACAGCGATCAAATCCTCACCATGCCCCAGATTCCGAAAACGATGATCGTTGTTGGCGGCGGCGTCATCGGAGTCGAATACGCCTGCATATTCGGTACGCTCGGCGTGCGCGTCATCGTGGTCGAAATGCGTCCCCGGCTTCTCGAATTCGCGGACAACGAAATGGTTGAGGCGCTCACCTACCACATGCGCGACCACCGCGCCACGCTGCGCCTCAATGAAGAAGTAGAAAGCGTCGAAGGGCTGCCCGATGGGAAAGTTGCTGCCAATCTCGTCAGCAAAAAGCGTATCATCGCCGACGCCCTGCTTTACGCCGTCGGACGGCAAGGCAACGTGGAAGCTCTGAATCTGCCCGCCGCGGGTATCCAGGCGGACGACCGCGGCCGCATTAAGGTCGACGCCGATTACCGCACCGCGCAGCCGCACATCTTTGCCGTCGGCGACGTCATCGGTTTCCCCAGCTTGGCTTCCGTCTCCATGGAGCAGGGCCGCATCGCCGCCGCCCGCGCCTTCGGTCTGAACGTGCATAGCGATCCCGCTGGCTATCCCTACGGCATTTACACCATTCCTCAAATCTCCTTTATCGGAAAGACGGAGGAGCAACTCACCCAGGAAGACGTCCCCTACGAGGTCGGCGTGGCCTACTACCGCGAAGTCGCTCGCGGTCAGATCACCGGCCACACCGACGGCCGGCTCAAGCTGCTCTTTCATCGCGAAACTCTCGAGCTGCTCGGTGTTCACATTTTTGGCGAAGACGCCGCCGAACTCCTCCACATCGGCCAGGCCGTTTTTTTGCTAAAGGGCAAAATCACCTATTTTGTCAACACCGTCTTCAACTATCCCACACTCGCCGAATGCTATAAGGCTGCCGCCTTTAACGGCTTAAACCGTCTGACCTAGCGTGGAAAGCTCGCGCTTAGCCTGTCAGTTTGCTATCATTCGCATCACGCCGCTGATTATCCCCGCCCAATCATCGGGATGGCTTGAAGGGTGTAGGTATGTGGGAAGATAGCTATTATTGCTGGGTGGTAGTCTGCAAGAACTACTGGTTTCATATTCGACAGAATATTTTTTTTGGGCATAAAATCCCCCTCGGCGAAACAGATGTCTACGCGCCTCCGCCCGATCTGAATGGCCCCTTCAGGGTCCGGTGCGATGAGTGCGGCAAAGAATATTCCTATAAACCCTCGGAAGTGCGGAGATTTGAGCAAGAGCTTCCTGAGTCTTTCACTCCCCATCCGTTATTTCGTTAACTCGTTCTATCGGATTGTTGGTGGTAAGGGGATTTCCCCGCCCGCGACGCCTTGGATGTCCTTGGCACCGAGAGAAAACAAAATTGAGTTCATGCCCATGATCGTGTCCCGCCGCTCGGCAAGGAACCTTAGTTTTTCCAGTACCCGGATCGAAGCGATGTTTTCGGGATGAACGAATGCGGTCAGTCGGTCGATGTGAAAATCATTGAATGCAGCGCGGACCCAAGCAAATGCCGCCTCCGTCGCCAGCCCCTTGCCCCAATACGGCTGGGCGAGGCGGAAGCCGAGGTCGATCGAACCGTATTCCTGCAGTTCGAGCAGTCCCGAATCCCCAATCGCTCGGCCCAAGCGACGATCTAGGATGATCCATCTGCTGAAGCCATGTGCAGCCTGGTGCTCCTGATAGTTAGTTAGCCGGGCCTTCGTCTGCTCGAGGGAGGTATCAGGACCAGTAGGAGTGAAGCGCATTACGGTCGGGTCGCTGAACCAGGCGAACGCCGCTTCGACGTCCCCTGATTCGAATGGGCGCAGAATGAGTCGGCTGGTTTCCATTGGGGCTCGCACCGGCTGCTACCTCCTAGGCGACGGCCAAGGCTTGTTCTCCAGTAGACTTTCTCTCAACGCGCGAGTCAATAAATCTCAAGAAAATACAACTTCCCAGACGGACCGCCCTTCGCATCACCACTCAGGATCGCGCCCGAGAAACGCGCTCACCGTAAACTAACCCACTGCCTACTCTTCGATTGCCGCGACCTGCCTCGACAAGTTACAATGAAGTGTTGAGGAGGACTGACTGAGTGCTAACGATTCGTCTGGCTAGGATTGGCAAGAAGAAAAAGCCGTTTTACCGCGTAGTGGTGATTGAGAGTAGCAAGCCGAGGAACGGCCGTATTGTCGAAGCGGTGGGTACCTACGATCCGCTTAAAAAGCCCGCGGAGATCAAGCTCGACGCCGAGCGCGTCAAGCACTGGCTCGGAGTCGGCGCGCAACCCAGCGACACCGTGCGCAGTTTTTTCCGCCAGCATAAGATCGCGTAATCGCTCTGCCCGCTTGTTGGCTCCGGCCCGGTCGGGGTCACATTTGGCCGAGCTTCTAGTATCACCCCAGCCTGGCCGGGAGACGACATTCTCAGGTTCCCCCTGGTAAGTTCCCCGGTAATCCGTCCGCGTTGATCCCGGTCTGCTCGTGGTCACACTTGCGTTGACCCCTACGGGGTTGGGGTTACACTGGATTGGAGGTGCCCGATGAAGGAGCTGGTCGAAGCCATCGCCAGGGCCCTCGTGGACCATCCCGATGATGTTCAGGTAACGTCCGTCGATGGCTCGCAAGTTACCGTTCTTGAGCTGCGTGTCCACCCTGAAGACCTCGGCAAGGTTATCGGCCGCCAGGGCCGGACGGCCAAAGCGATCCGCACGCTCCTCGGCGCCGCCGGCATGAAGTTGCACAAGCGCTTCACGCTAGAGATTCTCGAAGATTGACCGCTCCGCGGTCATACTTACAATTGACCGTTTCGCGGTCCTATTCACATTTGAGTCCCGAAACTCCACGCTGGGTCATCGTCGCGCACATCCTTCGCCCCCGCGGCAACAAAGGCGAAGTCGCCGCAGAGCTACTCACGGACTTCCCCCAGCGCCTTACGCAACTCCGCGAAGTTTTTCTCGGCCACGGAGATTCCGAGCCCCGCCGCCACGTCATAAAATCCTGCTGGCTCAGCCAGAATCATCTCGGCCAGGCGGTTTTCCATTTCGAAGGATTTGCATCCATTGCCGACGCGGAGAAAATCCGTGGCCTCGATGTGCTCCTCCCCATCGAACAGCGTGTCGCTCTTCCCGCTGGCCAGTACTTCATTTCCGACCTCATCGGCTGTTCCGTCTTCGAAAACCCCACGTCACCTAGTGTCCTTTCCTCTTCACCATGCCTAGGCCCATCCGCGCCGTCCTTCCTCGGTACTGTTCGCGATGTCCAATTCACCGGCGAAGGTGTCCCCGGCACCCCGCTCCTCGCGGTGGACACGTCGCAGGGAGAATTGCTCATTCCTCTCGCTGAAGACATCTGCACCCGCATCGACATCGCCGCACGCCGCATCGACGTCGTCCTCCCCGGAGGCCTTCGCGAACTCAACCGCGAATAGCGAAACGGGTGTACGCTCCTGCTGATGTCCCCGTTCTTTCGAACGCTGATTTTCACCATTCTGGTCCCGGGTTTTTGGACCGTCGCGATGCCCTACTGGTTGGTGCCCCGCGGGGCGCGTCCGGACCTGCACGGCACGGGCGCCGCCGGCTTTTTGTTCGTCGCCGGGGGGATTGCACTTTACTTTGCTTGTGCCTTTTGGGGTTTCGCGCTGCGCGGCAAAGGCACTCCGGCGCCATTCGATCCTCCAAAACAACTAGTTGTGGAAGGGCCTTATCATATCGTGCGGAATCCTATGTATTGGAGTGTGGCCTCCGTGCTGCTGGGTGAGGCGGTGGTTTTTCACTCGCTCGCGCTCGCGGAGCTGACCGTCGCATTCTTCGCCGGCACGGTTCTATTTGTCCTGTTTTACGAAGAACCAGTCCTGCGCCGCAAGTTTGGCGCCGAGTACGAAGACTACTGCCGCCGCGTCCCCCGCTGGCTTCCTCGCTTTAAAAAATAAGCTAGACTGAACGGGGCATGCGTTTCGACCTCATCACCATCTTTCCTGAATTCTTCACTGGGCCGCTCGACCACGGCATCCTTCGGCGCGCGCGCGAAGCCGGGATCGTCGAGATCCGCGTGCAAGACCTGCGCGAATTCACTCACGACCGCCACCGCACAGTGGACGATCGCCCCTTCGGCGGCGGGGAAGGCATGGTCCTCAAACCCGAACCGCTTTTCGAAGCCGCCGAAGCCCTCCTTGGCCACGACGTCGGGGATGCCGCACAGCAAATAGCTCACGGGCCGAAGACAGCGATCATCCTTCTCTCCGCGTCTGGAAAACTCTTCCACCAGGAAACTGCACGCCGCTACGCGCAACTCGACCACATTGTCCTCATCTGCGGACGCTACGAAGGCGTGGACGAGCGCGTGGCCGAACATCTTGCGACCGAAGAAATCTGCATCGGCGACTTCGTTCTCAGCGGCGGCGAACTCCCCGCCGCTCTCATCCTCGACGCTATCACCCGCCTCCTCCCCGGTGCCCTCGGGAACGAAGCCTCCGCCGAAAACGAATCTTTCGGTCTTTCGGGAGCGGACGTTGCTTCGACGACTGGCCCTTCTTATCCCTCCACGAGTCACGCGTCACGCATCACGGGTAACGTCTTGCTGGACTTCCCCCACTACACCCGCCCTGCGGACTTCCGTGGTTGGAAAGTCCCCGAAGTCCTCATAGGCGGCCACCACGCCGAAGTCGCCAAATGGCGCCGTGCCGCGGCCCTCGAAAAGACCCGCCGCAACCGCCCGGATTTGCTCTTGCCCTGAAGTATCGCCGCGGTATACTAAACTCTCCGTGAAAGCCGCGATCCAGACCGATTGCTTCCCGATGAGGAAGGCCTGCGCCTGTCCCCGCTGCTGTATCTGTAGCGCCTCAAGCGGCACGGGAGGTCCCTCGGTCTAGCGCAGTTCTAAGCCGACAAAGACCCCAGAGCCGCTCCCAGAGAGCGGCTTTTTTCGTCACTGTCCGTCGATGAGTACGAGGTCCTATGAGCACCCCACCGAGCGGAAATGGCCACGGGCTGGAAAAGCCTATCGCCATCTACTACGAACACCCTGATTGGTTCCGGCCGCTCTTTCACTGGCTCGACGAACGCGGCGTGCCCTGGGTGAAGATCGACGCGCGCTACCACCAATACGACGTCGCAGCGAACGACCGCGAATACTCGCTGCTCTTCAACCGCATGAGCCCTTCGGCCTGGCAGCGCGGCGCGGGACACTGCATCTTCTACACTCTGAACTATCTCGCGCATCTCGAAGAAAAAGGCGTCCGCGTCGTCAACGGCTCGCGCGCTTTTACCCACGAAACTTCGAAAGCCCTCCAGCTTTCAGTTCTTGAGACGCTTGGCCTGCCCTATCCGAAAGCCCGCGTCATCAATCACCCTTCGCAAGTCCTCAGCGCTGCCGAAGCCATTGGGTATCCGCTCGTCCTCAAGCCCAACATCGGCGGCAGCGGCGCGGGCATCGAACGTTTTGATTCGCCGGAGCAGTTGCGGCGAGCCGTCGAAGAAAAACGCATCTACTTTGGCATCGATTCGATTGCGCTTGTGCAGGAAGCTTTCACGCCGCGCGGCGGAATCATTACGCGCGTCGAGGTTCTGGGTGGCGAATATCTTTACGCCATCCAGATTCACACCACCGGCGCTAGCTACAACCTCTGCCCCGGCGACATTTGCCAGAACACTAAAGGCGAAGAATTGGCTCGCCGCCCCGGCTGCCCTATCGACGCGCCCAAGAACGGCCTCACCGTTGAAGCCCACGAGCCGCCTCGCAGCATCATCGAAAATGTCGAGCGCATCATGGAAGTCGCCGGCATCGAGGTTGGCGGCGTCGAGTACGTCATTGATGACGCCACCGGCCGCCTTCTCTACTACGACATCAACGCGCTTTCCAATTTTGTGGCCGATCCCGAGCGCGTCATCGGCTTCAATCCCTACGCGCGCCTGGCCGATTATTTGATCGCCGAAGCCCGCGCTCACGCGGCGAAGGAACCCACACGGCTTGTCTCCACCGGAGGACGGGCATGAGATACGGTTACTGGCTCCCCGTTTTCGGCGGCTGGCTGCGCAACGTTGAAAACGAAAATATGCAAGCGAGCTGGCCGTACGTGAAGCGGCTCGCCCAGCGCAGCGAAGAGATCGGCTTCGACGTTACGCTCATCGCCGAGCTCAACCTGAACGACATCAAAGGTGTCGAAGCGCCTTCGATGGACGCCTGGTCCACCGCCGCGGCGCTCGCCGCCGTCACCGAGCGCATCGAGCTGATGGTCGCTGTCCGCCCGACATTCCACCTCCCAGCGCTGCTCGCCAAGCAGGCCGCCAACATCGACCACATCAGCGGCGGCCGCCTGACGCTCAATGTCGTCTCGTCCTGGTGGGCGGACGAAGCCCGCAAATACGGGGTCGGGTTCGAGCAGCATGACGACCGCTACGCCCGCACCAGCGAGTGGCTCGACGTCCTCAACGGCGTTTGGTCGCAGGACCATTTTTCCTACGCTGGAAAGTTCTACCGCGTCGAGGACAACGTCCTCGAACCCAAGCCCGTTTCACAGCCGCGTCCCACGCTCTACGCTGGCGGCGAGTCTCCCGCCGCCAAAGAGCTCATCGCGGAGAAGTGCGACGCCTACCTCATGCACGGCGATCCCCCGGAGCGCATCCGCGAAAAAGTTGCCGATCTGCGCGAACGCCGCACGCGTCACAATCTTCCGCCGTTGAAATTCGGCGTCGCCGGTTACGCCATCGTCCGCGAAACCGAGCGCGAAGCCCAGGATGAATTACGCCGCATCACCGACGTCCAGCAATCCGCTGCCGGCTACGCCAATTACCAACAGTGGCTCGCCGGAACGCAACTCGAGCAGCGCGTCTCCCTCGAAGATTACTCCGTCTCGAATCGCGGCCTGCGCTCCGGGCTCGTCGGCACGCCCGAACAGGTCGCCGAGCGCGTCTCGCAGTTTGAAGCCGCCGGCGCGGACCTCCTCCTACTCCAATTCAGCCCCCAACTCGAAGAAATGGAGCGTTTCTCCGAGGCGGTCATCCGCCGCGAAACCTCCGCAACCATCGCGGCCACAGACTAGTTCCTCCTCGGCCCGTGAACTCGCGGCTTGCTATTGGCCTCTCAGATCACCGCGAGCACCCACAACAGCCAGCGCCGCAGTTAAGCCACGCGCCGAGTTTACCCGGACGCCTGCCTCGGCGCGGGCGCGCTCCCCGCGGGTATACCGATTGACTAACCTGCTAGCTCGACTTAACATTCGTGCCACATGTGACCGCCCTCGTTGCTTGGCCACAAAGAAGGCGGCAAGGAATGGACCCAGAGCGCCGTCGTGCTCCACGGTATCCCTTCATCGCAGACGCAGAAGTAATCGAGATCGCATCCGATACAAAGCTTAGCGCTAAGACCAGCGACCTGAGTATCGGCGGGTGCTTTCTCGACATGCTGAATCCCTCACCGGAAGGCACAGAGATTCAGGTCAGAATCTCTCACGCAAGCACCACATTCACTGCCCGCGGTAGAGTGGTATTTGTCTTTCCCAACATGGGGATGGGGGTGGTTTTTACCAGCGTCGAGGATAACCAGCTAGCCGCCCTGCAACAATGGCTCTCAGAGTTGAGTCGTGGCGAATAAAGGCGAGGGTGCTACAGTCACTCCGTGGACGTGTCACAGCCCATCGCTCGTCCAGAGCGGAGTCGAAGGATGACTTTGCGCGGCGAGTATTCTGCTAGGCAAATTGTGGCGATTCGCCTATAATCGTTGTTTATCTTCGATGTGCTGGCCCGGCCTGAGTGGGTCTGCAGGGAATACGAACATGAATCCGGTAATCGCCAAACTGCATGAAGCGCAACTGCGCAAAGACCTCCCTGATTTCCGCCCCGGCGATACCGTTCGCGTGAACGTCCGCCTGAAGGAAGGCGAAGGGGAGAAAGAAAAAGAGCGCCTGCAAGCATTTGAAGGCGTCGTGATTTCGAAGAAGGGCCGCGCCTCCGGCGCAACTTTCACCGTCCGCCGGGTCAGCTTCGGCGTCGGCATCGAGCGCATCTTCCCCTTACACTCGCCCACTATCAGCTCGATCGAAGTGGTCGGCAAGGGCAAAGTTCGCCGCGCGCGGCTCTATTACCTGCGCGACCTCAGGGGCAAAGCCGCCCGCATCAAGCGTGCCGGGCGCGAAGACGCCACCGCTGCTGCGGCTGCCGGCACAGACGCCAAAACGTAAGCAACAAACCCTCGTCAGCCATACAAAGTCACAAAAGCCCCAGCAAGCCGGGGCTTTTATTATTTTGGACTCTGGAAACGTTTTGGCGCTGGCGTCGTCTAAGAGACTTGGCGACCTGTTGACAATCAACAGGAGTAGGCGTAAGTTCCTGTTGATCATCTAAAGGAGAACCCGATGGCGCCTTCACGCGGCGAAGTCCTTCAGGGCACGCTCGATCTCATCGTACTCAAAACCCTCGATGCGCTCGGCCCGCTCCATGGCTACGGCATCGCGATGCGCATCAAGCAGGTCTCCGAGGATTTGCTCAAGCTCAACCAGGGCACGCTCTACCCGGCGCTACTGCGCCTGGAGCAGCGCGGCTGGATCAACTCCAAGTGGGGAGTTTCGGAAAACAACCGCAAGGCAAAGTATTACTCGCTAACGCGCGCAGGCCGCAAACAGCTCGCCGCCGAAGCCGCCAGTTGGGAACGCATGTCCGCGCTGATGTCGCGGCTGCTGCAAGGGACAGAGGGTGCGTGACATGAGCGGGATTCGCACGATCGCCGTGCGCCTGCGAGGCTTTTTCCATAAGCGCCGGCTCGAGGAGGATCTCGACGCTGAACTCCGTCAGCACTTGGAGCTGCTCGCCCAAGAAAACATTCGCCGCGGGATGACACAGAGAGAAGCTCAGTCCGCTGCGCGCCGCGAGTTTGGCGGGATCGAACAAACCAAAGAGTCCTACCGCGATCTACGCGGCCTCCCGTTTCTCGAAACTTTTCTTCGAGACGTGCGCATTGGCTTTCGGAGCCTCTTGAAACGCCCCGGCTTCACTGCCATTGCCATACTTACACTCGCCCTCGGCATCGGCGTGAATACCTCGCTCTTCACCGTCGTTCACGGCGTGTTGTTCAGCCCTTTGCCGTTTCTTGCACCGGATCGCCTCGTCAGCTTGTGGGAGCGGAACCTGAGCGACGACTTTCCCAGCCCTTACAATGTTGTCTCCGGCGGCGTTTTCGACGATTGGCAGCGCCTGGCGGCCAGCTTCGAGCAGATGGCCGCGATAGGTGAAGATTCCGCTAATCTGTCCGGAGACGGCGGTCCCTTACCCGAGGCCATCGGAACACGGTTCTGCTCCTACAATCTGTTCCCGATGCTGGGGGTACAGCCCATCTACGGACGCCCGTTTTCCGCCGAAGACGATCGCCACGGTGCAAGCGGGACGGTTATTCTCACTTACGGTCTTTGGAAGCGCCGCTACGCCGGAAATCCCGCTGTGATCGGCAGGACAATTCTCCTCAATACCAAGTCCTACACCGTAATCGGCGTCCTTCCTGCCTGGTTTGGCTACCCGGACACTCGCGTTCAGGCCTGGCTGCCAGTGCGCCACGAGATGCCCGTCGAGGATATGCAGAGTCGGGGAAATCATCGATTTCTTGTGACCGCGCGTCTCAAGCCGGGCGTGAGTCCCGCTCAGGCAAACAGCGAGCTCGACGCAATTCAGCAACGTACTCATCAGCAGTTTCCCGGCACACTCGCAGGCAAGGCTGCCACCGTTCTTCCGCTTTCCGAGAATCTCGTTCGCGATGTCAAGACATCGCTCTACATGCTCATGGGAGCGGTGGGTTGCGTCTTGCTGATCGCCTGCCTGAACGTCGCGAACCTATTTGTGGCCCGCGCTGCGACCCGCAGCAAAGAGATCGCCGTGCGCGCCGCCCTCGGCGGCAGCCGGTGGCGTCTCATGCGCGAGCAATTGACTGAGAGCTTTCTCTTAACCTTCGCTGGCGGAGCGCTCGGCGGCTTTCTCGCCTACGCGAGTATTCGCTGGCTCGTCGCCTTTCGAGAAGACCTCCCGCGTGCTGGTTCCATTCACGTGGATCGGGCGGCCCTTATGTTCACCATTGCCGTCACCGCGCTCAGCGGCGTTTTCGCCGGCATCCTTCCAGCCTTTTCCGCAACGCGTAAGCAGCTCCTCGAACCTCTGAAAGAAAATTCCCGTTCGCTCGGCGGCGGCCGGACTCGCACGCGTCTGCGCAGGCTCCTGCTGACCTCCCAGGTGGCGCTGACCGTCCTCCTGCTGACTGGCGCCGGTCTGCTGCTGAAAAGTTTCGCGGAGTTACGGTCGGCAAGAGTGGGTTGCGCCACCGGGAATGTGCTGACGATGGGCCTCAGTTTGCCGGAAGCGAAATACGAAAAATCCAGTCAGAAAGTGGAATTCTTCGAGCAATTGCTCGAGCGCGTGCGCGCCATGCCGGGGATGCGCGCGGCGGGATTTGTGAGCGTCCTGCCTGCCAATGGACATTTTGAGGACAATACCTTCAGCATCGCGGGCCGTCCACCTCTTGCTCCTGGAGAGTCCCTCGATGCCGTTGTCCGCGCTGCCGACCCCGCGTACTTCACCGCCATGGATATTCCCCTACTCCGTGGGCGTTTCTTCACCGCTGCAGAGCGATTGGAGAACGCCAGTTTCGCTGTCATCTCGGAGTCTATGGCCAAGAAGTTCTTTGCAACAGAAGATCCGTTGGGCAAGACTTTGATCATCGACTGGGAAGGAAAGCCGCGCTTCGAAATCGTGGGCATCGTCGGCGACGTGCTATCAGATCTCAATCGCCCGCCGGAACCCACGATGTATTTCTCGCTCAAGTTTGGCCGCTTCAGTTACGGCGCCCTGGTAACTCGTTCCAACACTGACGTTAAAAGTTTCGCTTTGCCAATCCAAAAAGAGATTGCCCGGATGGATCCGGATCTCCCCGTGTCCGACGTGCTCACCATGCAGCAGATCATCGGCAAGTCAACCGCCAGCGCGGCATTTGACGCTGTCCTGGTTCTCCTTTTCGCCGTGCTTGCGCTGATTCTGGCCGCGGTCGGACTCTACGGTTTACTTTCGTATCTGGTCACCCAGCGCACAAACGAGATCGGCATCCGCATGGCCTTAGGTGCGCAACGGACGGAGGTAATGCGGGCCACGCTCCTCGAGGGATTGCGTCCCACTGCCATCGGTTTGTTGATCGGTTTGTTCGCCGGCGGTGCCTGCGCGCAACTCATCAGCAGCCTACTGTTTGGAGTCCGGCCGTTCGAATTCATGATCTATGCCGGCGTGGGCCTTCTCGTCTTGATTATTTCCATCGGTGCATGCAGCTATCCTGCCTGGCGTGCCGCGCGCGTTGATCCGATCGTCGCCCTGCGTTACGAGTGACGCTACAAGCTCCGCCAAGCGTGCTAGAATCCCCGCTCAATGAGCCGCCTCTGCTCCTCCCGTTTCGAGCGCGCGGCGCGCAAACTCGGCTGGACGCGCATCGCCGGTCTCGATGAAGCCGGCCGTGGCGCACTCTTCGGCCCGGTTGTCGCCGCCGCCGTTATCCTCAATCCCAGGCGGCGCATTGTTGGCCTCGACGATTCGAAAAAACTGCTCGCCGACCGCCGCACGCAACTCGCCGAGCGCATTCGCGAACACGCTCTCGCCTGGGCCGTCGCCGAAGTGGATGCCCAGCGCATCGACGCCTGGAACATTTATCAGGCCAGCCGCCAGGCTATGACCGCCGCGCTTCAGCATCTCCGCATCGTACCGGACTATCTTCTCATCGACGCCATGCAGCTTGACGTCTTCATCGAGCAGAAATCCCTCATCAAAGGCGATGCTCGCAGCGTCTCCATCGCCGCTGCTTCCATCCTTGCCAAGACCCACCGCGACGCCCGCATGGAAGAATGGGACGCCATCTATCCGCAGTATGGCCTCGCGCGCCATAAGGGTTACGCCACGCACGACCATCTTCAGGCCCTCCGCCAGCATGGTCCCTCGCCCCTTCACCGCCACTCTTTCACGCCCGTTCGTGACTGCACCTGTTGGGCCGCTGGCGCTACACAGACCCTTCTCCCTCTCGAAATCTGAGCACAATCGCTTCCACGAGCACTTCGTCTTGTCTTCGCCGTCGAGTTTCCTATGTCCAACGGGGATAACTGCCTGCTCACACGCAGTTCCGCCTTCGTTGACTTGGCTTTTCACCGCCTGTTAGCGTAACCAAGTACCCTTGCCGCTAGCCTCGCTAGCGCAACGGCTCTCAGGAGAACGTCTCGTGCAGGCTTGAGAGGGATCATTAGCTCCGACCTAATCGGGGTCCCGGAGACAACTGTCCGAGTTCGCGCATGGGCTATAACAAGAGCAAAAACGTCGAAGCAGCACAAAAGCTGCTGAACCAGGGCAAGGTCGCTCAGGCCATCGCCGAGTACCAGCAAATTCTAAAGTTCGAGCCGCGCGATCAGGTCACGCTGATGACCATCGGCGAGCTCTACATCCGCCAGGGCGAAACCTTCCAGGCCATCGAATATTTCGAACGCCTCGCGCAGCTCTTCGTCAGCGACGGTTTCCTTACCAAGGCCATCGCCGTCTACAAGCGCATCGCTAAACTCGCTCCCGACGAAATCCGCCCGCTCGAAAAGCTTGCCGACCTTTACGTCCAACAAGGCGTGATGAGCGAGGCCCGCCCGCTTTTCTTGCAGCTCGCCGAAATTCATCTCAAAAACAATCACCAGCCGGAAGCCGTTGCCCTCCTAAAAAAGCTTCTCCTCGCAGAGCCGGACAACCTCCGGATTCAGACTCGCCTCGCCGATCTCTATCAGGCCATGGGTCAATCCAAGGAAGCGGTCGAGGCTTATGTTTCCGCTTCACAGCGCGCACTCGCTCGCGGCGACCAGGCTGATTGCGAGAAGCTCGCCGAAAAGGTCCTGAAACTTGACGCCAACAATCTCGACGCCCTCACCGTCAAGGCCCGCGCCCTTTCCTCGCAGGGCAATTTTACGCAAGCTGCCCAGCTCCTCGAGCAAGTCCCGGGACTCGAGAAAGGCGGCGAACCAGCCGAGCTGCTCCTCGACCTCTATATCAAGAACATCAAGTGGAAGGAAGCCACCGCGCTGGCCCTTCGCGTCTTCGACGCCGATGAGAAAAAATTTGGGCTGACGCAAAAAGTCATCGAAGCACTGCTTCAGTCTGGGCAGGGCGAGAGCGCCATGACCATCATCGCGCGCGTACGCATTCCGATGCTGGACGCCGGCGAGCACGAAGCGGTGGGCCATCTCTTGAATGAATTGGCAACGCGCATGCCCGACCGGATCGAGCCCCGCGAATGGCTGGTTGACACCTACGGACGCGCCAGCGATTCTTTCCGACTTCCCGATGCCCTCGCGCAGTTGGGTGATGCCCTCTCCGCCGCAGGTCAGCTGGAGCGCGCCAAGGAAATATTCGAACGGCTTGTCGACCGCGAGCCCGAGAGCGATTCCGCCAAGCGCAAACTTAATGACGTATTGCGCAAACTCGGACTTCTTCCGCCGGAAGAGTCTGCAACAATTCCGGAAGTATCCCTTCCCGCCGAACTGCCCAAGCCCGAAGCTCCCAAAATTCGTCCCAGCCTTGAGGCGTCCGCCCCCGAAGTTCAGGCGAGGCCGGCGGCTCCCTCCGCTGAGCTTGCGCTCGACGAAGAAACGCAGAAGTTCATCGCCCAGTCGCTCACCGACGTTGATCTCTTTGCCAGCTACGGTCTCACCCAGAAGGCCATCGGTCTCCTCGAGGCCATTCTGCGTCGCGCCCCGCGCCACACGCCGACGCTGGAAAAACTTCTCGACTTTGTCCTCGGTGCCAGCGACGACCGCCGGACCGCGGAGCTCGCTGCGCAACTCGAGCAGATCCATCGCGAGCGCGGCGACGAGCGTAGCTCAGAGCGCTTTGGTGAATTGCGGCGCCGCTTCCAGCGCGCCGCGGGACTGAGCGACGCAGAGTTAGCCGCTAGCGCCGCGCCTGCCATCCCGGCCGTCCTCGAGGTTGCTGCACAGCCCGCCGCTCCCGAAGTTGTTCCTGTGCCTGTGGAGCCCGCACCTCCTGCAGAAGAAGTGTCGCCCGAGCCGGTTGAAGTCAGCGCGGCCGCTCCTGCTGCTTCCGAAGTCCATGAAGTTGATCTTTCGGATGAATGGGCGTCTGTACTCGAAGAAGCCCGCACCGCCGGGGATTCTGCCGCACCTCCTGCGGATGCGCCCGGCTTAGCCGAATTCGAAATTCCAGTTGAGAGCGCCTCCGCGGATGAAGCCGCCCATCCCCCTGCTGGAATCCCCGGCGGTCAGCCGGCTCAGGGACTCGAGCCGCTGCCGGCCGCCAGCGCAACAAAAACTCCGGCCAAGGAAAAGAAGCGGAAGGCGGCCAAACCTCCGAAAGTGGAAGAACCCGAATTCGAACTCGAGCAAGGCTACGAGCTCGTCATCGAGCCCGAGCCACTCGTTCCTGCTCACGAGCAGAAGCCGCCAGAAGTCGTCGCAAAGAATGCCCCCCAGGCCCCATCCGCTGGCAGCGGCTTTGCCTCCGATCAATTTCTCGCTGACCTTGCGAATGAGATCGATCAACTCGGTATTGATAAACTCTCTCCTTCTTATTCCCAGCCCGCGCCTCCCGAGGAAAAACGCGCCGTCAAGTGGCAGCCGGAGGCAAAGACCCCATCCCCGCTCGACAACGCACCTCTTAGGGAAGTCTTCGATGAATTTCGCGCCGAACTCGGCGAAATGAGCGCCGAGGATGAAGATTTGGAGACTCACTACAATCTCGGAATCGCCTTCCGCGAAATGGGCCTCCTCGAGGAAGCCATCAGTGAATTCCAGAAAGTGGCCAAGGCCACTGACCACGGCAAAGCATTTCGCTATACCATGCAGTGCAGCACTTTGCTCGGTCTTGCCTTCATGGAAAAGGGCCAGCCCAGCATCGCCGCCATCTGGTACGAACGCGCCCTGCTCACCCCGGACATGGATCCGGAAAGTATCCTCGCCTTGCGGTATGATTTGGGTGTGGCCCAGGAATCGGCGGGCGACCCTGAAGCGGCGCTAAAAAGTTTCTCTCAAGTCTATGCGGCGAACATCGACTATCGTGACGTGGCCGAACGAATCGCCGCTCTTCAGAAGCCGGCCCGCTGAGCTCCGGCCCTTCTCGATGCGCCTGGCCTTCTCTCACTCATGAATCGCGTTCTTCGCGCAATGCTGGTCGTTCTGTGCTTCGAAATGGGAGCGCTGCTCCTTTATCTCCCCTGGACTGCCTTCTGGGAGCAAAACTTCTTCCTCAGCCATTTCCCCGCGCTCATGCCGGTGCTTTTGCATCCATCGTTCCGCGGCGCCATCAGCGGCCTCGGTGTTTTGGATATTATTCTTGCCATCGGCATGATCGGTTCGCGCTCCGGCCCCACCCGTGTCCCCCCGCGGTAATCCGCGCCGCCATCTGCTTCCCATGCCGCGCAAGCCGCCGATTCTTTGTTACGTCACCGACCGCCGCAGCCTTCGCTTGACTGCACAAGAAAACGCTATGGAAGCGCTACTCCAGAAGGTGGAAGCAGCCGCTGCCTGGCGCATCGATTGGATTCAGCTTCGCGAAAAGGATTTATCAGGAAAAGACTGCGCCGCGCTCACGCGCGAAGCTTTGCGGCGCGTGGCGCAAGCTTCTCCCAACACCGGCCGCGCGCCTCGCATTTTGGTAAACGACCGCGTCGACGTTGCCCTCGTCGAACGCGCCGGCGGCGCTCACCTCGGCGAAAGCTCTTTGCCCGTTGAAGACGCGAAGCGTTTGGTCGCCGCCGCCCGGCCCCCAGTGCAAGACTTTCTCGTCGGCGTCTCTTGCCACTCGCTCGAAGCCGCGCAATCCGTCGCCCGCGCGGGCGCCGACTACGTTTTCTTCGGCCCGGTCTTTGCCACGCCGTCAAAAGCCGCCTTCGGTCAGCCTCAAGGGCTTCAGCGTCTTGCTCAGGTCTGCCGCTCCGTGAATATTCCCGTTCTCGCCATTGGGGGCGTCACCCTCGAAAACGCCGCCCAATGTCTTGCAAGCGGGGTTGCTGGAGTGGCTGCGATTCGACTTTTCCAGGATGCCAGGACACTCCCTCTCGCCGCCGAAGCGCTTCATCAGCTTGAATTTTAGAGGCGAGTTGTTTCGCGACCGAACCTCAATGAGTCATCAATCGCCGCAGTAGTCGGATCTGCCCCGCGTGATAGATGTCGTGAAACGCAACGCCGTACAGCATTTTTAGAATCTTCATGCCGCGCGGCTTCCGCAGAACTTTCTCAATCGCGCGCTTCATCAGCCGGTGCTCATGCTCCAGCAGCGCCTTATCCGCGTTCCAAGCGGCTTCGTTTAATTCGCCTTTCTCGGGCCGTGCAAAGAAATTGCTTCCTTTCAGCGCGAACGAGCCGCGCTTCCCTCCGTCGATCCGCCGTCGCACTGCATATTTCCAGTATGCCGCGTGCAACGTCACTTCCCAGATGTTGTGCCTTCCCCGTGCAGGCCGCCACGCCGCCTGCTTGGCCCTCACCCCGCGTAGTGATTGCTTCAGGTTCGGTCCATGCTAGGTCTTTTTCTCATACGCTTCATCGAGCAGCGCGAGTACAAGTTCTGCGGGTTTCAAGGCCTTCCCCTCCCCACGGCGAAATCACCGCCAGCATCGCGCGCACACCTCGCCGTGTCAATGCGTCTGCAGCTTCTTGTCTGGTGGAATAGCCTACGAAGCGGTCATGCTCCGGTTCGCCAAAGCTTTCTTCCGCCGGTAGAGTTGCTGGTCCGCGGCATCAAGCAACTCTTGACACCCAAGTCTACGGCGTGATTTTCGCCGCATCATTCAAGATCATTGCCAGCCGCACGCCGGCTTGCGCGATGCGCTTTTCCACCACCGGCCCGGCCTTTTCCTGATAGGCAGCACCTGCAGCGATGTGCTGGCTCAGCAGCCGTTCCCCGATATTGTTGTCGTCCGTGCAGCTCTGGACCGCAACTGGTGGTTCGATGCTAATCTTAGGCGCGAGTTCTCCATACACGCTCTTCTCGCCGTACTCATGGCTCTCCCACGCCCATTCCTCAACGTGGATTCCCGCCTCTTGCCAGGCCTCGATCTGCGGCGCAAACGCATCTTCAAGTGTTTCCGCATACTCGGCTGGGTCGGCGCCTTCCATGTCCCGCTCTGGGATGGCGGTGTCCCACAGGCTGTGCAGGTTTGGAGAATACCCGTGGTCATGCTCGTGCACCTTGCGCCGCAAATATTTCACCGGCACGCAATTTCCGCCTTCGTCGTTGTTGGTCGTGGCGTGCAGAGGCTGGTGCAGGTCGCCCACAAAGTGGATGAGGTAGCGCATCGCTTCGGCTCGCTTCGCGGCGTCTGTATTCTTATCTTTCACAATGGCGAGATCGTCTTCGATGGCCTTGGTCACGCATCCGTCTTTTCCGCAGAACTCACTGAGCGGCGCACGCCTGGCCCCCCGCGGAATGTCGATGTAATGCAGCGGGCCGTTTTTCGCTTGGCTACGGATATCATCCGCCCACGTTGACGCGTCGGCCATCGCATCGCGTATAGCGTCCCCACAATAGCGCTTTAGCGCCGGATCGATAGGATTCCCATTTAGCAACGTCTGCACCATCTGTTTCGCTTCGGGCGTCAGATGTTTCTCCGCGATCAGCGCCACCGTCTGGTGGCCTTTGCAACCCCATGCCTGCGCGGCAGGCGCGCTCGCGAGCCCTGCTGCTGCGATCAAGACCATTGCATACAAGGCCATATGCTTCATGGAAACCTCCGCGCACAATTTTGGACTCGGATTGTAAAAGCTTCGTGAATTGTGTTTTCGTCTGGCAGGGAACTCATTGTTCCGTGGAACAGCTTTGCTTCACGCGCTCAGCCATCGCCCGATGGGTTTCCACGATTCCGTGTGATCGCAAATCACGCGCAGCGTCGCCGTGATGGGGATCGCCAGCAGGAGTCCCATCCCACCCCATACCCAGCCCCAAAAGAGCAGCGAGATGGTAATTGCCACGGCATTCAACCGCACGCGGCGCCCAACGAGTTGCGGCGCAAGAAAATTCTGCGCTAGCACGTGAATGGACGTTAGCACCCCGGCGATCAGCACAAAATGTCCCACCGTTTTCCATTTCACCAGCGCCATCATAAACGGCGGCAACCACGCCATCACCGCGCCGATGTACGGCACCATGTTCAGCAATCCAGAAACAATTCCCGCGAGAATCGGATAATCCATCCCCAGCGCCCAAAAGAACATGCCGCTCGCGGCCATCACCGCCAGCGTTAGCACCGTCATCCCTGCCAGATAACTGCGCAACACATCTCGCAGGTCTTCCAATGTTTCCTTCACCGCCGTTCGCCGCGACGGCGGAAAGAGCCCCAGCGTTCCGTGCCATACTTCTCGCTTTCCCGCCAGCATAAAAAAAACTAGAAACGGAACGAACGTAATTTCCAGAATCAGCGCATACAGAGAGCCGATGGCGCGCAGGATGAAGGTATGCACCGTGGCAGGATCCAGCATTACCTCCGCGGGTTTGGACGCTTTGGGACCCGGCTCGATTCCGGAAACGCTTCCCTCGATCCCTCTGATCTTTCCCTCCACCGCTCCCGCCGCCTGTTTCATTACTCCGCTGTACTTCGGCCAGTTCCCTGCAAAATCCGCCGTGCCTGTCCATAGCGCAAAACCCCCGGCCACGAACACCGAAATCAGCACCATCACCATCATCAGCGCGCCGATTGTCCGCGGCACGCGCATGCTTTCCAGGAATTCCACCGCTGGATCCAAAAAGTAAGCGCAAAGCATGGAAAGCAGCAGCGTGATGACTACGCCCGCTGCGTAGTAAAAAAACAACAGGATGATCGCTGCGGCAAGAACCCGCAGGCTGAACGTCGAGCCACTAATACGAACTACCGCTGGCCTTGTTTCTGTCTCCGGCACGGCCACCCCGTCCCACATCACGGTAACACACTCCCGCAAGCCGCCCGCGCCGGCTCGCCTACTTGTTTCGATGCGCACCCGCGCGGAGGGCGGGGCGTCGCTCCACTTCTCTCTCTGCGTAACTCCGATGAAAAACTCTGACGCGATCGCTAAGGCGCAATTCCGCCCTGTGCTAAACTTTCTTCAGGTCATCTTCCCATAGATCGACCTTTCGATCTGCATGCCCAAAGAACTCTTCGGCACTGACGGAATCCGGGGTGTTCCCGGAACTCCTCCGCTCGATGACGCCACGCTCTCCGCGACCGGGCGCTCGCTAGGCGTGTATCTGCGCCGCAAAAGTCCCAAGCCCCATGTCCTCATCGGCATGGACACCCGCGAATCCGGTCCCCACATCGCCGCGCTTCTTGCCGCGGGCCTCGCCGAAGCCGGTGCCTCCGTCGCCTTCGCCGGCGTTATCACCACTCCCGGCGTCGCCTGCCTCGTCCGCCAAAGTGATTTTCAGGCCGGTGTCGTCATCTCTGCTTCACATAATCCGTTTCACGACAATGGCGTCAAACTCTTCTCCCATGCGGGCATGAAATTCCCTGATTCCGTCGAGGAAGCTCTCGAAGCGGACATCTTCAAGCATCGCTCCCAAGCTCCCCCAAGAAATAGTCCAACCCTTCTCGCCGATGAATCTCTCGACGCCGAATATCTGGCTTTTCTTCGCAGCCGCCTCATTCCCGGGGCTAAGCTCACAGGCCTTCGCATCGTCCTCGATTGCGCCAACGGCGCCGCCTACAAGCTCGGGCCCGAACTCTTTCGCTCCCTCGGTGCCGATGTCGTCGCCATGGGCGCCACGCCCGACGGCCGGAACATCAATGCTGGCTGCGGCTCGCTCTATCTCGAAGGGTTGCAACAGCGCGTCGCTGCCGAGTGCGCCACACTGGGCGTTGCCTTCGATGGCGATGCCGATCGCGCGCTCTTCGTTTGCGGAACAGGAAGAATCGTCAACGGTGATGGCGTCCTCCTCGCAGCCGCGCGCTTCCTTAAATCGCAAAACAAACTCACCGGCAACCGCGTCGTCGCGACTTCCATGTCGAATCTCGGCCTCGAGCGCGCCCTCGCCCGCGAAGGCATTTCGCTCGCCCGAGCCGATGTCGGCGACCGCTACGTCCTTGAAGAAATGCTGCGTAGCGGCAACGTCCTCGGCGGCGAGCAGTCCGGCCACATCATTTTCCTCGACGACTCTCCGGCAGGCGACGGCCTTCTCACCGCCGTCAAAATCGCTTCGCTTGTGTCCACGCGGGGTCGCCTCGAATCCCTGATCGATGGTTTCAAGAACTACCCGCAAGTCATCCTTAACGTGAAAGTCGGCTCAAAACCTCCGCTCGACTCTCTCCCCGAAGTCTCCCGCGCCCTCGCCGAAGCCCAATCCACTCTTGGCGAAAACGGCCGCGTCGTCCTTCGCTATTCCGGCACCGAGCCCCTCGCCCGTGTCATGGTCGAAGCTGAGCACGACGCCGACGTCCAGCGATTCAGCCAATCCCTCGCCAACGCCCTCCGCTCTTCCATTGGTGCCTGAGGCCTGTCTGAGGCCGTTCTTGGAGTGTGGCTGCTTGCGGCTTTGCTACTGTCGGAGTCTTCTACTGGGTGCAAAGCAAAGAAGCCTTTATTGCAAATCGTCCATCCTATTGGCTCCGGTTATCTCACCTTCTCCACTCTGCAGCCGCTTGTCACTCTATTCTCTCTCCCAAAGAACGTAGGAGTGGTGAGCTTCTTCTGTGGGATTTTGTAGATTCTAGACTGTCCTTAGCTGCGCATCAGGGAACCCTCCGACCTAAATGCTGTCCTTTCAAGTGCCTACTCGGTGCTTCATTTCAGTCAGCCCACTGGCATCCCGGTTGCACATTCCTCTTCTAACATACGAGATTGGCTTCCCGGGGTGGCCGGATTCGAACCTCGACTCGGCATCCGGTTTGGGGCGTCAATTGGAAAGAGGGGGCTTGCACCAGCCCCCTTTTTTATTGTGATTAGCCAAATGCACCGGCAAGCGGCGGGCCAAAGTGGTTTTTCCTGCAAGGGCGGACAGGAGTCCGCCCTTTTATTTTGCCATACGGTTGGTGTCCAAAAAGGTGAGCGGCCGGTGGGGGGACCGGCCGCTCGGGCGTGGGGATGGAGGGTAATGTAATCTGAAGCTGTCCGTTATTCCTTTCGCACCGCTGATCTCGCGATCAACGGCACAAAATACAGGAGCAATCAAGCCAAAGCATTGCCCCGGAATCCCGCCCAACTCCCGACTACGCTTGCGATTCTGCTGCCCGCCACACCCTGCGTCGATAGGCCACAGGGTTCATTTCGCCCAGTACTCGCGCCTCATCTCAGGCACTTCGCCTCGGTACCTTCGTACTCCAACTCCCTGCCTTGTCCAGAATCGTCGAATAGCTCGACCCGCGTGGACGGCACCAGCGAAGCGAACGCTGATGAAAACAGCAAGGATGAGATCGGGAGTAGAACCTTACGCAACATGCGGAACCTCGCTCATCAACTCCATAATATTCCCTTCCGAGTCGTGAAACCCAGCCATCCAAAGATCGTACGCCGGCATCGGCGCGATCACGCGAGGAGCGGTGAGGAAATGCACGCCCCTTTCGAGAAGCCGCTGGTGTGCAGCGTTGATTTCCGATACACGGAAGTAGAGTATGGAGCTCGGATGATCAAGCTCCGGCGTTTCGGCTCGGCCCAGCATCAACCGTACCCCAGCGCAGTCGAAGAAGGCCAAGTTGGGTGCAGTGAACAGCAGCGGCAATCCCAGTACATCACGATAGAATGCCGTGGCGCGCTCCAGGTCATGGACATTGATGGCGATTTGGCCGAGGCTTGTGATTCCGATGTTTTTGGTTGCGGCGCTCATTGCAGTTTACCTCCAAAGTGAAATTAGTTAGCATAGCTAACTATATTCTATGGCCGGTGTCAAGGAAAAAAATCGGGCCGGCCGGGACGCCGTCCGGATCGCCGATCAGCTGCACTCCGCGGCCATCCATCTGCTGCGGCGGCTGCGCGTTCGCGACCGCGAAAGCGGAATCGGGCCGGCCCAGCTTTCCGCGCTGTCCGTGCTGGTCTTTGGCGGCCCAAGATCGCTGGGCGAGCTCGCCGAAGCCGAACAGGTACGCCCTCCCACGATGAGCCGCATCGTCGCGGGGCTCGAACGCGCTGGTTTGGTGCGTCGGCACGCAACGGAAGACGGGCGGCGGGTGCGTCTTGAGGCTACCGCCAAAGGAACGAAGATCCTGCAAGAGGGGCGCAAGCGCCGCGTAGAATCGCTATCGCACGCCATCTCCGCACTCCCCAGCAAAGAGCTGCAGCAGCTCGGAGAATTTACCGCCCTACTGCAACACGTGATTCGCAATCTCTAGCCGCTGTCTCATCGAAAGTCCTTAGGAGCCGCTCTTTGCCAATTGCAAATTCCGACCTACTGGAAGTGGCTTGGTGGTTGCGCGTGTTCCCCCAGGTAGTAGGGAGCCGCGACCGTGAAGATGCGGTCGTTGCCCCGCGCCAGCAGCAACCATTGCAGAAGACGGGCGCGCTGATTATGCAGAAAAGTTTCGTACCAGCGATCCTCCACGAGCTCCGGAACAACCACGACAATCCGACGGTCCGGATGCTTTTCGGACAATTCGAGGACGTACTGGACGATGGGAACGATAACGAAGCGGTACGGCGATGGCAGGATCGTAAGCTTGGGCGGCTCCACTCCTGCAGCTCGGAAAGGCTCCTGGACGTAGCGCTCCCAGTCCTCGTGCAAGAGCTCGGAATGCTCACCGGGTTCCACATGGACGGCGATGATTTCCGGCGAGAGCCGCGACGCGAATTCGAGCGCCTGTTTGCAGATGCGGCTCCAGCGATCCACGGGAACGACCGCGATGGGTGGCGTATTCATGATGGCGGGTATTACCGGCGCGGTGCAGGTTGTGGCCGTTCTCACGGAGTGATAGTGCCGCCGAACCGCGGTGAAAAACACGATCAGGAGAGGAATAAAGAGCAAGGTGATCCAAGCGCCTTCGATAAATTTCGCAACCAGCACCACGATAACGGTGACACCGGTTACGAACCCGCCGAAGCCATTTACCAGCGCGCTTTTCATCCAGTGCGGGCCGCGATTTTTTCGCCAGTGCACTACCATGCCGAACTGCGAAAGCGTGAAAGCCAAGAATGCACCCACCGCGTAAAGGGGGATTAATCTGTCGGTGACGCCGCCGAAAAGGACGAGCAAGACGCACGTGAGTATGGCGAGAACGATGATTCCCGACGTGTAGACAAGCCGGCGGCCGCGAAAGCTGAAGGCGTGGGGGAGATAGTTGTTCAGAGCGATGGCGCGGCACAGACGCGGAAAATCGGCAAACGCCGTATTCGCGGACAGGGAAAGGACGAGCAGGATCGAGCCGATCGTCACGTAATAGAAAATTCCTTTGCCGAAGATTGCGGCGATGAGCATCGAGAGAATGCTCTGGTAACCAGGCTGGCCTGGATTGGTCGCGGCGATGCCGTAGACTTTTACGAGATAAGAAATTCCCGCCAAGAGCACGGCCAATAGAAAAATGATTACCGTCAGCGTGCGCTGCGCGTTCTTCACGCCCGGCTCGCGGAATGCTTTCACGCCGTTGCTGACGGCCTCAACGCCGGTGAGCGCGGTGCAACCGCTGGCAAAAACTTTGAGCAGCAGCCACAACGTGACGCCTTCCGTGATCGCTGGCGGCGACGGCAGTGGTGCGATTGGGACAGGATGCCCGCTGCCGAGCGCGACGCGGACCAGCCCGCCGGCAAGGGTGATGAAAAGAGTGGCGAGAAAAAGGTACGTCGGAAGCATGAAGGCGACTCCGGCGTCACGCACGCCGCGCAAATTCAGGATTGTGACGATAACGAGAATCCCCACGCACAATGAGGCCGTGCGTGGCTGCAGAGAAGGCACGGCGGAGACCAACGCTCCAACGCCGGCAGAAATTCCGACCGCGGCGGTAAGGATATAATCCGTGAGCAATGCCGCCGCGGCGAGCAGGCTGGGGAAAGCACCCAAGTTAAAGCGGGCCACGGTGTACGAGCCGCCGCCGGAGGGATACGCGGCGATCGTTTGGCGATAGGAAAAGTAAACGATGACCAGAAGCGTGATGATGGCCGCGCTGATGGGGATGATGTACTGCAAGCCGAGAAGGCCGAGCGGGATCAAGAGGCTCAAGGCAGCTTCGGGACCATATGCTGCGGAGCTGAGAGCATCGAGACCGAAAATAGGGATGCCCGAGGCAGGGCCGATCTGCTCGGCGCGCTCGTCAGTTGTCTTGATGGGCTTGCCGACAAGAACATCAAGAATGTTCATGAAGAATCCGCTCCGTGGATCCGGTCCACAATACCGAGGGGGTGCCTCGCGTCCTGCGCTACTTAGTCGATCTACAACCCGAAAACATACAAGACTCGATCAGCGCTGATTGCGATCCGTTGGTGACCATCCACAGTGAAAGAAATGGAATTGGCCGCAACCGTGCCTCCGGTCTGAAAATCCCACAACGGCTTTCCAGTCCCAGCGTCAAGGGCATAGAAATTTCCCTCGTCCGATCCCGAAAAAACCAGCCCGCCAGCGGTCGAGAGAACCCCTGCCCACGGCGGTGAGTGAAGCTTGAACTCCCAGCGAACGTCTCCCGTTTTACCGTCGAGAGCGCGAATCTCACCCCAAGCATCATCCGCGGGTAATTCATCCTCGCCGCCGCCCGGGTAGAATGTGCCGGCTTTGTACTCCGTGTCGCGTTTAAAGTAGACCGAGCCAATTTCGCGAACGGCGACGTAGAAGAGCCCGGTTTGCGGGCTGTACGACGGGCTGAACCACACCGTCGCTCCGTTCAAGTTTGGCCAAACCAGTGCACCCTTTTCGGTCGGTACCGAAACCGACGCGGGGATCGGGCGTCCCTTTACATCAAGGCCTCGCGCCCAAGTCTGTTTCGCGTATGGCTGGCCGGCAAGAAATTCGCCCGTGACGCGGTCAAGAACGTAGTAGAACGCATTCCGATTGGCGTTTGCGATCAGCTTGCGGTTGCGGCCATCAATTTTTGCATCGAATAGAACGGGGACGTGGGCGGAGTCCCAATCATGCGTGTCGTGCGGCGTGAACTGAAAGTACCAGCGGAGGTGCCCCGAGTCGCCATCGAGAGCAACAAGCGAGCAGGTGTAAAGATTGTCGCCGGGCCGGACATCCCCATTCCAATCAGGGCTCGGGTTGCCAACGCCCCAATACACAAGGTTCAGCTCGGGATCGTAGGCCCCGGTTACCCACGTGGACCCGCCTCCCGTTTTCCAACTCTCACCGGACCAGGTATCATGACCCGGCTCGCCTGGTCCCGGAATCGTCCAGAAACGCCAAGCTTGCTTACCGGTCTTTGCATCGTAAGCGTCGACAAAGCCACGGATTCCGGCCTCCCCGCCGCTCACGCCCACAGCAACCTTTCCCGCGATCGCCAGGGGCGCCACAGTCATGCTGTATCCCAACTTATAGTCCGCGACCTTCGCGATCCAGCGTTCCGCACCGCTTTTGAGGTCCAGCGCCACCAGGTAACAATCGAGTGTCGCCACGTATAGCTTGTCGTCGAGCACCGCCGCGCCCCGGTTGACTCGCCCAAAGCCAATATTGTGATAATCAGGCGGCACGGGCCGTTTCCAGCTCCAAAGTGTGCGACCCGTATGGATATCCAAAGCCGCGGCCGAGTTTGGCCCCGTGACATACATGATATCGTCCGCGACAATCGGCGAAACCTCGTTCTGGGAATCTGGGAACTGGACTGCCCATTTGACTTTCAGATTATTGACGTTGGCGGTTGTGATTTCTGTGAGGGGCGAGAAGCGCTGCCCTTGGTAGTTCCGGGAGTAGGTGAGCCAGCTGCCCGGTTCTTTATCGGCGTTTACGATGCGTTCGAAGGGCACCTGTCCGGTGGCTGTCGCGCACAGGACGCCGCACAGACTAGCGAAAACAAACGGTTTCATTGCTTTCCTCGCTGCGAAGCCAGGTACGCCACCAGATCATCGAGCTCCGATGATTTCAATATGCCGTCGTAGGAAGGCATGGGACTCTCCCCCCGAAGTTTTCGCAATTCTTTCAAGTCCTGTTTCCGCAGGCTATGAAACTGCCCTTTTGCATCCTTAATCTGAATCCAAAAGGTGTCTTCATTTACCCGGATACCTTCAACCGCTTGACCGGAAGCTGCAATGGCTCTTACCAGAAGAAAGTCCTCGGGCAGCGACGCGGCAGGTTTGACAACGGCCTGCTGTATATACGGAGGACTCCGACGCTCACCGATATCTGTCAGTTCAGGGCCGTACCCGAAGCCACTCCCTGCGATGATGTGGCAGCCCGCACAGCCGCTCTTGGCGTAAACGCTCTCGCCGCGGACCGGATCACCGGGCAGCGGGTCGGATGGGATCTTGCTGAGGGAGCGAACATAGGCAGCCAGGTTCGCCACGTCCTCGTCGCTAAGGAACCACGCACCGGGCATCTTCGGGGGAATGCCATCTCCGATCAATGACTTCAAAGCAGCGTCATCCGGCGCATGGACAAGATGAGCTCGATGCAAACTAGGACCGCGGCCGCCCTTGCCGTCAATACCGTGACACAAAGCGCAGTGGCGTTCGAACAGGCGCTTTCCGGCAGTAGCATCGGGAGTCGTGGAATTTGTCTGCGAAAAAGAAAGCTCCGACCGGCTTGCAATCAGGATTTGCGGGACTATTAGCCCACCCAATACGATTAGGATTATCGTTCTGGCTCGCATGGTCATCACCTTTAGGAGGAACCCGCAAGAGGCGTGCTCAATATGGCGGGGAGCCTACATCCAGGAACAAAAGCTGTCAATGAAAGCGTATCTCACGTAGGTGCAAGCTCAGCGACGAGCGGACACCGCCGACGGTAAGATTCCTGTTGAAAGCGAGGTTGAAAAAAACGGTGTCTCCAGGTTCCAGGACCTTTAGCGGAGGTCGCAGAGAGGAGACACCCAATGACTATATCTCTAAGCGGAAGACTAACACTTCGAGAGCTGATGGAGCCTGGCGGCAGCTGGAAAGACAGCCGCGCACTCGCGATTAGAATTCGTAACGCAGAGCGAACTGCATCACGCGAGGTTGAGTCAGCAAGCTGGTGTAGGCCCCGAAGCTGGCCGGCGACTGCGTCAGCGAAGTGAGCAGTGACGCACCCACGCCCTGGGCATTGAAGCGCGTGAGGTTCGGCACGTTGAACACTTCCCACCGAAATTGCAGATTGTGGGTTTCCCGGTAAGGCATTTTCCAGCGTTTCGCCAGACTCATGTCCCAACTGGCGAAGCCATCGCCACGCAACACGTTGCGCGACCCAACTCCACCCGGGAGCGGCAGGGTAAAGTCATTCTGTGCCGCGGTCGGATTGGCAAAGGGGCTGACGAACGCATCGGGCCTTCCTGTTACCGGGTCAGGTATGGTGAGCTTGAAAATGCCTGTTTTCGGCCTGGCGGTCATCTGAGTGATGGCAGTGAGGAACCAATCCGTGGGCCACCGCTGCCCGCCATCCACGCTGTAGGGGAATCCGCTGGTCCAGCGAGCCAGACCGGAAAGCTGCCAGCCGCCGATGAAAGCGTCTAGAAGTCCGCTGGCGTTGTGTGCAAATGTCCGGCCTTTGCCGACCGGGACATCAGCAATCCAGTTGAGGTTCATCTGATGGGTGAGGTCATAGTCGGAGACGGCGCGGGCCAGGTTCGGGGAAAAGGCATTTGCCAGGCGGCTTCCGACAAGGCCGATATTTTGGTAGCCATAAACAGAAAAACCCACGCGCGAGGCCGCGGAAGTGATGTCGGTCGACTTCGAGAACGTGTAGTTGAAGTCAAACTGAACTCCGTGGCTGAACTGTTTCCGCAGGCTGGCTTGCAAGGCGTGGTAGTTCGAACTGCCAATGGAGCTCCATCCATACATGGAAAATGCTTGGTTGCTCAAGAACTTGCCGGACTGGCAGAAGGATCCAGGGCACAGGCCGGACAACGAGCTTGGCGGGCCGTTGAAGAAATAGGGCGTAAGTGAGCCGGTGTTGTCCCCCAGGCCACCATACGCGTCAATGTCGGCCAGCCCGACAATCTCGTCGCCGATGACGGAGAGGGCTGGGTTGTAATAAAGATCGAAAACGGCCTGAAGCAGGCTATCTGTACTATTTGCTGCGGGGAAAGGGATTGCCTTCCCGGGTGACGATAGAAGGTCGGCATACGCTGTGGCGCCCGGTCGAAGCGCCGGCAACATGTCCACCCAGTATTGGGCGGTTGGGCCAAGCATTGAGGCGGTAACGCTGGAAATCTGGGCGGTCGTGATAACTCCGCTGTAGAAGTTGGTCGGCTGCCCATTGTTGCTGGCCAAGGCAAAGGACCTTGCCAGCTTGGACAGGGCCGCTGCGGCCGTGTAGTAGTCAATTCCGGTTTTGGGGTCGACGATATCCAGGGGCTGATTGAGATCGCGCTGGGTGAGCAGGTCGCGGCCGAAGCGGCCCACGTAAGATAATTGCAGCGAGAATCGCTGGGGCAGCTCGCGGCCAATGGAAAAGTCAACGGCATAGGCGTGGGGAGTTTTCAGTGTGTTGTCGACGCCCCACAAGTTGGCCTGAGCAGTAGTGAGGGGTATCTGGGGGAAGCCTGGCGCAGGGGGAGATTGCAGGAATTGTACGTTGTTTATGTTGACCGGAGGGATTGCGTTGATGCCGGTGATGCGCGGCAGATCCTCAGCGCCCGTGACACCAACCGTGCAGCAAGCATTTTGCAACGTTGTGGTCAAGCCTGCCGAACCGATCTGGTCGAAGGTATTCAGGAGCGCAAATCCGGCCCGGTCGTAAACCCGGCTGAAGCCGGCGCGGATGACGGTCTTGTCGTTCTCGCCGAAGATTTTCTTAAACAGGCTCCCACCAAAGCGGGGCGAATACGCTAACGAGATTCGCGGCGACCAATCGGTCTTTTCAAAGGGGTAGAAGCCCGGGCCGTTGTTGACCGGACCGCCGAGGTTGAATGCAATCGCCGGTTCCGACGTATACCCCAAACCCTGTTTCATGTTCTTGACGTTCTGGGCAAATTGCGTCCCCAGACCGAATGTGGGCGCGGTTTGCAAGCCGTTGGTCTCCCAGGGCGGAGGGAAGAGAGACCAGCGCAATCCGTAGGTCAGCGTGAAGTTTGGTTTGATGCGCCAGGTGTCCTGCCCATAGAACTCGTAGGAGTTGAGCCCATAGTTGCGCTTCACCGGAGCGCCTTGCGGCAGCACATTGCCGTTCTTGTCCAAGTTATAGTTGGCGACGACGTCAGAGATCATGCCATACAGAGCCAGCAGCGGGCGGTCATAGGCCGTCGAGGAGAGCGGCTCGGGCGCGGTACCGGGCGCGCAGGGCGTGCCCGGACAGTTAATCATGAGGTTGGGATGCGCGGCGGCGTTCATGGGGTCCAGGGTGCTCGAGGTAAAGGAGAATCCTATCGGGGAGGTCCAGTTGGTTGTTCCGAGGCCGAGAGGATTGGAATGGAGAAAACTTTCGCGGGGATTGCGCGCCAGGCCGATGGCGGCCCCAAACTGGAAGGCATGGGTCTTCTTGGTCCATGACAGATCATCCTTCAGGTTGTGCAGATTTACCTGGAAATTGTGGCTATAGGCGATGCCCTGATCCAGGCCCAGAAATGTGTTCCATGCCTGGTTGTTGGGGGTATTGCCGACGACACCAAAGCTCTGCCGGGTGAATCCCCATACAAAAGAATTGGTGAGAGTGGGGCTGAGCACAGCGGTGTATCCGACGGCAGACCCTTTGCTGTGGTCGGCGGTAGTTTGCTGGGGAGCATCGCCTGGCAGGAAAGGAGCTCCCGGATTGCGCAAATCCTGCAGGGCCCCGCGCCAGAACAACAGGTGCCGGCCATCGGCGGTGAGCCGGTAATCCACGCGAGCGATAAAAACATCGTTGTCCAGGCTGGTGGGCGCCCGGAAAACGAAGCCGGCATAGTTGAAACCATCACCGGCAGCAAAATCGTTGGTTGCGGTCTGAGGGGAGCAGAATGTCTTATTGAGATAACCAGTCCCATTGGGGTTCAGCATGGCGGGATCAATCCCTATACCTTTTGGGTCGAGGTTCGCGAGGTCCGCGGGCTTAAGCGTGATTAGGTTGCCGTTCCCGTCCAAGTACCGAAAGATTCCCTGGCACATCGAGGGAGTGGGAATGACGCGTTCCGCGCGTTGTTGCTCGCGCTCGCGTGTTCCCTCGTAATTGGCGAAGAAAAACAGGCGGTCTTTGCGAAGCGGCCCCCCCACCGAAGCGCCAAAGATATTTCGGTTCAGCTGAAGAGGTTTGTTGGCCGCGCCAATGTTCAGCTCCGACTGTTTCACGAGGTAGTCATTGGCGCTGGTAATGGTATTGCGGATGTATTCATAGGCCGAGCCGTGGAAAGTATTCGTGCCGCTCTTGGTCACCAAGGCCACTTGCGCGCCGGAGCCTTGCCCCTGGTCGGCGCCGTAGTTGGTGGTGGTCACACGAAATTCCTCAACGGAATCCTGTGTGACCGGCAATACGGAGGTGAACGCGTAACCGTTGGACTGGTCGTTCACGTCCACGCCATCGAGAGTGACGTTGCTCTGATCGCTGCGCGCGCCGTTCACCGCGCCATTGCGCGTGTCCTGATCTTTGTCGCCGATACGATTGCCTGTGTAGGCCACTCCAGCCTGCAGGCTCAGCAGGTCGGGGACGTTGCGGCCTTCGAGCGGGAGCTGGCTCACCTGTTTTTCCTCGAAGGAATTGCCGAGCGAAGCGTCCACCATGTTTATCGCTGGCGCTTCAGACGTAACGGTCACGACTTCGGTTGTCGCGCCGATCCGGAGCTGTACGTTTGCAGTGGCTGGCGTATTGACCAGCAGCGCCAGATCCTTCTGTTCGTAGCGGCGAAAGCCGGGAGCAGTGACGCTGAGTGTGTAGGTTCCGGGAGGGACGAGAAGAAACTGGTATTCTCCTTGATCCCCCGTTGTCACCGTCCGTTCCGTCTTGGATTCGGCATTCGAGAGAACAACATTCGCGCTCGCCACCGCGTTGCCGCTAGGATCCGTCACTGTGCCCCGGACCGAAGTGGTGGCCTGGCCCCAAGCGGCGCTGACGCCCGTTAGAATGGCGACGAGCACAAGCACCATCGTCCTGAGAATCCGCGCGTATTCGAGCCGATGAAATCCCGTTCGGCCGGGTCGCTTTGCTCGCAATTTTTCGCTGCTGAGTCGCGCCATGTTAAAACCAACCGTAATCCGCCGCGCTTCTCTGGATTTCATCGGAGTCGCTCCTTCACTGTCTTTGTGGATTGTAAATAGGTAATGTGGCACCGCGCTGAACTCGGCAGCAACTTGTTTCAGGTAGAATTTCTCAAACGGAACTTTGTAGCAGACATGGAATGGGCAGCAACGAATCCCTTCCACCTCGGGCATGCGTACGCCTCGAAGCACGTAGTTCTGGAAATGATCCCGCGACACTTGCCTTACCAGTGCATTGGTCGGTAACACATTCCCGCACAATGTGTCAACAAATATGTCACGCCAAAAATCTGGAACATGGTAAGGACGCCTCAGAACGTATCGAAAAGTTAGAGGAGATTGACTCCCGGCTTCCTCGGAAGCAAACAACTTGGCGCAGACGCAACAAGTTTGCTCGTCCAATTTTTTTGGCGCGCCGTCAACTTGACACTCGGATTGAGTCGGCCTACACTACGTAGTTTTTAGATGCCCCCGAAATTGAGACAGAGGGGCGGGACTCCCATGGATAAGAAACGGCTCGAATACTACAAAAAGAAATTGCTGGCGCGGCGCGAAGAGCTGATGAAGACAATCGCGCGGACCGAGGAAGAAGGAAGGCAGGCCGACGACGACCCAACGGTCGACCTTGCGGACAAAGCGGCAAACTCCTACACGAAGGAGTTCCTGTTCGGAATGACAAACACCGACCGGACGATCTTGAATATGATCGATGCGGCACTCAAGCGCATCCAGGCCAGCGAATACGGTGTCTGCGCGAACTGCCAGGAAGAGCTGCAACAGAAGAGGCTCGAAGCGGTGCCGTGGACCAAGCACTGCCTTAACTGCCAGGAAAAAATGGAGCAGGGCCTCCTGTAACATCCCCCGAAAAATGGTGTTGAAAATTCCCGCTCTCTGAAGCGAGCGTTTACATCCTTTTCCGGCGAGTGATTACTTGAACGTATATTCCTTCTTTGTTTATGAGAGTGGGCGGAGTAGGCTTCTGTCTGCATGGGCGAGCGATCCATCTATCGTGAGCACGAGCGGGGTTGGCTGGGCGAAGCGTGCGACGCCATCGTCAGCGTTTTCTTCCCTGCCAACTGCCGGATTTGCCCGCATCTGCTGACACGGGCGAGCCGTGTACCGATCTGCGGCGAGTGTTTGGCATCGTTTGTGCCGGTAGCTGAGAAAGTATGCGAGATTTGTGGACGCCCGATGCAGACAACGACCAAGGTGGACGAGGGGTTGCCGCTCTGCCCGGTCTGCCGGGAGAAGCCGGGACAACTTGGAAGGACCTATGCATTCGATCGTGCGCGAAGCTATGCCGCGTACGACGGGGCGCTGGTGCGCGCGATTCTCCTTCTGAAATTCGAGCGGATGGAGCCACTCGCGGCCTGGTTTGCCGAGCGGCTGGTCGAGGTAGTGGAGAGCGAGGGGCTGGGCGCTGACGTGGTGGTGCCCGTGCCCTTGCACCGGGAGCGTGAGCGGGAGTACAACCAGGCGGACCTGATTGCGAAGCCGCTGGCAAAACGGCTGAAATTGCCGCGCCGGGCCGTGCTACTAGTCCGGACGCGACCCCGGCCGGACAAGCATGTCCTTAGCCTCGAAGAACGCTGGGAGTCGGTACGTGGCGCTTTTGCCACCCGTCCAGGCAGCCAGGTTGACAACCTCCGCGTCTTACTGGTAGATGATGTAATGACAACTGGAGCGACGCTTGATGCCTGTGCGAGGGCGCTGCTGGATGCCGGAGCCAAGTCAGTCATCGGACTGACCGTGGCACGGGCCGTACGGAATCCAATTCCAGGTTCCAGTCAGTCCTAGCCCGAAGGAAGCGCGATGAGCGCAAGTAGGCAAAATTCGTTCCATCCCCGGGGGCGTTATGCTCCCGAAGCGCTCGGGGCGGCTGTCCCCGTTTCCGACGACCCCGCTGGAAGTAGATACCCCAATACGTTTTCGGGCCGGCGAGCATCGCTGATGCAGGACCCGGTGCTCGTCCTGAACGCCACGTATGAACCGATTAATGTGACGGCGGTGCGGCGCGCCATGGTGCTGATGCTGAAGGGTGTAGCCCAGGCCGAGGAGATGCACAACACGGAAGTGCATTCTGCGGCCCACGCGCACAAGGTGCCGTCAGTCATTCGTTTACTGGCGTACCGGCACATTCCGCAGCAGAGCAGGGCGCTCTCGCGGAAGAATATTTTGCTGCGAGACCGAAACACCTGCCAGTTTTGCAGCGGGATGTTTCCCAGCTCGGAGCTTACTCTAGACCACGTGGTGCCGCGGTCGCGCGGGGGGCGGTCCTCCTGGGAGAACCTGGTGGCATGCTGCTACCGCTGCAATAACAGCAAGGGCGACCGTACGCCGGAAGAGGCGGGGCTGAAGCTGGCGCGGCGTCCCCGGCCGTTCACGCTGCATACTTCCCGGCAGCTTATGAGACTGATCGGGCATCGCGACGAGCGGTGGCGTAAGTACCTTTTTTACTAAGCATTTTCGAGGTTTTCGATGGCGGGAAGGGGATTCTTGAGAAGAATGGAAACCTTTTTTGCCCTCGTGCATCTAAATCAGTAACTAACCACTTCGAGGACACACCCCGGGAAGCAGTTAGGGCATCCCCCTAGCTGCTTCTCTCCTTTTAGGCTCAATTTTCCCTGCTAAGTTCTCTAGAGGTTTCTTTTGTTCAGAGATTCCGGAAAACTCCGTAAAGCAGCTTCCTCATCGTTGAATTCCTGAAAGATCTGATGAAGTTGGGTGATCTTCAGAATTTCTTCTATTTTCGGAGTGAGACTAACGACCTTCATCACGCCCCCGCGCTTAATTACCGTCACGTAGTTTCGGGCGAGTTCGCCAATCCCGGAGCTGTCGAGGTACAACAAGCCACTCAGATTGAGGATGATGTTCTTGCGGCCCTGCTTCAGAAGGCCGCTGATGGTATCCCGCAAACCACGGCTTTCAAAAGAGGTCAAGTGTCCGGAAAGATCCACGATGGACACTTGGCCTTGCTGCCGGACACGCGCTGAAAAATGCATGGCATGCACCTCAGTACTGGGGAACGCGATTTTACCTTTAACGGAGCGAAGGGAGACAGAACAATTCCTGGATTCAAGAACCTTAATCCGGAAACAGAAGGATCTGCTGCGCGGTCAGGAGTAGACCCGCCCGCTATTGCCGCATGACGACGCGAAGGCCGCGGCGCCAGCTTTCCGCTAGACCCACGCGAATGATGTCGAGCTCCGGCGAGAGAAAGTGGAGAAGTGTGTCCGTGGCAGGGTGAAAATGCAGTGCCGGTGCGACGAGGTAGACGAGTGGAGGCGCGGCTTGCAACTCGACGCCAGGGAAATAGCCATGGCGGGCGAAATCACCCTGCTGGACATGGCGGCGCACGCGAAGCCAATAGTCGGCCGCCTGGAGCGGTAGATGAATGTGTTCAGTGGCTTTTAATTCGAGGATGGCCAGACGGCCGGAGCGGGAGATAGCGAGGAGGTCAAGGATGCCGTGTTCGCCGCCGGCATTGGCGAAGACTTGGGTGTAGACGAAGCGCGGGTCAAGCGCGGCATCGATGCGGGTAACGTCCTCGCGAACGAGGGATTCGAGCCAGCGTTCGGCTTGCGCACGGTAAAAAGGATGACGTCTGTCGCTGGCCAGCGGATGGCGGTGAATCTCGAGGTCGTTGAGCAGGCGCTTGAGAGAAGGATGCGAAGCGGCCGTGAGCTCTTCGCGCGGATCAGCGGTCCCGAAAAAGACGCGGCCGTCATCCCAGCGAGCAAAAGGAAGTCCGCGAAAGCGAAGAAAGACCTCGCGTGATGGATGCACGGGGTGCACGGAAATGGCTTGCGGGGCCGAGGCCACGATGGGGTCGAGAGCGGAGCGGGCGCGGTCGATGAGCGCTTGCGCTTCGCGATGCGGCACGAGCCATGTCGAAAGATTGCCGAGCGAATTTGGATCGATTCTCTGGAGCGTGTCACGATTGGAATCGTGTTCGTAGAGCTCCAGGGGGAGGCGCGAATCAAGCGCGGCAAGACGGTGCGCGACCCCGCGGCTCGCGCCTTTTGGAAGGATCAGACGGAGAGAAGAAACGGCGCCGCGGCACGCCGACTGGCGAGCTCGATCAAACCACAGCAACGCGAAGGTAAGGCTATTTTCCACGCCATCCGAGGAGTCGCCCTCGCGGACGCCGAGCACGGCAGTGTACACGGAGCCGCGGCGAAGCAGGCCGCGAGCATAGTTGCCGGAAAGTGAATGCTCGAGGTCCGGTGAAATGACCAGTGATTCCAAAGATTCGTCCGGGAACTGCTCCGCCAGAATGCGCGAGAGGTGACTGCAGAATTCCTCGCGGGAAAGTTCACGGACGGAACGCTCGAAGCTGGTGCGGATAAATTCGAGGCGGCCGGGTTTGGAGCGGCCAAAACGCTCGACGGCAAAGGCCAAGCGCTCATCGGAATGATCGGTGATGGCGAGGACACGCCGGGTGAGGTTGTGCTGTTCTGACCAGAGATGGAGCAGCGGCTTCTCGCCCATGCCGCGTACTTCCCAGGAGAGCACAGTGAGGGAAGCGAGACGACTGCCGTTTTCACGCACTTCGACGGGACCCTTGGCTGAAAATTCGCGCAGACTGGCTTCCAGTTCGGCGGCAAGTTCCACGCGCGGAATTATAAAGGATAGACGTGCCAAACGAACTATTCTTTTGCCGGAGCGAACTGCAGACCGCTGATGCCGACGGAAGGCTGCTGCATGTTCCAAGAGGAAGGAATGTGCTCGAAGAAGATCTCAAAAGAACGGCGATCTCCGGAAGCGAACACCGGCGAAGGGGCGCTCAGGACTTGGCGCGATTCGCGAAGAACGACCTGATGAAGCTCGTCGAAGAATTCGATAGTGAGCTGCAGGCCGGTCAGTGAGCGGTCGCCACGGTTGAGCAAGTCGCCAGAGAGAGCGGTGACTTCTTGATGGAGAAAATTTTCCTCGCGGCTCAGGGAGATATTTTGGATTTCAATTCTTGAGGCGTAGGCCCGCTCGGCGGCGCTAAACGGCAATCGCACTGGCGCTGGGGGAGCCGCGGGACCGGAAGCGTGGCCGGACCAAAAGTAGAAAACGGCAGCAACCAGCAAGATAGCGACGGTCAAGATTTTCCAGGCGAAACCTGAGCCGCCGGTGTCTGGCGGCATGATGGAGGGAATCTGATTCGGCAGCAGGGCGTGCACGGAATCAATGTAGCAAAAAAGGCTGGCTTTGCGGGAAGCCTCAGCGGCCGATGAGCAAGCGTTGCACGAGAGGCTCGGGAAGCCGCGCGGCGCGCATGCGTTCCTGCACTGCCGCAATGTCGTAGGGGACGCGCCAGAATTCGACGGTCTGATGATCGAGATCCGCGATGGCCAGCCCCGCGCGTGCGTCGGAGTCGCGCGGCTGCCCGACGGACCCGGGATTCAAAAGATAGCGGCGTGGCAACTCGATACGCAGTGCGGCAAAAGATTCGGAGGCGCGGGGGCGAATCTGAAGAACTTCCAGGCTGGAGTTCAGGTATGAGAAGCCGCCCTGGTGGTGCGTATGACCAAAAAAAGTAACCGGAGCGGTAGAATCGAGAAGCCCGTCCAGGGCCTGCGCCGGAGTGAAAACGTATTCGTCTTCATCGTGAAATGCGCCGTGAATGAGCACGATGCCGTCTGTTGCAAGCGGACCTTGCGGCAGAGCGGTTAACCACGCGAGATTATCGGGCGTGAGTTGCGCGCGCGTCCAATCGACGGCGGTTTTGGCGACGAGATTAAAGTCATCGGTGGGCATCAACCCGGTGACGGCTTTGTCGTGATTCCCACGAATCGTTTGCGCGCCGAGTTCGCGAAGGCGGGCAACGACTTCGTTGGGGTCAGGGCCGTAACCGACGACGTCACCAAGACAAACAGAAGTGTCCCAGCGGCCTTTCACTGCGTCGAGCGCGGCGTCCAACGCAGCCGCATTGGCATGCAAGTCGCTCAGAACGAGAATGCGCATTCCAGGCATCCAAAAAGTGCACTTGAGTATAGATGAACTCGCTCGACGATGCACGAATTCGGGCTCGCGGCGGCGCGGAAATCGCCGACGAGCGAGGAGCCAAAAGGTCTCTAAGAATTTTTAGATGATTGATAATTAATTTACAAAAACGCAACGAAAGAAGGGCTTGAGAGGCGAGCACATTGGCAGGGCGTGGAAAGACCGGGAGAAATTTGTCGAAAGAAATATGCCCGGGCAACGAAACATTCGCAAGGGGTAATCCGTCTATACCAGTGCAGCCGGAAGTGAAGCTGTTCCGGGTGAGCCAGAGTAAATAGAAATCAGAAACCCCGCGGTGGCAGCCGCGGGGCGACGACACGCAAGTCTTTCCGGCCGTTAGTCCAGGAAGAGGTGGTGTCTTTGGGGCGAGATTACTCGCCCTTGGCGTGCGTGTCAACTCTGTCTGGCCTGCAGCAGTCTGCTGTACGGCTGACTCGATCCCGACCGAAAGGAAATTGACACGCATGAAAACCAATTCTTTTTTCCGCAGCCTCGCCCTGCTTGCCGCCATCGCGCTGGCAGTGCCCGTATTCGCCAAGCCCGTCAGCAAGACCATCAACATCGCGCAAGCCGCAAAAGTAGGCAGGGCCGACCTGCAAGCAGGTGAATATCGCCTGTTGATTGATGGCAACAAGGTTATCGTACAAAAAGGGAAGCAGATGGTGGCCGAGAGCGAAGGCCGCTGGGAAGACCGGCAGTCGAAGTCAGCGTATGACTCGGTACTCCTGGGTGAGAACGGTCAACTGAAGGAAGTACGTTTCGCCGGCCAGAACCGCGTATTTGTTTTCAACGAATAACGAAGGAGCTTCCGTGACTCCTTTCGATTGGACGAGAAGGAGGCTGCACAGTGCTGCAGCCTCCTTACTCGTCATCCTCGCGGCAGAATTCCTGAGGTGGCAGAATCCAGCAGCGGCCTTCGGGGAAGTGGACTCCTTCCTCGCCACAGGTTTCCAGAAGAGCTGCGCAGCACAAGCGTCCCGCACCATACCTCACTAGCGGATCAACATGCAGTCGCCGTAACTGTAAAAGCGGTAGCCCGCTTCGACGGCATGGCGGTACGCCGCGAGAATATTTTCGCGGCCACCGAAGGCACAGACCAGCGCAAGCAGGGTCGAGCGCGGCAAGTGAAAGTTTGTCAATAGGGCGTCCACCACCTGAAATCGGAATCCCGGAATGATAAAAAGGCGCGCCTCGGCCCGGCCGGAGCAAAGCAGTTTTTCGCCGGAAGTGCGACCATCGGCGCGCAGAGCTGCGTCTTCAAGAGCGCGAACGACCGTTGTGCCAATTGCCAGGATGGGGCGTCCAGCCGCGCGGGCCGCAGCGATGCTTGCTGCCGTTTCGGGGCGAATCTCGTAGGATTCGCCGTGCATGATGTGGCCTTCGAGAGTTTCGCTATGGATGGGCTGAAAAGTGCCAAGGCCAACGTTGAGCGTGAGCTCACAGATTTCTGCACCGCGTTCCCTAATTTTTTCGAGAATCTGTGGAGTGAAATGAAGCCCGGCGGTCGGCGCAGCAATGGCGCCGGGACTTTTCGCATAAACAGTCTGATAGCGTTCGCAATCTGAAGGTTCATCGGCACGATCGATGTAGGGCGGGAGAGGCACGTGCCCGAGTCGCTCGAAATGTTCCGTAACACTATCCGTGTCGTGGGAGACGAAGCGGAGGGTGCGCAGACCCAACTCTCCCCGCGAAATCACTTCGGCTTTAAGCTGACCTTCGCCGAAAAGAACTCGCTCGCCTGTCTGCATTTTGCGGCCAGGGCGGACAAGCGCTTCCCAAGTATCGGGAGTGACCTGCCGTGTCAGGAAAACTTCTACAGTCGCGCGTAGATGTTCCCTGCGTGTGGAGCGTGACGCGGGTTGCGAATGGACGCCCACCCGGCGGCCAAAGAGGCGGGCGGGAATCACGCGGGTATTGTTCAGGACCAGAAGCTCATCGCCGTGGAGAAGGTTGGGGAGCTCCGCGAAGAGGCGGTCCTCCCGCGTGCCGCGCTTGTGATCAAGCAGGAGCAAGCGTGACGAATCGCGCTGGTCAAGAGGTCGCTGGGCAATCTGCTCGCGCGGAAGAAGGTAATCGAGCTCGTCGAGATGCATCGCCAGTGAGTCTAGCAGCAAAGAGTTCAACCTTCAGGAAAGAGGAGGCTTAAAGTAGGTCCAACAAAGAGCGGAGGGTTTCAGAAGCAAGGGAACAGTCATGAACTAATCGCTGAGATTTCTGTAAGTGATTGAATGGATTGGTCGTAGGCGTAGTCGACAGATTTTGGAATTGGGCTTGACAATAGTACACGCATATTTTATTATGTCGGCGTAATCACTTTACGGAGGTGCTTGATCATGAGAGTTTTGAGTCGTTGGGAACCTTCCCGTGGGGCCGCAACCCTGCAGGAGCAATTCAATCGTCTGTTCGGCGATGCGTTCGAGCGTACGGGTGAGGAAAGCAATCTCACATCTTGGGCGCCGGCCGTCGACATCTTCGAAACCGAGCACGAGTTGGTGGTGAAGGCAGACGTGCCGGACGTCGATCCGAAGGACCTGGACATTCGCGTAGAGAACAACATCCTCACGATTCGCGGTGAGCGCAAGTTCGAGAAGAAAGTGGACGAGAACAACTATCTGCGCGTAGAGCGCGCGTATGGCTCGTTTGCTAGAAGCTTCACTCTGGCGAATACCGTGAATGCGGAAGCCATCAAGGCTGACTATCAGAATGGCGTGCTGACGCTGAGCATTCCGAAGCGCGAGGAAGCCAAGCCGAAGCAGATCAAGGTTAACGTCGGAACACCCGCGGTTGCGGCGGCCGCATCGGGAAGGTAAGCCCACAGCTTAACTTATGATATGAGAAGGGGCTGGGAAGTGGGCCAGCCCCATTTTCTTGAGTGGTGAGGGAAGCATGCTGCGATTTGAAAAAATGACCGTAAAAGCCCAGGAAGCATTGCAGAGCGCGCAAGAATTGGCTGCGCACCACGAGAACCAGGAGATTGTGCCGCTACATTTGCTAGAGGCGCTGGTGGCGCAGACGGACGGAGTGGTGCCCCCGCTCTTGGCGCGGCTAGGGATTCGCAGCGAGACGTTGTCCCAGGATCTCAGGCGCGAGGTGGAGCGTTTGCCCAAAGTGCAGGGCTTTACGCAGCAGCACATGGGGCGGGCATTGAATGACGTCCTGGAGAAGGCCTTCGACGAGGCGACCAAGTTCAAGGATGAGTATGTCTCGACAGAGCATCTTTTCCTGGCGATTGCTGGGCAGGAGCGCGATCCCGCGGGGAAGTTGCTGAAACAGCACGGCGCCTCGCACGAAGCAATCCTGCAAGCGTTGACTGGCGTTCGGGGGACGCAGCGCGTGACGTCGCAAACTCCGGAAGCAACCTATGAAGCGCTGGAAAAATACGCGCGCGACCTCACGGACCTGGCACGGCGCTCCAAGCTCGATCCCGTGATTGGGCGCGACGAAGAGATTCGCCGCGTCATGCAGATTCTGGCGAGGCGCACGAAAAACAATCCGGTGTTGATTGGCGAGCCGGGCGTGGGAAAGACGGCCATCGTGGAAGGGCTGGCTCAGAGGATTGTTTCCGGGGACGTTCCGGATGTGCTGAAGACCAAACGGCTCGTGGCCTTGGATCTCGCGGCGCTGGTGGCGGGCGCAAAATATCGAGGCGAATTCGAAGACCGGCTGAAGGCGGTTTTGAAAGAAATTACGGACGCGGAAGGGCAGATCATTCTGTTCATCGACGAACTGCACACGCTGGTGGGCGCAGGTGCGGCAGAAGGCGCGATGGACGCCTCGAACATGCTGAAGCCGGCGCTCGCGCGCGGTGAACTGCGCGCCATCGGCGCGACGACGCTGAACGAATACAAGAAACACATCGAGAAAGATCCCGCGCTGGAGCGGAGATTCCAGCCCGTGCTTGTGAGCGAGCCGACGGTCGAGGATACGATTGCTATTCTCCGCGGGCTGAAGGACCGCTACGAAGTCCATCACGGCGTGCGGATCAAGGACGCGGCGATTCTTGCCGCGGCGACGCTTTCGCACCGGTATATCTCTGATCGTTTTTTGCCCGACAAGGCGATTGACCTGATCGATGAAGCAGCGGCGAGCTTGCGCATGCAGATCGATTCGCTCCCCGTAGAGATCGATGAAATCGAGCGGCGGATCCTGCAGCTCGAAATCGAGCGCCAGTCGCTGCTGAAGGAGAAGGACGCGCATTCCAAGGAACGCCGTGGACAAATCGAGAAGGAGCTGGCGAAGCTTCGGGAGGATTCCAGCGGGCGGAAGGCGCGGTGGCAGGCGGAAAAGGAAGCCATCGGGAAGATTAGAAAACTGAAAGAGCAGATCGAGCAGCTCAAGGGAGAAGAGCAGAGATTCGAGCGTGCCGGGGAACTCGCGAAGGTAGCCGAGATCCGTTACGGCAAGATTGCTGCGGCCGAGCGCGAACTAAAGCAGGCGGAAGAGCGATTTGCGGCGGTGCAGAAAGACGCGCCGATGTTGAAGGAAGAAGTCGACGAAGAAGACATCGCCAAGCTGGTGAGCAAGTGGACGGGAATTCCCGTGGGGCGCTTGCTGGAAGGCGAGGCGCAGAAGCTTGTGCGCATGGAAGAACGGCTGCGGCAGCGCGTCATTGGCCAAGAAGATGCGCTGGAGCGCGTGGCTAACGCCGTCCGGCGGAGCCGCGCGGGACTCTCAGATGCGAAGCGGCCGATCGGATCGTTTATATTCCTGGGCCCGACGGGGGTCGGGAAAACGGAGTTGGCGCGGGCCTTGGCGGAATTCCTTTTTGACGACGAGAAGCTCATGATCCGCATTGACATGTCCGAGTACATGGAAAAGCACAGCGTCTCTCGGCTGATCGGCGCGCCGCCAGGCTATGTGGGTTATGAAGAGGGCGGGCAGCTCACGGAGCAGGTGCGGCGGCATCCCTATTCGGTGATTTTGTTCGACGAAATCGAGAAGGCTCATCCGGATGTATTCAACGTGTTGCTGCAAATTCTGGAGGATGGACGGCTCACGGACGGCAAGGGCCGCACCGTGGATTTTCGGAACACCGTGCTGGTGATGACGAGCAACGTCGGATCGACGGCGATCTTCGAGATGGCGAACAAAGAGCCCGAGCAGGCGCGGAAGTTGGCGATGGAAGCGTTGCGGGCGGCTTTCCGGCCGGAGTTCATCAACCGGATCGATGAGATCGTGATTTTCAATCCGCTTGGCAAAGAGCAATTGGAACGCATCATCGGCTTGTTGCTAAAGAGTGTCGAGAAGCTGTTGGTGGAGCGCCAAATTACTTTGGAGCTGACCCCGGCGGCGCAGGAACTCCTGCTGCGCGAAGGCTACGATCCAGCGTATGGGGCGCGGCCGCTACGGCGCACCATCCAGCGGATGATTCAGGACCCGCTGGCGCTGCAGATCCTGGAAGGCACCGTTCTGCCAGGAGACCACGTACGCGTGGACCGCGCCGTGAAAAAGAATGCGATGCGTTTCGAACGCGCGCCGGCTAAGCAACCGGCATCCGCTGCGCGAATCTAATGGAGTAAAGCGGGGGAGCGCTTAGGGCGGAAGTACTGCGCAAGATTTCTGTAAGCGGAAATAATCCGCTATTCTTTACGTATATAAGGGTGATGAGGGTCCCATGAAGATTCTGCGTACTGGCGCGCTGCTGATTCTGCTGAGTGTGCTGCTGGTGGTTGCCGGTGGGGCGATCGGCGGGCCGAATGGCTTGAAGATCGCGTTGGGGTTTGCCGTGCTGATGAACGGCGTATCGTACTTTTTCTCCGATAAGATTGCCCTGGCTTCGAGTGGAGCCCAGCCGGTTTCGCGCGAGGAATTGCCGCGGCTGTACGCCGTAATGGAGCGACTGGCGGCAAAGGCAAACATTCCAGTGCCGCAGCTCTATGTGATTCCGGAAGCGGCGCCGAATGCGTTCGCGACTGGGCGCAATCCTCATCACGCTTCGGTCGCGGTGACGCAGGGTTTGCTCCAACTGATGAACGATGACGAACTGGAAGGCGTGATTGCACATGAACTTTCGCACGTGCGGAACTACGACATCTTGACGAGTTCGATCGCCGCGACGATTGCCGGCGCTATCACCTATGTAGCGTCGATGGGCAAGTGGGCAATGATCTTTGGGGGATGGGGCGGCGGGCGCGACGATGACCGCGAAGGCGGCGGGCTGGCAGCCATCCTGATGATATTTCTGGCGCCGCTTGCGGCCATGCTCCTGCAACTTGGCATTTCCCGGCAGAGGGAGTATTCCGCCGACGCAACGGGGGTGCGCATGGTCGGCCAGCCGTACGGTCTGATCAGCGCGCTGCAAAAACTGGGCGCTTATAACCAGCGCATCCCTACCACCTCGCTATCGCCATCGACTTCGGCCCTTTGCATTGTGAAGCCGCTCTTCGGCAGAGAGACTCTAAGTTCGCTTTTCAGCACGCACCCGCCACTCGAGGACCGCATCGCCGCACTCCGCGAGATGACCGTAGTCCCCCAGCGCTAAGTCGAGTCGAAAATCAACTTAATTGCAGAAAATGCGCTGGGCAATGTGTAAGGTTTGCAAATTCTGGGTTCGGAGGATACACGGGCAGGTCGAGATTGTCGGCACCCTATTGATTGTTAAGGAGATAAGATTCCCACCGTAATGGCTACATTTGGCCGCTCAAATGCACCACTCTGGTGTAAGCGTGGTCGAGTTTTTGGCGTCACTGGGGGACGCGAGTCATGAGTTGCCGCGATACTATTCATCTGATTTGTTGGTACTTAGAGGGAAGACTGTCCCCTCCTGTGGAGCTAGAGATCGAGCATCATCTTCACCAATGCCCCGACTGCCACCTGGTTCTGGAGGCTGCCACGAACACATTGGATCGTTACTTTGGAGTTTCGAACACCTTGGAACCCGAAGCTAATCCACAGGCCGCATAGGCTATTCTCTCCAAGTTATTCTCCGTAAAGAGCTTATCGCTGTGCGAAATGAACTCGTACCTATTCCGTTTTTTCCTCAGGGCCTAGACCGTGAATTTCCGGGGCCCTATGCCCACTTCAGCAAATTTTACCGCCATAGTCACAAAGACGTAATCTTTACTGGTACTAGTACCATCTATTAAGGCAGCACGGGAGCTCTTTTACCCAGCCAACCCCCTGCAACTGTTTGGGTTAGTAGGTTCCGTCCTAGACGAGGGTATTTGGTTTGGGAGATGCTCGTTCCCAGGGTGCAGGGCGGAAGCGCCAAAGGAGAGAGAAGTCTATGAGCGAGTTTCAGCAACCGACGCAGTTCAACCATAGCACGAGCGGGACTCCGCGCTGGGTTGGATTAGTGATAGTGGTTTTGGCCGGAATCTCTGTGCTTGGGTTGGGTGTGAGTTGGAATGCGCTCAACCGCGCGAACAGCGCCGAGCAAGTAAACCAAGTCGCACTGAAGCAGGCGAATGATGGTTTGAGCCAGCGGCTTGCGAAGACCGAAGAAGTGAATCAGCAATTGGAGAGCGATCTCAAGGTAGTCACAGACAGGCTCAAGGTGACCCACGCCGATTTGGTCAACGCGCGGAAGCAGTCGAAGTCCGCGGTGGGTGAAGTGGACAAGAAAATCACCGGGCTGGAAACGTCGATGAAGAGTGAGTTGGCGACCAAGGCGAACGCAGACGACGTTAGCAGGCTCAACGGCGACGTCAGCGGAGTGAAGAGCGACCTGGATTCGACCAAGAACAGCCTGCAGATGGCGCGCAGCGAGATGGGCACGCTGATCGCTCGCAACCACGATGAAATCGACGAGCTCAGGCGAATGGGCACGCGCGACTATTTCGAATTCTCGGTGACGCGCAAGGCCGGTCCGCAAAAAGTGGGCAGCATTCAAGTGGAACTAAGAGATACGAACACCAAGAAGAATCAATACACCATCAACGTGCTGGCGGATGACAAGAGCTTTGAGAAGAAGAACCGCTCGGTGAATGAGCCCATCTTCTTCTACACGGGCGGGAGCCGCGCAGCGTTGGAGCTGGTGATCAACAAAGTTACGAAGAACGGGGCGACGGGCTACTTGAGCATACCGAAGACAGCGGGCGCGGCTTCGGCAAGCACGTCCAGCTCGTCGGGCCAGTAAGAAGTTTGCAGCAGACAGAGGGCACCGCCTTTGAGGCGGAGCAAGACCCAGGGGGGGGATTCCAGAGAATCCTCCCCTTTTTTCCTTTTGCAGTGCTTGTTTGACCAAAGCATGAGGCAGTCCGCGGGAGCTGGAACGACTCCGCTGGACACGGATGAGAAGGTTATGCCAAGCTGCTGGTATCCCAGCAAGACAAAATGCAAGGTGTGAACAGGAGGGGAGACTCATGAAATCACGTTTCGCGACAGGAATGGCAATAACACTTTTCACCGCGGCACTATCTATGGCTGCTGATGGAACATGGACGGGCTGGATCTCCGACAGCAAGTGTGGCGTGAAGGGCGCAAATGACAAAGCCGGCGAATGCACGACGAAATGCGTGAAGGAAGGCGCCAAGTACGTCTTCGTGAACGACGCCGACAAGAAGGTGTACGTGGTGGACGCGCAGGACAAAGTGGCGGATCATGCCGGGCATCACGTTAAGGTGACCGGCGCAGTCGAAGGCGACACGCTTAAGCTGGCCTCTATCGACATGGCGAAGTAGCGCGTTTGCTTCAGCGCGGATAATTTTCCGCACGGGCGGGGCTTCGGCTCCGCCCGTTTTGTTTTGCGGGCTAAGACATTTCCGCTAGGATGTCTCTCTGCTCATGGCCACAACTCTGCTGCACGTCAGCCGCGCGATTACTCCACTCACAGAAATTCCAGGTGCAGGCATCCTGCTGCGCGAGGGCGTGATTGAGGCGATCGGTCAGCGAGCCGGGATGAGCTTGCCAGCGGGCGCGCAGGAGATTGATGTAACGGACAAGATCGCTGTGCCGGGTTTCGTGGATGTGCACATCCATGGGGCTGGCGGGCATGACGTGATGGAGGCAAGCATAAAAGCGCTGGCCACGGTGGCGCGGACCGTCGCAGAGCACGGAACGACATCGTTCGTAGCGACGACGGTAACCGCAAGTACCGAGGCTACCTGCCGGAGCGTGGAAGGAATCTCCAGATACATCGCGGCTCAACACGAGACAGAGGAAGCGCGGGCGGAAGTGCTCGGAATTCATTTCGAAGGACCATTCCTCAATCCCGTGCGGCGAGGTGCACATCCACAGGAATGGGTCAAGCTACCATCCGCGGAGCTGCTGGATAAGCTTTTGCACGCCGCAGCGGGGAATGCGCGGATTTTAACGATCGCACCGGAACTGCTGGGTGCAATGCCTTGTATCGATGCGGCTCGCAACGCAGGCATGGTCGTGGGCATGGGCCATACGGATGCGACGTATGAGCAGGCGCGCGCGGCAATGGCTCACGGAGTACGGCACGCGATTCACATGTACAACGCGATGCGGCCATTTTCGCACCGGGATAGCGGCGTGATCGGGGCCGTGCTCACTTCACCGGAAGTGAGCGCTGAGCTGATTGCCGATGGCGTGCACGTGGATGAGACCGCTATGCGCTTGCTGCTGCAGGCGAAGGGCGCGGGCGGCGTGATCCTGATTAGCGACGGCCTCTCTGCGACAGGCATGGCGGACGGAAAATATATGCTGGGACAATTTGAAGTCACGCTCTCCGGGGGCGTGTGCAGGAACGCGGAAGGAAAGCTGGCGGGAAGTACGCTGACACTGGACCGCGCGCTGCGGAACATTGTCGCGCTGGGCGCATCCGTGGCCGATGCCGTGCGCATGCTGACGCTGAACCCAGCTTCTTTGCTGGGGATCGAATTCAAGAAGGGCGCGCTGCGCGTAGGCGCGGATGCGGACATTGTGCTGCTGGATGAAAGCCTGCACGTGGCAGGGGTGTGGGCGCGGGGAATTGTCTTGAATTAGATGGGACAGGCATTCCTGTCTCTCTCCTTAAAATCCAAATAACGCAAACTGTGACAGACCTAGATCGCTGTTTCACAAAGGGGGCGCAGCGTGCCGCGCCCCTACGCGGAAGAGACTTGGTCCAAATCAGGGGTTCAGGGGAATGTTCAGTTCAGCGGCGAGCCGCTCGGGGTCAAAGGGGCTGCAGGCGAAAAAGCGGCCGCCGGCTTCGAGCGTCGGGACTATGCGTTTGCCGTCGTTGGCTCGAATTACGATTTCTTCGGCGGACTCGTCTTCGTCGACGTTCACTTCGCGAAACGCGACTCCGCGTTCCTTCAAAAAGGATTTTGCGCGGCGGCAATCAGGGCACCATTGGGTGGTGTACATCGTGATGGGTTCCATACTAGGCGCTATTGACGGACGCGCCGCGGCGCTTCCGGGCGACCTGGATGCGAATGAGGGCGCGCTGAAGCGAAACGCTGGCGCGGTCCCAATCAATGTTGGTATCGCCCGAGGCCAAACGCCTCTCGGCGCGTGCGCGAGCAGCCTCGGCGCGAGCGACGTCGATCTCCTGGGCGAGCTCGGCGGTTTCCGCAAGCACGGTGACGCGGTCCGGTAGCACTTCAGCAGATCCACGGATAATCGCCAGGTGCGCGGATTCTTTTCCGCTCAAATCGTGATAAGAAAGCTCGCCAATGCCGAGTTCGGTGATCAGCGGTGCGTGCCCCGGCAGTACGCCGAGGTAGCCGTTCGCGCCGGGCAGCTGCACTTCGGCGACGTTCTCTCGGAGCAACTGCCGCTGCGGCGTGACGATGACGAGCTGGATGGCCTCAATAGACATTTTCGCTTAAACGCCCACCTTCAACTTTTCGGCCTTCTCGAGCGCTTCCTCGATTGTGCCGACCATTGAGAACGCCTGCTCCGGTATGTCGTCGTACTTGCCTTCGACGATCTCCTTGAAGCTGCGAACGGTGTCTTCGATTTTGACGTACTTGCCTTCGAGGCCGGTGAATTGCGCGGCCACGAACATCGGCTGAGAGAGGAACCTTTCAATCTTGCGCGCGCGCGCCACCGTGCGTTTATCGTCGTCAGAGAGTTCTTCGATACCCAGGATGGCGATAATGTCCTGGAGGTCCTTGTAGCGCTGGAGAATCGACTTCACCCCTTTGGCAACGGCGTAGTGTTCTGCGCCGACGATGCGAGCGTCGAGAATGCGCGAGGAACTCGCGAGCGGATCGACGGCTGGATAGATGCCGCGCTCGACGATCTGACGGCTCAGGTTGGTGGTGGCATCGAGGTGCACGAACGTCGCGGCCGGCGCCGGGTCGGTGTAGTCGTCGGCAGGCACGTAAATGGCCTGTACGGAAGTGATCGAGCCCGACTTTGTGGAAGTGATGCGTTCCTGAAGTTCACCGATTTCGGTGTTCAGGTTTGGCTGATAACCGACCGCCGAAGGCATGCGGCCGAGCAGCGCGGACACTTCCGAACCAGCCTGCACGAAACGGAAAATGTTGTCGATAAAGAGGAGCACGTCGAGGTGCTCCTGGTCGCGGAAATATTCGGCGACGGTCAGTCCGGTGAGGCCCACGCGAAGACGCGAGCCGGGCGGCTCCGTCATCTGGCCGTAGATCAAAGCTGCGCGCGACTTCTCGGAATTGCCCGGCACGATGACGCCGCTTTCTGACATTTCGATCCACAGGTCGTTGCCTTCGCGAGTGCGCTCGCCGACGCCGGAAAATACAGACACGCCGCCGTGCTTCATGGCGACGTTGTGGATGAGCTCCATGATGATAACGGTCTTGCCGACGCCCGCGCCGCCGAACAAGCCGATCTTGCCGCCCTTCAGGTACGGCTCGATGAGGTCAACCACTTTGATTCCGGTTTCGAACATTTCGAGCGTGGTGGATTGCTCTTCGAGCGATGGCGCCGGACGGTGAATCGGATAGTAAGTGTCGCTGACGATCGGGCCGAGCTGGTCTACCGGTTTGCCCAGCACGTTCATGACCCGGCCGAGTGTGCAGCGGCCAACGGGCACGGTGATCCCCTGGCCGAGGTCGTAAGCTTTCATGCCGCGAACCATGCCCTCGACCGGCTCCATGGAGACGGCACGGACGCGGCCCTCCCCAAGGTGTTGCTGGACTTCGGCGGTGACGTCGAGCGGCTCGGGAAGGTTGTAGCCCTCGCTCGTGATGCGAACAGCGTTGTAGATAGCGGGAAGGTGGCCCGCTTCGAATTGCACGTCGAGCACCGGTCCGATGACTTGGACCACGTGTCCCACGGCTGCGTATTTCTCTGCCATGCTCTCTCCTAAGCGCCGTATGCTGCGCCGCTTACAATTTCAATAATTTCCTTGGTGATGGCCGCCTGGCGCACTTTGTTCATGTGCAGCGTGAGCGCTTCAATCACCTCACCGGCATTCCTGGTCGCCGATTCCATCGCGGTCATGCGCGCGGCGTGCTCGGCTGCGGAAGATTCCAGCATAGCGCGGAGGATTTGCGTTTCGACGTAACGTGGCAGGAGCTTATCGAGAATCTGCTCCTCGGGTTGCTCGTAAATATAGTCAACCTGTACAAGGGCCTGCTCGGCGGCGGACTCTTCGTCGGCGCGAATGGCTTCGACAGGCAGAAGTTTTTCCACGACGAGATTGGGGGTCATCACGGTCTTGAATTCGCTGAACACGATGTAGACCGAATCGATTTCTTCCTTGGCGTAAAGGTCCGTGACCACCGAGGCAATCTCCCGCGCTGTCCCGAAATTGACGCGCGCGAGCACGTTGATGTATTCCGCAATGATATTGAAACCCGCTTTTTTAAGCGCGTCACGCCCCTTCTTTCCGACCGTCATGGTGGAAAGCTTCTTGCCTTTATTGGCGCGGAAGAATTCATTGGCCTTACGAAGAATGTTCGCGTTGAAGGCTCCGGCGAGGCCGCGCTCGCCGGTGAGGACAATAGCGAGAACGTTTTGCTCGGGACGGTGCGCGAGGAGCGGATGCTGAGGCTCTTCAATGCGCGCCATGGTCGAGCGCAGAACGCGAGCGAGCTCTCTTGCGAAGGGGCGCGCGGCAAGGGCCGCTTCCTGCGCGCGGCGCAACCGGGCCGCGGCGACAAACTTCATCGCGCGAGTAATCTGCTGGGTGTTTTTCACCGAGCGGATGCGGCGCCGGAAATCGAGAAGTGTGGCCATCGTGTTTCGTTAAGCGATTGCCTCTAGTTCGCAGCCGCGGCAACGGTGGCCGCGAAACGGTCTTTGAACGCGTCGAGGGCGCTCTTGATTTCGGCCTTGATGCCGTCGTCGAGGGCCTTCTTTGCCGCGATGTTCTTCAAGACCGAAGGATAGTTAGTCTCGACGAACTGGAGGAGCTCGCGCTCGAAACGGCCAACTTCAGTGACGGGAATGCTGTCGGTTCCACCGCTGGTTGCAATATAGATGCTGAGCACCTGCTTTTCGACGCTGAGTGGCGCGTACTGATCCTGCTTCAAGATTTCGGTGAGGCGCTGGCCCCGGGCGAGCTGAGCCTGGGTGACCTTATCAAGCTGCTCGGCGCCGAACTGGGCGAAAGCGGCGAGATCGCGGTATTGCGCCATGTCCAAACGCAGTGAACCAGCGACCTGGCGCATGGCCTTGATCTGTGCGTTGCCGCCGACGCGGCTGACGGAAATACCGACGTTGATGGCCGGGCGAATGCCGCTGTTGAAAAGGTCGGCTTCGAGGTAGATTTGGCCATCGGTGATGGAAATTACATTCGTCGGAATGTACGCCGAGACGTCGCCGGCCTGCGTTTCGATTACCGGTAGCGAGGTGAGCGAGCCGCCGCCAAGTTTGTCGTTCAATTTTGCGGCGCGTTCCAGCAAACGGGAGTGGAGATAGAAAACGTCGCCGGGAAAAGCTTCACGGCCCGGTGGACGGCGCAGCAGAAGCGAAATTTCGCGATAAGCCTGGGCGTGCTTCGAAAGGTCGTCGTAGAACGTGACGGCGTGGCGCTTGTTGTCGCGGAAGTATTCGCCCATGGCGCACGCAGCGTAGGGCGCGATGTATTGCAGCGACGCGGGCTCGGCGGCAGAAGACGCTACGATAATCGTGTACTCCATCGCCCCGGCGTCGGTAAGCGTCTTGACGACCTGAGCAATGGTGGAGCGCTTCTGACCGATGCCGCAATAGATGCAAATTAGGTCGCCGCCCTTTTGATTGATAATCGTGTCCAGGATGATGGCGGTCTTGCCGGTTTGGCGGTCGCCGATGATGAGCTCCCGCTGGCCGCGGCCGATGGGAATCATGGAGTCAATGGCCTTGATGCCGGTCTGGAGCGGCTCGCGCACCGGCTGGCGGTCGAGAACGCCCGGCGCGATGCGCTCAAGCGGAATTCGCTGCTTGGTAGCGATGGGGCCTTTGTCGTCGACAGGCTGGCCCAGGGGATTGACGACCCGGCCCACGAGTGCGTCACCTACGGGCACGGACATAATCGTATTGGTGCGCTTGACGGTGTCGCCTTCCTTAAGCTCGAAGGATTCACCGAGGAGCACCGCGCCGACCTGGTCTTCTTCGAGGTTGAGCGCGATGCCGAAAATATCGTGCGGGAAAGAGAGCATTTCGCCGGCCATGACTTTTTCGAGGCCGTGAATGCACGCGATGCCGTCGCCGACACTGATGATCGAGCCGACTTCTTCTACAGAAGTAGTCTGTTCGTAGTTCTCAATCTGCTCGCGCAGAATCTTGCTGATTTCGTCTGCCTTGATATTGGCCATGCCTGCTCCTGATTCCTATTCTGCCGCCAGCCGCGCGCGCAAGCCGTTCAAGCGATTGCGCAGCGAGCCGTCATAAATGGTGTCGCCGATGCGCACCACGGCGCCGCCCAGCAGCGCCGGATCGAGCGAATACTTCGGTTCCACGCGCTTGCCTGTGAGGCGCTCGAGCGTCTTCTTAAATTCTGTTTTTTGCGCGGCCTTGAGCTCGACGGCGGATGAAATTTCTGCTTCCGCGATGCCCTGCCGTTGCCGGATCACTTCCTGAAATGCGGCAATGATTCCAGGGAGCATGTGCATGCGCTGACGATCCACGATGATGAAAAGAAAATTGCGAAGAATCTTGCTGGCGCGCATGCGCGCGGTGATTTTTTCGATGACGCCGTGCTTAAGCTCGCGGGTTACGGCCGGGCTCGAAAGAAAATTGCGGAGCTCGGCGGAATCCGCATAAGAGGTGCCGAAATCATTGAGCTGCTTCAGGACCGGTTCAGCAGCGCCCTGCGCAAGCGCTACGTCGGCTAGCGCGTTGGCGTATTGGAGGCTCGCGGACTTCAATTGGGCCTCCCGTCGAGATTTTTCACGAACGCGCTGACAAGCGATTCCTGGTCTTGCGGAGTGAGTTGCTTGACGAGGAGCGATTCGGCGCCATCCACGGCTAGCTTCGCCGCAATGGCTTTCAGTTCGAGGCGAGCGGCGCGCTCGGCGGCTTCGATTTCGGCCTTGGCGGCTAGAAGGATTTTCTGTGCATCGCTCTTGGCCAGCGCCCGAATGCGCTCGGCTTCGCCGGCGCCTTCGCGCTGTGCGAAAGCGCGCAGCTCCGCGACTTCCTTCTGGAGATTCGCAAGCCTCATTTCCGCTTCGCGGAGGTGGCGGTCAGCTTCTGTTTTTGCGGCAGCAGCATTCGAGATCGCAGAGCTGATTTTGTTTGCGTTGCTGCGGAATTTGGAAGGCAACACTTTTCCAAACACCCAAATGATCACGCCGGCGACGATGGCAAAGTTGATCCATTTGAAGATTTCTTTGGCGCGCTCATTCGCTGCGCCGCCTTCTTCGGCGGCCTGCGCGGCAAGCGCGGTGCAGAACACAACCAAAAACAAGCTGGCAAAAAAAAGAATCCGGCGATTGCGCGTCATCGAGCCTCTCTCATCGGAGCGCCCGGGCGCGGCGGGGTCTGTAGCAGGCGGCGCGCGATTTCTGCGGAAAGTTGGGCGACGGTGGCTTCGACATCACGGCGGGCAGCCGCGAGTTCTTTGGCGACGCCCTCCTTGGCGGCTTTGACTTCGTCGGCGGCCCTTGCACGAGCGGCTTTGAGCAGTGCGGCGCGCTCGTCGAGAAGGTTTTTACGGGCGGCTTCCTGCTCGGCATAGACCTGGGCGCGGGCCTTCCTCAGGGCGTCCTGGTACTGCTTAACCTTTTCTCCTGCCGCAGCTTGAGCGGTTTCGGCTGCTTTCTGCGCGCCTACAGTGCGCGAATCGCGCTCGGCCATGATTTGGAGGAGCGGCTTGAAGAAAAGCGAGCGAAGAATGAGGTAGAAAGCGAGGACAATCAGGACTGTGGGCACAGCCTGAAGGAACAGTTCCCCCAGTTGCTGAACAATTTCTTGCATTTAAGCTGTGTCGCCTAAAACTCGTTATGCGTGGCCGCGAAACGGCCAACTGGATTGGCAGCCGCGCCGTGCCCCAACCCGGGAAGGGAGCTACGGTGGGCCTGAAGCTGCCGTATCGAAATTATATTTTATAGCATCCGCCGCATCTTTCCGTCAACGTGACCGCCTGCCGCTACTTCCGAACAAACGACGTTTACGTCAACGAAATGGTTGGGTGGTACTTTGTATAGGTAGAGTGCAGGAGAGAGAAAGATGAACGCAAGACAATTCAGCTGGTCGATTGTGTCGTTCGGGTTAGCACTTCTAGTGCTTGCCTGTAACACAACGGCGCAGCAGAAGAAGAAATCCGACCCATGCTCCGACACTTCAGCGATGACCCAGGCGGCAATGAACGAGTGCGCCCAAAGAAATCGCGACCGGGCAGAAACACGAATGCAGAAGCTTCTCAAGCGTCTGCATGCCGAGGGCGCTCCAGCACAGAAGGCATGGGAGGCCTATCGCGACGCCCAACTCAAGGATTTCTACCCGGAAGAAACCTTTGGCCGGCAGGGGTCCATCTTTCCACTCTGTCTAGCCCTCATCGAGACGAAACTGATCGAGGGCCGTATTCGCGATGTTCAAGCTCTGACGATCAAGTATGAGGGTGATGGATGTATCGGATTTGTGTTGGAAGGCCGTGGTGATCCGCTGAGCAGAGTTGTTCCCGCACGTTCAAAAAACGCCAAAGGTGTGAACCTTTTGCTTTGCAAGGATACGAGGCAACACCAAAGCCCGAAACCAAACGTTGAACGCTGAGCCTTACTGCTTGGCTTGCGAAGGAACAGCGCCAGTGGAATCGTAGACGTAGCGGATGACCAGCGGCGTGCTGTTGCGGCCGACCCTCATGTGCAACGTTTCGTAGAGCTGCATGCCGTCAGAAGAAAGCTCAAACGTGCGGCTCATCTTGTTGCCGCGAGGATCCTTTTCCTCGGTGACCAGACGATTGCTTTCCCATTTTGCGGCGATCTCCTGATAGTTCGCATCTTTGGATTTCTGTAATTTGCGCCCGTCAGTTATGAACGCCCGCTTCCGGTTCTGATCATCCATCAGATCCACTTCCGCGCCCGTCATCGAGAGCGTCATCGCGTTCGCCGGCGTGAAGAGTTCCTGCATTTTCTGCCGTTCTTGATCGCTTTCGCCGCCGCGCCCGCCGTTGCCCCCGTGATGTCCGCCGGGATACCCGCCACCCATGCCGCCGCGTCTGCCTCCGTAGCCTCCGCCACTGCCGCCATTCGAACCCCGCGCGTCTTGCATCCTCTTGCGGGGGTCATCGCTCTCGTCGCGGTTGAGCTTCCAGGCACCCAAGATGACCGTGCGCGGCCGCTGTTGCGGAGCCTGCCCCTGGGGCTTGGCTGCAGAAGGAGGAGCAGGCTGAGGCGGCGCTGCAGGCAGGGGTCCGGCCGACGCCTGGGCGTATATCGCACCGGGAAGAACAAGACCGAGCCCGCAGAAAACGATCGTGGCCGTAAGCTTGGCAGAGTAGATGACTTTCATTGGTAAATCCGAAATTCCTTTAGGAGTCCTTTATTTTATTCCCGGCTGGGCATGAATAGGTTCCCGCGCGAATTTTTCAGCAAGGCGTTGAGGGAGATAGCGCGCGGGAGGAGGGCGAGGGCGCCCAGTTTGCGGAATTGAGCGGCGATGGTGCGGTAGCCGTTCGGGTCGCGCGGCAGAATCGCCACGAAGGGCACGGCAGCGGCGCGGGCGGCGAGGGCGTCATCGATATTGTCGCCGACGTAGAGCGCGGTTGCGGGATCGCGTTCGCCGAGGATTTTCAGCAAGCCATCCGGATGAGGCTTCTTGCGCTTCACATCGTCCATGGTGACAACGGTGCGGAAGTGCGATGTGGCGGGCCAGCGGTCAAACGTGTACGAGAATTCCTGGCGCGTGCGTCCGGTGAAAAGATTGAGCTCGAAGCGCTGCGCCCACCGCTCGATCTGTCCCGGCGTGACCAGGAGCTTTTCCTTGCGGACGTTGCCGGGCTTGCCGTTCGAGCCCCAGTAGAATTGTTGAAACGCAGCGCGGGCCTCTTCGTAGCTTGTGGGTCGCCCGAGCGTGGTGGCCCAGTTCGACACCATGCTCCAGTCGTCGTTGTTGCCGGGTCTAGCCTTCCATTTGTAAAGCTCGGCCCAGGTGACGCGCTTTCCCGTGAGCAAGCGCACGGTATCGAGCGCCGAGCCCCAGAAGCTGCCGCGCACGTCTACAAGGACGCCGTCGACGTCAAAGATGAGGATTTGCAATTTCGTTGGAAGCGTCTTGCCGCGCTGCGCTGCTCGCTTCGCGGTCACCATTTTTGATGTGGGCACGGATCCTCGTTCGGCAGAATTGGCCGGACAAAATCAAAGTGTCGCTGGCCGACCCAGCACGCGTCAAGCTGCGTCCGGTCGGCGTTCTGTTGCTGGCGAATCCGGCGCGTTGCTACACTGGGTGAGCGTGCAGCGCAAGGAGCGAGGTATGGCGGGATTTTCCGGAGTGGACTACATCGATTTTGATTCGCAACTGAATGACGAAGAGAAGCTGGTCCGGCAAACGGCGCGGCAGTTCGTCGAAAACGAAGTCGTTCCCATCATCGAAAAGCACAGCCGCGAGGCAACTTTTCCGAAGCACCTCGTACCGCAACTCGCCGAGTTGGGATTTTTCGGCGCGAACCTGCAGGGCTACGGCTGCGCGGGAATGTCCAACGTAGCCTACGGCCTTGTGACGCAGGAATTGGAGCGCGGAGATTCAGGACTCCGGAGCTTTGTATCGGTGCAGAGCGCGCTGGTGATGTACCCGATTTATGCTTACGGAAATGACGCACAGAAAAACAAATGGTTGCCGCTGTTGCAGCAGGGCAAGGCCATTGGCTGCTTCGGATTGACGGAACCGCAGTTCGGCTCGAACCCCGGCGGGATGCTGACGCGGGCGGTGAAGAAGGGCAACAAATACGTCCTGAACGGCGAAAAGATGTGGATCACCAGCGGGTCGATCGCGGACGTTGCGGTTGTCTGGGCCAAAGGTGAGGACGACAAAATTCGCGGATTTCTCGTTGAAAAAGGCACGCCGGGATTCAAGGCTTGGGATGTGCACGGAAAGTGGTCGCTGCGCGCGTCGGTGACTTCGGGGCTGGCGTTCACGGATTGCGAAATCCCGGAAGCGAATTTGCTGCCCAACGTAACTGGGCTCAAGGGGCCACTGGGTTGCCTGAACCAGGCGCGTTACGGAATCGGCTGGGGCGCATTGGGCGCGGCGATGGCCTGCTACGACACGGCATTGCAGTATGCGAAGACCCGGAAACAATTTGCCAACAAGCCGATTGCGTCGCACCAACTCGTGCAGGAAAAACTGGCCTGGATGATCACCGAGATCGTGAAGGGACAATTGCTGGCGCTGCACGTGGGGCGGCTGAAGGATAAAGGAAAAGTGGATGCGTCACACATCTCAATGCTGAAGATGAATAACGTGGCTATCGCCTTGGAGACGGCGCGGAAGGCCCGAGACATTCTTGGTGCGAACGGCATTGTGGACGATTACTGCATCATGCGGCACATGAACAATCTTGAGAGCGTCTACACGTACGAAGGGACGAACGATATTCACAAGCTGGTGATCGGCGAGCGCATCACCGGCATCTCCGCGTTTGTGTAAATAGAAGAGGACGGACTGAAGTCTGTCCCAGTCTTGATCGAAGCAGTCCTTCGACCCGCGGAATCTTGTATCTTGTAGGGGTAAGCTATAGCGTGCCTGAACATGCGGCCCAGTCCGCGCTGAAACGGGCACAGCATGCTGTGCCCCTACAGGAGCAAATCTCATGAAGCCTTTCGCGGTTGTCTCCCCTCGTCACACCGTCCGTATTCTTCTGGTTGCCATTGCGCTGCTGATTTTTTCTCCGTGCTTACAGGCGCAGGAAAAAACGGCGTCTGCCGAAAAGCCGAAGGTTCGGGCGATCACGGCATTCATCAATCTGGAGCGGACGCAATATAAGGAGCAGGTTGCGGATGCGCTAAAGATGCTGAAGTACGCGCGAACGGTATACGAGTCGCGCGGGTATGAGGTGCAGACCATCCGCATCGCGACGCAGCCGTTTCCTCAGTACACCAAGGGATTGACGACCGAGCAGGCAGTGGCCTTTTTCAAAGAGTACGACGCGCTGGCGACGAAGGAGAAATTCAACGCTTCGATCGGTCCGGCGATGCTGGACGCCGGGGACAGCGAAGCGCAAGCCGATCTTTTGTCCGAAATTCTGCGGAACACGAAGGTACTCAACGCAAGCCTGGTCGTGGCTGGCGACGACGGTGTGCGCTGGGCAGCCGTCGGCGCCGCGGCGCAAGTCATAAAGAAACTCGAAGAGACCACGGAGCACAGCCAGGGAAATTTTCATTTTGCGGCGATTGCGATGGTACCCCCGCTGACGCCTTTTTTCCCCGCCGCTTATCACACGGGTTTTGGCCACCAGTTTGCGATCGCGCTGCAATCGGCGAATGTGGTCGCGGCGGCGTTCAAGGACAACGCGGACCTGGCGACGGCGAAACAGCGTTTGACGGACTCGCTCGCGCAGGAAGCGTTTGCGATCCAAACGCTGGCCGAGCGCGTGGACCGCGACATGGGATGGTCGTACGTGGGGATCGACCTTTCCCCGGCGCCATTGAAAGACGTTTCGATCGGCGCGGCGATCGAGAATTTGACGGCGCAACCCGTGGGCACGAGCGGAACGTTGACAGCGGCGGCGACGATTACGGCCGCGATCAAGGACGTCCACGTAAAGCAGACGGGCTATTCCGGGTTGATGCTCCCGATCCAGGAGGATACCCGGTTGGCACAGCGCTGGAACGAAGGGCACATCTCGCTGGATGCCCTGCTGAGTTATTCCGCGGTCTGCGGTACGGGACTGGACACGATACCTCTGCCCGGCGACATAAGTGTCGACCAACTCTCCTTGATCATCGGGGATATGGCTAGCCTCGCCTACAAGTGGCACAAACCGCTCTCCGCGCGGCTGCTGCCGGTAGCGGGAAAAACTCCTGGGGAGCTGACCGAGTTCGATGATCCGAATTTGGTAAACGCGACGATAAAGCCCATTGGGCGTGACTAGCGACCCGCCCCGATCGGACTCGGGGCTCCCACAACTCGCTGAGTGCTCGCCACGGTGGACAGGCTCGTGACCCTTCCCGCTGCGGCGTGCTGCTGGCAGAATTCGCCGCCGCTATCACTTGACGGTGCGAGAGTTGGCCGCCGCCCCCAAACATGGCCTCTGCAGATGGCATGGGATATACTGCGCACGCCAAGAAGTCCGTGGAGGTTAATCCGCATGCGAACTCTCCGCTTCGGAGTTTACTTTTCGCGTGGCGCCCTTGCCGCGGTGCTCGCCACAACGGTAGTTCTTACTTTGTTTGCCGGCAGTTCGGCTAACTCCAGCAATCAAATTGACCAAGTCTTGCGAGAGGCTGTCGGTGAGAAGAAGCTCCCAGGTATTGTGGCGATGGTCGCCGTGGCAGATCACGTCATCTATCAAGGCGCGTCAGGAAAGCGGGACACGATTAAAAACATCCCGATGACCGTAGATTCGATTTTCCACATAGCTTCGATGACCAAGCCGATCACATCGGTGGCAGTTATGCAGCTCGTTGAGAGCGGACGCGTGAAACTGGATGAACCCGCTGCGACTTACCTCCCGGAGCTTTCCCACGTTCAGCTACTCGAGGAATTCGATGCCAGCACGGGAAAAGCAAAACTCAGATCTCCTAATGCAATTCCCACCGTCCGGCAATTGCTTACGCACACATCAGGGTTCGCCTACGATTTTTTCGATCCGCAGTTGCACGGCTATGTGGCTACCGGAGCGGTCCCCTCTGCGCGTCAGGGAGACGACGGCTTTCTGAAGGCGCCACTCCTCTTCGATCCCGGATCGCGATGGGAATATGGAATCAGTACGGACTGGCTCGGTAAGTTAGTCGAAAAAGTCAGCGGCCAAACTCTGGAAGACTACTTTCGTCAGCACATTTTTCAGCCGCTTGGCATGACAGACACATTTTTCAACGTCCCCCCCGAAAAGCAAGCACGCGTTGTAGCGCTTCATCAGCGCCAGGACGATGGCAGCTTTCTGGAGCCTCCGCCGCAACCCTTCACATCTGTGCGATTTTTCAGCGGTGGCGGCGGACTTTACTCGACAGCAAGCGATTACCTAAAGTTCGAGCGCATGCTGCTAGGCGGCGGAAAACTCGGCAACAAACGGATCCTTCAATCCGATACGGTTGACCTGATGAGTCGCAACCAGATTGGCGACTTAATGCTCGTGGAGTTAAGGAGCCAAATACCGCAGTTAGCCAAAGATCCCATCCGCATCCCCGGTTCGCTGGACAAGTTTGGCCTGGGATTTGGAATCAATACCAAGCCCGTCGAAGGCGGTCGTTCCCGCGGCTCCCTGGCGTGGGCCGGTATCTTCAACACCTTTTTCTGGATTGACCCGCCTCGGAAAACCTGCGCGGTAATCTTGATGCAGATACTTCCATTTAGCGATGATGCCGCATACTCCGTGGTCGAGCACTTTGAGCGCGCAGTGTACGCGAATCCTGCTAAGACAGTCGCATCCGGTGGACACAGCAATTGATCCACTCCCGCACTCCGCCACTTGACCGCGGCGCTAGGCAAGCGTAGCCTCGCGTGGGAAATGCACCCATTCACTCTCGCACCTGAAGGAGGCTTCGCATGGTCCCTCTCACTGCGCTTTGGCTCCCGATCCTGCTGGCGGCCGTCATCGTCTTCGTTGCCAGTTCCATCATGCACATGCTTCTGCCTTACCACCGCAGCGATTACCAGAAGCTCCCCGATGAGGACAAACTCCTGCCCGCGCTGCGTGCCGCCGGCCTGAAGCGGGGTCTCTATATTTTTCCCTTTTGCACGCACAAGGAAATGAAGTCGCCTGCCATGATCGAAAAATACAAGCAGGGACCTGTCGGTATGATGACCGTGTTTCCCAGCGGCCCACCCGCTATGCCGAAGTTCCTGGGCATGTGGTTCGTCTATTGCCTGCTTATCGGCTTCTTCGTCGCCTATCTGACCGGACACACGGTTGCGCCCGGTGCGCGCTATCTGGCGGTTTTTCGCGTGGCCGGCACCGCCGCGTTCCTCGGCTACGGTTTGGGACACCTGAGCAACGGGATCTGGGCTGGCCAGCCATGGGGTGTGACCATTAAGCACGTCATCGATGGACTCGTCTATGGCTTGCTGACCGCGGGCACGTTTGGCTGGCTTTGGCCCCGCTAGCAACCTGGCTGGGCTTCCACGGCTTGAGCTCACATCGTCTTTTTCTTTGCACGCGCTGGCTTTTTGGCTACTCCCTTAAGTTCGATTTGCGGTTCATGAAACTCGGTAGTGCTCAGCTTTAAGCCGGGTTATCGGACAGGTTGTTTCAGTTTCTAGTTAGCGCGTTCATCGGGCGCGGCCCTGACTTCTGGTGCAAAACGCCGGCAGGGACACATGTCCCCGAATCGCCTGATTCACCGAATGAAGAATAGTATCCTCCGCAACACAAGCTGATGTTTTTCTGCACTCCACACAGGTAACTTGCTGATTAAATTGATCCTGAGATCGTGGCCCCCCCTTTCAGCATTAATGAAGCGGCATCTGAAATGGAGATGAGACATGCGAATTTTGCTTTACAACCCCGATAATGGAGTCACACGTAATTTCATGCCCCATCTTTGGATGTTTCTCCTGCAGGCATTGACTCCGTCGGGCCACGAAGTCTTCCTGATCGATGGCAACGCACAACCCATGGATGAAGCGGGCATCGCTCAGTATGTGCGCGAACACAACATCGGACTTGTCGGGATCGGCGCGATGACCCGGATGATCGCCAAGGCGTACCGCATGGCCGATGCCATCCGTGCCGTTGGCGTGCCGGTCGTGATGGGCGGACCTCACGTTACGGAAGAGGCCGACGAGGCCCTCGGCCGAAATGGCGGGCCGCGTCATGCGGACGCCGTGGCCCTCGGTGAAGCCGATGAAACCTGGCCAAAGATCGTCGAGGATGCCGCACGTGGTCAACTCAAGGATCTCTATGCTCCGGTGGATGAATTTGGCCAGGAACGCAAACCCAGTCTCAAGGAATATCCGGCGATTCCGTGGGACAAAATAAACCTCGAGCAGTTTAATTTGGTTCCAAAAATGGCGACGCGTATGCTCCAGCGCATCGGTGAAGGCTGGGGCACATTTCGCATCATTCCGATGGAGTCGGGACGCGGGTGCCCTTATGGCTGCGAGTTCTGCACGGTAACCGGCTTTTTTGGCGACTCCATCCGGTTTCGCACCAACGAAAGCGTGGTGAATGAACTGCTGCTATTGAAAGCCCGGGCGCGAAGCGAGGGCGGCCAGATTGCCGTCTTTTTCATTGACGATAATTTCGCCATTAATATCAAACGCACGAAATCCCTGCTGCGCGACATTATCGCTGCCGGCGCTCAGGTGCACTGGGTTGCCCAGATCAGCGCCAATCTTTTGCGCGATGAGGAGCTCGTGGACCTCATTGCTGCCTCTGGCGGTAAGTGGGTGTTTATCGGTATGGAATCCATTGACCCTGCGAACCTTGCCAGCGTAAGCAAGGGGTTCAACAAGCCGGGTGAGTATGCGGCCGTGCTCGAGAGGCTCGCCCAGCGCAACGTTTATGCGATCACCTCCTTCATTTTCGGCATGGACAACGACACGCCCGGAGTCGCGGAGCGGACACTGCAGGAGATTCGCACGTGGCCGCCGGGGCTGCCCATTTTTGGCTTGCTCACGCCTTTGCCCGCAACACCGCTTTACAAGAAGCTTGAGGCCGCCGGGCGACTGACGCGGCCGAAGCACTGGCAGGAGTTCATACCGTTTGAGATGGCCCACACCCCACTGAAGATGACCATCGCGGAAGCCCATGCAGAGGTGAAATCTGGGTGGGCCAGTTCGTACAGCGCAGAAGCCATAGCCAAGGCTGTCGAATCGCTCAAGCACAAGCCATTGGGTTATCGGATCAACATTTTTATCGCGCGAGTGTGTTTTCGCGGAATCTACTTTCCCCAAATGGGACCCGTGGCCTGGGTGAAATTGATTTATCAAAATCGCCGGACAATCTCCAGCCTTGTAAGAGAAGGTTTCACTACTTGGCGCGGCCGGCCTATCGGTCCGGCTGCCAACTCGACCTTTGGAAGCGGAGTTAGTGTGACGTAGCGGTTGTGTGCTGCGACTAATTCTTGTTCTTTTCAATCAAAAGAAAAACAATCATTTCGTAACTGATTTTTTCTCTCTTATCGACGATAAGAGGCGCTTTGGCCTATCATTAGCGCCGTCCCGGCTGGGCGGGGCAAGGCACTAACAGGGTAAAGCGGAGGACGCTTGTCCGTGGAAGAACAACTTAGCCTGGAGTTTTTGCGCGTCGTCGAAAACGCCGCGATAGCCGCCGCGCGCACGATGGGGTTCGGCGATCGTCACAAAGCCGACGAAGTCGCCGTAGAAGCGATGCGCAAGACCATGGACGCCGTGGAAATGGACGGCACCATCGTCATTGGCGAAGGCGAACGCGACGAAGCGCCCATGCTGTACATCGGGGAAAAAGTAGGGCTGGCGACGCACGCGCCAAAGGCGCTCTTTCCGGAGGTAGATATCGCGGTTGATCCGCTCGAAGGCACGAATCTATGCGCGACCGGCGCGGCGAACGCGATCGCGGTGCTGGCCGCGAGCGAACGCGGAGGCTTGCTGCACGCGCCGGATCTCTACATGGAAAAAATTGTGGTGGGTCCCTCGTGCAAAGGCGCGGTCGAACTGGACGCTCCCGTGGCGGACAATTTGAAATCGATTGCCAAGCGCTTGGAGCGTGATGTCGAAGACCTCGTAGTGATCGTGCTGGACCGCCCCCGGCACGACAAGCTGGTGGAAGACATTCGCTCTGCAGGCGCGCGGATTCGCTTGATCGGTGACGGCGACCTTTCGGCAGGCATTTCGGCGGCGGTCATCGGAACGGGCGTGCACATGGTGATGGGAATTGGCGGCGCGCCGGAAGGCGTCTTGACGGCAGCGGCGTTGCGCTGCTTGAACGGACAAATCCTGGCGCGGCTGGTGGTGAGTAAGCCGGAGCACGAAGAGCGGCTCGCCAAGATGGGCGTAAAGGACCTGAAACGAATTTACGACACGGAAGATTTGGCGCCGGGCAGGAAAATGATTTTTGCGTGCACGGGCGTAACCGACGGGAATCTGCTGAAAGGCGTGCGATTTTTCGGTGAGGGCATCCGCACAAGTTCGATGATTCTGACCTTGGACGACCGCCAAGTGCGATTTGTGGACTCTGTGCACCTCGAAAAGCGCCCGGACGTGAAGGTTCGATTTAGTTGAGAGCGTGCGGCCGCTGCCTGCCAGGGTGACATGCGCACGCGAGAAGGCGGGCGCAAGGCCTTGCGAGCCGCTCCCCTGCGCGAAGGAGCAGGCACATTTAGAGCACAGCACGGCGGTTTTCCTGCCACTGCCAAGACTCCTTCTGCCAGACTGAAGAGCGGGCGAATTTCGTCGCCTTGCGTGGGAGCTTGTCTTGCCAGAACCTTCATTACAAGGGAGCTCTTCCAGCTCTAAATCTCTGCTCTGGATGATGATCGCGCTCTTTGCGGGAGTGGGAATACTTCTGGGTGGCGGAATGTTCATGGCCAGTCGAGTGATACGCTCCCTGTGGCTGTCTGCATCCACCAGCAAAGATACGCTGAGCATCCCAGGTGGCTCTCTTCGTCTCCAGAAAGAGAGTGAAATGGGCCCGGGTCTGCCGGTGTTTCCGGGGGCGACATTGGTGCTGCCGGGCGAGGAGTCCACAAAAGAAGCGTTGAAACAGGCGGGGGGCGGCTTGAGCACGGTCCTGTATCACACCGGAGATTCGCGAGCCATTGTCGATAACTGGTACGCCAGCCATTTAGGTCCTGAATTTGCCCGCCATGATGCCGGTGAGAACCCTCTCCCAGAAATCTTCCGCGACACGCGGGTTTCGGGCAGTGATATTGCGTTTGTGGCGGAACGCGGCAAGCGAGTGCACATCGTGGCGCTTTCACTCGATTCAGAGGGGACAAAGATTTCGCTGATCCGATTCGACCAGCCAGCGGCGCAATAGGATTCCGCACTCCTACCCGGAGCGGGCTCCACGCATTCGCAGAAGCAAAAGGCATCGGTCGCGGTTTGGATGCCCGCTCCAAGAAAAGCATCGCCTTTACCCGATCCCTGGATCCTGGTACCGCGCGGTTACTGTTGTTTGTTGGTGAGGGTGAGAAAGACGCCGTCGTCGACGGCCACGGAGCGCGTGAAAAGCGTCGAGGTGCGAGCCCCGGCCAGGGCGATGTGCTTGGCAGCTCCGCTGATTGCAGGGCCCGCAGGCTTTTCGTCTGTTGAGGAAGCATCGCCGGGCTGGAGCGAAATGCGCGTGGTACTCGGCGTGCAATTCGCCGCGCCGAAGCAGGTGTCACGGACGAAGACTTGGCGATAGCCGCTGTTCAGACCCTTACTCGGTTGTGCAGGGGCCTGACCTTTGGCTTGGCTGGCAGCGTGGCTCGGTGTCACCGCGAGAAACGCGATGAATCTTCCCGAGGCGCTGACAGAAGGAAGAATGCTTTCGGTGCCAACCAACGCGCCGTTGGGATCGGTGGAGATGAGCTGCGTCGAGGGAGTACAAGACGCGGTAGCACCGAGACATGTGTCGCGGAGATAGATCTGACGTCCGGCGGGAGCTTCAGCGATTAGATTCGTCGCGTCAGAGCTGAAGGCGACGAAGCGGCCGTCGGAATTCATCGAGGGCGAGCGGCTTTCGTCGTTGGCGGTGGCGCCGTCTTCCGCGGCCGATAAAAGAATCGTCCGCTGCTGGCAGCCCGCGGCGGCCCCTTCGCAGGTATCGCGCAGAAATACTTGAGCGTGATCGTTTTGTGCGGCTGTGTATGCGACGAACCGGCCGTCGTGGCTGACCGCCGGCCTTTCTTCAGCCACAGCTGTCTGCGCGGTCGCGGTGGCTGAAGCCGACGCTGGGCAAGCAGCGGTTTGAACCGTGAATGGCAGAGCCTTGCTGGTGCCGCCTCCTCCTGATGGAGAATTCGGCGCCGGGGGATTACTGACGGTGACATTGGCCGTCTCCGGAGTAGCGACAAGTGCCGCGCTCACGGTGGCCTGAATCTGAGTCGGGCTGATGGTTCCGACAATCGGGAGTGTCGTCTGGTTGGCACCAGCGTTCCAGTTGACCTGAGAACCTCCGGACGGATCGGACGCCGGGAGAAAGTTCGTCCCTGCGATCGTGATTGTAAACGAGGTGCTTCCCGCGATGGCGCAGCTGGGCGTCACGGTGCTGATCGTCGGCACGGGATTCGGCGGAGGATTAACCACGAAGGCAACGGAGTTGGAGAGGCCGTTGGTCCCGGCGCCGGAGTGGGGACTGAGTGTCTGCACAAAGGCCGTACCAGACTTGGCAGTCAGAGCCGCCGGGACGACGGCGGTCACCTTGAGCACGTTTCCCGAACTGTCGGTCGTGAGTGTTGTAACCAGGTTTTTCCCGTTCCATTGAACCACCGTTTTTGCCACGAAACCGCCGCCATTCACAGTGAGCGTAAGATCCGGGCCGCCGGCATTGATATTAGAGGGTGAAAGAAAGGTGATCACCGCGCCGGTATTTCCCTGAAACGTGTTGCCGTAGTCATTGCAACTCGACACGGCAAAAATCGCCATAAGTGCGACAGCCAGTGCTGTCCATGACCGCTTCATCAAGACTCCTTCATCTCTTCTGGTGACCACGACGCGGTCGAGGTCAACCTGATTGGGCGAACGGCGGGGAACCCGCGGCGCCGCGTGCTTTCGGTGTGAGATGCGTATTTTGCGTCGCGCGTTGACCTCGACCTGCCGGGGTCACTTAAGGCGCTAACCCGCCCTTGCGGCAAAGCCGTTCGGCCGCCGCCTACCATGCTCTGACGTGCCCGCGCAACCCTACATCCTTACCATCCCCGCCGGGAATAGGTCAAATGAACATTCCACAGTCAATCGAGGGACGCAGGAATGGGAATGTCCCCTCAATGTACGGAGGAGTCGCTGCCGGAACCGAGAGCGGCAAGGGAGGCATGGACCAGCTGTTGGATGCGCTCGCGGCACTCGGGATTGCGGATCGCAAGAGCCCCAGCCGCGCGATAACAGGCGAGGGCTTGCTCTTTGCGGCCGAGCTTGGCGAGGAGGTCGCCTCGTGCCAGCTGGAAGAGCGGGTTGGAGGGATATTTTTCCACGAGCGGGGAGATCACTGCCAAAGCCTGTTCGTAGCGCCGATCGTATCGATGCAGATCGAGTGCGAGATAGAAGCGCGCGACATCCGATGTGAGCACGCCATCAGCGATCACGTGTTGGAGCTGCCGAATGCCTTCCTGCTTGGAGCCGCCCGGGAGGCCCATAAAAACACGCAAAACCCTGGCCATTGTGCTGAGCGTATCCGCGTAGTAGTTGTAGAGGCCGAGGCCGAGATCGGCGTCCGCGAGTTCCGGATCGAGCGTACGCGCGCGGAGAAAATGCTCGCGAGCACGCACGCCGGCATGCGCCGTATTGCGATTTTCCCCGCGCAGACCGTAGAGGCGCGCCGCCATCGCGTCACCCATCCCCGCGTAAAACTGCATCTCCGCGGTCTCCTGCTGCCTGAGCTGGACATCGGCGAGCTTGGAAACTTTCGCCGCGAGATCGAAATAATGCTGGTCGGCGGCGAGCTTGGGGCGGTGGCGAGCGTCGCTCATTCCCCATTTGAACTCGGACGAAGTACACCAGATCCTCCACCAAAGTGCTTCTCCTTCGAGGAGATAGCCAAGTGGGTGCTCCGGCTGTTCCTGTTGCATGCGGCGCGCACCGTCAATAGCAAACTCCATGTCGCCTGAATAAATCTTGTCGATCACCGTGAATGCCGCGGGAGGCGCAGAGAGTCTTGCCGCACGCGCTTCGGGTGCGAGAAATCCCGTGCCGCATAAAACGAGGAAGGCGGTGATCGAAAGAAAAGCACGAACTGAAATCATCAGCGGCATCCTGCGGCCGGATTACGTGAAATCAGGCTCTGCGTCGGATGAGTTTAAGCTGTTCTAGGAGCGTTGCAAACTGGAATGGTAAATGTGCATTAGGAAGCGCAGAGCGCATTTGTTATCCTCGGCCTCTTCATGGCTTCCAATCAAAATTCAATCGGTGTAGGTCTCGAGCGCGGGCTGGGCCTGAAAGAGGCGGTGGCCCTGAACATGATCGAGATGGTGGGCATTGGCCCGTTCGTGGTGATTCCCCTGGTGATTAAGGCCATGGGAGGGCCGCAATGCTTGTTGGCGTGGGCTGCCGGAGCGGTGCTGGCGTTGCTCGATGGTTTCGTCTGGTCCGAACTTGGAGCGGCGATGCCGCTGGCCGGAGGCAGCTATGTGTTTCTCCGCGAAGCCTACGGACCGGGCCGCATGGGCCGCCTGATGTCGTTTCTCTTTGTCTGGCAAACGCTGATTCAAGCCCCGCTCAGCCTGGCCTCTGGCGCCATCGGATTTTCCCAATACGCGTCCTACCTCCACCCGCTCGGGAAGTACGGCGAAAAGGCGCTATCCGGAGCTTTGGTGGTTGTCCTGGTCATCCTGCTTTACCGGCGGATCGGCTCGATCGGGAAGATTTCCTTGTTTCTGTGGGCCGGGGTCGTCGGGACGATTCTCTGGCTCATCTGGGGCGGGGCAACCCACTTCCAGCCCCGGCTCGTCTTTACCTACGCTCCCGGAGCTTGGGATTTCTCGTGGCTCTTCTTCGCGGCACTGGGCTCAGCGACCGTGAACACGATTTATACCTATTGGGGCTACTACAACATCTGCCACCTAGGCGGGGAAATCCGCAACCCCGAGAAAAATATTCCTCGCGGCATATTCATCTCCATTGCTGGCATCGCCCTGCTCTATCTGGCCATGCAGACAAGCATTCTGGGCGTCCTTCCCTGGCAGCAGGCCCAGGACTCGCCTTTCATCGTGAGCGCGTTCGTCGAGAAACTGTACGGCGCGGGCGCGGCGCGATTCGCGACCGTCATGGTGCTTTGGATCGCGTTCGCGTCCGTGTTTTCCTCCTTGCTCGGATACTCACGCATCCCTTACTCGGCGGCACTGGACGGAAATTTCTTCCGCATCTTCGCCCGGGTTCACCCTAGAGAAAAGTTTCCGCATGTCTCGCTGTTGTTTCTCGGAAGTCTGACGCTTGTTTTCAGCCTGCTGTTCAAACTGAAAACGGTGATCGGCGCGGTCCTCGCAATGCGCCTGATTGTCCAATTCATAGGCCAAGCCGTGGGCGTCATGCTGCTGCGGCGGCGCTGGTCTGCGGACCGGCTGCCGTTTAAGATGTGGCTCTACCCGCTGCCTGCTTTGTTGACGATCGCCGGTTGGGTGTGGCTGTTTTCCCGGACGGGAAGCGCCATCGGGTGGGGGGTGCTGGTGATCGTCTTGGGTCTCCTGGTTTTCCTGACAGAAGCAAGGATTCGCAAAGAGTGGCCTTTTGGCGCACCGCATTCCGAGGCTGCACGATGAAAATCTTTTCTTGGACACCCCGGCGCGCCACGATCGTAATCACTGCCGCGTCTTGCCTTGGCGTTGCGCCTCGCGCCACGGCGCAATTTCCACCCGCACCCGGAACCGGCCCCGGCCTTGCTGAAACCATTGAAGCCATCGACAGCGCGCGCGTCACCACGCGCATCCTTTACATCACCGCGCATCCCGACGATGAATCGGCAGCGGTGCTGACCTATCTCGCGCGCGGCTTGCACGCCGACGTAGCGCTTCTTTCCATTACGCGCGGCGAAGGCGGGCAGAACGCCCTCGGCCCGGAGCAAGCTCCCCAGCTGGGCTTGATCCGCACGCAGGAATTGCTCGCGGCCACGCGCGGCTATGGCGTGAAGCTCTTTTTCACGCGCGCGAAAGATTTCGGGTATTCCAAAACGCCCGAAGAAACGGAGAAAGTCTGGGGTGACCAGGTACTCGAAGACATGGTGCGTGTGATTCGCACGTTTCGCCCGAACATCGTTATCAACCACTGGGGCGGTGTCCATGGCGGCCACGGTCATCATCAAGCTTCTGGTCTCCTCACACCGAAAGCCGTACAGCTCGCCGCCGATGTCAAGGTATTTCCGAATCTGCAAGATGAAGGGCTTCGGCCGCGGTCCGCAGGAACGGCTGGCGTCCAGATTCTAAGTTTGGAACGCGGATCGGAGACGCCGCGAGGATACGTGCTCCCACTGGATGACGTCTCACCTCTTTATGGGAAGAGTTGGCGCGAGATCGGCCTGGACGCGTTTGCCAACCATCGGACACAGGGGATATCGGTGTTTCTAGGATCGCCGTTCCTGCGCAGACCGATCGCTCTTGTTCCCGAGGCAGACGGCAAGTTGGTTCCCGGCGCCTTAAACGCGAGTCTCAGCACTTTGGTGGGAGACGCATCGGGCCTGGGATGCGGCGAGAAACCATCGTATTGCGTCTTCCTGAGGAAGGCGGACGAAAAACTCGCCGACGCACATGCTGCCGCGTTGACGCTCAATTGGAAGGAGGCATCCGAACTGCTCGCGAGCGCTGGGAGCAGCATCAGTGCGATATTCGCGGCCGGCAAGCCAGAACGCTTTGCACATGGGGGCGATGCTTTTCTGGGGGAGCTAGACGTAATTGCGAAGCGGATCGATCGCGCACTAAAGTTCGCCGCCGGCTTTCAGTTCACAGCGGAGTCGGATCGCGCCTACGTCGTGGCGGGGGAGGCGTTCAAGGTCAAGACGGCCAGGCGCTGCCGGGCGGAGGTTCGATGCACCTTCGAGGACCCGGACCTGCGACTGCCCGATCAATCGCAACAGCCAGGCCACACGGACGCCAGCTCTGGTCAATCCGAGTTTGCGGTGACGCTCACTGCAAAAGAATCGAAGCGCGAGCGACGTGTTGGGGATTTGCCGGATTTGGATTTGCCGGAAGCTGCTCCGTTGATCGTGGCGGAGCAGACGATGACGGTCGGGGAGTACCGGTTTTACACGGAAGAGCCCGTCACGCACATCGAGGCGACATCCACTCGTATGGACCGCGTGCCGCTGCGGATTGTGCCTGCTTACACTTTGGCGGTGGAACCGAAGCAGGCCATTGAAATCCTCGCAAGGCAGCGAAAAGCGTTTGATATTCTGTTGAAAGTGCACTCCTACGCGACCCAACCAGGGAAAGTCACCGTTGGTTTGGATGTGCCGCAGGGATGGAGAAGCACTCCACCCGTGGCGATTGCATTTTCCGGTACGGGTGATCAGTACGCAAAGCTGACCGTAACACCTCCGGATAAACTCGCCCAGGGAGATTACACGATCGCGGCCTATGCGCAGCGCGGCGATGAAAAATTCACTACCTCTCTCGAACCCCTGCCGTCCATGCCGACACAGCTTTGGGAAGAGCCGGCACAATGCGTGGTCCACGCATTTGAGATCAACGTGCCGGAGAATCTGCGCATCGGCTACATTACCGCAGAAGGCGAGCCCATTCCCGAAGCGCTGCAACGGCTGGGCATTCACGTGGAAACCTTGGATGCCCAAGCCCTGGCCTTCAGTGATCTGTCAAAATACGATGCCATCGTTGTAGGGGTGCGCGCGTATGAGCTGCGTACAGAACTTCCCGGCGCGAACCAGCGGCTCCTCGATTACGTTTCGAACGGCGGCATGCTGGTGGTGCAATACAATCGCGACTTCGTCTGGGACAAACTGCAGCTCGGGCCGTATCCCGCAAAAATCGGCAGCCCTACGCCGCGCATCACCGATGAAAATTCGCCGGTGAAGTTTCTGAAACCGGACGATGCGCTGCTCAATCGTCCAAACAAAATCACGCAGGATGATTTCAAAGGCTGGGTGCAGGAGCGCGGTCTCTATTTCTGGAGCCAGTTCGATGCGAACTACTCGCCGCTCCTGGCGATGAACGATCCGGGCGAAAGCGATTTGAACGGCGCGCTGGTCTACGCGCACTATGGCAAAGGCACTTACATTTACACGGGCATCGCGTTCTTCCGGCAATTACCGGAAGGCGTGCCCGGCGCGTATCGGCTCTTTGTAAACTTGCTGAGCGCGTCGCGCGGCCGTTAGACTCACGTTTCACCGAAGATAAACCAACTAAGCACATCGCTGACGGACGCCGCTCCGCGTGTTATGCTCTCCACGGATGGGAGTAAAGCGAGAATGAAAAACCGATTCGCGTCCGCCTTCGCAGGAAAACCTTTGCGAACTATCCTGCTGCTGCTCATTGCCGTTGCGCTGCTCCTCTCGAGCGCTTCGCCGGCAGCCGCGCAAAAGGATAAGAAAAAAAAGAAAGATGCTCCGGCGGACACCGGCGGGCCGATCATTCCCATGACCGATGAGCAGCAGATCGATTACATGATCGCGGAAATGCTCGGCGCCTGGCAGTTGGGGGACATCGAGCGTCTCCACAGGGCGTACGCCGATGAGGTAGTCGTTGTGAGCGGCGCCTACGCCCCACCGGTAATTGGCTGGAACAGTTATTTGGCGAGCTATCAGCAGCAGAAGGCGCGCATGCAGCAAGTGCGCATGGATCGCATGAACACCTACATCAAAGTTGAGGGGAATGTCGCTTGGGCCTGCTACCAGTGGGACTTTTCCGGAACCGTGGATGGCCAACCCTCTGCGGCGAAGGGGCAAACGACGCTTGTCTTAGAGAAGCGGAACAACCACTGGGTGATTGTCCACAACCATACTTCTCTTGTGCCATCGGCCCCGCCGGCGAGTCCCGCGGGCACACAACCCGCGCCGCAACCACAGCCCAACAAACCGTCGTGACACCGGCTTCCGGCGGCTCCGCTGCCACGTTCGATGCGTCAGAAGTTCTTCAACCCTTCGTATAGCCACAAGCCGGCAATGACCAGCAGCAACACGCCCGCGGCAATCCCGCTTGTCATGATGGGTCGCGAGAGGGCGCGAATCTTGCTGACAATCTCGCGCTGCTCCTTGGCCATAAGTTCTTGCGCTGCACCGATGAAGAGCTGATCATCTTCCCGGCCTTCCAGGAGACTCTTTCGCAACAACAACGCCAAGAAGACGGCGAAGACGACTCCCCAGACGATTAGCAGGTAGAAGATAATCCCCGATTGCGTCGTTTCCATGGTGACCTCCCGTTGGAACCGGACCGCGGTGCCTGTCTTTGGGCGGCAGGCAAGGGGCAATACGGTATTCTGCGGCGGAGTATACCACTCCCAATGCAAAATTCCAGGGGTGGCAATAAGAAAAACTGATGGCGGAACGCCCGGGCTCGCAACCCCTATTCGGCCTCGTTTGCAATAGTTTGGAAGGGCTTGTGGTGCCCGCGTTGACAAAGCAAAACGTGGCGGGCACAATGAAACTGCTTCGAAATACCGCACTTGTGCCCGAATGGCGGAACTGGCAGACGCGCCAGGTTCAGGACCTGGTTCTCGCAAGGGAGTGGAGGTTCGAGTCCTCTTTCGGGCACCAGTATCCTTCATCCCTCGGAACTCACGCTGAAAACGCCTGCAAAGAGTTCGTGTAATTCGTGCCTAGGGGCGTTACCGATTCCGCAGGTTCTCCTCCTTTTCGGATTGGCCTTAACGGGGCATAATCAAGCACGAGAACTACCCGTATGACCGCCGATTCTACTTCCTCCACCCCGCGCGTCCAGCCGCTGTCGCTGGCGCTCACATGGACCCTTTTGTTTTTCACCTACACCGCAATTGCCATCCTGCTTACCGGCTATAGGTATCTCGACGACCTCGCCCGCCAGCACCCGGGCACCTTCCTCAGACGCGCCCTGGAGGAAGGGACCGGCGTATATTCGGTTTTCATCCTCCTCCCGCTGGTCTTCCGCTTCGCCCGTATCTATCTCTTCGAGCGCAAGGGCTGGATGCGCCTCGTGCTTTTGCAACTCACCGCCGCCGTCACTTTCTCGGCAGCGCACACCACGCTCATGGCACTGAGCCGACGCATTCTCGCGCCTCTCATCGGCCTCGGCCCTTATGACTACGGCATCATGATCTACCGCTACCCGATGGAGTTTTCGAACGATCTCGTCGGCTTCACGGTCCTTGTCGGGCTGTACTTCTTTTTCCTGCGCTTCCGCCTCGCGCAGGCGCAACAACTCGCCGCCGCCGAACTGCAAACCAAGCTTGCTCAGGCGCAGCTCGAAAATCTGCGCCTGCAATTGCAGCCACATTTCCTCTTCAACACCCTGAACACCATCTCCTCGGTGATGTATGAAGACGTCCGCGCCGCCGACGCAATGATTGCCCAACTGAGCGACCTCTTGCGTCTCACGCTGCACGCCTCGCGTTCCCACGAGATTCCTCTTGCCGAGGAACTTCAGATCACGCGGCTCTATCTCGACCTCATGCAAAAGCGCTTCGAGCACAAGCTTCGCATTACCTATTCCATCGATCCGGCGCTTCACAATTCGCTCGTTCCGCAATTGATCCTGCAACCCCTGCTCGAGAATTCTCTCCGCCACGGCATGAAACCCGGCAGCGCGACCATGAATCTTTCCATCGCCGCGCATCACGACAACGGCGCGCTCATCCTGCAAGTCTCCGACACAGGTTCCGGTCTTGGAGCCGCGAATCCCTCCGAAGTCTTCGGCCGGGGCGTCGGCCTTTCGAACATCCGCGACCGCCTCGCCCAGCTTTACGGTGACAGCCAGCAATTCACCATCGCCAACCGCCCCGGCGGCGGCGCCGAAGTCACTCTCCGGGTTCCCTACCGCACCTCTGACCAGCCCGCGCAATTCTCTCCATGACTCTCCCGCCTCCGCTTCGGGTTCTCGTCGTCGACGACGAAGCGCCTTCACGCCGAAAAATCCTTCGCCTGCTTCGCCAGGAGCAAGGAGTTCAGATCGTTGCGGAAGCCGATAGCGGCGAAGCCGCCATCTCCGCGATCGAAAAGTTCCATCCAGACCTTGTCTTTCTCGATGTCCAGATGCCCGGGATGGACGGCTTCGGGGTGATTAAGAGCCTTTCTGTCAACAAATTCCCGGTTCCCCGCATCATCTTTGCCACTGCGCACGACCAGCATGCGCTCCGAGCCTTCGAGGTCCACGCCTTTGACTATCTGCTCAAGCCTGTCAGCGAAGCCCGCTTCCGCGAAGCTCTTCGCCGAGTCCGTGAACAACTCGCGCAATCCGGCGATTCCCATGTATCGCGCCTTCACGAAATGCTCGAACAAATGCAGCGCGAACGCGGCTTCCCCGATCGCCTCCTCATTCATGAAGACTCTCGCGCCTTTTTCGTTCCGGTGCGCGATATTTCCTGGGTCGAAGCCGACCGCAACTACCTTGTCCTCCACTGCGGCAAGAAGTCCCACACCCTCCGGGGCACGCTCGATTCCCTGCAAAACACACTCGACCCGAAGCTCTTCGTCCGCGTCAACCGCGGCAGCCTAGTTCGTCTCGAAGCCATCCGCGAACTCCTTCCCTGGTTCCATGGTGAATACAAAGTCGTCCTGCACGACAGCACCGAGCTTCGCTGGAGCCGCCGCTACGTCACCCAGCGTCCCGAGATCCTCAAACTTCCCTGAAATGCCCCCGTGTTCCTGCACCGTTCGCCCATCTGTCCCCGTTCTCAGCCCGTTCGTCCCAACTTTGTTGCCTGCCGATCCCTTCCGCGATATCTCTGCTCGCATGAAATACACAACACTCTCTTGCTCCTTCCGCTGGATCCTCCAGGGATTCTTTCTCCTCGGGCTCGTCTCTTGCGTCCACGCGCAGTCCATTCCCGACTCCGCCTGGCCCACTTACGCCAACGACCCCGGCGGCTCCCGCTATTCCTCTTTGCAACAGATCAATCGCGGCACTGTCACGCAACTTCAAGTCGCCTGGACCTACCGCACCGGCGCGTTCCCGCAAGACCCCGAGCTCGATCACAAAGCTGCCTTCGAAGCCACTCCAATTCTTGTTGCTGGCAAGCTCTTCCTGAGCACACCGTACGATCACGTGATCGCTTTGAATCCGGCGACCGGTGCCAGGCTTTGGGAATTCGACCCCAAGCTTGAATTTCCTTATGGCTTCTCGGAAGTCACCTCCCGCGGTGTATCCGCTTGGCGCGAACCGTCCGCCAAGGCCGGCCAGCCCTGCGCCCTCCGCGTCTTCATCGGAACTCTCGACGCGCGCCTCATTGCCCTCGACGGCGCCACCGGAAAGCCCTGCGCCGATTTCGGGACCGACGGCGAAGTCGACCTCACGTCCGGCGTAAAAATTCGCGACCCCGGCGACTATCAGGTCACCTCCGCCCCTGCGATCATCAGAGATCTTGTCATCACCGGCTCTTCGATCGGCGACAACCGCGCGGTAACCGTGGAGCGCGGCCTCGTACGCGCATACGATGCGCGCACCGGCAAACTCCGCTGGTCATGGGACCCTATCCCCTGGGCTTTGAAAACCAGTCCGCGCACCGGCGCGGGAAATGCATGGTCCACGATCTCCGTGGATGCCGATCGCGACCTTATCTTCATTCCCACTGGCAGCGCCAGCCCTGACTATTTCGGCGGCATCCGCAAGGGCGACAACAAGTGGGCCAACTCCGTCGTCGCTCTGCGCGCCTCCACCGGCGAATTCGTTTGGGGCTTCCAGGTAGTGCATCACGATCTTTGGGATTACGACGTCGCCTCGCAACCCACGCTTTTTGCCTGGAAAGACGGCACACCCGCCATCGTCATCACCACAAAGATGGGCCGAGTTTTCGTCTTGAATCGTCTCACTGGCGCGCCGCTCCTTCCCGTTGAGGAGCGCCCCGTATCCAAGAGCGACATCCCCGGCGAAGACGCCTGGCCGACGCAGCCCGCTTCCACCATTTCCCTCGTTCCGGAAAAACTGTCGGCGGAAGAAGCCTGGGGCAAAGATGAGCAAGAGCGCCAGTGGTGTGCCGACAAAATCAAATCCGCCCGAGCGGGAGATATCTTCATTCCGCCGAGCCTGCAGGGCACGCTGGTATTCCCCAGCAACGTCGGAGGCGTCAACTGGGGCAGCACCGCCTACGATCCGCAGCGCCATCTTCTCTTGGCCGATACCAACCGCCTCCCTATCTTTGTGAAGCTCATCCCCCGCGAAGATTTCGACTCCGCGCGCAAAAACGCCACCGATTCCGACCGCCTCCACGGCGAATTCGCCCGTCAAACCGGCGCGCCCTACGCCATGTTTCGCACGCCCCTCCTCTCTCCCAGCGGCCTCCCGTGCAATGCTCCACCTTGGGGCACGGTCGCCGCCGTCGATCTCTTCTCCGGCAAGAAAGTTTGGGATGTCCCTTTAGGCAGTTTTCTTCCTGGCATGAACACTGGAACCATCACTCTCGGCGGCCCCATGGTCACCGCAGGCGGCCTGGTCTTCACCGCCGCCGCAATGGACAATTATTTGCGCGCCTTTGACGCCGAGTCCGGCAAAGAACTCTGGAAATTCGAACTTCCTGCCGGGGGCCAGGCCACCCCCATGACCTTCAGCCTTAAAGGCAAGCAATATCTGGTCATCGCCGCTGGTGGCCACGGAAAACTCGGCACCAAGCAAGGGGATTTTCTCGTCGCATTCACGTTACCGTGAGCGCGCCGGCTGCCAGCGCAGCTCAAGACAAAAAACTTTATGAGGAGGATGGCGATGGAATGGGAAAAGCCGGAATCTATTGAGATCTCTCTGGCGTGTGAAATCAGTGGCTACGCCAACGCGGAATTATCGATTTCGCCCGCGCGAGCACAAGCGAAGAACCCGGCTGTGGGGCCCTCCTTAGTGAATCGCGCGGCTTCGCACCGCGATGAGTGAGACCTGCTCCAGGTCAGGGTATTGTTCTTCTTCATCGGGTTTTCGTTCGGTGGGCGGAATCTGCTGCACTATCGTTTGCGACGGCAGAATCGTTTTGAAGTACTTCCGGTATACCTTCTCGAATGCCGCCAAGTCCGATAAATCGGCCAAGTAAACCGTTGTTGCGACAACTTGCTCGAATTTCATGTCTGCCTCTTCCAGGTTGTCGAGGAGATTGCGCATCGTCTGGTGAACCTGCTGCGAAGTTGTCGCCGCGTATACGCCGCCATTTGGTCCGGGAATGAATCCGCTTTTCGCGGAACAATACAGGGTGTCACCAGCGAAGACGCAGGGACTCGCAGTCGGGCTGGGGGGCATGTTCTTGGGACGCACCGCGCGTCTTTGGCTCAGATCGCGCACCGCGACGCCGGTGTACGCGATGTGCGCACCCTCCGGCAGGCTCGATACTTCTATCGTAGCGCGCGCCGGTGTGTTGCCGAATTCGAAGCGCCGCGCGTAGTGCTCGTTCATAATGCGCATCGGAATTTCCCGCGTCAGATAGGGATTCACAAACACCATGTTGCTCAGCTTGAGCCCCGCGGCTTCGACGACTGCTCTCATGCGCTCGAGCGCGAGATCCACCTGCGTGGCCGCATCTTCAGGGACTCTTCCGCTGGACGGCTCACTGCCCGGCATCGCGGAGACAAATAACCGGTCATGGGTGAGCATCGCCGGTGAGTATGGTTCGTCCCGCTCGTAGTTCGGCGGATAGACAGGCTGTTTTCCGGAAAGATCGCGGACGGCGACGGCGGTAATTTCAATCGGAGGCTCGGGCAGCCGGGCGATGCCCAGAACCGCGCGCGCAGGGGGAGTCTTCGGAAGGTATCCGGCGAAAACTTTGTTCAATTCGCCGTACTGATGGATGTCTTCGAGGTAGACCTGAAGATAAACGACGTGTTCCATCGTCAAGCCTGCTGCTTCGACCACTGCTTTGACATTCTCAAGAGACTGGCGAACCTGCAGCGCAAAGATCGTTGGCGTGCTCCCGTCCGGGCGGCGAGGACCCTGCCCGGAAACATACACATAATCTCCCGCGTCCACGGCGGGAGAGCAAAAGGGATTACTTTGGGGAGGCGCTTGCTGCGGCGCGACGCCTCGCACCTGGGCCTGTGCGCCGGCCGTACAAGAAAGAAGCAATCCAGCCAGCAGTAACCTCATGCGGCTTTTCCTTTGCGCGCCGCGCTCAAGATCACCCGCAGCCTTTGCCCCACGATGATTTCCTCCCCTGGCTGAATGGTCATGGAGATCAACTCGATGCGGTCTGGCTCTTTGTTTTCTTTCTTGTCCGGCTTTGAAACTCCTTCACGCACGGCAGGGACCAGGCTTGGGTTGTCCGCGCCGAGCACTTCAATGACGGGATCGCCTTCCCGCAATTTTTGAACGCAATCGCTGACGCGAAATCCCCAGGCCTGCTGGTCCCAGGAAACCCTCAGCGTCGGATAGCGATTCCCATCGTCGGGGACATAAATTTCTGTTCTCACACCGGGCACCGTCTTCACGAGTTTCGCGATGCGTTCCACTCGCCCGTTCCATTCGCGGTAGAGTTTTTCCGAATCTATTTTCAGCCAGGTTTCCACGGCAGTGAGGCACCCGATTACTTCTTCTTTCCCGACCTTCATCGGGCGGCATACTGCGCCTTCCCACGGGTTCGAGTTGAGGAGAGCGGCCTCGATTAAGTCCTTCCGGCCAAGGAGCAAGCCGCTGCATTGGGGACCTTGAAGGCCCTTGCCGCCGGAAAACGTGTAAAGGTCGATTTTCATCCTGGCGTAGAGTTTTATGTTATCGATCGGCGGAATTCCTGCCGCATCATCCAGCAGTAGCGGCACTTTTTGGTCTCTGGCAATCGATACTTCGCGCGCGAGCTTATCGCCCAGGTGCGTGGTGTAAATCATTGCCGTGTTGCTGTCGACGGCGTTTGCAATTTCTTCCGGGGACTCGACGAGAACGAGCTTTGCGCCCGTCAGCCGGATCGCGTTATCAAAGGCGCTTCGTCCGCCGACCATGATGACTTCGTGTTTCAGGCCCGCCGTGTCGGGCAGTTGCCAGATATTCTTGGGATCGCTACCGGCCATGCAGGCGGCCGATGCGGCGGCCATGGCGCCCGCCGCTCCCGAGGTGACTATGCCGGACTCCGCGCCCGTCAATTCGGCCAGCCTCCGCCCCACCGCGTGCTGCAGTTCCAGCATGTTGACGAAATACTGCGCTGCTTCTGTTTGGGCCGCCCGGACTTCTGGAAACTGGAGAGATCCGCTGAGGTAGGTCCACGTTCCCCGGCAATTGATGACCGTTTTGACTCCCAAGCGCCTAAATACATTTTCCCGTGGATCCAGACCGAGAGCGGTTGCGGATTTTTCATAAAGGTCGCGAGCGGCAATCTGCGTCAGCAGTGGCGAGGCCGCCAGCATTTTCATGAATCCGCGGCGGGTAGATTCGTATGCAAACGGCATATGACTTTTTCCTCCCGATTCCTTTCGTCAACCGTCATGTATCATGGAACATGCTTTACGGAAATCAAAATATTTCGTTTTATTACGCTTCATTTCGGTCTTGGTTTAGCCTATCGGCGCAAGGACAGTTGGCCGCGCGGCATGATGGAAAATCCAGGGCGCGTTCAACCTTGAACTGCTCTCAGGGGAGAAACGCCATTCTATTTCGAACTCGCAAGATCGTCCGGATGTCCCGCTTCGCCATTTGTTTTATCTCTTTCGCGATGAACGCGGATTTTGTCTTCGCTCAAGCAACCGGCGAGAAAAATCCCGAGACTCACGGCGCCTGCCAAATTGAATCCGTGGACTACAAAGGCTGGCACGCGCAGCAACTCTCCAACGCTTGGGTCAAGCTCATCGTCGTGCCGCAGAATGGCGGGCGGCTCATGCAGGTGATTTTCGCAGGCCATCCCTATCTTTTCGTCAACCCTCAGTACGAAGGGAAATATTTCCCGCCAAGCCAGGAGAAATGGTTCAACTACGGCGGTGATAAGCTCTGGCTTTTGCCGGAGGGCAATGACGACGAGCAGCACTGGGTCGGCAATTCCGATTTGCTGGACGACGGCGCGTACTCTTTTCAGGTGCATTCATCGGGACAGCGCTGCGAAATCGATCTCTCCAGCCCCGCCGATCCGCACACGGGAATCCAGTTTCTGCGCACCATCCGCCTTGAGGGAGATTCCCCGCGGATTCACTTCCACGCCTTGATGAAAAATATCACGGGCCACGAGATCGAATGGTCCATGCAGTCCGTCTCCCAATACGACACCGCCGACCCCAATCAACGTTCGCGCCAAAATCGCGATTTTTGGACGTTCACGCCGGCCAATCCTTTGAGCAGTTACCTCAATCGCTACCACGTGCGGTCCGGTCCGGCGGAAAGCTATTCTGCTTCTGTGCGGGATGACGGGCTTTTTGCTTTGCGTTATGCCTACATCGGCAGGGAACTTTGGCTGGATTCGCGTGACGGCTGGCTGGCGGTCGTTGATGCCGGCGGCGGCTACGCGATGGTTGAGCGCTTCCTCTACCACGAAACGAAATCCTATCCGGGAAAGGCTTCCGTCATTTTCTACACCAATGGCCCGGAGTTGCGCTGGGACGCTGAGGGCATGCCTTCCCTTTCCTCGGGAGAAGACCGCAAGGCTCCCTACTATCTGGAGGCGGAACTCAATTCACCGCTCATCCGGTTGCTTCCTGAGGAGACCTACAGCTTCGACACCGAATGGTTTCCGACCCGCGCCGGCAGCGAATTCCATGGTGTTACGGAAGCGGGCGTCGTCGTGAATCCGTTTCGAGCGGTGGCTCTCGAAAACGGCAAGGTGCGGCTCTCTGGTTCTTTTGGCGTGTTTTTTCCCGGACGATTGGTCGCCCATTTCTATGATCAACATGGTGCGGCGGTCGGAGCCATGCCGGTTGCGGAAGTTGCGCCTGCCGACCTCGCATCTCTGACGATCGAGACCCCCGCGGAGGGAAGGCCCGCGCGCGTTTCGCTTCACCTCGAAGACAAGAGTGGATTGGACCGCGGCACCCTGGGAGAAGTTCGCATCGAGACAATTTCAGGGAAGCAGTGAAAAAAGAGAGGCGGGCCAGGTCTTCCCGCCTCCCTTTATATTCCCCTCTCGGGGAATCCAGCTGACCTGACGGAGGGTGGCCAGCCGGTCGTGTGTTGGCCTGCCCATGTAACCCCGGGAACGCCAAAAAAGTTTCAGTTGGGTTGAAGAAAGTGAGTAGAATCTCTGAGGAAAACGAGCACTCCTGCTCTCGCATACCAACCCATGTCTCGTCCCTCCCATCTAAGCCCCGATAACATATTGCGTTTTCTTCAAGTTAGGGCCACGCCTGCCGCCACAAGTGAGATCGCCAGCGGCCTCCATCTGGGGAAAAGCGATCGCCGCCATCTCTTCAAAATGCTCTCCAAATTGAAAAAGCGCCGCGCCATCGAGGAGCTTCCCGGCGGGCGTTACCGCCTCCTAGCTCGCAAGTCCGAACAAGAGACGCCTGATCACTCGACTCGTGGCAATCCCGAACCAGCAAAACAGGTTTCGCAAGTCCCTGCCCGCGATGAGATCAAGGGCCGCCTTGTCCTCCACCATGATGGCTACGGCTTCGTTGTGCCGGATAAGCCCATGCCGCAGCTTGACGGCGACATCTTCATTCCCCGCGACGCGATCGAAGACGCCATGCACGGCGACCACGTCCTTGCGAAGCTCGGGCGTGTGACCGGGCTGCGCGGATCGCAAAGAGCCGAGGGCCGCATCGTTCGAATTCTCGGCCGCGCGCATCCCTCCGTCGTCGGCCTGTTCCGCTATGGCCCGCGAGGGAACGTCGTCGTGCCGTACGACATTCGCATTCAGCATGAAGTAGAGATTCCGCCGGGTGAAGAGTTGACGCCGGCGCTTCGAAAAAAATGGGAGCACGACGACACGAAAGCGCACAGCGCGCGTTCGAAACGCGTTCCACGCATGCCGGAATTGGACGGTGCAGTGGTGAACGTCGAGTTGCTGCGTTACCCCCGCGGCGGATCAGCGCCGACGGGACGCGTCCTGGAAATTCTAGGCCGCCCGGGTGAACTCGGTGTGGATACCGAAATCATCATTCGAAAGCACCACCTGCCGCATCAATTTTCACCCGAAGTTGAGGAAGAAGCCGAAGAGCGGGCGCGGCCCGTGCAAGAGACGGAACGTCACGGCCGAGAAGATTTTCGCCATCTCCCGATTGTCACCATCGACGGCGAAACGGCTCGCGATTTCGACGACGCTGTCTACGTGGAACGCCGCGCGCAAGGCAGCTGGCATCTCCAGGTGCATATCGCCGACGTGGCGCACTACGTTCGAACATCCACCGTCCTTGACAGCGAGGCGCGCCTGCGCGGCACTTCCGTATATTTCCCGGATCGCGCCGTCCCTATGCTTCCGGAGGCGCTTTCGAACGGCATCTGCTCGCTCAATCCGCGCGAAGACCGGTTGGTCATGAGCGCGCTCATGGAGTTCGACGCCGCAGGGCGCATGGGCAGCGCCCGCATGACGCCCGGCGTCATTCGTTCCGTCGAGCGCATGACCTACACGAACGTCAACAAAGTTCTGGAAGGCGACTCAGAAATGGCCGCACGCTACGCCGCGCTCGCCGATCACTTCCAGGGCATGAAGGAGCTGGCCCTGCTTCTCAACGCGCGCCGCAACGAACATGGCTCCATCGACTTCGATCTGCCCGAGCGCGTCATCGAATTCGACGAAGAGCAGCGCATGACCAACATCTCCCGCAGCGAACGCAATATCGCCCACCGCCTCATCGAAGAGTTCATGCTCGCGGCGAATCGCGCCGTGGCCGGGTATCTGTTGCAACGCGGAATTGCATCGCTGCACCGTGTTCACGAAAAGCCGGACGCACGCAAGGTGCTGGAGTTCGAAGAACTGGCGCGCGCGTTTGGTTATTCGCTGGGTGTCGAGGACCTGCAGCAGCGCGAGGTCGCCGTGCGCCACGGCCGCGTGCCCGCACCCGCAAAGGCCGGGCGGCCGGATTCCTACGGTCATGGCCGGGAACGCGGCATGCGCGTCGCTCTCCCTGGCTCCGCGGAGATTCGCATCACACCCAATCACTATCAGCGGCTGCTTCGAAAGCTGACCGGCAAGCCGGAAGAGCGCATCGTGTCTTACCTGATGCTGCGTTCCCTCAAACAGGCGCGCTACGCCGCCGACGCCCTCGGCCATTTTGCGCTCGGCTTCGATGAATACACGCACTTCACTTCGCCCATCCGGCGTTACCCCGATCTCATCGTGCACCGCATCTTGAAATGGGCGCTCGCCCACCCGCACGACGCTCCGCCGGCGAACGCGCCCGCCTCCGGACAAACCAGCCGCGCCGCGGAGGCTGCGCTCTATTCCTATCGGCAACTCGAGGAAATCGCCACGGAAACTTCCGAAGCGGAGCGCCGCGCCGCCGCAGCCGAACGCGAACTGATGGACTGGAAAACGGCACAATTCATGGAAGAACACCTCGGCGAAGAGTACGATGCGCTGATCATTTCGGTGCAGAAGTACGGCTGCTTCGTCGAACTCTTCGAGGTTTTCGTGGAAGGTTTGCTGCCCATCGGCGCGCTCGAAGAAGCCGCCAATGCGCGCTGTGTCTATCGCGAGCAGGATCACGCGATTATGGCCGTGCAGGGCGGAGACAGCCGCCGGGGAACAGCTGGCTCACGGCGCGGCCGAGGCGCAAAACCTGCGCAACTGGCATGGCGTCTCGGCGATCGCGTCCGCGTTCGCGCGGAACGCATCGATCCAATGCGGCGTCGCGTGGAGTTCACTCTTGCGGGCGCGGAGTGAATGAGACCTGTAAGAGGATTCAGCGAGCGAGTTCGCCGGAGGGTTGCGGCGCCTGTAGCAGTCGCCGCACGGGGCGCGTGACGATGGCGGCAAGTCTCGCCAGGGGATACCAGAATCGGCTGCGCAAAGAAAGCTGTGAAATCAGGAGCCCCAGCGCAATTTGAAACGGTGCATCGAGATTAATCCGCCGTCCACTGCGGTAGAGCCGCACCACTCGGCCGAGAAGCTCGTGTTGCTCAACCACACCGTCGCACGTCGGATGCGCGTCGCCCTTGGCGCGAAATTCAGCGGCGTTGAGGGATCCGACCTTCTCGATGATGCGGTGCACAAACAAACGATTCTCCCGGCGGAAGAGCACCACGTCACCGCAGCGAATCGCGTCAGCCGAAACCTTTCCGATCCTTGCAATATCGCCGGGACGCACCCAGGGAAGCATGCTGGCGCCCTGTACACGGAGAGAGATGCGCCCGCGCCGCTGCAGTGCCGCGGCGATTTCGGCAGCGTCCCCATTGCGGCGCTCGCCAACGCCGGGTTTCACGGCCCTCCTGCGTTCGAAAATGGTCGCCATCTTCATGCCTGCATTTCCCTGCCTGCTCGCTTAAAACAAATCGAACGAGAAGATGTGGCCGGTCGAGTCACCCAAATAGAATTTCTGAATAACGGTGTCAAAACTCGGGTCGCCGATCGTCGCGCCGGCATTAATGAGGCGATTAGCGGCGTTCGCGCCGGTTGTCGGATTGATCTTGTACAGATGCCCGTCCGAAGAAGCAACGTACATGAATTCTGCTTGCGGCGGCGAGGTGAACATGAGTGAAGAGGGGTTGGTAATCGCGGGATTGACCCACCCGCCCGGTGAAACCGTAAACGTAACTGGGGGGACACAGGAGACTCCCGACGGGTAGAGCACGTGAACCTTCGATACCCCGGTCGCAGTGGAGAAGAACACATCGTCGTTCAAGGCCGCGGTTTCAATGGGAATGGGGAAGCCACGGGGGGTGACGCCGAGAGCGGCGCTGCTCTGGGCGCAATTATTGATATCCGTGCGCACGGCGTAGAGCAGCCCGCCGTTGGTCGTGACGTAGATCACGCGGCCGTCAAAGTTTTGCGTCGGCGCCTGGTCGATATCGTTCAGATTGAAGGACGACGACAGAGTTCCGGCATTGGTGTCGATTTTCCAAAGGCTGGGCTGGCCAACACCGCCAATGGCGCGGCTTGCCACCCAGACCATATTGTTGGCGTAGTCTATGTACGGGGTGGCGTTCACGATATCCATATTTCCCGGATTGAATGTCCAAACTGTTGCGCCGGTATTTCCGTTCAACCCGTAAACCTTATTGTTGGTTGTACTGCCCGCACCAACATTTCGCGTGGCAACAATGACGAGGTCAAACAAATTTGTGTAGCTGGCGTTCGCGAAGGATTTCACCTGGACTGCCGGGGCCGCCAGGAAACCGCTGCCGGCGCCAGTGGTCAGCACCGCGGTTTGCCACAGTAAGGCGCCCGAGTCTGCGCGGAACGCATAAACAGTGCCGTCGCCAGCCGCCACATAGGCGGCCGCGCAGACATTCTTGCAGGTCGGGTTGGATGTGTCGCTCGCAGCGATCAGGGGAGGCCGTCCTTGAATCGCTCCACCAGTAACACCTGAGGTTCCACCCGGCTGATAATTGCGCTGGCCGTTGGTCACGGACATGGCGTGAACGGTGTTGTCGTTTCCACCGGCAACAACAATATTTCCGGGATCCAAGGCGGGTGCCGCGAGAATCGTTGCGCCCGTTTTGTAACTCCAGTTCTTGTTCGCGCCCCCGCCGGTCACCGTGGTGTTCGTTTGCGTCGAAGTGTTGCCGAACGAATAGTGGGGCGCGGCAACGGAAGCTGCCCCAGGAATGGCAGTAGCATCGTGCGTGTAGGATTTGTACGTATATTGCGTGCCCGGAAGGACGATGCTGTTGTCTCCGTTTTCATCGAAGGCGCTGACGGTCGCGAACGCGCCGGTGTTAGCGGCGATGAATTGTCCCGCAACAGGCTGCGCTCCCGTGTTGTAGACCGTTCCGTCCGCAGGCGCGAACGACGGCGCCACGCCTCCCTGCTGCTTGGCGAACAACACTCCGTCATAGTTGGCGTTTGTCGAACCAATCGGGAACGTCCAGTTCAGCGTGATTTCCGAAATTCCCAGCGTCGGGGCGCTCAAAGTCACATCGCGTAGATAGTGCAGGTTGAGCGTCGGCCGGTTCGCGGCCGTCACGTTTTCTCGTGAGCCATACAGCGGAGATAGCGCATTGGCCGCCTCCGCGCCGACCACCGTTGTTGGCTCCGGCTCGGTATAGCGACGCGCCAGGAAATTGTCGAAGTCGTAGTTCACTGGATCGCCATTGTAGACAAACAGGCCGACGGAACCGGCTGTGGTGACGTGGTTATCTCCAATAATGGACGGCGCCTGAAGTACGCCGTTGACGTAGGTCCGCATGGTTGCGGGGCTTCCGAAAAATGCTCCCCCAACCGTATAGAACGTGCCGTTGACCCAGGGGTAGAGGGGCTCCTGGAGGCTAGCGAAAGCACCGGCGTTCCAATAGGCTAGCTGCGACACTCTCTGGTTCGGAAGGGCCCCGATAGTGATGAACTGCAGACAGGAACGGTAGGCAGTCAGATTGCCGGCAGTGTTCCCGCCAACGCGTCCAATGGGACACCCGGTGCTTTCCAGACCTGCGGCTGAAGTCATTCGAACGTCAGCTTGAACCCAAACGTCTCGCTCGTTGGTGACGGCGTTCACTTTGATGATGTTTCGATTGCCTCCGGCATTGTTCGATTCACGAAGGATTCGGTTTGTCCCGACATCGGCCACGACGTTCCAAGGGCCGCCACCTTGTACCGTCCAGCCAGCAGGCGGCTGGTTGAGCGTATCGGCGTCAAAATTGTCGTAGGCCAGATAGACATTGTTCAAGTTTGCCGGCGGAGCCGGCGCGTTTGCATTGCCGTAGAACATTGAATAGCTCGCGTCGGATCCAAGTGCGGCAATATCCGCCTGCAACTTGAACCAGATAGTCGTGTTGACCGTATTGCAGTTGATCACTTGCCGGTCGAGCTGCGTCCACGTGTTGGCCGCAAAGCGTGCGATGCTCAAATCGTTGCAATCGGCGCGCATCTTTCCCGCTGTGACCAGAGCTAAGGTGTTGAAGCCGGTAATCTGCGCGCTGTAGCCGTTATATCCGTTGAAAGGTGCGTTGGCCCCGACGGTAACGGTAATCGGCGCCGTGAAGGACCATGTCGCTCCATCCTCCAACTGATCCTTCACCAGCAAGCCGTAATTCGGAATTGTTCCGTTGACCCAGCCCTGGGGAATATTCGCGGAAGTCGAATCGCTCAAGACGTTGAACGAAACAGCTGTCCCCGCTGTCGTTCCCGAAGGCTGTGTGGCCGTCGCCGTGGGATCGAAATCGCCTCCCGGCGTGGCCCAGGCCAGAACTCCGTTTCGCGTATTCCATGTCACGCCTAATTCCGTCCAGTCGGTCGTTCCGGTGATGCGATGCGCTTCCTGGTTGCGGCTGGTGAAGAGCGGCGTGGTCGGAACGAGATTTAGCGTCGAAGTTTTTACCGCGGTATTGGAGTTCAGGCCCGTCGTGCTGAGGTCAAATTGCACCAGGGAGCGCTGGTTTGCATTTTGCGCGGTATGCGTGGAAACCGTTGTCGCAGCGCCGTTATTGGTCGTGGGTGCGGCTTGATTGACCGTGGCGTCTTGAGTGGATGTCACGGCGGTTTGTTCGTCTGAGAGAAGCGGTGTCGCCGGACACACAAGCATCCACGCGAGAAACCACCGCAGCATTATCCCGGGATAATTACCCAAAGACTTGGAAGCCGCGTTCATCGTTCTCTTTCTTCCTTCTCTTTGGCTGCGGGCGGGGGCTCGCGGGGGACGAGCGTGAATTCCGACTCAAGCGCAAGGCGGTCATCCAGGAGAACGCGCACACGCCACGTCCCGCTAAGATTTCTCTGCGTGATATACGTTCCACCGACAGGCAGCACCGTCAGAATCGAGGAATCGCCCCGGCTCTTCATGAGCAGGGTGGGAATCCCTTCCGGATGAACTTTGTTGGCTTCAGCGATCAGGTGAGGCGCCGGTGGGACCGGTGAGACTTCGTTCTTGAACGCCGGGGCCATGGCCGCAACCGGGGAACCGCCAATCGAAAACCGCGTCTTGTTTGAGGAATAAATGCTGCCACCCGGCAAAAGAAATTCCACCGTCTGCACATGCTGACCGCTCACGCCGGGCCATACGACAAATACGAACAGATCGCGAAGGTCGGCGATGGCAAATGTATCTTGCGTGGTCCGGCAGGAAGTATCCGGCGTCTCGCAATAGAAAATCTCCGGCCCGCGGGGCCGAGGTTGAGGAGGCCGCGGAAGCGACCGCGCGTCGGAGGTAGAGTCGCCCCTTTCCTCGTTGCGCCTGTCCAGCCGGTTCGAAGATTGGGCAGCCGCCTCCTGGGAAACGCACAAGAGCAGGCCGAGAGAAGCGAAAATTAGAACAGCGAGACGAATCCGTCCCATATCTGCCTCCGCAGACGAGTGCTAGCTCTGCTCTTGATCCGAACGGGAACACACCAAAAGGGCTAGTTCGGAAATGAACCATGGCAGGTTCTTACCGTAGAATGATGTTTCGGATAGGAACGGTCAATGGACTTATAGTCCTATTTGCCTAATTCTACAGTACTGAATTGAAACAGCTTACAGGGCGATTGGCTTCTTCCGGACGCTCCCTCCGCGGCGCTAGGATCGCCGCGGCGACGCGTTGCACAGGCCGCCCTGTCCAGGCAGCTTGCCGCACGCCAGCGCCAATGTTTCGTAAATCGGCTCCGAGGTAACGCTTGGCTTGGTATAGGGCTTCTTCGCGCCGGGAGCAGCCGGCGTTGAGGACGATGTCTTGTGATCTTCGGCCATGCGTTCTCCCGTTAATTCAATCCTGTCATAAAAGAATCGCTTTCGCGCACCGAGGTTGCCCGGATGGCACCGGGTGCCTGCCGCACATGCATCGCACTAACCGGGTTTGGGACGCCTGCGAGCTTCGCTTTTTGTTCGGCAAGCTGGCAGGCGCGTTCGTACGCTCCGAGCATGTCGCCGCCTTCCATCCATGCCAGTCCCGGGCAGCGCTCGCAATACGCGCGAATTTCGCAGCGCGAGCAGACTGGAAGTTGGCTCTCGCGTACGGCGCGCAGTTGCTCCAGTTGCGGCGCGTGGTACCAGATAGCGGCAAAGCGCTCGCGCCGCAAATTTCCGGCGGCCTGCGGCAACTGCACGCAGGGAAAAACATCCCCGTAGGGAGAGATATAGCAACTGTTGTGGCCCGCGCTGCACGGCAGATCGTCGTAGGCGGAGCTGTCCAGCCCGCTCGTCACGGCGCTGCCCAATGACCCTGGCAATGCTTCGGCGGTCCTCGCGGTCTGCGAAGTCGGTTGAGTGTGGCAGGCATGCAGCGCCGGGTCCTGCAGGACTGGCAGGAGTTCCGCCATGGAGGCGCGATGTGCGAGCGGGCCGCCGGTGCCGTCCATCATCGGCGTGATCGTGAGATCCAGGACGTACGGCACGCCCAATTTTTCCGCCAGGGCCATAACCCCGCGGTAGGCGAGCAGATTCTCCCGCATCAGCGGGCAAGCCAATTTCACCTGCAGTCCCTGCTCGAGCAGCAGGGGAATCGCCGCGAGCGTGCGCTCCAGTGAGCCTTTCACTTTGGTGATGGCGTCGTGCACGGAGGGTTTTTCGCTGTAAACGCTGATCTGCACGCGGCGCACGCCCAGCTCGCGCAGCCGTGCCGCGCGTTCCGCCGTAATCAACAGCGCGTTGCTCTTCAGGCTTACGTCAAAGTGCAGACGGCGCGCTGCCGCCAGAATTTCAAAAAGATCGGGGCGGAGAAAAATCTCGCCGCCGCTGAACGTCAAAAAGAGTGTCCCCGCCTTCGCGATCTCTTCGAGCACGGCGAGGCATTCGGCGGTGGTGAACTCGCCGTGATTCTCGTGGTCCAGATAACAGTGGATGCAGCGCTCATTGCAGCGGTAGGTCAAGTCGAAGTGCACGCTCAGCGGACTGTGCTTGCGCACCGTGCGCGCGATGAGGCGATCCATCACGGGGGTTGCGCTGATTTGTGCTGTGACGCTCAACGCGCCGCTCCGTCCGTCGCCGCTGCGGCTGGCACGAGGAGTTTGCTCGAAATGAGCTGTTGCAACAGCGCTTCGGTATCTGCCAGGGCTGCGCCAGGCGTCACTTCATATTCCGCGGCCAGCAAGGCAGCGAGCTCCGCGGCCGTTCGCCGCCCGTCGACATTCTTCCACAGGAAGCTGCCGGTGTCGTTGAGCTCGTGCATCACGTTTTCCGTCGGAGAGATGATCACCGTCTCGTCATCGATCTCCCGCCACGCAAGCGCGGGATTTTTCTGCCACGGTCCATTGGGTGTGCTCATGATGGGAGAGCCTCCCAGAAAGTTTTGTCTCTTCGAAATGCCAGATTGTAGCCGGAAATCTCTTTCACTGCTTGGCCGAGAATTTCGAGGAGCCGCTGGTTGGCCGCAAGCTCCTCGGAGAAAAACAAGACGTTAGGCAAAATGCCGCGCAGTGTCTCCACCGCACGAAGCGGTTTGATGCGATTCTCCGGCGCTTGCGCCAGCCGAAAGATTCCCGCTACTGGGGCGCTGCTGTTCGAGCCCGCCGCGCGAAATTCGCCCCAGAAGGGCGTCCCGTACGCGCGCCATTCCCCGTTCTCCCGCCGTAGTAGCGAGATTTCATCCGTCAATACGCTGCCGGACGGTGAAAGCGAAGCCACCGTGCTCTTTCCCGCGCCGGACCTGCCGGTGAAAACGTACGCCCGGCAATTGCGGACGATCGTGGCTCCGTGAAGAAGAAATCCCGCGTGCCGCAGCAGCACCCAGCTCAGCAGGATGCGCAGCAGAGAATCGAGCGCGTATGCGTTTTTCGCTCCGATGAATTGCGATTCCGCGGAGAAGGCCCGGAGCGCGGCGCGTTGCGCTTCGAAATCATAGACAAACTCCGGATTCTCGCCGTTCTCCTGGAAAGAATCTTCTAGATAGATGGAGAAGGGTGGTGCTTCGCTGCCCGCAAACGCGCGATACCGTTCCCGTGCCTCGGAAAAAACGCGCGCATCGGAAACGTGGAGGCGCAAGGGTATGCAGCCGATCGACAATTCGAATTGCTGCTCCAAGCCCCGCCTAAGCGTAGTCTGCGATGCGCTCAAAGACCTCCTTAATCTTTGCGGGCGGATGCGCGGGAGCGGGGGAGAAGCGCGCGCCCAATCCGCGGACTCACACTGAATATTTACACTAGTTTTGCGCGAAGACCTATTGCTAAGTCAAGTGAATGTTGTTCGAATGAGCGAAAACGAAAACGCGTCAACCGGCTTCCCCTCTTTAGCTGAATTTTTTCTTGCGTCCAGGTGCCTTCGGTCGCCTCGCCATCTTCTGTTACTCTACAAAGACGCAGGCGTGCGCCAGGCCATGCCTTCGCCGCACGGAACCCCTAGGAAGGGATGCTCGATCGTGAGTTCATCCATAGTTTCCGCGCAAAGCGGCAAGCGCGCCTTCAATTTCAACGCCGGTCCGGCGGCGCTGCCGCTCCCCGTGCTTGAGCGAATCCGCGAAGAGCTGCTGGATTGGCGCGGCACCGGCATGTCCGTCATGGAGATGAGCCACCGCTCGCCGGAATTTGAAGGCATCGCCGCGCGCGCCGAAGCGGGCCTCCGCAAACTACTCGCCATCCCGGAGGATTACGCGGTCATCTTTATGCAAGGCGGCGGCAGCTTGCAGTTCGCCATGGTTCCGATGAACCTCTGCCTGCCGGGCAAGCCGGTGGACTTGCTTCACACCGGCATGTGGACAGGCAAAGCCCTCGTCGAGCTGAAAAAAGGCATCCCGCACCGCATCGCCGCTTCGACCGAAGCGCTAAAATTCGTTCGCCTTCCGCGCAACGACGAAATCCACCTCTCGCCTGAAGCCTCTTATGTTCACATCTGCACTAACAACACCATTGAAGGCACCCAGTGGCACGCCCTGCCGGACACCCGCTCTGTGCCTCTCGTCGCCGACATGTCGTCGGATATTGCCTCGCGCTCGATGGACGTGAAGAAGTTCGGACTGATCTTCGCCGGCGCGCAGAAAAACCTCGGCCCTTCCGGCGCCACCGTTGTCATCATGCGCAAAGACCTCGCGGAACGTGCCGGCAAAAATTTGCCGACCGTTCTCCAATACCGCACGCACATCAAAGAACGCTCGCTCTTCCACACGCCGCCAACCTTCGCGATTTACATCATTGGTCTGGTGATGGAATGGAGCGATACCCAAGGCGGCATCGCCGCCATCGAAAAGCGCAACGAAGCGAAGGCTAAGCTCCTCTACGATGCCATCGACTCGAGCGGCGGCTACTACACTTGCCCGGTCGAAAAACTCTCGCGCTCAAAAATGAACGTCGTCTTCCGCGTGTCCGGCGGCGTCGCGCGCTCTGCTGTCGCTCAGGGCGTCGACCGCTTCGCGGTCGCCCAAGGCGATGAAGCCCTCGAAAAGAAATTTGTCGAGGAAGCCGCCGCCGCGGGAATTGTCGGCATCGTGGGCCACCGTTCCGTCGGCGGCATGCGCGTCTCGCTCTACAACGCCGTCACCCTCGAAACCGTCGAAGCCCTCGTCGCCTTCCTGCGCGAATTCCACCGCACCCGCGGCTAGGACTGCCCATCGGGAAGGTTTTGACCGTCAGCCGTTGCTCCAAGCGTCCCGCGGCCCCGCCGCTGCGCGAGCGAACGTCCGAATCTCGTCTGTGAATCTCATATCCGTTTTTGAGACTCGAATCCCTTTGTCCGGTGCTGCAAGCAGTAGCGGTGGGGCGGGACACCAGTAAGCCTCCGAAATGCATTCGTGAAGTGGCTTTGATCGGAGAAGCCACTGGCCAAGGCCAGATCGGCGACGCTTAGGTCCCGATGTGAGAGGAGAATCTGAGCACGGGCAATGCGGACCTGACGGACATATTCACTGATGGTGCAGCCGAAGTGATGGTGAAACTGGCGACTGACCTGGACGGGATGACGCCCGGCGCAGCGCGAGAGATCGGCGAGGGTGAGATGTGTCGTGCCGTGCTCATAGAGCATTTCCCGGACGCGCAGCAACCAAGAGGGAGCTGGGCCGCGCCGTAGCGGACTTCGCTGCACGCCGTCGAGCAAGAGTTCCATGAGAAGTTCCTCCACGGCGAGAGCCGACACGTCGTCTTTCTGGCTGAATTCGTGGTGGAGCCGCGCGCCTAGGGCGGGCGCCGATGGCGAGGCCAACTCGCCGGAAGCGCGAAGAAGAGCGCCGTCTTCGCGAGCGAGCGCGAGGATGGGAAGGAAGAGTTCGACGTGAAGGCAGTGTGAGCCAACGGGAAAGTAGTTTTCGTGGGCTTCCCCGGCGGGGAGGAAGCGCACCGTTCCGGGAGCGCAGGCATCGCCTCCGCGGCCGTGCCCGGACCAGTGCAGACCGTCCACGATATAGATGAAATGGGGAGTGTCGTGAGCATGGCGGGCGAGGCAGAGTCCTGGGGCATACCGGACTCGCGCAACCTTAACCGAAGGCGTTTCGAGTTCTCCTAGAACGTGCCGGGATTGACGGGGGTAACGCGCAGCTAGCTGAATTTGGGACGCGTTCCCAGAAGGATTCATAGACTCGGACCCTGAAACGTCCAAACGCCAGGACGGCTACCCATATGGACGCAGCAGCGCCAAATGTGTTTCCGCCGGTTGGGATGCGTCTCACCGGTTACAGCGGAACGTATCGCGAATGGTGTCCAGTTGCTTCCAGATGTCGCCATCGCGGGGTTCGAGAGACATGCCGAAGAAGAAGGTCGTGTGATTGGAGCCGGGGCAGGTTGCGGCTACAACTTCGGAATTCAAAGTGATGACTTTGCCGTGGGTGTCCCAGATGGATACCGTTCCGCTAAAGGTTCGTGCGGCCGCGCCCCCGAATTTCCGCGATGCCGCCGCATCTTCTTTGTAGGACGCCGATACTTTTGAAAGGTCGGGCGTGAATCCGTAGTTTCGGCCGCGCTCTTCTGCCAAGCCGCGAAAGTACACCAACATGTCGGATTGTAGCTGACCAGCGCCGATTGGGGGCGTGCCTTCCAGCGACAAAAAAAATAGGTAGGAATGATATTCGGGAGAGTCCGTCTGGTCGAAGTTTGGTGCATAAAAGAGGTCTTCGAAGCCACGGTAAGCGAGCGCCGGTGACCATGGCAAGGGGAAGGGATAACGTGCATCGGCTCCCCAACTCCCTGGGACGCTATATACGAATGGATCGGACGCGGGATTCACATGCGGCGGATAAGGTGCTCGCACGAGAGTGATCTCCGATTGGCTGCCATCGAACCTTAC
>Ga0307477_10000055_pt1 | contig 174721 bp, 154 predicted proteins | sample atmos_gasesECM2C_FD_203316 | JGI IMG/M metagenome (GOLD analysis project Ga0307477, IMG submission 203316) | Hardwood forest soil microbial communities from Morgan-Monroe State Forest, Indiana, United States - atmos_gasesECM2C_515 | ecosystem: Environmental > Terrestrial > Soil > Temperate...
GTTAGACTTAACAGTTTTCATAGCCCTCATTTTCCGGTCTATATCAGCACCACATGGATCAGACGCTTCATCAACTAGGGGAATTACTGCTCGGAGCAGTGCCGACCGTAATTCTTCTGGCGTTGCTCTACGCGCTGTACTCGGCGATTGTGCACAAGCCGCTGAAGCGAGTGTTGGCGGAGCGGCGGAGCAAGACCGAGGGAGCGGTAGAGAAATCGCGCGCTGATATCGCAGCCGCCGAGGCACGCATGTCAGAGTACGAGCACCGTCTGCGCGAGGCGCGGGCCGCTGTGTTCCGGGCCCAGGAAGCGCGACGGCAGGCGGCGCTTGAATCCCGCGGCGCTGCGGTGAATGAAGCGCGCAGCAAGGCACAGGCGCAAGTGCAGGCTGCGAAGAAGGATATTGAAGCCGATCGTGTGGCGGCAGAGGCGGGACTGCAGAAGGAAGCGTCCGCACTCGCCGCTGAGATCGTGCGGCGCGTTCTGCTGCCGGTGCGGGTGGGGCGTTCGCAGTGATCGAAGGATTAGTGGTCTCATTGAAGATGATCTCGCCAAAGAAGATTCTGCGCGCGGCGGTTCTGACGGGGCTCATGGTGAGTCTCGCCGGGCTGGTCCAGGTGCGAGCGCAGCAGCAATCGCCTTCGCCTCCGCAGCCGCAAGTAAGCAAGGATAAGTCGCACAATCCCGGAGGTCCAGGGCGGCAACTGGTGCATGAGAGTCGTGAAGCCGCCGGCGAAGATAAGGACGAGACTGCGGAATTCAAGCAGTCGGCTTCAGTGCGGCTGGTTTCGCGGATTACTGGTTTGGATTTGCAGAAATCCTACTGGCTGAGCGTAATTACAAACTTTGTGGTGATCGGCGCTGTTATTGTGTGGGCCGGGCGTAAGTACATGCCGGGAATATTCCGCGACCGCACCGCCGCCATCCAGAAGGCTATGCAGGAGGCGCAGAAGGCCAGCGAAGAGGCGCGTCGCAAGCTAGCCGACATTGAATCGCGACTTATGAAGCTCGATGTCGAGATCGGCATGATGCGCGATGCGGCTGAAAAAGAAGCGGAGGCCGAGGCAGCCCGCATCCTCACCGCCGCACAGGAAGAGGTAAGGAAGATTGTGGCGGCGGCGGAGCAGGAGATCGCAGCGGCGACCAAAGCTGCGCGGCACCAGTTGACTGCCCATGCGGCTGATCTGGCGGTCGGGTTGGCGCAGAAGCAGATTCATGTGGACGCGTCCACCGACCAGGCTCTGGTGCGTAATTTTGCCGAACAGTTGAGCGCGGCGTCCGATAATCCGGGAAAGGACTGGAATTAGGCCGTGGCCTCCATCGCCAGCACCTACGCTCGGGCTTTCGCCGACGTGGTTCTCAGCGCCCGCCTCGATGCAAATCGGGCCATTGAGGGACTGCGAGGAATCGCCGGGTTGCTCTCGGAGAGCCCAGAGTTGCGGCGCGTATGGGAGAATCCCGCAGTTCCAGCAGATCAGAAGCGCCGGTTGCTCGACGCGATCGTCCACCGCGAGGGGATCGAACCTCACGTGCGCAACCTGATTGCCGTGCTCATCGACCACCGGCGAGTGCAGTTTCTCAGCCGCATCACCGAGCAACTGGAGAAAGAACTCGACGCCCGGCTGGGATTCGCCGAGGCGCACATCACCAGCGCCCGCGAATTGGGAGATGCCGAGAAGCGGGCTCTCGAAGCTCAGATCGAAAAAGTAACGGGTAAGAAAATCCGTGCCCGCTTTGGACTCGACGCGTCACTGCTCGGCGGCGCCGTGGTCTGTGTCGGCAGCACGATTTACGACGGTTCGGTGAAGGGACAGTTGGAGAGGATTCGAGAGGCAATTAGCTCCTAGCTGCTAGCTCCTAGCTTGAACCCGGGGTTCGTGGGTTAGCTAGAAGCTAGCAGCTAGAAGCTAGCAGCTAGAAGCTAGCAGCTTTAAGGCTGAGAGCTGACTTTATGGCGCAAATCAAAGCAGACGAAATCACAAAACTGATCCGCGAGCAGATCGAGAACTACGAAACCCAGATCTCGGTGGACGAGACCGGCACGGTCATCACGCTGGGCGACGGCATCGCGCGCGTGTACGGACTCGACAAAGTCATGGCCGGCGAACTTCTCGCCTTTCCGCACGGTGTGGCCGGCATCGCCATGAATCTGGAAGAAGACCAGGTGGGCGTGGTGCTGCTCGGCGAATACACCGAGATCAAGGAAGGTGATGAGGTCAAGCGCACCGGCCGCATCATGAGCGTGCCTGTCGGCGACGCCATGATCGGGCGGGTGGTCAACTCGCTGGGCCAGCCTATCGATGACAAGGGTCCCATCTCGAGCGACAAGTTTATTGCGCTGGAACGTATCGCGCCGGGCGTGATCGATCGGCAGCCGGTCCGCGAGCCCATGGCCACCGGGCTAAAGGCCATCGACAGCATGATTCCCATCGGTCGTGGCCAGCGCGAATTGATCATCGGCGACCGGCAGACGGGAAAGACGGCGGTCGCGCTCGACACTATCATCAACAGCAAGGGCAACGATCTGATCTGCATCTACAACGCGATTGGTCAGAAGCGCTCGTCTATTGCCCAGGTGGTGAAGATTCTGGAAGATGCTGGAGCGATGGAGTACACCATCGTCGTGGCGGCTTCGGCGTCGGAACCGGCACCCATGCAGTACATCTCTCCCTATGCCGCGTGCGCCATGGGCGAGTACTTCCGCGACAGCAAGCGGCACGCCCTGGTGATCTACGACGATTTGTCGAAGCACGCCGCGTCGTATCGCGAGATTTCGCTGCTGCTGCGGCGTCCGCCGGGACGCGAGGCGTATCCCGGAGATGTTTTCTATCTCCACTCCCGACTGCTGGAGCGCGCGTCCAAGTTGAGCGACAAAATGGGTGGCGGTTCGCTGACCGCTCTACCCATCATCGAGACGCAAGCCGGAGACGTCTCGGCCTACATTCCGACCAACGTCATTTCCATTACCGATGGCCAGATCTATCTGGAAACGGATTTGTTCAACCAGGGTATACGTCCGGCGGTAAACGTAGGTCTGTCCGTGAGTCGGGTCGGCGGCAGCGCGCAGATCAAGGCTATGCGGCAGGTTGCGGGCACGCTGAAGCTGGAACTGGCGCAGTATCGCGAACTGGCGGCATTTGCCCAGTTCGGAAGCGATCTCGACAAAGCCACGCAAGCGCAGTTGAATCGCGGCCAGCGGCTGGTGGAACTGCTGAAGCAAAATCAGTTCTCGCCCCTGCCGTTCTCCAAGCAGATTCTGATCATCATGGCGGGCACGGGCGGATTCCTCGACGACATGCCAGTTGCCCAGGTGCGCGAGTTCGAGGCCGAGCTTTACAAGTATGTGGAGTCAACCAACCCCGGTCTGCTGCGCACGATCATGGAAAAGAAGATTCTCGACGACACGCTGAAAGGGCAGTTGCAGGGCGTGATCAAAGAAGCGAAACAGCAGTTCGTGGCGGCAAGGGAAGCGGTAGCAAAGTAGCAGGCATCCGATTCGAAGGACTAGACTGCAGAGGTCCTTCGCCTTGCTCAGGATGACAAGGGTTCTGACTGGCTGACGACCAACGACTGACGACCAACGACTGATTCATGCCGAACATTCTCGACATCCGTCGCCGCATTCGCAGCGTGATCAACACGCGGCAAATCACCAAGGCCATGAAAATGGTCTCGGCGGCCAAACTGCGCCGGGCGCAGGAGCGGGCCCTGGCTGCCCGTCCGTATGCTCAGATGTTGACGAGTGTATTGAAGTCGCTGGTGGCGCGCGCCGAGATTTACGATCCCGAGACCGGCGAGCCCAAACATCCTCTGCTGGCGCAACGGGAAGAAAAAAACATTCTGCTGATCGTGGTGACCGGCGATAAGGGCCTGGCGGGCGCATTCAACGCCAACATCACAAAAGCTGCCATGCGCTTCCTGGAGTCGAAGTCGGGCAAGAACGCCGACATCGAGGCGGTCGGGCGCAAGGGCCGTGATTTCTTGCGCCGGCGCTATCCCGCGGCCAAGGTACAAACCCGCAGCCTGGCGGAGTTGGCCGAGTCGATCGAGGCTGAGCCCGAGACTGCGGAGCGCGCAGCAACGATTCAAGTCACCGGTGAGCATGTCGGCGTCCTCGGCAAAGTGGAATTCGTGCAGGCGTCGGCGCTCGCCCAAAATGTGATTCAACGCTACTGCCGCGAGCAGATCGACGCGGTTTACGTTGTGTTCAACGAATTTAAGTCGGTGATCGCGCAGCGGCTGATTGTGGAGCAGATTCTGCCCATCGAACAGATCGGCGAGCAGGCAGTGCGACTGGCCGAGGAGATGACGGAAGAAGAAAAGAAGAGGGCTAAAGAGGCGGCCGTGAGCGCTGGTGTGGGCATGCGTGGCACCGAGCGCGCCGCTGAAGCGGCTTCGCAGTTCGGCACCGCGCAAGTGGATTACATCTACGAGCAGCCCCCTGCGGATCTGTTCCGCGCGCTGCTGCCAAAATATGTGAGCATCCAGATCTTCCGGGCTCTGATGGAGTCGGTGGCTGCCGAACATGCGGCGCGCATGACCGCGATGGATTCGGCCACCAACAACGCGACCGACATGATCGATTCGCTGACCCTAATCATGAACCGAGCCCGGCAGGCGAAAATCACGAAAGAGATCATCGAGATCGTTAGCGGCGCGGCGGCAATGTGAGAAGAAGCTGCTAGCTTCTGGCCAAACGAATTTGCGATGTTTGAAGTTGTAAGTAAGGTCGAGGCGTCGAAACTTGGTGTTGACCCAAGCTAGGAGCTAGCAGCTAGTAGCTAGAAGCTAATCTATGCCTGAAAATGTAGGACATGTTATTCAAATTGCCGGGCCGGCAGTCGACCTGCAGTTTTCCGAGGGGAAACTGCCTCCGATCTACGAGGCCGTGAAGGTGGTAAGCGATGGCTTCAAGGTGCCCGCCCCCATCAACGTGATTCTCGAGGTGCAGCAGCACCTGGGTGAGGGCCGTGTGCGCTGCGTCGCCATGCAGCCGACCGACGGCATGGTGCGCGGCATGAAAGCCATCGACCAGGGCGGACCGATCTCGGTGCCCGTGGGTCGTGGGACGCTGGGGCGCGTGATGAACGTGATCGGCGAACCCGTGGATCAACTGGGTCCGATCGACTACAAAGAACGCATGCCGATTCACCGCCTGGCACCGGCGTTCGATGAGCAGGCCACCAGCGCCGAAATGTTCGAGACCGGCGTGAAGGTCGTTGATCTGATCCAGCCGTTCTTGAAGGGCGGCAAGATCGGATTGTTTGGCGGCGCCGGCGTGGGCAAGACCGTGGTTATCATGGAGCTAATCAACAACGTCGCCAAACAGCATGGCGGCTACTCCGTGTTCGCGGGCGTCGGCGAGCGCACCCGCGAAGGCAACGACCTGTGGCTGGAGATGTCGGAGTCGGGCGTGATCAAGCCCGGCAAGCCGGCGGAATCAAAAGCGGCGCTGATCTATGGCCAGATGACGGAACCTCCCGGCGCTCGTTTGCGCGTGGCGCTGACCGGGTTGACGGTGGCGGAATACTTCCGCGATGCCGAGGGCGCCGACACGTTGCTGTTCATCGACAACATCTTCCGTTTCACGCAGGCGGGATCGGAAGTGTCGGCGCTGCTGGGCCGCATGCCCAGCGCCGTAGGCTATCAACCTAACCTTGCGACGGAGATGGGCGAACTCCAGGAGCGCATCACCTCGACCAAAAAGGGCTCCGTCACTTCGGTACAGGCGATTTACGTGCCCGCCGACGACTTGACCGATCCCGCGCCAGCCACCACGTTTGCTCACCTCGATGCAACGACGGTGCTTTCTCGAGCGTTGACCGAGATCGGAATCTATCCCGCCGTCGATCCGCTGGCGTCGACGTCGCGCATTCTTGATCCGCGCATTGTTGGACAGGAGCATTACGACGTGGCGCAATCTGTGAAAAGGACGCTGCAGACCTACAAGGATTTGCAGGACATCATCGCGATTCTTGGCATCGACGAACTCAGCGAAGATCAGAAGCTGACCGTGGCGCGGGCACGCAAGATTCAGCGCTTCCTCTCGCAGCCGTTCCACGTGGCCGAGCAATTCACGGGCGCGGCCGGACGTTATGTCAAGATTGCCGACACGGTGAAAGGCTTCAAGGCAATTGTGGAAGGGAAGTACGACGACATCCCCGAGCAGGCTTTCTATATGAAGGGGCCGATCGGGGAAGTGCTGGAAGCCGCGGAGAAAATGAGGTCGGCAGCGTAGAGCCGGTGCTTGCAACATATTGTGCCGGGACAAAAATAGACATAGCAAGCTACGCCTCTACGAATGAGCAGGAAAATGGCTGATACTTTTCAACTCGACATCATCACGCCCGAGAAAAAGGTCGTAGAGACGGCGGCGGAAGAAGTTCAGATTCCCGGCAAGAACGGATATCTGGGCATCCTCCCGGGGCATGCGCCGCTCATTACCGAACTGGGGGTCGGCGAGGTCACTTTTCGCCAGAATGCCACCGAACAGCATTTAGCCGTCGCGTGGGGGTTTGCCGAAGTCCTGCCCAACAAGGTGACGATCTTGGCCGAGACCGCAGAGCGTCCTTCGGAAATCGACGTGAAACGCACTCGCGAAGCCAAAGAGCGCGCGGAGCAGCGGCTGACCAACGGGGACGCCAGCGTTGACGTGGAACGTGCGCTGGATGCGCTCAATCGCGCCGAAGCTCGGCTGGACGTAGCTGCCAAGAACCAGTAACCCGCCCCCAATTCCTTAGCTCCTTCTGACTGATCTGGCCCCAGCGCGCTAGCGCCGCTCGGCTCTCAACTTATACAATTGGGCCGCCTAACCCTAAGGAGCTCCCGCGATGAAGCTTCACCTTGCCCTTCTTGTCTTCTCTTTCTTCGTATCTTTTGGTCTTGCCACCGGGCAGCAAACCAAACCCGCGGCCCAACCACCGCAAATGCCACCCTGGCTGGTCACGCCGGAAGTACATCCGGAAAACAGTGTCACCTTCCGATACCGCGCCCCCAACGCACTGGAGGTCAAGCTAGCCCGCGAAGGCACTGATCCGGTCGCCATGCAGAAAGACGATCAGGGGGTGTGGAGCGTGACCACAGCACCGCTGCCACCGGACTATTACGGATATTCGTATAGCGTCGACGGCGTGCGCAACCTTGATCCCTACAACCACATGCTGGTTCCGAACTTGATTATGCCGGGGAACGCGGTGCACATCCCCGGGCCGGGGCTTCCCTGGGAAGTGAGCGATGTGCCGCACGGGGAGATTCATCATCACTTCTACAAGTCCGAGGTTGCGGGCGACGATCGTGATTATTACGTCTACACGCCTGCCGGATATGACGCTGCGGCGAAGAAAACGTATCCCGTGCTGTATCTGCTGCACGGATTCAGCGACGACGCCAGCGGATGGACAGCCGTCGGCCACGCCAACGTCATCTTCGACAACCTGACTGCGCAAGGCAAAATCAAACCGATGATCGTCGTCATGCCGCTCGGCTACGGAACGATGGAGATGATTCGGCTGGGATGGGGTGCCTGGAGCCACACCGACGTACGCGACAAGAATTTCTCGCGATTCCGCGAAGCGCTGCTGACCGAAGTGATGCCCAAAGTCGAGAGCGAATATCGGATCACAAAAGACCGCAACTCCCGCGCGATTGCCGGACTTTCGATGGGCGGATCGGAGTCACTCCTGACCGGACTGAATAACCTCGACAAGTTCGCCTGGATCGGGGCCTTTAGCTCCGGCGGCATTCCAGACGAGTTTGAGAAGGACTTTCCCGGCCTCGATGCCAAAGCCAACCAGGAGATTCGCCTGCTGTGGATCGCATGCGGCACCGAGGACCGCCTTATCACGGTGAATCGAAGTCTGCGGGAATGGCTAAAGTCGAAGGGCGTGCAGCATACCGACATCGAGACGCCGGGCATGCATACGTGGATGGTTTGGCGACGGAATCTGGCGGAATTTGCGGCGCTGCTGTTCAGATAACAGTTCAGGGTCTGCCCTAGGTAGGGATCCTTCGTCTCGGATTGGCTCTCGTTTCACGAGAGCCAATACTCCGCTCAGGATGACAATGACTTAGGGCACGTTCACCTGATCGCGGGTTTCCGACGGCACATACCTCACCGCGGCGGTGCGCTCCAGTTTGTCCCAGGCAAACTTGCGGCCTTCGAGCGCGCGCTTCAGGGTCTTGAACAGCACAATTGAAAATAGCTGGCGGTAGGCAAAGCGCTGCAGCCAGACCTGGCTGAGTAGCCAGCCATCTTCCTTGTCATCGGGACGACGTCGTTCCAGCGCGAACGCGATCGCCGATGCGAAGAAGTCAATCACCAGGAATGCGAAGAAGAACGCGACCAGTTTGTGGAAACTGGACGGATCGGTCGAGTCCGGATGAAAGTGTTTCTGGATCAGATACCACATCGTGCCTACCCCGAACATGATGTCAATGAGCGGCGACACCAGCGGCAGCAGAATCTGGAAGATCACAATGTTGGGCAGTGCCACCCATCCCAGCGCGCCCTTGCGCGCGAAAACTCCGCGATGCTTGTAGACCGCCTGCAGAATGCCGAAGGACCAACGAAAACGCTGGCGCATCAGGCCATTGGCGTTGATGGGAGCCTCGGTATAAGCGAGCGCCATGTCTTCGTACTCGACGCGATATCCCCGGCGCAGCAAAGCCATGGTCAGGTCGGCGTCTTCTGCCACCGTGTCTGTGTGATATCCGCCAGCTTCGCGCACGGCGGAAACACGCCAGGCGCCGATCGCACCCGGCACCACGCTGACCGCGCCTAGTACGTCAAGGGCGCGGCGTTCGAAGTTCTGGCTGGTGATGTACTCCAGCGCCTGCCAGCGCGTCCACAGGTTCACCCGGTTTCCAACCTTGGCATTGCCAGCAATGGCGCCGACTATGGGATTGATGAAATGGGGTACCAGGCGCGAGATGGCGTCGGACGCGATGATGGTGTCCGCGTCGATGCCCACGAACAACTCCGCGTCGCCGATATGCTCGATGCCGTAATTGAGAGCCTCGGCTTTGCCGGAGTTCGCCTTGCCCAGGATCAGGACTCGTCCCGCAGCCGCTTCCGACGCGAAGGCCCTTCGCGCGACTTCGAGCGTGCGGTCTTTCGATCCGTCGTCAATCACGACAACGCGCAGATTAGGATAGTTGGAGTTCAATGCGGCGCGTACCGTCCGCTCGATCACTTTCTCTTCGTTGTATGCCGGGATGAGGACCGCGACTTTTGGGCGGTAAGAAGCGACTTCCGCAGGCTTGCCGAAAATCTTCTCATGTACCCGGTCATAGACCGCGGCCGCTCCGATGAACAGCAGACGGCCTGTCATCAGCAAGTCACCGACGAGGAAAATCCAGGTGATGCCGACGATGCCAACATCGAATAGCCAGAAGCCCAGCCGGTCCAGCCGCGCAGCCCATCGCTCGCCCGCCGGTAGCGGTCCCATCACATCAGCCCTGGTTTTTCCCAGCAGATCGTAAACGGAAGCGATCTCATAACCGCGCGCCCGAATTCCGTCGATGATCATAGGCAGGGCGCGAACAGTCTCTGCGCGGTTGCCACCTCCATCGTGGAGCAGCACGATGTTGCCGCAGCGCAAGTCTTCCTGGCGGCAGGGCGGCAAGTGCGAAAGCACATAGGCCGTAATCTGCTCCGCCGAGCGGCGCGGATTGTTGCTCCAATCGTTGGGATCAATGCGGTTGCCCACCGTGATGTAACCCATTTCTTGCGGGATCTCGAGGGGCCGTACCTGGTCGGCTGTGTCCGGTTCTTCGTCAACCGCATAGGGGGGACGCATCAGCGTCACTCGGACTCCCATTAAGCTGGCGAACAGGCGCTCGGTCAGATTCAGCTCCACCTTCATATACGAGGTGGAAATGTTGCTCACGTCAGGATGGGTGAACGTGTGGTTCCCGATGGTATTGCCTTCGCTGTAAATGCGCTTGGCGATGCCGGAAAATTTGTCCGTCTGGATGCCAATCAGAAAAAAAGTGGCCGTTGCGTGCTTGTTCTTCAACACGTCGAGAATCTTGGGCGTCCACTCCGGATCAGGCCCATCGTCAAACGTGATCGCAACCCGGTTCGGGCTGTAGCCGTACCGGCCAACACGATAAGGCTCAGGCGTGGTCTGAAAAACCTCATCGGTGATCAGTTTGCTGTCGGCGTCAATGGTCAGATCACGAGTGCCGTGAGCGGGTTTGTCTTCGATGCGCAGGATCTCGCCCTGGCCCTCCATGTCGACGTCAGCGCCGGGGGGCACGTCGTGCAACCTGTCACTGGCTGAGGGATCGCCGGGGATGTCCCAGACCCGCCACAGCGAGCGATCTTCGCCGCCGAGGCGCCAGAGAGCGAAGGTCTTAATTCCCAGCGTCTGCGCGGCTCGCATGTGGTTGAGAGCGGTAACCGCGTCCAGGAACCAGACATCGTGGCGCAGGCTGCGTTCGTCGAGATAGCTGAAATGCGGGTTCAGGGCGTCATCATCGAAGCTGATGTCTTCGTCGGAGTCGCGCGCGGCGAGCCACGCTTCTTGGACGCTGACGCTGGAGTCGTGCTCCTCCGGTGGCAGTTTTCCTTTCTGCGGCTTCAGCACCCAGTCGTAGCCGTAGTTCGCGATGGCGCAGATGATCTTCTCGTTGGGTATGACGCTGGTGGCGTAGGTCAGGTTCTTGACGAACCAATCCTGCGAGGCCACCGGGCCAGACGCCGCTCCAGGATAGTGCTCATCGTAGTTCATGAGCACAACGCCATCCGAAGCGGCCGCGATCGCCGGATAATCGTATTCCCCGTTGTGCGGCGGGACCGCGACGTAGAGCTTCATGCCGCGGGCGTGCAAGTCTGCCGACAATTCCTTCAGCAACGCCACGTAACCGGGCTGCCCGCTGGGCGGGAAGGCCTCGAAGTCGACCATCAACCCGTGGTAGCGCCCCGAAGAAAGAAACTGAGCTGCCTGGCGGCGGAAGAGCGCCCGCGCGTCGGGATTGTTCAGGAAACCCGTGACGCCCCCGACCCAGACCGCGCCATCGAAGTTATTCACCATGGGGAAGACTTCCATGTTGGGGTCTTCCGCATTGACCAACGGCATGACGCGATCGTCGACCGGGCGGACGCTACCGCCTTGCACGACATCGAAAAACTTGCTGGTCTGATCGTCAATGCCCTGCAGGCGCCCGTCGGCCGTGAGCACGTGCAGCCAGTCGGGATAAAGGATGTCGATCTGGCGGCCGTAATCCCGCAGGGAAGAGAAACTGGCGGCGTCCCAGGGCGCGTAGAAGGCGGCGCGAATTCCTTCTTCCTGGTTCAGCTTCACTTGCGACGCCGCCAGCTTCGATTTTCTGTGCGAACGGGCTGCCAGCTTCTTTTGCCGGTCGCGAGCCTTCTCCTTTTCGCTTTCCTTGAGAGCCTTGAAGGCGCGTTTCTGCGGGGAGAACAGGAGTTCGGGCAACTGCTCGTCGCGCAGTGCCGTGTAGACAAAGAAGATCACCAGCGCGGAAACGAATACGGCCGAGACGTCGAACAGACGCCGCAGGCGTTTCCAGCGGGCTCGTCGCGGGTCGTAAAAGACTGGTCCGGCCATGGGAATAGATCATTCCGTCTGCCGCAAGCGGCACACGGTCAATTTGCTGCAACGGGACAGGGCGAGTTTCGCTGCTCTGCGTTATAGAATACACTTTCCTGCCTCGCGGTTGCCGCAAACGCGCTATAGTCGCTCCTTGCGGGAACTCATAAGGAGGAAACCGCGGTTCTTTCTTGGGGCGGGCCTGGTCGGTCTGGGCCTGCGCCTGCTGCTGGTCTGGCGATTTCCCGGGGTGGTAGACGATTCCCGCCTCTACGCCAACATCGCGGAGAACTGGCTGCAGCACGGAGTCTACGGCGTCACCAACTCTGGCGTGATCATGCCGACGCTCTCGCGCCTGCCGGGATACCCCGCGTTTCTGGCCGCAATCTTCGCGATCTTCGGAATCGAAAATTTTCGGGCCGTCCTGCTCGTGCAGGTCGTCTTCGACCTGGGGACGTGCTTCCTGATCGCCGATCTGGCGCGGCGTCTGCTTTCCGAACGGGCTGCGCAGGCCGGTTTTCTGCTCACCGCGGTCTGCCCATTTCTAGCCAACTACGCAGCCACGGCCCTGACCGAGGCGGTGGAGATTTTCTTTACGGCACTGGCGCTCGACTTGGCTATTTGCGGCCTTGGTGTGTTGAGCGCCGATAGGCGGCGCCGTGGATTTATCTGGCTCGGTTGCGGCCTCTCCATTGGGGCGGGCATTCTGCTGCGGCCTGACGGTGGCATCTTGCTCGCGGCCGTGGGCGCATATTTATTGTGGCTGCTCCTGCAGAGCCTGCGCCGAATGATCGGCCGAGTGGCGGTGAGCCCTTTTTCCATCGTCTGGGCCGGAGTGCTCGTTGCCATCGGAGCCACTGCTCCGTTGATTCCGTGGACGTTGCGAAACCTGCACACGATGCACCGTTTTCAACCCCTCGCGCCACGGTACGCCAACGACTCCGATGAATTGGTCACGAGCGGCTTCAATCGCTGGGTCAAAACTTGGATCGAAGATTACGTTTCGGTGCAGGAGATTTACTGGAACGTGCCCGGGACGGAACTCGACTTAACGCGGCTGCCCACCCGGGCTTTTGATTCCCCCCTGCAACGAGACCAGACCCGCCAGTTGTTCGCCGACTACAACCGTGATCACGATTTGACGGCTGAACTCGATGCACGCTTCGCCGCGCTGGCCGTGGAGCGGATCCACGCGGCGCCGATGCGTTATTACCTGTGGCTGCCGGCGGTGCGCATCGCGGATATGTGGCTGCGTCCGCGGACCGAGTTGTTTCCCTCCGACCCGCGCTGGTGGGAGTTCAACGACGACCGCCGCTGGCTCGCCTTGAGTCTGGGCCTAGGGTTGATCAACTTGGTTTACGTCGCAATGGCGGCTGCGGGCTGGCTGCGTGTCCGCGGAATTTTCGGCGTTGGCTTATTTGTTTTGTTTTTGATTTTGCGTTCGTTCTTTCTTGGTACCTTGGAGAATCCCGAGCCTCGCTACACCCTGGAATGCTATCCCGTGGTCATATTTCTCGCGTCTGCGATGTTCCATTGCGCCGTATAAAACTCCAGAATTATGGATCGTCCAGTGTAGTGGAGTGGAGATAAAACGTTTCACTCCGGCCAAATCTTTGAAATTAGCCTTGAAAGCCGTGGTCGGACAATTGCAGAATAGCAGGCACATCGACTCCCAGGGATCCATCCTTTGTTGCCAGTTCCCGTCGGAGACATTCGTGTTTACCTCGGTTTTGTCTAGGAGACCCCGCATGCATGGTGCAGGTCGTTTTCTCACAGCTTTCACAGTGGTTGCTGTTGCCGCAATCTGCCTCTTGCTCGGCGGCAGCCTCAACCTTCAGGCGCAGCAAGCGACGGCTTTGCTGACGGGAACCGTAAAGGATGCCACCGGAGCGGTGGTGTTGGGAGCAAAGATTACGCTCAAAAACTCCGAGACCAACGTCACTCGGAACACGACCTCCGGCAAAGATGGCGACTACCTGTTCACCCTTGTTCCAATCGGGACCTACGAATTGACCGTGGAACAGCAGGGTTTCAATTCCTATGTGAGGAAGGGAATCACTCTCCAGATCAATCAGAACGCGCGCGCCGATGTTGTGCTCGAGGTCGGAGCCAGCACGCAAGTGGTCGAGGTTGCGGGCGATGTAACGCAGGTGGATACGGTCAGCGCCACCCTAGGCAATGTGGAAACTTCGCGGCGCATTGTCGACTTGCCGCTGGTCGAGCGCAATGCCTTCCAACTCGGTCTGCTGCAAGCGGGTGTATTCCCTCCCGACCCGGACGACGGTAGCAACAACCCGTTTTCAGTGAGTGGCCAGCGTTCCGAATCTCTGAGCTTCCTGGTGAACGGCGCGGACAACAACGACTTTCTTGGGAACAATGCCGTCGTGAACCCCAATCCCGATGCCCTGGGCGAATTCAAGATACTGACGAATAACTATGAGGCGGAATACGGTCGCACATCGGGAGGAATCGTCAACCAGGTTATTAAGTCCGGAACCAACCGTTTCCACGGAGATGTCTTCGAGTTTTTCCGCAATGAGGCGCTGAACGCCCGCAACTACTTTCTGCCCACTGTTACTCCCTTCAAACGGAATACGTATGGAGGCACGCTGGGCGGGCCCATCAGAAAGGACAAGACCTTTTTCTTTGTCTCCTATCAGGGATATCGCAAGCATGAGGGCGAGGTGTCGCCGGTGTTGCAAGTGCTCAGTCCGGCCGAGCGGACCGGCAACTTTAGCGAGTTGCTTGACCCCAATGCGCCTGCCTTTTCCCCATGTCCAAATCCTGGTTCAGGAGACCCGACCTTTGAGGCGGGGACGCTATTCGTGCCGACGAGCCCGCTGAAGACCTGCTCTGACAAAATGACAACATATCCGTCACAAACCTATGCGAACAACCAGGTGCCGGTGAATCCCGTAATCGCGAATTACATTGCCAGGTACCTGCCCTCCCCCAACCTCCCGAACAACAATTTCGTCTCCGCGCCAACCAGGGTAGACCGCGACGAGCAAGGGATCGTGCGCGTGGATCATCACATCAGCGACAGAGACACGATCTACGCCTCTTACATCATCGACGACTTGTCCCAAAATTTTCCGTTCGACATTGTGAATGGAGCGTCGTCCGGGGGAGACGTACCCATAGGCTCGGGCTTCGATACACTCACTCGCACGCAGTTCGGTTCGATTTCCTGGCTACACACCTTCAGCACGAATATGGTCAACGAGTTCACTTTCGCGGGCAACCGCAGCGCGCTCCTGCAGTTCGTGCCGCATGACCATACACCACCATCGGCTCTAGGTTTTACGAATGTGAATCCTGACGATCCGGCAGGAACGGCGCCTCCCATAATGACCACCGTAGGCTTCAATCTGGGGCCGAGCCCCGGGGGCCCCACAAAATTGCATGACGTAACTTTCCATTGGCAGGACAATGTCACCATTACGCGAGGGCGACACAATATTAAGTTCGGCGCAGACATTCGCCGGGTCCGCAATAACTTTGATTTTGATTTCGAAAACAACGGAATCTTCGATTTTGGGAACAATCAGAATTTCACCGGGAACTATCTCGCGGATTTTGTTGGTGGATTCTTTGACAGCTATGCGCAGTTCTCCAGAGCCATATACGGTATTCGGACCACGGATTGGCACTTCTTTGGCCAGGATTCCTGGAAGGTTCTGCCGCGCCTGACACTGGATCTTGGCCTTCGCTACGAGTACGACTCGCCGTTGGAAGATCCGCATAACGAGATCCTGGGCTTCTTCCCGGGGCAACAATCCGCGAAATTTCCGGGTGCACCCAAAGGCATCCTTTACCCCGGAGACCCCGGCACTCCAAACCGCGGCCTGACCTATCCCGACCGCAACAACTTTGCGCCCCGGTTCGGATTCGCCTGGGACGTTCTCGGGAGAGCCAAGCTAGTGATCCGCGGTGGTTATGGCGTTTTCTATGACCTCGAAGACGGCGCATTAAACTTACAGTTTGGCGGGGAATCGCCGTTTGGCCAGGTTACGCAAATCTTTCCGTCAGACTACACCGCCGTGACACCGGGCACGAACACGGTCGGCGATCCGTTTGGGACATTTGGCCACACGAACCCCTACCCCACTCATGGCGTGGTCGGATCCACGTTCGGTGTCCCCGCGATTCAGTTCGCCTATGTCGTTTACCCACACTTCCGGACGCCATACTCTGAAAATGTCAACTTTGGCCTGCAGTATCAGATTACGCAGGACACAATGATCGAGGCCGACTATGTCGGCAGCTTTTCCCGAAAGGCGATCGCTACCACTGATGTGAATGCCCCAGTCCAGAGCATCATGCAGGCGCAACTGAATAATCCCACTAACACTACGGGCGCCCTTAATCCCGACTGCGCCCGCCCACTCGCTGGTTGCAGCGACCCTACCGATCCCAACTCGTCACCTACCGGTGCTCTACAGTTGTTCACGGACCTGAGCAGTGGCACCTCCAGCAGCAACCAATTCCAGTTTACGGTGGATAAGCGATTCAGCCACGACTTCAATATTCGTGGAGCGTACACGTTCGCCCATACCATTGATGACCAATCGGGCTTCCGCTACAACAGTTCGGTCTACACCGATCCCTTCAACCACCAGTTTGATCGCGCGTCGGCCAACTTCGATGTGCGCCAGAGATTGGTTATAAGTGGAATCTGGAAACTTCCGCTGGGTCATGCGCTGCGAAACGCGAACGCTGTTTTGCGAACCATCGCAGATGGCTGGGAGGCGAGCGGAATCGCCGCCTTCCAAACCGGGACGCCGTTTACGATCTTCTCCAATTCAAATTCCAGCCAGGAGAACATCTTCCTCGATCGCGCCGACCTGATTGGCCCGATTCAGTATTTTCCCGCCCGGTCTCAACGCTCTTTTGATCCCTCAACCGCCAACTGCCTGGGAGCGGCAGTGACCGGCAACTTCTATTTCAATCCGAACGCGTTTGACTGTGCCAATGTCCCGATGTTCAGTTTTGGCAATTCCGGCAGGAATATCCTGCGAGGTCCGGGGCTTAACAACTTTGACCTGTCAGTCGGGCGCACGTTCAAGTTCGCGGAGAGCAAGAGCATTGAATTCCGCTCGGAATTCTTCAACGCGTTCAATCACGCGCAGTTCTTCAATCCAGACCACGGCGGCGGAAGCGGAACCTTTGGCCAGATCACACAGGCCAGAGACCCGAGAATCATGCAGTTGGGGTTGAAGCTCTATTTCTGAGACGGTCGAGGCCGTTTACCCCAGCGGCGAGTCGCTCATGCGGAATCTGGTGCGGACGTGTTCGGAGATGAGTTCGATGGCTGCGCGGTTTTTCACCGGGTCGACCTGGGCCAGGTACTTCATCGCCTCCACCAGCAAGCGTTGCCCATCCACGTAACGAGGATCGGAGGTGCGTTCCCGGCGCTTGTTTCCCAGCTTAGGAGGGACTGTAATCGTAAAAACTTTGGCCATGAATAAACCCAACTGAGGTGCGGTCAGTATATCGTCTCACGTACACTTTCCAGCACACCTTCTTGCTCTTTAGATTCAATAACTTAACCGCGAGGCGAGATGGTGGTCGTCTTGCCCGTGGTTTTGAGTTGAAAAACGTCGTTGCCGATCTTCTCGTTTACCCGGATCGCCGTGTACTTGGCCAGGCGATAATCGCCCTGCGGCTCAAAAAACTGCTGCTGCACGGAGATGCCTCGATCGAGGTCGATCCAGAGAAAAATTTGCTTGAAGTTATTGCGTACCCGTTCCGACTTCGGGAGCAGTTGCAGCTTAGCGGTGGCCACGCCACTGATCGTCTCCGGGCCCTGGTAGGTCACATCGAATGCCTTCACCAGATCCTGCCCGGTTCCTCCGAAGCCTAGAACCAGGTAGCTCTCGAAGTCTGAGCTGTTCTTGCCGAGGTCATAAAGCGTCACCTGGTCGGGCTTGGGCTGATACATGCGAATCTTACCTTCGCGGAAGAGCACAAACTTCGGCTCAGGTTTCAATTGATCGGGACTGCTGCCTTCCTTCTTGATGACGGCCATCATTTCGATCTCTCTACTGGCGCGTCGATAATAGATGGTACCCGACTGGATGTCGTCGACTTCGTTGATGACTCTTTCATAGCGGTCCCACTCGAAGTCTGCCTGCGTGGTTCGGAAATTTGTGGAAGCGGTGTCCATTTTCTTGAGGACGGCATCCAGAGCGCCTGTGTCGTCGGGTTTTTGAGCCGGCGCCTCCCCTACCTCGAGAAGGCAGGAGCACAGCGCGATTGTGAGGACGAGTGCGAAAGATCTCATATATGGCTTTCTCTAGATCCGAAGAACCGCGACAGCTACTCTCTCCTGACCGTTACTTTGTAGCTCTGTACGTGCCCCTTGCGGTCGGTGACGGTCTCATAGCTGACTATCGAAACTGCGCCCGATATCGGCTCAATGATGCCGAGCAACTGCTCGCGCGTGGAACGATCATCGCCCGCCGAAATCGAACTGGCCGCCACCTGATACAGCAGGCGCCCCTCACCATCGGTCGTAACAACAACATCAGTCGGATGCGAGTTGCGGGCAATGGGTTTGTCATTGAAATCGATGACACGCGGGGAAAAGAAAATGAAGATCAGGATCAGCGTGACCATGATGTCGTAATGCAGCGTGCCCCGCTCGTACTGCCACAGGACGTATCCGCGAATTGTGCGCCAAACGGCGTTCATTGGCAGGGGCGCGCTGGGCGCCGTGGTCGTAATTACCGCTCTCAAGTCTAGTGACCTGTCCTTTTCTTGGCAATGACGTGCAACTAGCAGCCTTTCGCCGTGATGCGCTCCGCGCCGACATACGGGCGTAGCGCCTCAGGAATCACCACGCTTCCATCGGCTTGCTGATAATTCTCCACAATCGCCACCCAGGTGCGGCCCACAGCCAGTCCGCTGCCGTTCAACGTGTGCACGAGTTCGGTCTTGTTCTTGCCCTGGGGGCGGTAACGAAGGTTGGCCCGCCGCGCCTGGTACGACTCGAAATTCGAGCACGACGAAATTTCGCGGAACAACTGCTGTCCGGGCAGCCAGACCTCGATATCGTACGTCTTAGCAGAAGCCGCGCTCATATCGGCGGTGCAGAGAGTGACCACGCGGTAATGCAGCCCCAGCTTCTGCAGGACCTCCTCGGCATCGTGGGTGAGCTTCTCGTGCTCTTCGTAGGAATTCTCTGGCCGGGCAAACTTCACCAGTTCAACCTTCTGGAACTGATGTTGGCGGATGATCCCGCGCACGTCTTTTCCATACGATCCGGCTTCGCTGCGAAAGCACGGGGTATAAGCGGTGAGCGAAATGGGGAGCCGCGTTTGCTCCAGAACTTCGTCGCGGAATAAATTCGTGACCGGAACTTCGGCGGTTGGAATCAGCCACAAATCCTTCTCGCCATGCGGCACGCAAAACAGATCGGCGGCGAACTTGGGAAGTTGCCCCGTTCCGTACATCGAATCAGAATTGACCAGATACGGCGGGAGAACCTCCGTGTATCCGTGCTCGAGCGTGTGCACGTCGAGCATGAAGTTGGCGAGCGCTCGCTCGAGTTTTGCCCCCATGTCCCAGTAGACGGCGAAGCGAGCGCCCGTAAGCTTCACCGCCCTCTCCAGATCAAGAATGCCGAGTTCCGTGCCCAGATCCCAATGCGGTTTGGGAGTGAAGTCGAACTTGGGCGGAGTTCCCCAGCGGCGCACCTCGACGTTATCGTCGGCGCTACGGCCGACCGGCACGCTGGCGTGCGGGAGGTTCGGAATTCCGACGAGGATGTCGCGCAGGCGAGCATCCAGATCGGTCGCGGTTTTTTCCAACTCCTGAATCTGTTCCCGGAGTTCCTTGCTCTGGGCCACCGCGGCGTTGGTGTCGTGGCCGGCCTTTTTCGCTTTGGCAATCTCCTCGGAAGCCTTGTTTTGCTGAGCCTTGCGGGTTTCGGCTCCGGTGATCGCGTGGCGGCGCTGCGTGTCGAGTTCGTGGAAGTCTTTGAGGACAGCCGGGTCCATGCCGCGCTGGCGCAGCTTTTCCTCCACCAGGGGCAAGTTTTCGCGGACGAAATTCAGATCGAGCATGGAAGTCACTAATGTATCGGAAAAGAGGCCGCGCGTGCACGCCCAAGGTAACGAACGCGGGCGGCACAATTTGGAAGCGGAATGGCCATTGCCGCAGGGGCGTCATCCTGAGCCGAGCCGTTTTTCAGGCGGAGCGAAGGATCTCGCACGGACCAAAACGCGACCAGACTTCATGGCCGACGCGACTATAATTCTCCCGACATGTCCTTCCTCCGCTTCCTAATGCTGCTGTCGCTCGTCGCCTGGATCGGCGGGTTGATCTTCTTCGCCTTCGTGCTCGCGCCCACGGCCTTTCAGGTTCTGCCCGACACGCATCTCGCGGGCAATGTGGTCGGACGCGCGCTGGGCAAGTTGCACGGGATCGCCATCGTCTCCGGGATCGTGTTCCTGCTGAGTTCCCTCGTCTACAGCCGCCTCAGCGACGGCACCGCTCACCTCTTCGCCCTTCGTCACCTTCTCGTCTGCCTGATGCTTGGGCTCACGCTGGTCTCGCAGTTCTGGATCATCCCACGCATGGACACGCTACGCGCGCAGGTCGGAGACTTCGCCACTGTCACGCTTAACCATCCCGCCCGCGTGCAGTTTGATGCACTGCACGCCTGGTCGACGCGCGTGGAAGGCGCAGTGTTGCTATTCGGGTTGGTCGCGGTCTATTTGACCGCCAGCCTCTTCGGTCCCAGCAGGCGTTGACCGCAGGTCGGAGCGACTCACGGGACCCGTTTCCCGACGAGTCGGTAGCGGAAGCAATCCACGACGTGATCGTTCACCATGCCGACTCCCTGCATGAAGGCATAACAGATGGTTGATCCGACGAAGTTGAAGCCGCGGCGCTTGAGATCTTTGCTCATGGCGTCGGATTCGGCGGTGCTCGCAGGAACCTGGCGGAGCGACTTCCGTTTATTAACCAACGGTTTACCTCCCACAAATTGCCAGATGTAGCGGTCAAAACTGCCGAACTCTTCCTGCACGCGCAGGAATGCCTTCGCGTTCTCGATCGTCGACGCGATCTTCAGCTTGTTGCGGACAATGCCAGGATTGCGCAGTAGCTGCTCCACCTTGCCACGATCAATAGCGGCCACGCGCTTCGGTTCAAACCGGGCGAAGGCTTTGCGGTAATTCTCGCGCTTGTTGAGGATCGTGCTCCAGCTGAGGCCGGCCTGTGCACCTTCGAGGATGAGAAATTCAAAGAGCGTGCGGTCATCGTGCACCGGCACTCCCCACTCTTCGTCGTGATAGCGGATCATGAGTTCGCTGCTCGCCCAGCCGCAGCGAACTCTGTCGGAGGAATTCTTAACCACAGAGGACCCTGAGTTTCACAGAGTACCGGTCTTTCTTATCGACCCGACGATTCTACTCCAGCGATTTCGGATCGGACTTGTTCACCGGCGTTTTCTTATCAAGCAGGGAAACCAGCTGATGCGCGCACGCCGGGATGCCGACCTTGCCCTGGCGAATGATTTCCTTCGCGCTCAGCTTTTTTCCATACAGCTTCTCGTTGGCGCTGCCATCGGAGCGCAAAGTTGAGCCTTCCAGCGAGACTCCGGCGAACAGGCCTTTGTTCCGCGAATAAGAGAGGATCTCGGCGCTCATTACGATATCCGTTGCGCCCTCGGCCGTTCGTCCCTTGGGCCCTGCCGCGGCCGACGCATCCGCCCCCAGCTTCACTTTGCTGTAGAGCAAAGACTCCGCGCCCTTGGGGTTCATCACCAACAGCACGAAGTCGGTCGCCTGACCGCCCAACTGAAATCCGATGCTGACGCCTTCGAGCGCATACAATGCCGGCGCGCCCCATTCGCCCTTGTAATGCTCGCCGCCGCGGCACACCATCACACCGCGGCCGTAGCTGCCACCGATGCCGAAGGCTCCCTTTTTCACCGAAGGCAGGATGACCACACACTCCGCCTTGTCGAGCAGATCTTGCGGAATGTCGTCCGGAATATTGAGGATTTCCTTCAGCACTTCACCAGCATCTTTCACGCGCTCTTGTTCATGTTCGTCATTGACCGCGAACGTGGCCACTGACGAGAAAAGCGCGACCAAGAAACACACGATGAGTTTCTTCACGATTACCTCCAGAGAGATTGTAAGAAAACGCGGCGAAATTGAGTTGAATATTTCTTGTACAGTGAATCGGACTGGCCAACGCCCGCTAGTCAGTCCCCGTCGCGCAAACTACACAATCTGCAAGTCTTCTGCCATGACCTAACGTGTACTCCTTTTGTAACTTGGCACTTCAGCGACACGCTCCTAAAGTCAATGAGATAGCGCCGTACGGCGAGGACGCGGTTTCGGCCTCTGGCGTGCATCTAATAGTTTAGGAGTGTCCCCTGGCCGTGCTTAGAGTGAAAAAATTGGATTGTCCGGGCATGAAGTACACGAACATCAATCTCCGGCTCTTGGCTCTATTGTTGGCGATTGCCGGCCTCGCGTCGCACGCTCGAGCGCAGGAGGCCTACGCCTCGGCGCCCAGCTTGAGCGCGTACAACAGCGAAGGCGCCACAGAAAATCTGGACGACCCGCAAAGCGCGATGATTACAATTCGCGCAAAAGTAAACGAAGTCAACGTGCTGTTCATTGCCACGGACAAGCACGGAAAATTCGTTCGCGATCTGACGCAACAGGATTTCACGATTCTTGACGATCACAAACCGCCGCAGTCGATCGTCAACTTCCGGCGCGAAACCGATTTGCCGCTGCACCTCGGTCTGCTGATCGACGTGAGCGGATCGGTGGACAGCCGCTTTGATTTTGAGCAGACGGCAGCCACCAGCTTCTTGCAGCACACGCTCCGTGCCGGCTTCGACAAGGCCTTTATTGTCGGGTTCAACAGCCGCAGCCAGTTGGCCCAGGATTTTACCGATAATGTGCAATTGCTTTCAGCAGGCGTCCACAAACTGCACGACGGTGGCGGAACGGCGCTCTACGATGCTGTTTATCGCGCCTGCAAAGAGAAGTTCATCAAAGACCACTCCGATCGTCCGGTGCGCAAAGCCATCATCGTGGTGAGCGACGGCGAAGATAACCAGAGCGAATACACGAAAGCGCAGGCCATCGAGATGGCGCAACGCGCCGAAGTGATCATCTACGCGATTTCCACCGACGACAGCGGCCTGGTGATGCGCGGTGACAAGGTATTGCAGCAACTGGCCGAAGCAACCGGCGGACGAGCCTTCTTCCCCTTCAAGATGAAAGACATCACCCACTCCTTTGCCGCCATCGAAGACGAACTCCGCAGCCAGTACGTGGTTTCGTATAAGCCGGCCGATTTCGACGCGGATGGACGCTATCGCACTATCGAAATCTCTACGTTGAAGAAAGACCTCCAAGTAAGGGCGCGCAAAGGCTACTTCGCACCACAGCAGTAGCTGACGCTCTTCGGCCACTCTTGCCTTTCTGCTATTCCCCCGGGCTTATGTTTCTGGAACTCTTACGTTCTCGGGCGCGGCCCGCTGCACCGCTTCAGCCACCGGATCGTCGGCCATTGCGTCAATCAGTCCGATGCGCAAGGCCTGTTGCGCGCTGATCTTCTCTGCCGTGACGAATATTTCGAGGGCGCGCGCTTTGCCGACCAGTCGAGGCAGTCGCTGGGTTCCGCCCCAGCCGGTGATCAGTCCCAAAGCCGCACCGCGGTGTCCAAAGACGGCGTGCGGCGATGCGATCCGATGGTGACAGGCTAAAGCCAGGTCGAGCCCACCGCCCATGCAATATCCAGAGATGGCGGCATACACTGGAGCAGGGAAGCGCTCGATCGCTGCCATCAAATCCTGCCCCATTGTTGCGAACTCGTGGGCAGATGGACCATCCAGGCTCGCAATTTCCTTCAAATCAGCACCGGCCGAGAAAAACCTGTTGTTCCCGGCGATCACCAGCGGATGACGCACCGGCGCCATTGCCCGGAGAACATCATTCATGCCCAGCACGCAGGCTCGGGTGAGCCGGTTGGTTGGGTCGTCGGAGCACAGATGAAGAACCGAAACTTTCTGCACCGTTTGCACTGAAAAGAACGAACAGCCCATCGGGTGTGTTTCCTCATAAGACCAAGGCTAAAAACTAAGCCCTTCGCTCTATCCACTCCGCCAAGCGGCACCCGTCGTCCTCCAGCAGAAACGTCCCCACTCCGTGGCACTCGCCGAAGATGCGGTGCGATTCAGGGTCGCGGGCGGCGCGTGTGATCCACTGCTGCCCTACCCGGTACTGCGCCGCAGTGAACCACTTCTGCGGCAGAACCTCCACCAGCCCGGCTCGCAAGTAGAAAACGAAAATGGCAAATGCGGGATCGTCATTCGACATCGCCTTGTAGCTCGAGGGGACGATGATCTCATCGACACTCTGCAACTCCGCCGGCACTTCGACCTTGTGCGTGCCCGGACCCAAATCCAACGGGACTTCGAAATCCGCAACGGGGGCGGTCGCCGCATAAATGCGTTCCGCGGAAGGCTTGAACCAGCCCGCGACCTCGGCCAGGTCAAACGCCTTCAACTGATCGGGATCGAAACAAGTCAGGCGGATGTTTCGCCCTTCTGGGCACCAGATGCCCAGAAAATGCGGCCGCACCAGAAAGGGTCGGCAGTAGGTATTCAGAGCGAGGCGAGCGTGATCGGGCTGTTGCTCCAGGCCTAGCGTTACCAAGTGTGCAATCGGACCCTGCTCGCCGTGATGCGTCCAGACGAAGTGCTGCCCGGCAAAGGACCTGAGTTGAGGAAAGGTCTTCCAATACCACGGGGTGGGACCGGCGGTATTCGCCAGCGTCCCTCGGATCCGTGCAGTGTTCACGTCGGCCATCAGCCAGCCGCCGGGACGGTGGGGCCTTTCACGTTCGCCCGAATGAACTGGACGATCTCATCCATCGCCGTGCCGGGCTGGAAGATCGCAGCCACGCCCACTTTCTTGAGCCCCTCGATATCCTGATCCGGTATGATCCCGCCCACCAGCACGATTACATCATCCATCTTGTTGTGCTTGAGCATGTCCATCACGCGCGGCACGATGGCATTGTGGGCGCCAGAGAGAATCGATAGGCCGATGACTTGCACGTCTTCCTGCAGCGCGGCGTTGACGATCATCTCCGGAGTCTGCCGCAGCCCGGTGTAGATGACTTCCATGCCCGCATCGCGCAAAGCGCGAGCAATGACCTTGGCGCCGCGATCATGCCCGTCGAGGCCGGGTTTGGCGACCAGCACACGGATCTTCATTTCAGCCATCGACCATCATTTAACCACAGAGGCACGGCTGATCACAGCGGCAAGCCACAACATCATGCCTCCATGGTTCTCGCTGCTTTCCCATGGTCAAAGAGTTTTGATATCCAGACTCCGCCACAAATACCAACAGGCAATGCTGCGATATGGCACCCAGGGCTTGGCGATCTTCTCCATGATGTGGGCCTTCGGCATCTGGCGCTTCTTGTAGTGTTTCTTGATTGCGGCCTGAACCCCGTAGTCTCCCGTGGGCAACACGTCGGGACGCCGCAATGTAAACATCAGAAACATTTGCGCGGTCCATACGCCCACGCCCTTTACCTGCGTCAGGTGCTGGATCACTTCAGCGTCCGGCATTTCCAGCAATTGCGAAAAGTCGAGCAGTCCAGCCGCTGTTTTTGCCGCCAGATCTTTCAGATACGCCGACTTTTGCTTCGACAGCCCGACGCTCCTCAACTGCGCGTCACTGAGCTTGAGGATTCCTTCCGGAGTGATCGGTTCGCCCGCTAGCGCCGCGAAACGTTTGAAGATCGTCACCGCCGCCTTGCCGTTGAGTTGCTGGTAGACAATGGCCTCGGCGAGGCTATGAAATTCCGGCGGCCCAAACTCCATCCGGCACGGCCCTACGCGCTCGATAATGCCCCGCAGTATGGGGTCGCATTTCTTGAGGTGGTTAATGGCCTTTCGCATGCCTTATAGATTTACCACAACCCCAGGTTACCAGGCGAACAAAAGCCGAATCTACGATCCGCGCCTACTACGACTTTTTAATCGCGATTCCCATGACTTCGTATCTTCCGCTGCGCAACAACTTGTCGATGCCGACAAATGCCCGGGCCGGGTAGTCGGTGTGAAAATAGGTTTTGTAGACAGCATTGAACGTGTCGTAGAGCTTCAGGTCCGTGCAGAAAACCTGCAGTGACACAACGTCGTCCATCGACATCCCGGCTGATTCAACCGTCTGCTTGATCCCATCCATCACGAGTTTGGCTTCTTCTTCCGCGTTCGCGGGAGCCTGCCCCGTTTTCGCATCCAGACCTATGTGGCCTGCAATGTACAGGGTGTTACCGACTAGCACCGCGTCACTGAAAGGCAAGGCCTTGGTGTCCGCAGGGCGTTGCTTCACGATGAACTTGCGGTCGGCGGCGCCGGCCGCAACACACAGCACGAGGAACAACATTCCCACAACAGATTTGCGAAGTTTCATGCTTTTCTCCCTCGATCCAAAAGGTAAAATTCACAACCACTCTCATCGAAAACCAGCTAACAGCACGCCCACCAATCCCCCACCCGGCACGACCCACGCCGGATTTACGTTCCATCGCAACAACACACCAAGAGCCGTTGCGGCGGTCACCCATAACGGCCATGCCCGCAGCGCGTCGCTCCCCAGCCGGATGGTGACCTCAGCCATCAGGACAACCGCGCACACGTTCACCGAATCCAGGAACGCCGCCATCCACGCCGACTGCCGCAGGCTAAACAATATCGGGGCCAGCAGCGCGACATAGAAAAACGACGCAGGAAAATTGCCACTGTAGCCACGGCGGCGCCCGGCACGCCTCCGAGGACGTATCCAATGAATGTTGCCGTCGAGAGCGCCGGCCCCGGCGTAAACTGCCCAATCGCCACCGCATCCAGCAACTGTTGATGCGTCAGCCATGCATTCTGGCGCACCAATCCTTGTTCCGGGAAGGCCAGCAAAGACGTATCCGCCGCCATACAGCTCCGCGCCCACTTTCAGGAAGAACAATGCGATGCTACGGAGCGACGGCTGCGTCGCTGCCTGGGCAGCGACACCCAAGGGGATAGCGACGGCTCCAGTTGAACCTAAGAATCCGGTCCAGGGCGCTCCGGCGGCATCTGAAACAAAGAGCCGTCCGAGAAGCATCGGCCACGAGAACAGCGCCGCCGTGGCGCGAGGGAGCATCAGTCGACGCGCCAGCATGCCAACCAGGCCGCCGCCGAACAGAATCGCAATCGGGTTCAAGTTAAGGGAGAAGGCCGCCAGCGACAGACCTCCGAGCGCGGTCAATCCCACGTCCTTCACTGCAGTTTTTCCCAGCCGCCAGATCGCGATCGCAATGACTGCAATCACGGCCGCCTTAATTCCTGCGAGCACCGATGCGGTCTGGGGCAGCGCCCCAACCCTGACATAGGCCCACGCGAACGCTCCAGTGATCAGGGCCGCGGGCAGGATGAAACTTGCCCCCGCCACGGTCAGCCCCATCCATCCTGCACGGGCGAAGCCGACGTTGATCGCCAGTTCGGTGGAAGCGGGACCCGGAATTAGATTTGCCGCATCCACCATGTCGAGAAATTGCTGCCGCGTCACCCATTGGCGCCTGCGGACGATTTCCGCATCGATTAAAGCGATGTGAGCCGCCGGCCCACCGAAGCTGATGGCGCCGAGTTTGAAGAACAGAACGGCGAGATCGCGCAATCGGCCTGCGAGTGAAGCCTCTGGAGCCTCCGGCGTCATTGGCGGCAGGTCGGGCACGCTCGGCCTACGAGAGGAATCCGACTGTCTGCTCGACCAGTTCCGTGGTCGGCTTGTACGGATCGCCCGGCGCATCGTACTCAATCGAACAATAGCCCTTGTACTCGTGCTTCTTCAGGATGCCGAACGTCCGTTCCAGGTCCACCTGTACAGCCTTGCCCTGCTCGTTCACCTCGCCATTTTTGACGTGGCAAATGCCGTAGGCATGCGCGAACATCGCATCCATCGCGCGATCCGAGAAATCTTCACCATGCGCCGCCAAAGAGTTGCCGAAATCCGGCAAGGCACGCAGCCAGGGGCTGTTTGCTTTATCGATCACCTGGACGATGAAAAACGGATCCTCGCTCACCGGATCGTCATTCTCCAGATGCACCACGACATTTTTCCTGGCTGCGTATTCGGCAACGCGCGAGAGCGTGTCGGCCGCGCGCCCCACGTCGGGCTTGGAGTCCTTTGCCTGTTGGATGTGCGTCCGGATGCTGGGAGACCCGAGAGCCGCTCCTACATCCAGCCATTGCTTGCTCGACGCCACTGCCTTCTCGCGCTCGGCCGGGTCCGTCGCGTAGTGGCTGAAGCGGGCGTCCACCGCGATGTCTACGACCGCGGAGCCCGCTTTCTCTACCGCCGTGCGGAACTGCTCCAGGTACTTCGCGTCCGTCGAAGGAAAGATCGGGCTCCAAGGTTCAATCTTGTGCACGTTAAACTTTTGGGCAACGTGAGCCGCAAAATCTTTCAGCTCGATCCGCTGCGCGACTGGACTGGGAGTCTTACCGTCCTCGGCCTTCCATCCCACAATGAACTCGCGGAACGGATATGCCGCCACCGCGACCCGGTCGCGCGCTGCAGAAGGAAACTTGAAATCGGGCGCGGAAGCAGTCGCTGCATGTGCGAGTTCAGGCAAGAGCCACGCCCCTGCCGCCGCACCGGCCGACTGCTCGAGAAATTGTCTGCGGGATGTCGCGCTCATGGGCGCCAGTGTAACAGAAGCCACGCGGAGCAAAATTGGTAGAGGCTGCGGCAGGTCGACGTTATTCACGGAATCCAGCGAAAATGTCAGGTCGTACAACCAAAGCCCAACGCCGGGCTATCAAACGCATAGGTTACCCGCGTAATGCCAGTCGCCACTTGCTTGCCGGGGCTCCGTCTTTTATGCTACAAACCGTTGGGGTCGTTAAACGCGAGATGCTCCGGCTCACAAACCTCGAAGATTCGCGCAGCAGGCGCTGGAGTGCGCTCGTAGTTTTGTTGGTCGTCTGCTCACTCACCGCGAGCGTGGCCACTCGCTATAGCTTCTTTCGGGGATCTTCCGATGACACGGTAACGAAGGTGCAGAAACACGTGTCGCCGGAGCCCAGCAGGCAGCGGCTCATGAAGAACGCTGCGACCTGGGTACCACCCGTTGTCGCGTCCGCTGTCTTCGAAGCGCCCAGTTCTTATCCACGCGTTGCCCCCGCGGGCCCTCCGATACCAAGTCTTTTCTTCGAAAAGAGTCTTTACAACCGGCCCCCTCCCCCATCCGAATCGTTCTCCTAGGTACATTCGCAGCCAGCCCTGCGTCGTAGTCCCCGAGCATTGATCGAGTTTCTATCCTTGCGAGTGGCACGTGCCATCGACAAGGGGCACTGGACAAAGGGACAAGCGGCAGGCTTTCCGTCATCTCCAGAGGGGCACATTGCGTCCCCGGTCAGCTCTGTTGAAACAGGCTAGATGGATTTGCTTGCGGTGGGATGCGAAACGGATGTTTTGAAAGGAACCAGACATGGCCGTTGCACCCTTGTTGACCGAAGAACAGCTGGATGCTCTTCGCCAGTTCGATACTTGCATGATCGCGAATGCAGTCGAGACGTTCAACGTCAGGCTGCGCAATACGGGCTTCACAGACGCCAGTATTCAATGCATGTTCACGGATGCGCCTGCGATGGTGGGCTATGCGGTTACCGCTCGTCTGCGCAGTGGTGAACCGCCTATCAGTGGCCGCACCTTTCGTGACCGAGGCGATTTCTGGAATCGCATCCTCGAAATTCCATCGCCGCGGGTCCTGGTGCTGCAAGACATGGATCATCCGAGTGGTCGCGGGGCATTCGTCGGAGATATGCATGCCGCGATCTTGAAGGCTCTAGGGTGTGCTGGCTACTTGACTAACGGCGCCGTGCGCGAATTGCCATCCGTGCGCACTATGGGTATCCAGTTGTTTGCCGGAAACGTCGCGGTCTCGCATGCGTATGCCCACATCCTTGACGTCGGCGCTCGGGTAACCATCGGCGGAATGGAAATTCAACCGGGCGACCTACTGCACGGAGACCGGCACGGTGTCCTTACCATACCGTCGGAGATTGCCGCTGCGGTTCCGGAGGTTGCGGCCGGGTTGTAGCGGACGGAGCAACAAGTCATTGACTTTTGCCGATCGAGCGCTTTTTCCGTGGCGAAGCTGGGCGAAGTTATGAAGCGAATGGGATAGAAAGTAACAGCAGATCATCCCAGAGCCCGAAGTTGAGCACAAAAGAAACAGCAGAAAAGGCTGGTTAATAGATGACGACGACTCAAAACAGCAGCACATCCAGCATAACGCGAGCTGGCAGGCACGCGAGATCGATTCCCCCTGCGCTTGTGGTCCTGGTGGTGACGATCGCCGCCAGCCTGTCTTCCTGTTCGGGAACCGGGGACAAGAGAGTTCAGGCGAGTGGACCAACCATCACCGTCGGGGTGACGAAGGTGGTAAAGAAGTCCCTCGGCCGCCACATCACACTCTCTTCGGAGTTGGTGCCCTTTCAGGAGATTGATGTTTACGCGAAGGAGTCGGGCTACGTGAATAAGTTGCTCGTTGACTACGGATCGCACGTGAAAGCGGGCCAGGTGATGGCCATTCTTGAAATTCCCGAGTTGGAGGCGCAACTTCAGGAAGATCAGGCAGAAATCAAGAACGCTGGCAATCAGGTAGTGAGGGCCCAGCACGAATTGACCCGGTACCAGGCGCAGTACAAAGCGCTCCATCTCCAGTACACGCGATTGAATGGAGTTTTCGAGAGCCAGCCCGGCATCGTGGCGCAACAGGAAGTGGATGACGCTCAAGGAAAGGACTTGGCCGCGTCCTCCCAAGTCGACGCTGGCCAGGCGGCACTGGAAGCTGCGCAGAGTCAACTTTCTGTAGCCAAGGCGAAACTGGCTCACGATCAAACTCTCTATGACTATTCAAAAATCACAGCGCCCTTTGCAGGCGTTGTCACCGAGCGCTACGCCAACCTGGGAACGCTGGTGCAAGCGGGCACAGGCTCGAGTACGCAGGCGATTCCGATCGTCAGGCTTTCGCAGGATGACCTCTTCCGTCTCGTGATTCCGGTGCCGGAATCGTATGTTCGATTCATCCGGGTCGGCGATCAGGTGGATGTTCGTGTGCCCTCGCTCAACCGCACGGTCCCAGGGAAAGTTGCGAGGTTCTCGGTGGACGTCAGGGAAGATACGCGCACGATGCACACCGAGGTCGACGTTCGCAATCCGGATCACGTGCTGGTTCCCGGTTTATACGCCGAGGCCGACCTGACACTTGAACACCGCGAAGATATCCCCTCGGTTCCATTGCAGGCGGTGAATCACGAAGGCGACAAGACGACGGTTTTTGTCGTGAACGCCAACCACGAGCTTGAGGATCGAGCGGTGACTCTTGGCCTTCAAACCGCAACCGACGCTGAGGTGGTGGCCGGTTTGCGGGAGGGAGAACAGGTTGTGGTGAGCGACCGAAGTGGATTGAAAGCGCAGGAGAAGGTTGTCCCTCAGCCCGTACCGATCATGCAGTATCACGAAAGCAATCAGGAGTAGAACTCACAGCTTCCCGAAGAGGCTGTAGCAAGCGATCAACCATGTCACGTTTTTCAATTCGTAATCCGTATTTCATCGTCGTCATTTGTCTGGCATTGATGGTCATTGGTGTGACCAGCCTGGTCCGCATGCCAGTGGATCTGTTTCCGTCCATCAATCTGCCCGAGGTCGTGGTCGCTACCTTTTACTCGGGCATGCCGCCCCAGGACATCGAGACCGACATCACCGATCCCTTGGAACGATTCTTCACCCTGGCCAGCGGCATCGACCACATGGAATCGCGTTCGCTGTTGGGCGTAAGCATTATCAAAGTCTACTTCCAGCCGGGAACGAGTGCGGATGCTGATGTAACCGAGCTCTCGAATCTCGCATTGGCCGACCTGAAGCGTCTACCCCCGGGAACACTTCCGCCCGTGGTGCTGAAGTTCGACGCTTCAAGCCTGCCCGTCTGCCTAGTGACGCTGAAAGGGGAAGGGCTGAACCAAACCCAACTTCACGACATCGGGCAGTTCACGATTCGGAATCAAATCGCGGTGGTGAAGGGAGCCGAGATTCCCCCTCCATTTGGCGGCAAGTACCGCCAGATCATGGTGTACGTCGACCCGTACAAGTTGGCGTCCCGCCAGTTGAGTCCGATGGACGTGGTAAGCGCGGTCAACAACTCCAACCTGATCCTGCCAGCCGGCGACGTCAAGATGGGCCCGTTCGACTATTACGTTTACTCGAACAGCCTGGTGGACAGTATGGAGGATCTGGGCAAGGTCCCAGTCAAGACGGTCGGTTCTTCGTGGGTGTCGGTCAACGATCTGGGAAAGGCCGAAGATGCCAATCAAATTCAATATAGCGTCGTGCGCGTCGACGGTCAGAGGTCCGTGTATCTCCCCATCATGAAGCAGGGTGGCGACACCAACACCATTCAGGTCGTCGATGGTATTCGGGACATGATCCGGCATCTTTACGACATACCCAAGCATCTGATTTCTACGGTGGTTTTTGACCAATCGGCGTTCGTCAAGGAAGCCATTAAAACGCTGCTTCATGAAGGCCTGATTGGCCTGCTTCTCACCAGCTTGATGATCCTGATTTTCTTAGGGAGCGTCCGCGCCACCGCGGCCGTGTTCCTCTCCATCCCACTCTCCGCGCTGGCCACGTTCGTCGTGCTCTACATGATGGACAGCACCATCAACACCATGATCCTCGGAGGCCTGGCGCTGGCCTTTTCGCGCGTGATCGATAACTCTGTCATCTCGCTCGAAAACATCTACCGTCATTTGGAGATGGGCGCCAAGCCTGAAGCCGCCGCCGAGATCGGAGGGTCGGAGGTGAGCCTCGCTGTACTGGCAGCAACGCTGACGACAGTCGTGGTGTTCTTCCCGGTCACGTTTCTTTACGGCGTCAGCAAATTTCTTTTCACCGCGCTGGCGCTGGCGGTCGTCATTTCGCTGTTCGCCTCTTATCTGGTGGCGATGACGGTGATTCCGTTGTTTTGTTCTCGCTTCCTGAAGGCCGTACCGCACGGGGCGGGACACACACCGACGGAAGGAGAAGTTGGAGCGGAAGCCGGCAGTTCGTGGTGGGATCGATTCAATGCCGGATTCAACCGGATGTTCAATCGGCTTCTGGATTTCTATGAATATTGGGTGCGGCGAGCGGTACAACGGCCGGGGCTCACAGTCGCCCTGCTGAGTAGCGCATTTGTCTTGAGCCTAGGCATCTATCCCTTGCTGGGGCTAGCCTTCTTTCCCCAGACCGATGCCGGCCAGTTCACGATCAATGTGAAGGTGCCGACCGGCACGCGCATCGAAGTCACCGAGCAATATGTCGCCAAAGTCGAAGATCTGATCCGGCACACGATCGACGCCAAGGATTTAAAGATGGTGGTATCGAATCTCGGCGTGGTGCCTGACTTTTCCTCGCTGTACACGACCAACGCGGGACCCTACACGGCCACGATTCAGGTGGCGCTGCAAGATGGGCACAACCGGAGCAGTTTCGAGTACATGGACCGAGTGCAGACGGAGATGGCGCACCAGTTTCCCGATATTCGGACGTTTTTCTCCAGCGGATCGATGGTGGATGCGGTGCTGAACATGGGCATGCCGGCGCCGATCGACGTGCAGGTAAGCAGTCCGGACCTGCACCAGATCTACGGAGTGGCGCAGGATTTGGCGAGCCAGATTCGGAGTCTGCCGGGAGTGGGGGAAGTGTACATTCCGCAGGACTTGAATTACCCGGCGTTGCGGCTGGATGTGGACCGGGTGCATGCCGGGGAATTGGGGTTGACGCAGAAAGATGTCGTCGACAACGTGATCACGGCGCTGAATTCGAATTACATGATCGCGCCCAACTACTGGGTGGACCGCAAGAGCGGGAACGACTACTACCTGACGGTGCAGTACTTCGAGAAAGGCCGCGCTGCCATCCACGACTTCACCGATCTCACCAATATTCCCATCCACGCGCCCAACCTGCGGCAGCCCACGACGCTGGACACGGTTGTAAAACTGGAAAACGTCCAGACGCCGACCGAGGTCGACCATTACCAGATTCAACGGGTCACGGACGTGTATGTGACTCCGGCAACGGAGGATCTCGGGAAGGTGTCCGATGAAGTTGCCCGACTCATCCCGAGGCTCAAAGTTCCCGAGAACGTGCGCATCAATATCCGCGGCATGGTGCAGGGCATGAACGCGTCATTCCGCAGCTTTGCCATCGGGCTGTCGCTCTCAGTGATCCTCCTTTACCTGATTCTGGTAGCCCAATTCAAGTCATTCAAAGATCCATTCCTGATTATGCTCGCCATTCCAATGGGATTCATCGGAGTGCTGATCGTATTGCCCCTGACGGGAACCACTCTCAACGTGATGTCGCTGATGGGCGTCTTGATGCTGGTGGGGATCTCCGCATCGAACAGCATTCTGATCGTGGAGTTTACTCACCGTCTCGAGGAACAAGGCAGGGCCATCGAAGAAGCGGTGATTACGTCTTGCCGGGTTCGCTTGCGTCCGATCCTGATGACTTCGCTGGCAACGATCATCGGCATGGTGCCGATGGCACTGAAACTCGGCACCGGAAGTGAGCAATACGCTCCGCTGGCGCGCGCCATCATCGGAGGACTCACCGTTTCCGTCGTACTAACAGTTTTCATCGTGCCGGCCGCCTACCTGCTGGTGTACCGCAACCGACAGACGGCTAAACAGCCGGCGGAGTAAGAATGGGCGCGAAAGTAATGAGTAATCACGAGGACGATAAGAGTTAAATGCCAGGATTTTCGATTCGCAATCCGTTTTTCATCATTGTCGTCTGCCTGGTGCTCCTGGTCATCGGCGTGACCAGTCTGGTTCGCATGCCGGTGGACTTGTTTCCGTCCATCAATTTGCCCGAGGTTGTGGTGGCCACTTTTTATTCGGGCATGCCGCCGCAAGATATCGAAACCGACATCACGGATCCTCTGGAGCGATTCTTCACGCTGGCCAGCGGCATCGACCACATGGAGTCACGCTCGCTGCTGGGCGTGAGCATCATTCGAGTGTATTTCCAGCCGGGAACCAACGCCGATGCCGATGTAACGGAGCTCTCGAATCTCGCTCTGGCTGACCTGAAGCGCTTGCCGCCCGGAACTCTGCCCCCGGTTGTGCTGAAGTTCGACGCGTCAAGCCTGCCGGTGGCGTTGGTGACAGTCAAGGGCGAAGGTCTTAACGAGACACAGCTTCACGACTACGCCCAATTTCAGATTCGCAATCAGATTGCCGTGGTACAGGGAGCGGAGATTCCTCCTCCATTTGGCGGCAAGTATCGCCAAATCATGGTGTACGTCGACCCGTACAAGTTGGCTTCACGTCAGCTAAGCCCGATGGACGTGGTGGGCGCGGTCAACAATTCCAACCTCATTTTGCCTGCAGGCGATGTAAAGATCGGCTCCAACGATTACTACGTTTATTCGAACAGCCTGGTCGACAACATGAAGCAGTTGGGACAGGTCCCAGTGAAGACGGCGGGGACTTCCTGGGTTTCGGTTGATGACCTGGGCCAGGCGGAAGATGCGAATCAAATCCAGTACAACGTGGTGCGCGTGGATGGGCAGAGATCGTGTTACATCCCCATCATGAAGCAGGGCGGTGACACGAACACGATTGACGTCGTGAACGGTGTGCGCAGACTGGTCGGGCATCTGTATGACATTCCCAAGCAGATGTCGGCGAATGTGGTCTTCGACCAATCGGTCTATGTGAAGGAAGCGCTGAAGACCGTGCTCCACGAAGGCATCATTGGCCTGACCCTGACCAGCCTGATGATTTTGATTTTCCTGGGCAGCGTTCGCGCCACGACCGCTGTCCTGCTCTCGATTCCTCTCTCCGCCCTCGCTACCTTTGTCGTCTTGTACATGTGGAGAAGCACAGTCAACACCATGATCCTTGCGGGGCTGGCGCTGGCTTTCTCTCGCGTGATCGATAACTCAGTGATCTCGCTCGAAAACATCTACCGTCATCTGGAGATGGGCGCGAAGCCCATGGTTGCCGCGGAAATTGGAGGCGCGGAGGTCAATCTGGCTGTGTTGGCGGCGACCCTGGTGGACGTCGTTGATTTCTTCCCGGTCACTTTCCTCTATGGCGTGAGCAAGTTTCTCTTCTCGGCCTTAGCGTTGGCGTTTTGTCTTTCCTTGCTGGCTTCTTTCGTGGTAGCGATGACGGTCATTCCACTGTTCTGTTCTCGCTTCCTGAAGGCCGTGCCCCACGCCGCCGGGCACGGAAAAGAACACGAATATGAAATTGAACCGACCACTGCGGCAAGCCATTCCTGGTGGGACCGATTCAACGCCGGATTCAACCGGATGTTCAATCGGGTGCTGGATTTCTACGAACATTGGGTACGCCGGGCAGTGCAGCGCCCTGGGCTCACCGTGGCGATTCTGGCCGCGCTGTTTGTTGCCAGCCTAGGCATCTATCCCTTGCTGGGGCTAGCCTTCTTTCCCCAGACCGATGCCGGCCAGTTCACGATCAATGTGAAGGTGCCGACCGGCACGCGCATCGAAGTCACCGAGCAATATGTCGCCAAAGTCGAAGATCTGATCCGGCACACGATCGACGCCAAGGATTTAAAGATGGTGGTATCGAATCTCGGCGTGGTGCCTGACTTTTCCTCGCTGTACACGACCAACGCGGGACCCTACACGGCCACGATTCAGGTGGCGCTGCAAGATGGGCACAACCGGAGCAGTTTCGAGTACATGGACCGAGTGCAGACGGAGATGGCGCACCAGTTTCCCGATATTCGGACGTTTTTCTCCAGCGGATCGATGGTGGATGCGGTGCTGAACATGGGCATGCCGGCGCCGATCGACGTGCAGGTAAGCAGTCCGGACCTGCACCAGATCTACGGAGTGGCGCAGGATTTGGCGAGCCAGATTCGGAGTCTGCCGGGAGTGGGGGAAGTGTACATTCCGCAGGACTTGAATTACCCGGCGTTGCGGCTGGATGTGGACCGGGTGCATGCCGGGGAATTGGGGTTGACGCAGAAAGATGTCGTCGACAACGTGATCACGGCGCTGAATTCGAATTACATGATCGCGCCCAACTACTGGGTGGACCGCAAGAGCGGGAACGACTACTACCTGACGGTGCAGTACTTCGAGAAAGGCCGCGCTGCCATCCATAACATGACGGACCTCGGGCAGATCCCGCTGCGTGCCCAGACGAGTGCGAAGCGAGACATCAGTTGCGGTCCGGCGCAGCTGAATCCGCTGGCCTTCAAGCCGGGGCACATGGCGGATCCTCTGAAAGCGGCATGGACCTGTGGCGAAAAAATGCCCGATCCCAGACCAGCCCGCCCGCCTGCCATTGCAGCGTCGGCGCGTCCGGTTACGGTTCTCGACAACGTTGTGAACGTGAAGTTTGTTCAAACGCCCACCGAAGTCGATCACTATCAGATCCAGCGGGTAATGGATGTATATGTGACTCCGTCCGGAGAGGACCTGGGACGCGTCACCGCGGACATCCAACGCGTCGTGAGAGACACACACATGCCACCCAATGTGCGCGTGACCCTACGTGGCATGGTCGAAGGCATGAATGCCTCTTTCAAGAGCTTCGGGCTTGGTTTTCTGTTGTCTTTCGTTCTCTTATTCCTCATCTTGACCGCCCAATTTAAATCATTCATCGATCCGCTGCTGATCATGCTCGCCATTCCGATGGGGTTCGTGGGAGTGTTGCTCATTCTTCCGCTCACCCACAGCACCTTGAACGTGATGTCGCTGATGGGGGTGCTGATGCTGGTAGGCATCGCCGATTCCAACAGCATTCTGATTGTGGATTTTGCTCACAACCTGGAATCGCAAGGATTGTCGGCAGTCGACGCGGTGATCACGGCCTGCCGCGTTCGCCTGCGTCCGATCCTGATGACTTCGCTGGCGACCATCATCGGCATGATCCCTATGGCACTCAAGTTGGGAACGGGAGCGGAACAGTACGCCCCCATGGCACGGGCCATCATCGGAGGGCTGACCTCGTCCGTGGTACTCACCATTTTCATCGTGCCCGCTGCCTACCTGTTGGTGTACGGGAAACGAAACCAACAAACTGCGATAGCTTCACCGACGGAGATGGCTGAATGACTTATCTCGCAAGAGTCTACGCAATGACTTGGGTTGATCGATTTATGCTCTGCACGCTGCTGTTAGGTTTTTGCGCGATTTTGCCGCAGTCCGGCTCAGCACAAACACCCGATGCATCGCCATCTGCCGATGCTCTGCCCTCCGCCCCGCAGCCGCAATTCGCACAAAACCTGAATCGTTTCGTTATTCGCCCGGAAGATCAAATGGGGCGAGTCGCAAGCTTCGCTGGTCCGGCCGGGGATCAGACTGTTTCCTCTGATCCCCAATCGTCGCCAGCCGCGCCAACACCAGGCAGCACCATGCGTTTAACCCGGACGGAGGCAGAGCAGTTCGCCACCAAGAACAATCCCCGAATCAGCGTCGGGCGTCTGCTTGCGCTGGCACAACACCAGATCTATCGCGAGACCAGGGCGGCGGAGCTTCCCAATTTCAATGGTGCCGTGACGGCAGTTGATGCCAATGAGGGCAGCCGGATCGGCGCGGGGAGCCTGACTGCGTCTCGCCTGCTGGAACATGCGGGCGGCGGCGTAACCCTGAGCCAACTCATCACCGACTTCGGACACACGATGAATCTCGTGTCCTCTTCAAAGCTGCAGGAAAAGGCCCAAAACGCGAATGCACTGGCGACTACCGAAGACATCGTGTTGGCCACGGACCAGGCCTTTTACAACGCGCTGCAGGCGCAGGCTCTTCTCAAGGTCGCGCAACAAACCGTGTCGACTCGACAGTCTGTGGAACATCAGATCGACGAACTGACGAAGAACAAGCTGAAATCAAACCTGGATCTGTCGTTCGCGGAAGTAAATCTGTCTCAGGCCAAGCTGCTGCAACTCGATGCGCAAAACAATGTCGATTCCACCATTGCTACGCTCACGGCCGTTCTGGGCCTCGACAAACAGGTCCGCTATGAATTGGTCGAAGAGGATACCCAAGCGCCGGCGCCTCCACCGGATGTGGACGGGCTCATCAATACGGCCTTGCAGCAACGTCCCGACCTGCAGGCGCTTACCTACAATCAACAGGCAGCGGAGAAGTTCCGCCGCGCTCAACGCGACCTCCTCTTTCCAACGATCAGCGCGCTCGGCATCGCGGGAGGATCTCCTGTGCGCCCTGACTGTTTCGGTGGTTGTTTCCCCAACTACTTCGTTTCTAGTTGGTACGGCGCTATCGGCGTGAACATGAGCGTGCCGATCTTTAATGGTTTTCTTTTCACAGCAGCGGGTTCAGAAGCAAATTACCGGGCTAAAGCTGCGGCGGAGAACACCCGGGACCTGCGCAACCAGGTAGCGCGCGATGTTCGCACGGCCTGGCTGACGGCGAATACAGCGTTTCAGCGCGTCGGAGTCCAAGCGGAACTCGCCAAGGAAGCCGACCTGAGTTTGAGTCTTGCCCAGGGCCGTTATCAACTCGGCTTAGGCTCGATCGTCGAACTCAGTCAGGCACAGTTGCAGCAAACCGACGCCGCCATTGGATATGTGAACTCGCAGTATCAGTACCGGCTGGCTCTTTCAACTCTTAACTTTGAAATTGGGGTGCAACCCTGACCACCTGGGAAGAGCCTCTTGCCGACGCGTTCAGCTGGTCTCGATTGCTCGCTGAGTGAAAGGAGCAACAGGTTTTTGCTCGCTCACGAAGGTATTTATGAATGGAAGTACGCGAAAGAACAGAAAGAAGAAACAATTGCCACTCACGACGGGCCAAGGAATACTGCTTTCACTATCAATCGCCCTTCTTGTTGCCCTTATGTATGTTCTGGTGCACTATGTCTACCTTGTGCCGATGCAGAGGTCGATAGAATAGTGGCCGCGCCTCTTGCGCAGAACCAAGGTCCGTCACGCAATCTTTCCTTTCTGTAGCAGGCTAATGATCTCCTCTTCGAAGACTGTGATGTCGGTCGCACCAATGTGCTTTCCGTAGATGCGTCCATCTCGTCCAATGAGGAAAGCGATCGGTAATCCGAGGACGCCTCCATAAAGTTCACCTATCTTTGCGTTGCCCATGACCACCGGATAGTTCATCTTGAAACGCTGGTAGAAATCACGCACCGGTTCCGGTCCATCGTCCATAGAAACGCCAACGATCTGAAAGCCCCGATCGCGATACTTGCTCTGCAGCTCCATGAAATGAGGGATCTCTTCCCGGCAAGGGTCACACCAGGTAGCCCAGAAGTCGAGGAGAACAACTTTTCCGCGGTAGGTCGAGAGACTGAGCCGTTGGCCGGTCAACTCCGGTAGTGAGAAATCCGGAGCGAGCGCGCGGTCCGCAGGAGCGGAGTGCGGGGAGCTAGGCCGGCAAGGATGTTCAAGGAAATAGATTCCGAGGCAGACCGCAACGAGCGCCATGCAGATAAGCAGTTTCGCCTTCATAGGAAGATCGGTTCCTAATCGCCCTTCGCCACGGGATAGCCTTTGTCCACCCAGTCAGCACCGAAATTATTGGCGATGTACAGAACCTTTACGTTGGTAAAGCCGAGCGCGCGCAAAGCATCATCCGCCGGTTTGACGTTGGGGCAATGGCTCCAAGGGCAACACCCGCAATAAATGACGATGAACTTGCTTCGAGGCAGGGATCCTACTCGCTGCCGCAGTTGCTGTAGTCCGCCTTCAGTGGTCGCTGGGCCGATGTATTCCGAACCGGGGATATGCGCCTGCGAATAGAGCACGTGGGAACCAACCTGAATCATCAATGGCTCCTCGCCCTTGGAATGAAGAATCTTGACCAGTTCATCCGGGTTGATCAGCCGCGGAAGGGGTATGGCGCTTGCCCGAAAAGCAGACGCCGCCGAGATCAGCACAAACGGGGCCAGCCCAAGTGTGAGCAGGATTCCGCCGCTCTTGAAAATCCGATTCATTTTCATTTGTCTTTCATTATCAATTGTTAATCAGGAAGCCGGCAAGGATTGGGGGACGATGTGGAAAACACTAAGGCCTGCCCACGAATCTGCCGAAATTTCCTGTAACACACCCAGCCTTTTGCATTTATTCGGTGAACTCTACTGCAAAGGATATCGTGGCAGCAGTGATCACAGCAAAAGTCGAACCGACTCAACCACTGAAGCAACAGCGCCAGTTCGTGGCTCATACTGGCAGCGGCCACGATTGTCTGCTCGATGATGCAGCCGGGAGTACCGGCCACAAGCCCATCGAAATGGTGTCCGCTGGGCTGGCCGGATGCACTGCCTTCGACGTGATCACAATCCTGCGTCAAAAATATCACCAAAAAGTCACCGCTTACGAAGTGCGCGTGGAGGCGGATCAGGCCCAGCGTCCGCCCCAAGTATTCGGGGCGGTTCGAATTCACCATGTGATTACCGGCTTCGAGATCGACGCCGCAGCGGTGGCGGAGGCCATCCGTCATTCCGAAGAAAAATATTGTTCGGTCCGAGCCCTGGTGCAGAAACCGGCAAGCTTCCACGACCTATGAAATCGTCGAAGACAAGACCGAGTGGCTGAAGACGCTTGTGGCCAGCGGGGCCCAGGCGGTGAGACTCCGCTTCAAGTTTGGTCTGCGAATGGTCAGTGTCGTAGTGTTTATGGGCACCGCTTTCGCAGAGCCGCAGCCAGCGCCGGCGCCGTGTACGCGGTCATGAAGATGAGCGACGCCATCGACAAAATCAGATTGCCCGACGCATACGCGGTCAAGCAATACAAGGGCACGACAATGCCCGAGCTAACCGACCGCCTATCGATGAAGTGGAATGGTGAGTGGCACATCACGGTAGAAGTGTTCCTTGACCTGGGGCTGGTTTTGCCACCGTGCTCGTACTGATCTGTGTATTGGTCGTGGGTTGGTTCCGATCTTTCCGAACGCCACTGGGTCATCCTGGCCCCGATTCCGCTGACGCTGGTTAGAATCCTACCCGCGGATGCTCTGATGGGCGCCTTTTTTAACGGCGACCTCCGGGGGCCGGCATCATCGTGCACAATTCCATTATTCTGGTGGATTTCATCGAATTGCGGCGTTCTCAAGGCATGAGCCTCGCGCGGGGGGGGTAGTCGACGTCGGCGCGGTGCGCGTCCGGCCGATGTTGCTGACGGCAGCGGCTGTCGTCGTGGGCGCGAGCGTGATCCTCTTCGATCCGCCCTTTCAGGGCGTGGCAGTCTCGCTGATGGCCGGCGAACTGGCGTCAACCGTGCTCTCGCGCATGGCGGCTCCGGTGCTCTACTACCTCTCCGAAAGAAGGGGAGACTCACTTCCATCGTCGCCTCCTCACTCCCTGCAAAACGCGTAAATTAGGTGTCAGTGGCTCAGCGAGAGCAGCAACGGCAGATTGGCCATGGGGTAAGATTCCACTCATGAGCCGGAGATGCATCCTTTTCGACACCGCGGTTTTTGGCTTCCTGTTAACGTTGGCCAGCGGGTTCGGACAATCTTTTCCTGACATCAAACCTTCCCCGCAGCAAGTGCAGTGGCAAGACCTGGAATTCGGCGTCATTATTCATTTCGGGACGAACACGTTTCTGGACCGTGAATGGGGCGACGGCAAGGCCGACCCAAAGGTATTCAATCCCACGCAACTGGACGCCGAACAATGGATGCACGCCATCAAGGCCGGCGGCGCAAAATATGTGGTTCTCGTGGCCAAGCACCATGATGGTTTCTGCTTATGGCCCACCGAACAGACCGACTACAGCGTGAAGAAAAGCCCCTGGTTAAGCGGCAAAGGTGATCTTGTGCGCCTCGTGTCTGACGCGGCCAGGAAATATGGGCTGAAGTTCGGTATATATCTTTCACCCTGGGACCGTCACGAACCGCGCTACGCGAACTCAGCCGATTACGACAACTACTACGCCGCGCAGTTGGATGAACTGGTCCAGCATTATGGCAATTTAGAGGAATTCTGGCTCGACGGCGCCGGTAGCGGTGGGCACGTTTACAACTTTCCACGGATCATCGACGAACTTCGCGTCTATCAACCTAATGCTCTGGTCTTCGCGGATGTGGCGCTGTTTGAGTATGGAGATATTCGATGGGTAGGTAACGAAGACGGAGTCATCCCCTACGAGAACTGGAACGTCATCGACCGGCACGGCTACCTGCGCTGGCGTCCCGTGGAGGCAGATACGCCTCTGCGCAAGCATTGGTTCTGGCACGCCAACGATGAGGCCAAGTCTGTGGATGAACTTGTTTCTATCTACGACCACACCATCGGCCGCGGCGGCCAACTGATGCTGGGAGTGGCTCCCGACCAACGAGGACTGTTGCCTGAGGCTGACGTGAAGCGACTCGAAGAACTCGGGTCAGCCATTCGGCAACGCTACGGGAAAAATTTGGTCGCCAACCATGCTCGTACGGACAGCAATACCGAGGCCGCGTTGGACGGTGATCCCGCAACATTTTGGGTAGCGTCTGCGGGTTCACATCATGCAGTGCTTGAGGTTGCATTTTCAGAACCAGTAACCTTCGATCACTCGTTCATCATGGAAAGGCTCAACAACGGACAACATATCGAGCACTTTCGTGTTGAAGTGTGGGACGGAAAATCGTGGAAGACGGCCGTTGAGGGAAACGCGATCGGGCACAAACGAATCGATAGCTTTGCTCCGGCCAGGGCGACCCGCATCCGGCTGAATATTCTCTCGTCGACGGCGGAAGCTGAAATCCGGGAGTTTCAAATCTACCGGATTGGGAGCAGATCGGAAGATCGTGGACCAGCAAGATAGTTCGGAGCCTTTTTGCCATTCAGGAATCTGATAGCTGGCAGAAGATCGGAGTTCACACCATGAAAGGCAAGATTGCTCTTGTGACCGGGGCCAATGGAGGCCTCGGAAGCCATGTAACGAAGGCGCTACTCGACGCCGGCGCTGTCGTTGTCGGAGTGTCGCGCAAGATTCAGCCGTCGGAATTCGATAGTGCTTCGTTTATAGCGTTGCCGGCGGAAATCTCGACCGCGGCGGGCGCAAAGAGCATGGTCGACAGCCTAGTTGCCCGCCTCGGCCGACTCGATGTTGTGGTGCACACCGTCGGCGGTTTCGCAGGGGGCCAGTCGATCGCGGAGACCGACGATGACACCTTCCAGCGCATGTTGGATTCGAATCTCAACAGTACGTTTTACCTTTTGCGCGCTGTGCTGTCGACCATGCGGAAGACGGGTAACGGACGAATCGTTGCCATTGGGAGTCGTGCGGCGCTGGAACCGGGACCTCGAGTCGGCGCTTACAGTGCCTCGAAGGCGGCCATGGTTTCGCTGATCAAGACGGTGGCTCTGGAAAACAAAGATGTGGGCATTACCGCAAATGTGATCTTGCCGGCTACGATCGACACTCCGGCCAATCGCACGGCCCTGCCAAACGCAGATTACTCCAAATGGGTTCAGCCTGCGTCAATCGCCGCGCTCATTGTGTGGCTGGTTAGCGACAACGGCAGAGACGTCAATGGGGCTGCGATCCCCGTGTATGGAAGCGACGTTTGAAGTTCGGCCGGTCTCGAACCGATATTTGCCCTTCCGTTCGTGCTTCGACATATTCTTGCTTTTCGGGTGAGGATGACATTTTATGACCACTCCCTTGATCCCCGCTCCGGACTCCAGCGCGGACGAGGTTGTTCGTGATTCGCAGCAGACTACGTGTTGTGTTGTTGGCGGCGGTCCCGGCGGAGTGATGCTTGCGCTTCTACTGGCCCGGCAACGCGTGCCAGTCACACTGTTGGAGCAACACAAGGATTTCGACCGCGATTTTCGCGGCGACACCATCCACCCTTCGACCTTGGAGTTGCTGGACCAGATCGGCTTGGCTGCCCCGCTGCACCAACTTCAGCACGCGAAGATCTACGGGCCGACTCTGCGTTTAGCGAACACCGACTTCAGTCCAATCGACTTTCGGCGGTTGAAAACGCGATTCCCCTACATTCTACTGGTGCCCCAGGCGCGATTCCTCGACTTCCTTGCGGCGGAAGGGGCAAAGTACCAGGATTTCAGGTTGGTGATGGGTGCCAACGTTGAGCACCTCATCGAAGAGAACGGACAGGTGCACGGGGTGCGCTATCGCGCTGCAGACGGAATGCACGAAGTGCGCGCCCCTCTCACAGTTGGTGCGGACGGCAGATTTTCTCGGGTCCGGCACCTTGCCGGTTTCGAGGCAGTCAAGACCTCGTCGCCGATGGATGTCCTGTGGTTCCGCTTGCCCCACATTCCGGGAGATCTTCCGGAGGCCGAGGGCCGTGTGCTCGGCGGGATCGGCGTCGGCCGTATTTTGGGGGTCTTCGACCGCTTCGACTACTGGCAGGTGGCGTTTGTATTTCCAAAAGGACAGTATCAGAACCTTCGAGCAGATGGGATCGAAGCGTTCCGGCGAGCGATCGTCGAGATCGAGCCGAGCCTTGCCGAGCACGTGAAGACCATCACCGACTGGCATCAATGTTCTTTGCTATCCGTCGAATCCAGCCGTTGCCCGCGTTGGTTCAAGCCCGGATTGCTGTTGATCGGCGATGCCGCGCACGTGATGTCCCCCGTCGGCGGCGTAGGGATCAACTATGCGATCCAGGACGCGGTGGTAACAACCAACCTTCTGGCAGGCCCACTCAAGGCCGGACGGCTGCAAGTCGGCGATTTGGCTGGAGTCCAGAAGGAAAGGGAATGGCCCACGAAGGTGATCCAGGGCGTCCAATCCGGAGTCCAGAACCGGATTCTGGCAAACGTCTTGCGTTCGCAGACTGCGCTCAAGATTCCGTGGTTTGCCCGGGCCTTCTTTGCTATTCCCCTGCTTCGCGACATCCCGGCGCGACTCTTGGCCTTCGGTGTGAAAAGAGTGCGGCTCAGCGAAGATCACGCCGGATCTTCTCCCTAAGGATTTGCACATCCTCTTCCATCTACTGATTGGCTATGGCTGGGAGGGTGCTTTCCTGTCGTAGATTGTTTGGCCTTGCGACTGTGGGTTGCCGTAGTTGCAACACGTCTTCAGTGTAGGCGCGCAGAATTTCTCCGACGCTCCAGGCTTGAGCGATACAGCCGCAGGGACGGTGTGGCGGATCCCCATCGAAGATTTCCGAAATGTGTCCCAGTCCGGCGTCGGCGAGGTGATCCTTAAGCGGAGAGAGCCAATCGCTCGCCTGGCGGCGGGCAAAGTCGCTGCCTCCGTTCACCTTCACGTATGCCGCGATAAACGGTCCCATGAGCCAGGGCCACACGGTTCCCTGATGATAGGCGCCGTCACGCTCGACTGGGCTGCCCGTGTATCGGCCGCGGTACTGCGGATCGGTTGGCGCGAGACTCCGCAGCCCATAAGGCGTAAGCAAGTGTTCCTGCACTTTGTCGACCACGCTCTTCGCGCTTTCCGGCGACAGCATGCTATGAGGCAGGCTAACGGCAAAAATCTGATTTGGGCGAATTGCCGGGTCCGGGCCCGCGCCATTGGTAAGGTCGTATAGGCAGCCGGCCTTTTCGTTCCAGAACAACCGTTGGAAGCTCAAACTGGCGACCGTCCCCATGTCGCGATAACGCTTCTGGGCGGCCTCGTCGCTGAACTGGCGAGCGAGATCTTCCATGATGCAAAGCGCGTTATACCAGAGCGCTTGAATCTCCACCGGCTTGCCGCGGCGGGGGGTCACCACCCAGTCGCCCACCTTGGCGTCCATCCAGGTGAGCTGAACTCCTTGCTCGCCCGACGCGAGCAATCCGCTCGCATCGACCTTAATTCCGTAGCGTGTGCCTTTTGCGTGCCAGGTGACAATGTCCGCCAACACGGGATAAAGTTCATCGCGAATGAAATCCAGATCGCCGGTATAAGCGAGGTAAGACCGTGCTGCTTCAAAGAACCAAAGCGTGGCATCCACCGAGTTGTATTCCGGAGTCTCACCGGCATCCGGAAACCGGTTCGGCAGCATGCCCTGATCCACGTGCCTGGCGAAGGCGCGCAGGATGCTGCGGGCGATGTCCTGCTTGCCGGTGAGCAAAGTCAGTCCGGGCAGGGCGATCATCGTGTCGCGGCCCCAGTCGCTGAACCAGTGATAGCCCGCAATTACCGTCTTTTGGTTGCCACGCGACACAATGTATTGGTCTGCCGCCGCCGCCAGCGTTCGGGCAAAATCGTCGTCGGCGAAGCGGGAGACTCTCGTATTTCGGCGGCGCGTGATCTCTGCTTCCCGGTATTTTCCCACCCGTGTGACATCGCGTTGTTCCGTCGACGCAATGATGGAAGCCTGGCTGCGAAGGCGCAGATCGAAACTCAGCGTCAGCGGATTGAAGAGATCTTCCGAGAAGTCGAGCCCGCGCTCGACCTCGGCGTCGTATTCAAAGTTGAGGTACCAGTCGCCCGTTCTTCGTAGTTCAGCGGCATCGTGGGCCAGATGCAAAGAGGGTAGCCCCAGATAGGGCGTGACAGTGGCCAATCCGTTGCGTTCTTCCACCGACGGATTGATCGCACTGTTATGGTGGGTCGTACTGTGGTAGTCGCGAAATGCTATCAGAGGTCGGATCTCCAGCCGCAAGTTCTTTGGCCGCTCTGGAGGATGCTTCTTGAGTTCATAGTGAATGACTGTGCTGTTCTCTCCGTAAATCATGAATACGGACTTCTCGATCTCGATGCCTTCGATTTCATAGGTGAGGACGGGAAACGGGTCCAAGCGAAACTGCGTGAGATATCGGAACCCTTGCGGGTGGATTACGCCTGGATAGCGATTGGCGGAGAGATCGAAAGCTTGTCTTTCGATGATCAGGGTCTCTTCGAGCTTGGAGAGAAGCACATAGCGGCCCACCGGTGGTTTCGTCGCGGCTACCAGCAATCCATGGTAGCGGCGTGTATTCAGACCGATGATCGTGGAGGAGGCGTAACCTCCAAGCCCGTTGGTTTCTAGCCACTCGCGACGAAGAGCAGCCTCCAGATTCCCGCATGTTTCCTGCTTAAACTGAATCATGAATTGCCAACTACCCGCAGATACCTTTCCCCTCGGTAAGGCGCGGTCGAAGCCAGAAAGTGACAGCTTTCGCTGCGTTTCAATCAATTCAGTCTGCGATTGCCCCAGAAACAGCTGCTTCCGTCTTGCGCTCACGGGATTCTCCGCTTTGTTGCATTAATTTGGTCACCACGCCGGTCCATCCCGTCTGGTGACTGGCCCCGATTCCCGCGCCCGAGTCGCCGTGGAAGTATTCGTGGAAAAGGACCAGGTCCCGCCAGTGTGGGTCGGTCTGGAATTTCTGCAGATTAGCGAATACCGGTCGGCGTCCTTTCTCGTCCTGGAGGAAGATATTGGTCATGCGGCGAGACAATTCTCCCGCTACCTCCCACAGAGTCATCATCTCTCCGGACCCTGTGGGGAACTCAACCTTGAAGCCGTTCCCCAGGTAGTGGTGGAACTTCTGCAGCGACTCGACCAGGAGGTAGTTCACCGGGAACCAAATGGGGCCGCGCCAATTGGAATTGCCGCCAAACAATCCAGTCGAAGTTTCTCCGGGTTCGTAGTCCACGCGATGTTCCATCCCATTGACGCTGAGCTTGTACGGGTTGTCCCGGTGGAATTGTGACAAAGCCCGAATCCCGTAGGGCGACAGAAACTCGCGCTCGTCGAGCATGTACTTGAGGATTTCTCTTAGTTGGTTTTCGTTGGCGATCGACAACAACCGCCGCTGGGCCGCGCCGTGAGTCCGCATGCAGGCGATGTCGCCCGTGAGATCGGGCCGGTTGTCGATGAACCATTCGAGACGCCGCTTGAAATCCGGAAGCATGTCCAACACCTCCGGTTCCAGTGTCTCGACCGCGAACAGTGGGATCAGCCCCACGATGGACCGGATCTTCATGGGGAACTGAACGCCCTCCGGCAACTTGAGCACATCGTAGAAGAAGCCGTCCTCCTCATTCCAAAGGCCCATGCCATCATGGCCTCGATGGCTCATGGCATATGCGATGTAGACGAAATGCTCCCAGAATTTGCTGGCCACGTCCTCGTAACAAGGCTCTTCTCTCGCCAGTTCCAGCGCGATCGCAAGCAGATTGAGCGTGTACATCGCCATCCAGCTGGTGCCGTCCGATTGCTCGATGTATCCGCCGGTCGGCAGCGGTGCGCTGCGGTCGAAGACTCCGATATTGTCCAGGCCCAGGAAGCCGCCTTGAAAGATGTTCATCCCCTCGGCGTCCTTGCGGTTCACCCACCAGGTAAAGTTCAACATCAGTTTGTGAAAGACACGTTGCAAGAATGCGCGATCGCCCTTGCCCTTGCGCTTCTTGTCGATCTTGTAGACGCGCCAAGCCGCCCAGGCGTGCACGGGTGGATTTACGTCCCCAAGCGCCCATTCATAGGCAGGGATCTGCCCGTTGGGGTGCATGTACCACTCGCGCAGCATAAGCGTCAGTTGTTCCTTGGCGAAGTCCGGATCCACGAGAGCGAGCGGAATGCAGTGAAATGCGAGATCCCACGCGGCATACCACGGGTATTCCCACTTGTCCGGCATGGAGATCACGTCGGCGTTATACAAGTGAGTCCATTCATGATTTCGCCCCTTGCGGCGTTCGGGCGGTGGGGTAGGATTGCCCGGGTCGCCTTGCAACCAGTCCCTGATTACGTAGTGATAGAACTGCTTGGACCACAACATGCCCGCAAAGCCCTGGCGCATGACGTTGTGCGCGTCCGCGGACAGCTCCTGCGGAATCACCGTCGCATAGAACTCATCGGCCTCACGCTGCCGCACAGCGAAGGTCTCGTTGAAGTCGGCAAAAGCGCTCCCATCTCTGAAGTCGGAGTGGGCCAGACGCAGGCGAACCAACACAGTCTCGCCCGCACCAACCGCAAGTTGGTAGTGAGCGGCTGCTTTCGTGCCCGTATGCGCGGGATTCACCGCTTTCCTGGCACCACGCACGATGTAGTCGTTGATACTGTCTTTGACGTAGGGAGTACGGTTTTCGACTCCAAACAGCCGCTGGGCGTTGGTCTCATTTTCCGTGAACAGCAACTCCGGAGAGCCTTCGCAATGAAGCCAGCGATTGCCCGGCTGATTGTGTTTCAGTTCGATCACCGGGTCGGGCGCGGGACGCGCCTGGTGCAGTTCGGGCTTTCGCTGCGCGGTTCCCCAAGACCAGGTGTTGCGGAACCACACGGTCGGCAGCAGGCGGAGATTCGCCGCTTGCGGCCCGCGGTTCGCCACCGTGATTTTGATCAGAATGTCCTCGGTGTCTGCTTTGGCGTATTCCACGAAAACATCGAAATAGCGGTTGTCGTTAAACACACCCGTATCCAACAGTTCGTATTCAGGCTGGCTCTTGCCGCGCCTCCGATTTTCTTCCACCAGTTGGCTGTAGGGAAATTCCGCCTGCGAATATTTGTAGAGATACTTCATGTAGGAATGCGTGGGCGTGGAATCTAGGTAGAAGTAATATTCCTTCACATCCTCGCCATGATTGCCCTCGTTCCCCGTCAGGCCAAAAATGCGTTCTTTCAAGATCGGGTCGCGCTCGTTCCACAGCGCTAAGGCGAAACAGATCGTCTGCCGACGGTCACTGATGCCAGCCAGCCCGTCTTCGTTCCAGCGATAGGCTCGGGAACGGGCGTGGTCATGCGGCAGATACTCCCACGCGGTTCCATACCGGCTGTAGTCTTCGCGCACCGTGCCCCACGCACGTTCGCTCAGATAGGGGCCCCAGCGCTTCCAATGCTTCCGGCGCGCTCCAGACTCCGTGAGTCGGATCTCTTCTTGCGTCATAGAAAGAAATTCTTCCTTTTCTCAGTTCATTCTTAGCAGACAAGTAACCTCTTCCGCCAGCCGATTAGCCGCGATTGCCATCCGCTACATTCACAGGTTCGTCGATGTTTGGGTCGTTGTCCAGGGGTGGCAGGAGCTTTGTTTCTTACGATCTCTGCCCGATTGAGATGACCAAGGCGGTTCAACGGATGTTGAAGCGACCTCGTCTGCGGGCTCAGAGGATGCTTTGCTGCGGATGCATTCGTAGCGCATTGCTGTCAGCTGACAATTCCGCCGCAAGGTACGAAACGAGGCCTCCGCATATTCCGGCTCTCCAGAGCTTTCCCGCTAAATCTCTGCAAGAAAGTGTCCGGATGCCCTCTCATCGAACGTTGTATTGGGTGAAACACCCAAGATCAGACGGACATGTAAAGGAGAACCCAAATGGCCATCCATCAAAGTCCAAAGAAAATTGTCCGGTGTATGGGCCCTCGAAACGTCTAAAGTTCGAAGTAACAAAAATGAATTGAACAAGGAGAAACGATCATGAGCGAGTACATATTTCTTTATCGTGGTGGCGAAGCAGGGAGATCGCCTGAGAGAATGCAGCAGACGATGCAGAAGTGGGTCGCTTGGTTGAAGGGGCTTGCCGAGAAAGGTCACGTCAAAGACCAAGGTCAGCCGCTTGAGCGTACCGGGAAATTGGTGAAGGGGAAGCAGAAAACAGTGACAGATGGCCCCTTTGCCGAGGCCAAGGACATCGTAGGCGGCTACACGCTGATTGAGGCCCGTGATCTGGAGCAAGCGGTGGAGCTTTCGAAGGGCTGCCCGATCCTTGAAGTAGAAGGCGCAGTGGAAGTAAGGCCAGTCATGAAGATGAGCATCTGATGGAGCCTAGCGATCATCTATTCCGGCGCGAGGCGGGGCGCATGGTCTCCACGTTGACGCGGATTTTTGGAGTCCACAACCTCACCCTGGCAGAAGACGTCGTGCAAGACGCCTTCTGCCGCGCGCTGGAAGTGTGGAAATTCAGCGGTGTGCCGGAGAATCCTTCGGCGTGGCTGATGGCAACGGCGAAAAATCGCGCTCTCGATGTCTTACGGCGTGAGCGCACGGCACGTACATTTGCGCCGGAGTTGGGACGTCTGATCGACAGCGAATGGACGCTCGCGCCCACGGTGGTGGAACTCTTTGGACCCCATGCGATCAAGGATGATCAGCTGCGCATGATGTTTTCGTGCTGCCATCCCAGGCTACCCGAGGAGGCGCAGGTCGCGCTTGTGCTCCACCTATTGTGCGGCTTTACCGTGAACGAAGTGGCCAGCGCGTTCATGAGCGGCCATGCGGCCATCGAGAAGCGTCTCTCTCGGGCAAAGAAGGTGCTGGCGGGATCGAGGAAGCTGTTCGACGTCGCCCACGCCAATGACTTTTCAGCGCGCCTTCCCGCCGTGCTGAGAGCCCTCTACCTGCTCTTTAATGAAGGGTACCACGGCGCGTCGACCGAGTCGGCGGTGCGTGCGGATCTGTGCCGGGAGGCCATGCGTCTTGCGGCGCTGCTCCTCGAGCATCCTCTTGGGGCGAGGCCGACAACGTATGCCCTTGCCGCCCTGATGTGCCTCCACGCGGCCCGCCTTCCCGGGCGGATTGATGCGGCCGGCGATCTGAGCTCGCTCTTTGATCAGGATCGCTCCCGCTGGGATCACAACCTGGTGATCGAAGGACAAAGACTACTCGATCAGTCGGCCAGCGGTGATGAACTGACCGAGTATCATGTGGAGGCCGCCATCGCCTCGTTTCATTCCCTCGCGCAACGCGCGGAGGAGACAAACTGGGCACAGATCGTTTTGCTCTATGACCAATTGATGATCATCCGTCCGTCGCCCGTGGTCGCGCTCAATCGAGCGATTGCCGTAGCGCAACTTGAGGGTCCGGAACGTGGACTGGAAGAACTGAATGCCGTCGACAGCAGCCGACTGGCGACCTACCCGTTTTACTCGGCGGCGCTGGGCGAACTGGAGCTTCGCCTGGGAAGGAAGGACGGGGCACGCGAACACTTTCGCGCAGCGCTCGCTCTTGCGCGTAGTCCGATGGAGCGCCGATTCCTTGCTCAACGAGTCGATGACTGTGGCCCCGATGAAACGCGGCAGGCGAGGTCCCTTTCAGGACTTTAGCACAAGCGATTGGACCAATTCGATGGCAAGGCGCTGCCCCGAGCACGGAGGTTGATGCAAGATCAGAGAGATGAACCGCTCGGGTTCGGAGAGCATACCAAAGGGGCGGCAAATCAGCTGGATAGCTTCCCCTGTTCGATTTCCGAAAGAATAAACCGGCCCAGGCTATTATTCTGAAATGTGAGTGAAAAGCCAGACACACACCCCAAGACGCCGCTTCGAAAGGGTTTTCTCCGCTCCTTTCTTCGATGGCTTGTCATCGGTGTGGTACTGGTTTGGTCGCTTGCCGCGCTGATCCTTCTGGCCACCCGGTGGATCGACCCACCGTCAACCGCGGTGCACATCCAGCGCCGCCTGCAGGCCTGGATTCACCACACTCCATATCACAACCGTTACAAATTCATTCCGCTCAGCCAAATCTCGCCCGATCTCCAGCACGCAGTAATCGCCGCGGAGGACGCGCGCTTCTACCAGCACCATGGATTCGATTGGCACGAGATCCAAATCGCCGCCGAAGACGATTTGGAAGGCGATCGCACTCGCGGAGCTTCCACCATTACGCAGCAACTTGTAAAGAACTTATTCTTCGGAACGGGCCGCTCTGTCCTCCGCAAGGGTGCGGAGTTCACGCTGGTACCGATCGCCGAATTCGTCCTCGGCAAGCGGCGCATTCTGGAGATCTACCTCAACGTGATCGAATGGGGCCCTGGTATTTATGGTGCAGAGTCGGCGTGTCGTTACTACGACGGAACCGCGGCTCGGAATATCGGCCGCGAACAGGCAGCACGGCTCGCCGCGATTCTGCCGGCTCCGCTGAAGCGACGGCCCGAGCGCATGAATAACTACAGCGCGCTCATCCTTGGGCGGATGAGCCAAATGGGTTGGTAGTCGCGAGCGCCATCTTACCAAGGCAGCGCGCATGATTTCTCTCGCGCTGGGCTCTGGCCGATGGTTGCAAAACATGACCGTGAATTTCGCTGTATCATGGCTACCGCCCGATTCAGTCGCCATCAGACTAGCGGTGGATAGCGGATGCAAGTCCGCACGGGCGCGTGAGGAGGCTCGATGTCTCAGATTGACGTCCCGTTGTTGCGCGCGGGTTTCGGACAGACGCGGCGAGGCGACAATTGGTGGGTACAGCCACTGGTTGTGTTTCTTGGTTTGTCGGCATTCATCGTTTACTCCACGTGGGCTGCTCTGCAGGGGCAGCATTTCAGGTTCGGACCATATCTTTCACCATTTTATTCGCCCGAATTATTCGGCCCCTCCCACGAGGGTTGGTTTGGTTCGAACCCAAGCTGGATGCCTGCTTGGGTCACAGGAGCGGTGCTGATTTTGTGGGCGCCGGGCGGGTTTCGAGTGACCTGCTACTACTATCGCGGGGCATACTACAAGGCTTTTTGGGCCGATCCACCTTCCTGCTCCGTGGGTGAGCCGCGGAAGACATATCTCGGCGAACGATCGTTTCCCCTGATCCTGCAAAACGTCCACCGGTATTTCCTATATCTGGCCCTCGTGTTTCTCATAATTTTGGCGCGGGACGTATGGGATGGGTTCTGGTTCGACGGACGGTTTGGCATCGGCATTGGCACTCTCGTCTTGTTGACAAACCTCGTGCTGCTGACCTCCTACACTCTGGGATGCCACTCCTTTCGTCATCTGGTCGGCGGTTTTCGGGATCAGCTGGCGGGGGTGCCGGCCCGCAAGCGAGTTTACGATTGCGTGAGTTGTCTGAACCAGCGCCACATGCTGTTTGCCTGGTGCAGTCTCTTCTCGGTTGCGTTTTCCGATTTGTATGTGCGGATGTGCTCGATGGGTATCTGGACGGATTGGAGGATCGTCTAGTGAGCGAGTACATCACGCATGAGCACGACGTTCTGATCATCGGAGCCGGGGGCGCCGGTCTGCGGGCTGCCATCGAGGTGTCGGCTGCTGGCGGAAAGGTCGCGGTCATTTCGAAATCTCTTCTCGGCAAAGCACACACCGTGATGGCCGAAGGTGGCGTAGCCGCGGCGATGGGGAATGTGGACGACCGGGACAGCTGGCGCGTTCACTTTGCCGACACCATGCGAGGCGGTCAATACTTGAGTAACTGGCGGATGGCCGAACTGCATGCCAAGGAAGCTCCGGCGCGCGTGCGGGAACTCGAGGCCTGGGGCGCGCTTTTTGATCGCACCAGCGACGGCCGAATTCTGCAGCGGAATTTCGGCGGCCATCGGTATCCTCGGCTTGCCCATGTGGGCGACCGCACCGGCCTGGAAATGATCCGCACTCTTCAAGACCATGGCATCCATCTGGGGATCGACGTTTTCATGGAACACACAGTCGTCACGCTGATGAAGGACGGCGGTCGCATCGCCGGGGCGTTTGGATACGATCGCGAGCGCGGCCGATTTCACGTGTTTCGCGCCAAAGCCGTGGTGCTGGCGACGGGAGGAATTGGGCGGGCCTACAAAATCACCAGCAACAGTTGGGAATATACCGGGGACGGCCATTCGCTCGCCTACCATGCCGGTGCGGCTCTGATGGACATGGAATTTGTGCAGTTCCATCCTACGGGAATGATTTGGCCACCCAGCGTGCGCGGCATTCTGGTCACGGAAGGAGTGCGCGGCGAGGGAGGAGTGCTGCGTAATCGGAATGGCGAGAGATTCATGTTCAAAGATATTCCTCCGCTGTACTCCAACTCGACCGCCGACACCGAAGAAGAAGGCTGGCGGTATACGCAGGGTGACAAGAACGCGAGACGCCCGCCCGAGTTGCTGACCCGCGACCACGTGGCTCGCTGCATCCGGCAGGAGGTTCGAGAAGGGCGGGGTAGCCCTCACGGCGGTGTGTTCTTGGACATTGCGTGGATCAAGGAGAGAATTCCGAACGCGGATGAGCATATAAAGAAGAAGCTGCCCAGCATGTATCACCAGTTCAAGCAGCTTGCCGACATTGACATCACTGAGGAGCCGATGGAAGTTGGTCCTACGACCCACTACATGATGGGAGGTGTCAAGGTGGACGCTGATTCCCAAATGTCGGACGTGGCAGGCCTGTTTGCAGCGGGAGAGTGTGCGGCAGGTCTGCATGGCGCCAACCGGCTCGGCGGGAATTCACTTTCCGATCTATTAGTCTTCGGCAAGCGAGCCGGTGAGTACGCAGCGGACTATGCAAAAGAGAACTCGCTGGGCGCGGTGAATACGGATCAACTCGGATCCGCGGAAAAATGGGCGCTGCAGGCCTTCGAGCGCAAGGGATCCGACAATCCGTACGTCGTACAACATACTTTGCAGGACGTGATGCAGGAACTGGTGGGGATCGTACGTCAGGAACAGGAGATGCTTCAAGCGCTTGAGCGCATTCGAGAGTTGAAAGGTGCCGGCGAGCGGGTCAACGTGGAAGGAAACCGGGAATACAATGCGGGCTGGCACACGGCGCTCGATTTGTACAGCCTGCTGACCGTGTCGGAAATTGTTACTCGGGCGGCGCTGGAACGGAAAGAGAGCCGCGGGGCGCATTTCCGCGATGATTTTCCCACCAAGGACAAGCAGTACGACGGCTTCAACATCGTGGTGCGAAAAGGCGCCGGTGGAGAAATGCAACTCACGCGCGAGCCGATCCCCCCGATGCGAGAGGATCTGCAGCAAATCATCCAGGAGATGAAGTAATGGCGACGGCCACTTTTCGGATATGGCGCGGGGAAAAAGGCCAGGGGAAGTTCCGGGACTACACTGCAGAAGTCTCAGCGGGCATGGTGGTCCTCGACGCCGTGCATCAAATACAGGCGGAACAGGCCAACGATCTTGCGGTTCGCTGGAACTGCAAAGCGGGGAAATGCGGTTCGTGCTCTGCCGAAATTAATGGGATGCCGAAATTGATGTGCATGACGCGGCTGAACACCCTGGCGCTGGATAGGCCTGTGACCGTCGAGCCCATGAAGGCATTTCCGCATATAAAGGATCTGGTCACGGACGTGTCGTGGAATTACGAGGTAAAGAAGCGGATCCCGAAGTTTCAGCCGCGGCAGCCCGATGCGCCCGATGGCACCTGGCGCATTGCCCAGGAGGATGTCGAACGGGTGCAGGAATTTCGAAAGTGCATCGAATGCTATCTCTGTCAGGATGTCTGCCACGTCTTGCGCGACCATCACATGCACGAACAATTCATCGGCCCGCGATTTCTGGTGTATGCGGCCGCGCTCGAAATGCATCCGTTGGACGTGGGAGATCGCGTTGAAGATCTGCGAAAGCAATTCGGCGTCGGTCTCTGCAACATCACCAAGTGCTGTACCAAAGTTTGTCCTGAAAGCATAGCGATCACCGACAACGCGATCATCCCGCTCAAGGAACGCGTCGTGGATCGATTCTTCGATCCTCTGTCGCGATTGTTCCGGGTATTCAGCAATTCGAAAAGATAGGAGATGTTATGCATTTCGAACTGAAATCTATTTCCGAGCAGAGTATTCCCGAAGCGCTGGCGAAGGTCGAGCGCTACAGACTATTGAATGAACCCAGCCTGGCGGAGAGCATTTGCCTTGATATTCTGGCCATCGTGCCCGATAACCAGCAGGCGCTGATTTCGCTTCTGCTGGCGCGAACCGATCAATTCGATTCGCATGTGCATGTGAAACCCGCACAAGAGGTCCTTGCACAAATTAAGGGCGACTACGAGCGGGCCTACTACCAGGGCATCATCTGGGAGCGTTTGGGAAATGCGCGCATTCGACATGGCGGCACTGGAGCCGGCGCATCCGCATACCACGCGCTGCGGGAGGCAATGGATCACTATGAGAAGGCCATGAATTTTGCGATACCCGGAAACGACGATGCCATTCTGCGGTGGAACACATGTGCGCGCGTGATCATGCAGAATCCGGACATCCGACCCGTCCCAGAGAATGAGCCCGCACAGGCGTGGGAGCACGACGAAGCCGGCTCCAGAATCGCAGACGCTTAGCATCAGACGCCATGACGTCGCGGCGTAGTCGCCACGTGGACCCCGGGGCCTAGCGAGTGTGGGATCGGATGACCCCTCCCTCAATATCCCAGCCGCTTATTCACAATGTTGTTCAGCGCCTGGCCCTTCTCAAACCTGGCATACTGCTCCAGAAAGAAGCGCATTGCCTGATCCTGCCAGTCGGCGGTGTGGTCCGCGCAGTGCGGCGACAACAAAACATTCTCCAGCTTGAACAGCGGATGTGCCACTGGTAGCGGTTCGCGCTCAAACACATCTAACGCCGCTCCTTTGATCCTCTTGGTTGTTAGCGCACGCAGGAGTGCCGCTTCGTCGATGACCGGTCCGCGTCCCACATTAATCACCACCGCCGTCGGTCTCATCGCCGCGAACTCCGCGTCGCTGATCATGTGTCGCGTCTCCTCGGTCAAAGGGGCCGTCGCCACAAGGTAGTCGCAGAGCGCGATCATCTCCCGCCGCTCCTCCGGCTTGTAGAAGTGTTCCACGAGCGGATCGGAGGGGCCGGCAACTTGCCGCTTCGTCGCGAGCACACGCATGCTCATCGCATGCACGCGGTTAGCTACGGCTCGGCCAATGTCGCCATAACCCAAAATCCCAACCGTCTGTCCACTTATCTCTTGCACGTCGAACGGTTCCCAGACCGCTGCCGTCTGGTTGCGAACCATCCGTCTGAAATCCTTCGCGAAATACAAAATTGCTGCCAGTACAAACTCCCCGAGTGACGCGCTGAACACGCCGCGGCCATTGGTCAGCTGTATTGGGCTCTCAACGAGCTCCGGAAACAACAGGTTGTCCAGGCCCGCTGCCCGGGAATGTATCCAGTGCACCTTCCTGCAAATCGGAAGCAATTCGCGCAGCAACTCCCGCGTACCCGACCATAGCAAAATCACTGTCGCGTCTTTCGCTGCCTGGGCACACGCGCCAAGCTCCCCACATACTTTGTGCGGTAGCTCGTTCAGCATGGCGAATTGCGGATCGTATCCCGACGCCAGCACCAGCACGGGATTCTCTTTCCCCATACCCAATATCCTGCCACGTTCTTTTTCGAAACGGTGGCCGAAAGTGCGAGGACGACACCCCGAGTACCAAATGGAATGTAAGGTGAATCGAGGGTTCGTTGCAGGACATTGCCTTGAAGGCAATCGAGGGGGCCTCTGGGTCGAAGGCGTTGTCACATGTCAACCAGATCGCTATGGAGCAAGCAAAGAATCGACCTCAGGGGTAGCAGGACGGCCTCGACCCGAATCTGCCCCCAGCGCCCCGACTGACCATGTCAGATGCGGGAGATGTTGGAGGTTTGTCGAGAGGAAAATGATGGATGGCCAAGAAGACGAAGAAGCCCACTCAGAAGATGCAGGCATGGATCGCGGCGCGAAAGCGCCACCATTAGTCTCACGCCCAGGTCCACATGGCCCGCGAACTGGGGATGAACCCGGCGAAGTTGGGCAAGATCGATAACCACAAGCAGGAGCCGTGGAAGCTGCCCTTGCCGCGGTTTATCGAAGAGCTCTACTTCAAGCGGTTCGGCAAGGCTTCCCCAGAAGCAGTTCTGTCTATCGAGGAGCGATGCCAACGCGAAGCAGCGAAGAAAGAGGAAGGGCGCATAGCCCGGCAGCTTGCCGTGGACAGCGCGACACCGCGTGAAGCTCGACGAGGTTCGCGGGAACAAGTCACTTCTAAATCTCCATTCGGGGGCTAATTGAGAACGTTGGTTTGCGGCCCGCTACATTCGGCAATGCCCGACCGCAATTGCAACGGGCGCGCCTGAAAGGCTTCGCGGTGTTCCGGCATCTGCTAGCATGGTTGGGCTATCATTCCGCCGTCTGGGCAATCGCACATCGACTCTGCCGCGTGGTTTGGAAGATTTTGCATGAGGGGTGCGATTTATCGAGCAAGGCCGCGAACCTGATGCCAAGGCCAAGAAAAAACGCGCCCGGATGCTGATGCGAGCGCTTCGCAAGCTCGGCTACGAGGTCGCAATCACACCCATAAACCTTGCTACCGCCGAAAACGGAATCTAACTGTAGGAGAGGATTTTCGAGGGAGTTGCCCGTGACTCGGGCACGATCCTGAGAGGTCGCCGAATCGACCTCGGTGATGCTGCGCTTGCTATAGGGTATCCTGACATAGCCGACCTGATTGCCCAACATCGCAGCCCGAGCTACAGTAAAACGGTGTGGGGGCTGCTTCAGGTGTGAGAGAAAGAATCATTGCAGGCTGGGCCCTACGAGGTGCCAAGCCCGTTTCGTAAGCCATTGGCACCTCTGGAGCGCAAGAAGCTCTGTCGGACTCTGCCGAACTGCGCGCCTGATCAGCGAGCAAACGATACAACACTGGACATCCGATTGACGGACCGGGGCAAAACGGAGGATGTGTTATTGGCGCCAATGACGGGTAGTGCCATGTTTGAAGCCTTTTGCAGAGCCTTCTTCATCTTCTATTGTCGTCTTACAGTTGCGGGGCGGAATCAACTTCCGCCTTCCCCGTTCATCATCTGTAGCAATCATACGAGCCATGTCGATAGCGCAGTTCTGATGACAGCTTCGGGGCTTCCGTTTTCTGCATTCGCACTGCTCGGTGCCAGTGATTATTTTTTTTATCCTTGGAGGGCGAGGTTCTTAGTCTCTCGATTCATGAATGTCATACCGATCGATCGCCAAGCACAACACAAGTCGGTCCGGCACAGTTTGGCGATGTGCGAGGAGTTTCTACAGCGAACGCACGGAAATCTGATTCTCTATCCGGAAGGTACTCGGTCGATGGATGGCGAGATGCAGACATTCAAAAGCGGTGCTGGGCTGTTTGCGGTCGACCTTGGAGTACCTGTGGTGCCCGCGCATATCGACGGTGCTCATAACATTCTGGCAAAGGGAAAGTTCATGCCGCGGCCCGGGCCCGTCACCGTGCGCTTCGGAGAGCCGATTGTGTTCGAATCGGATCAGTTTGATTTTCGGTGGGGGCGAGGGCGTCGGAGGGCAGCTGTCGAATTGCTCGAACAGCGCATCCGTGGGCTGAAACAGCGGCCTTCTGCCGGAGGCGTCGCCAGACCGTCTGGACAGGAACGGCACGCGACAGTTTCCGTCTCTGCGGTGCCGCAAGGAGGCCGGAACACGAAAGAGTTCCCTGCGCAGTAGGGTGTCGAAATTGCACGTTGAAAGCAGTACATTTGCGCGGCACTTGATTGTGCCTGCGTGCGCGGTTCACACAGTCCGAACCTGTAGATCCTATGAGGGGCTATGTACACGGCCAAGCATATGAAATGGTGGGGATGGGGAGACGAAGGGGTCAGCTTCGACTCTGGTGCCCATCCTGGTTTGTGGCCCTATGCCAAAGCGGTACTCGGTGTAGAAGAAGAGAATTTAGATACGTCGCCCGTACCGATCGAGGCCGCCCAGTTGCGCGAGACAACTTGTCATGACGGCTTTTTGGCTGAGCTGCGCTTATCGATGGGCGTCGATCAGATCTGCGACAGTCGTCACGAGCGTTTGGTCCACGCATACGGCAAGGGCTTCCGCGACCTTTTTCGTATGCGCCGGGGAATGGCTGAGGGTGCTCCTGACTTGGTGCTTTATCCCGAAAATGAGCATGATGTGCTCGTGACAATACGGGCAGCGGCGCATCACAATGTCGCGGTCATCCCATTTGGGGGCGGTTCGAATATCGCTGGCTGCTTGGAGCGAAGCGAAACCCGCCGCATGGTGGTGTCGCTTGATATGCGACGCATGCGACGCGTGCTGGCGGTAGATACGGAGTCATTTACGGCGCGCATCGAGACCGGCGTCTTTGGTCCCGATCTTGAAGAGCAACTGCAGGGCTACGGACTAACCCTCGGCCACTTTCCAGACTCCTTCTTGCATTCTACGCTCGGCGGGTGGATCGCCACACGGTCTGCTGGAATGCAGAGCGACAAGTACGGCAAGATCGAAGATATGGTAGTAGCGCTGCGGATGGTCACGCCAATAGGCGTTCTGGCGACGCGAGTTGTGCCTAAGTCCTCGAACGGTATCGATGTCAATCATCTGTGTATCGGCAGTGAGGGAACTCTGGGAGTCATTACAGAAGCCACGATGCGAGTTCATCCCCGGTCGGACTTGCGCCGCACTCACGGCTACCTGTTTCTCGATTTCGAAAGCGGCATCCAGGCCATGCATGAGTGTGTGAGGAAAGAGTGTGTGCCCTCAATGTGCCGCCTCAACGACCCCGACAAGACGGCATTGTCGCTGGCATTCAAACCGCCGTCATCGCGACTGTCGGAGGCGGTAGCCGGAGTTATGAAGACTTACCTCCGGATCAAGGGTTTTGATTTCATGCGGGCTTGCCTTATGCTCACCACTTTCGAAGGGAGCAGAGCCAACGTCGCCCGCCAACATAATCAGGTTGGCGCCATATACCGTCGCTTCGGCGCAGTAGACCTAGGCCCCAGCTCAGGAAAGTCTTTCGAGTCGACCAAGTACGACTTTCCACACATACGGGATTTCCTCCTGGATCACGGCATCACCTCTGACGTGAGCGAGACCTCAACGGTCTGGAGCAACATCGTCCCTCTGTATCGGGCGTCGACCGCAGCACTGCGCGCCGCGATCTTAGACAGTGAGGGCGGTGTAAAACCCTGGGTCGGATGTCACATCAGCCACACCTATCAGTGCGGAGCCAGCCTCTATTTGACATTCGCCTGCCGGCAGCAGCATGGACGCGAAATGAATCAGTATCTGCGCGCGAAACAAGCGGTACAGCAGTCGTTCATCGATCACCGGGCCACCCTGTCACACCACCACGCGGTCGGCACCGAACACCTGCCGTGGCTCACCGCTGACATTTCGCCCGTGGGTGTGATGGCGGTAGCTGCAATCAAAGCTGGACTCGACCCAGGCAATGTCATGAACCCGGGACGATTGCAGCCATCCGCAACGCCTTTTGAGGAATGGTCGAGAGTCGGTAGCGACGCTGCGTGCCCCATCCCGGCTGATGCTCGATAATGTCCAAAAATACAACCGAAACAAATTCCTTGTTCTGCTGCACGGCAGCCTTTGCTGCCGCCTCATCACGTACTTCCAGCGTCACGGGCCTCACCCGCTCGCCATACTGCGCCACCAGAGGTGCCAGTTCCTCGGTTCGACGCGCTCCAGCTACGACGTTGTCGGCCGCGGCCAGCGCCCCCTCGGCGATGTCCCGCCCCAATCCATTTCCGCTTCCCGTAATCAACCAAACCTTCGCCATTGCAATATCCTCCTCTACATCAGATGATAAATAACTGAGTGATCGCTCATTTATTTCTTCCAGGAAGATCAGCTACGTATATAGTGTTGAAGACAGATTCGGTTAGGTAGGAGTCTCAGTGGCTCGTCCCAAGAGCGAAGACAAGCGCAATGCGATCCTCGACGCCGCGACGCGCGTATTCGCGGAGCGCGGTCTTACTGCTGCCCCAACGTCAGAGATATCGAAACAGGCCGGTGTCGCCGAGGGAACTCTGTTTACGTACTTCAAGACCAAAGATGATTTGATCAATGCCCTTTACCGCGAGATCAAGTTAGAGCTCGCAGACGCGATGATGTCAGGTTTCCCGCGCAGAAAGAGTGTTCGCACCAGGTTGCAACATGTGTGGGACGGGTACGTGAATTGGGGAGTGGCTAATCGCGAGAAGCGCAGGGTCCTGGCCCAGTTGCAGGTCTCGGGAATGCTTTCGAAAGAGTCGATCGAAGCGGGAAGCGCGCCCTTCGTCGAAATGCAGAACACGATCCGCGACGCGATTGGGCGACACATTCTGCGCGCAGACCTTCCGATTGAGTTGATTTCGAAGACGATGGCAGCTTTGGCGGAAGCCACCATGGACCTGATCGTGCTGAGGCCAGCCATGGCAAACAAGTATCGCAATAGTGGATTTGAGATCTATTGGGTCGGGATTGCACGAAAGTAATTCTTTGCACCCTTTAGATGAGTGAGTAATCAGATGTTAAAAGGGGTGCGATTATGAAATGCAGATTGCTGGGAAAGAGCGGGCTTCGGGTTTCCGAAGCATCTTTGGGCACAATGACCTTCGGCGAGGATTGGGGATGGGGATCCTCGAAGGACGAAGCGCAAAAAGTCTATGACACCTACCGCGAGGCAGGTGGAAACTTTATTGACACGGCGAATTTCTACACGAACGGCACTAGTGAAACATTCCTTGGAGAGTTCATGCGGGGCCATCGCGAGAGCGTCGTTCTAGCCACGAAGTACTCCAACGCCGCTCCAGGCACTGATCCGAATGCGGCCGGCAATCATCGCAAGAACATGATGCAAGCAGTGGAAGCCAGTTTGAAACGACTGCAAACCGACTACATCGACCTGTACTGGGTACACATCTGGGACGGGATCACACCTGTGGAAGAAGTCATGCGCGGTCTAGACGACGTGGTTCGCCAGGGCAAGGTTCTTTACGTGGGCATCTCGGACGCTCCCGCCTGGTGGGTAGCCCAGGCAAATACTTTGGCGGAGCTTCGAGGCTGGACACAGTTTATCGGGCTGCAGATCGAGTACAGCCTGATTGAGCGGACGGTCGAGCGCGAACTGATTCCCATGGCCAAGGCTTTGAACTTGGGGGTTCTGGCTTTCTCTTCCCTGGCGGGTGGACTTCTAACCGGGAAATATCACGGCGAAGGCAAGGCCGACGGCGGGCGGATGACCAATGAGGGAGTGAAGGCCTTCTTTCCTGAGCGGGAACAACGCGCGGCGCCGATTATATCGGCTGTAAAGCCGGTTTCCGAACAAACCGGTCGCAGCATGGCGCAAGTCGCACTCGCCTGGTTGCGCCATCAATCGGTGCCAATAATCCCGATCATTGGAGCGCGGAAGGTATCTCAACTCCAGGACAATCTCGCCAGTTTGGATCTGGAACTCTCCGCCGAACAATTGAAATCCCTCGATGGAGCAAGCCGAATCGAACCTGGATTCCCTCAGAGTATTTACGACAGAGAAATGGTTCGTGAAATTAGGTATGGCGGCACGTGGGATCGCCTCGCGCTCTAGGAGCGTGTCCGAATAATGAAAGATCGTGGCTCGCACCACAAGCAGTTGTAGTCCAACGCGTCGAGTACCGCAACATATGAAAGCAAAACTGATTACTCGGTCACACTTCTAGGGTTCGATTCCTTGACTCGTCAATTCCAAAATCAAATTACAAAAATCCACTTTTCTGGCGTTGGTCAAAAACTGCGACCGTTCATCGACATGTGAGGCCGAAGAACTTGAGTGCCTATGTGTCTCTCGACAACTACGTTGGGTCTGTGGCATCGGAGGGAGCACCGCACGTTACTTTCATCTCCTGTGCTCTCCTGTGCTCGCATTCTTTGGCAGTCGTCAGCCTTATGCTAGCTTAGGGAATGCCGGCGGGTGAGATGGAATCAAAAAGCGCAACGGACAGCAGATATCGGACCTTGCTTGAAGTGTCCGGCGCCATCGCATCCCAGCCGAACTTGAAGGCTGTCCTGCAGAGCTTGCGCCGTTTATTGTCTAGCGTAGTTGCTTTCGACTCGGTTAGCCTTTCCCTGCTGTCCGACAACGGGAACTCGATTCGGCTCATAGCATTTGAGCGAGGTTCGGAAGCTTATCAAGTTGAAGTCGGTACTGAGGTCCCGCATGTGGGGAGCGCTGTTGGAAGAGCGCTTGACGAACAAAGACCGATATACATTCCCGACCTTCAGGCCGAGCTTTCAAAGATTTCCCAACTGGCGTCGCAAGACAGGCTTGGCACCCCGCACAGCGCGTACATCTTTCCAATCTCGATATCCGGGAAGAAACTTGGGGCTTTGACATTTGGGATCGCGCAGGGAGAAAAATTCAGCCCCGACGACGTGGAACTCATGACCTCCGTTTCATCGCATGTTGGGGTAGCCCTGGGAAGCGCAATTGCCACCGATGCCGCAGAGACGTACCAACGGCAGTTGGCCCGGGAGCGCGATCGGCTCCGGCTGCTGCTCGAGATCAACAATCAGGTTGTAACCCAGTTGCACGTTAATGACCTGTTTCGTTCCGCCTCGGCGTCGATTCGCAAATACTTTGCAAATGACTTCACCGGTTTCTGGCTCATCGATAAACAGTCCAACCAGCTGGAATGCGCAATCCTCGATTTTCCCGGCGGCAAGGGCCTTCTTGCGGACATTCCCGCCCGTGCAGTCACCGACCGGGAAGCTGAGAAGATGCGTACCCGAACCGCTGAGATCTGGTCGGATCAGGATATCGACAAGCTTCGGCCGGAGGTTCTCGAACGACTGAAGGCTGAATCGATCGCTGCGATGGCGGTTGCCCCTCTGGGCACCTCGAATGGACCGCTTGGGCTTATGTCCATGGGGAGCAAGCGGCCCAACAACTTTGGACAAGAAGACCTCGACATTTTGTCCCAAATCAGCGCGCAGATTTCCCTCGCGTTGGACAATGCGCTCGCGTATGGACGACTCAGCGCCTCGAGAAATCGCCTGGAAGACGAGCGCTTGTATCTCGAATCCGAAATCCGCGCGGAATACAACTTCGAGGATATCGTGGGCAAGAGCCCCGCTCTGCGCAAAGTCCTTGACCAGATCGAGATTGTCGCCCCAACGGGATCTACTGTCTTGCTACACGGCGAGACGGGCACCGGCAAAGAACTGGTTGCGCGCGCACTCCATAGCCTTAGTCCAAGACGAGACCGAACGTTTGTCAGGCTCAATTGTGCTGCAATTCCGTCCGGGCTGGTCGAAAGCGAGCTCTTCGGACACGAGAAAGGTGCATTCACTGGCGCTTTGATGCAGAAGCGCGGGCGTTTGGAGCTTGCAGATCGCGGGACTTTGTTCCTGGATGAAATCGGCGACATTAGTCTGGAGTTGCAGCCGAAGCTGCTCCGCGCGTTGCAGGAACAGGAGTTCGAACGGCTGGGCAGCAACAAGACCATTCATGTGGACGTCCGCCTTATCGCGGCGACGCATAGAGATCTGTCGTTGATGATCCGCAACAATCAATTCCGTGAGGATCTGTTTTACCGGCTCAACGTTTTTCCGATTGAGATACCGCCACTTCGTGAACGACGCGAGGACATCCCACTGCTCGTTCACTATTTTGTTTCGCGGTTGTCGCCTCGGATGCAGAAGCGCATCAAGTCAATCCCCAAGCCCGCAATGGATGCACTGAGCAGCGCGGCATGGCCCGGTAACGTCCGAGAATTGGAGAACTTCGTTGAGCGCGCCGTCATCTTGACACAGGGGGATGAGTTGAATGTTCCCCTCGCTGAACTCAACAAGTCATCCGTCCGAAATGCCGCTCCCGTATCGACGTTCCAACAAGCGGAGCGCCAAGCGATCATTGATGCGCTGAAGGCCGCATCGGGAAGAGTCTCCGGTGCAGGAGCGGCGGCGGAACGTCTCGGGCTGAAGCGCACAACCCTGCAAAACAAAATGCGGCGACTCAACATCACAAAGGCTGACTACTGAGACCGACGCGCTCGCCAGCATCGAGGGCCCGAGATGGGGACCGACCTTCATTTTCGGACCGGTCTCCAACCTGCCCACATTCGGGCACCGCCCGCAATAGGGCATGACCGCGAGCAGCGTCACGTTTGATCCGCTTGTACTCGCAACAACTTACGTCCAACTTTTATTGGCATGCTGCCTGCGCTGTCTTATGCGGCGGGGCCATGAAGGACTCGCCGATGGAGGCCGTATCTCCGCAGCGGACGACGGACAAAGAGCGTCATGATGGATGGCTCTCGGTGTTCACGTATCATCTTATTATTACTGATCGCCGTGGTTCCGCTTGGCGGCTGTTTGTCCCGATCACGCCCAGTTGCTCTTCGTACGAGCACGGCGCAGCTTCAAACAGCGACCGGGAAGGACCTAGTTGAGCGCATCAACGCCGCGGCCACCGAGATCCAGACGTTAAAGGCTACGGTCGGCATAACGGCTTCCGTCGGCGGCAGCAAACTCGGCAAGATCACGGAATATCAGGAGATCCGTGGCTACATCCTGGTGCGCAAACCGTCCTCGCTGCGGATAATCGGACTCTTCCCCATCCTGCAGAGCCACCTGTTCGACATGGTGAGTAGCGGCCAGGAGTTCAAACTGTGGATTCCATCTAAGAATCAGTTCATTGTGGGCGACAACGAGGAAGCAAGACCATCCATAGAGCCTCTGGGAAGTCTTCGGCCGCAGGTGATCTACGACGCTCTGGTTCCGCAGGCGGTAGACCTTCAGAGCGAACTGGCTGTGCTGGAAGCGAGCGAGCACGAAGTGATCGATCATAGAACGCAGAAAGCGACGCTCCAGCCTGACTACTCGCTTAACGTGATTCAACAGAACGGCAGCGAGTGGTATCTATCGCGCAAGGTCGTGTTTGACCGAACCGATCTGCGGCCACGCCAGCAGCTCTTGTATGACGAACACGGGTCCATCGTCACCGACGTTCACTACGACGAATATAGGGAATTCAACGGCGTGCTTTTCGCAACGAATATACAGATCTGGCGGCCCCAGGAGGAATACTCCATCAAGCTTAGAGTAACGAAGCTGACCATCAATGGACCCATTTTGGATGATCAATTCGTGCTGGACCTCCCATCGGGCGCAGGCTTGGCGTCGCGATAGCTTTCACTCTAAAACCGGAGCGCTGCCAATGGGAGGACATCATGGAATACGCCACCCTCGGCAATACGGGTCTCCTGGTTTCGAACCTCTGTTTCGGAACCTGACGATCGGGGATGGCAGAGGACTCTTCAAGGCCATCAGCACCGTTGACCAGGCCGGGGCCGATGACCTGGTCAAGACCTCGATTGACGGTGGCATCAACTTCTTTGATACGGCGGGCAATTACACCTAGCGATCATGTCAGCGGTGCGTCGTAAGAAAACTCATTACCTCTAGAAGGAGAAACCCATGTCCGAGCTGTCGCACATCGATCCCGGGAGCACCGCGCTGCTGGTGATGGATTATCAAGTCGATAACCTCACCACGTTCATGACGGCTGCGCAGTCCGCCGATGCGATCGCGTGCGTGCCTGATCTGATCGCCACGGCACGAGACGCGGGCATGACGGTGATCCATGTCGTTGTCGCATTCCGGCCCGGTCATCCCGAGGTCAGCCCCCGCAACCCCGACTTCAGTGCGGTGAAGGCAAACGGAATGATGGTGGCCGGGAACGAAGGCGCCGCGATCCATCCGGCCGCAGCGGCACGAGAGGGGGAACCGATCGTGGTCAAGCACCGCGTCAGTCCGTTCGTTGGCACCGACCTGGAGACGCTGCTGCGCGCCAAAGGCATCGACACGCTGGTGCTCGCCGGTGTCCACACCAGCGGCGTCGTGCTGTCGACTGTTCGCCAGGCCGTCGATCTGGATTATGGGTTGGTCGTCGTCCGCGATTGCTGCGCCGACCCAGATGCAGAGGTGCATACGATGCTGCTCGACATCGTCATCGCGAAGCAGGCGGTCGTCGTCACCACGGCGGAGCTCGCCAGCGCCCTGCCTGGCAGGTCTTCATGAACGAACGCGAGCGATAGACCCGGAGAAGCGTTACCACTCCGTCCCCCAATCCCTTTGCTCGGCGCTTTGATCCTCGCGCTCTGGGTCCGCTTCGTACCCAGCGGCGGTCCGCCCCAACACCGTGAGCGTCCGCGGCCACAACAGCGCGCTCGCCTTGGCGTCGCTCCGATACTTGGCGGCTTCGTCCCTCTCCTGCCCGCCGCCATCGGTCGGCATCCGTGTCGTTATGCCCCGCCGGTTGAACGGTTGAACAGGCCAAATCGCGAAACCAAATGAATGTAGTCCGGCACGCCTCTCGCTCACATGGCTCTTGGCAAAGCCTGTAGTAACCTCGGTCATCATTGGCGCGAAAAACCTCGACCAGCGTTTATGACACTCTCGCCGCGGTCGATCTCCCATTGACCCCAGACGAACTTAGGCACTTGGATGAGGTCAGCACTCTTCCCCGTGAGTATCCAGGTGGGTGCTGCCGTTTCAGGGCGCCGACCGTCTGGAGCTACTTGATCGCTGGGTGCGTTTTAGCGAGGCGAGAAAAACAGTATTGATCCTGCAAAACTTCTCCCCACTGCCCGCGTCCAAGTATTCACTCGATATGATGTCCAGGAGCGCCGGCTTCCCGCAAATCGCATGCTGGCCCTGTTCGGAGTCGGTTGAGCCTGACGAAGTAGCACACCGGTGTCGAGGTTGAACTGGGCCGTGTTCTGGTGGCGCTCCCCGCTTCCCGGCTTTGCCCACATTCAGGCACCGCCCGCAATAGGGCATGACACCGACTCCTCTCCCGCCAAAAGATCCTGCGCCTCCCGCAAGTTAGAACACCAACTGCGATGGCATTCCGGCTGCACTATCTCTTGCTGCGGATTGAGAAAGACTCGCTGACGGAGATTATCGATGTTGCGTGTCGAATACCACGATATTGGGGAAACTGTGACCATGCGATTGGAAGGCCGATTCGTCGGGGAATTCGCAAAGGATGCAAGGGATCTGGTGACGCGCTGCAAGATTCCGCTGCGACTTGTTGTGAATTTATCGGAGGTGACATTCGTCGATCTGATGGGTGAGGAAGTACTGTTGTGGTTAGCGCGAATCGGAGGGGAGTTTGTTGCTGAGAACTGTTATCCCCTTCATGTCTGCGAACGCCTGCATTTGCCGATGGCGCCGAAATGCGCTGGGGCTCTCCCCCGGGCGATGTGACGCGTTCGCAGACGTTTTTGGATCTTCGCGATCTGGCGATGCAGACCCGCAACGAAAGGGAGCGAAGTGCCATGCGAACACAAGGAAACCAAAGAGCAACGCGAAAGGACCGGAGTTTGGGCGGGCTGGGCAGTAGTCTGAGGTCCACCGGGTTATCAGAACAATCGCTATCGAAACGATCCGCAATGGCCGGAAACCACGACCCACTGTACTTATTTGCTTGCCATCTGGAGTGGCACCACTGGAGACAACTTGGAGCTGATCAGGCACTCGTTGCCGTATTGGACGATTCCGATCAGAGGATCCGCGTGATCGCAGAGATGTTGCTTCACCGCAGTTCGGCCCGTCCGCAGAGGAAAATTCGTACGTTTATTCAAAGTAAGAGGCCCGTCATGGAATGGTTTCATTCGACTGAGCGACAACAGCCGGAACAACGCAAGGGCGGCATAGCCTCCAGCCATGAGATCCAATCGACTTTTGCTGAACAACGCGACTATCTGTACTGGATCGCGCTGCTCATTACGGGAGACCATGCGCTCGCGGACCCGGCGGTTGTAAACGCGAGCGCTCTGTCCGCGAACTACAGCAGTGTATTTCACGACTGGCTCATCGGGTGGGCGACCTACGGAACCGTCCGGGCGGCGGTGAGAGAGGTCCACGATCTCATTTCCGCGTCGGTGAGGCACTATGTGGATTCATCCTCGGAATACTCTGATGATGACGTGCTTTCCGACGATCAGATCATGTCGCTTCGGAATGTCGATCCGCAAGAGATTATTGCTGCGCTCGACCCTTTGGCCCGTTCCGCATTAGTGCTGCGGGGAATACAACATGCCTCGATTGCCGATTGCGCGCTGCTGCTGGACGTCCCGCGGAATTGTAGCCGGGGCCTACTCCCAGGCGCTGCGATGGAACGGTGAACACGTAGGTGCTCACGCGGCGCCGAATCAAGAGCAGATGCATTCCGGAGTTTGATTTACACACGGGCAAAAGAGCAGGTAGCGCCCTCGGAAACAGAGAAAACGATGCAGACGATGAGAATAAGAATGTACCACGGAAACAAACTAACGTTAGAGAGACCTAGTTCCGAGAGTGTCGGCCTGTCAAGCGGAAGAGGCCTCGGCATAGACAGATTAGGCACGTTGATGCTGCTAGTCCTCGCGACGACTGCATCCTGGGCGCAGGTGGTCTCACCGAATCTCGGAAGCGTTCCCAGCGGCCCCGCCACCAGCGAAGTTATACGGCTGACGCTTAGCGAAGCCATCACCCGGGCTATGCGCTATAACTTGGGCGTAATCGAAAGCAACGAGAACACCAGGTCCGCCCGCGGTCAACGACTGATCGCATTAAGCAATCTCCTCCCGCAAGTAAGTGCAGGAATCAATGAGAACGTCGACCAGGTAAATTTCACAGCCCTGGGCCTTGGCGCCGTCAAGATACGCGGCATCCCTGCCGTTGCCGGTCCGTTCGGGTACAGTACGGCGAGTGCAAGCCTTAGCCAGACGCTGTTCAGCTACGAATCGATTCAGCGTTTCCGTGCTGCGCGCACCGCCGAACAGGCCGCCCAGCTCAGTTACAAAGACACGCTCGATATGATTACGCTGACCGTGGGCAATGCCTATCTGCAAGTTATCGAAGCCCGCTCCCGCATTCAAGCCGAAGAAGCGCAAGTCCAGAATGCGAAGGCTCTCTATGATCAGGCGGTGGACGAATTCCAGGCCGGCACCAGTCCACGAATCGACGTGACTCGGACGGAAGTCCAGCTTCATACCGAACAGTACAATCTGAGCGTTGTACGTAACAACTTCGAGGTTGCAAAACTCTCCCTCGGCCGCGCCATCGGCTTGCCTCTTGGCCAAGCGTTCGAGATTGCCGACCAACTTCCGTATGCGGACCTCAACCCGTCCACCGTCGAAGACGCACTCAAGACCGCCTACAATTCGCGCAGCGATTTCCGCTTGGCTCTAGGCTCGGCGAAATCAGCCGAGCAGGCACTGTCGGCGGCCAAAGGCCAGCGCTATCCGGTGGTAGCGGTGAATGGCGATTACGGCGACCAAGGACCAACGTTCGGCCAATCCCACGGAATTTTCAGTTTCCAGGCAGGAGTCAACCTACCGATCTTCACCGGCGGCCGCATCAAGGGCGACATCACCCAAGCGGAAGCGGCTCTGCGCCAGAGGAAGGCAGAAGCAGAAAACATCCGTGGACAGATTGATTACGATGTTCGCACTGCATTTCTCAATCTGAATGCCGCCAAAGAGCAAGTTGATGTCGCTCATCAGAATGTGGACTTGGCCAACGACAACCTAGCTCGTTCCGAGGAGCGCTTTGCCGCAGGCGTCACTGATAGCGTCGAGGTAGTGCAGTCCGAACAATCCCTGGCCAGCGCAAACGACCAATACATCACCAGCCTGCATAGCCACAATTTCGCCAAACTGGCGCTCGCTCGTGCGCTCGGTGTTGCACGAACCGATTTCAGCCAATACCTCGGAGGACGCTAGATGTCTGGACAAGAGACGGAGTTGGACGAAACGTCCGCTCCGGTTGCAACAGTGAAACTAGAACTGCCCGCCGACAACCAAACGAAGCAGGGCCCGCGCCGGATTTTTCGCGAGCATCCACGGGGAGGCCGCGCGGCGGCGGTGCTGCTACTCGCCGTCGTGATCATAGGCGGAGGCCTCTTCGTGAGGAATAGCCTCGCGTGGGAGTCGACGGACGACGCACAAGTGAATGGCCACATCATGCCCTTGAGCGCTCGAATTAACGGATACGTGCTCGAAGTTCCGGTCATTGAAGGACAGCTTGTCCACGTTGGCGATTTGCTCGTGACCATCGATCCTAAGGACTACAAGATCGCGGTGGAACAGGCTCAGGCAACGCTCGCGGACGCGCAGGCCAGTGCCACAAGTTCTCGCTTCAACGTACCCATCACCTCCGTTACCTCCAAGAGTACCCTCGAGTCCGCACAGACTGCCGTAGTAAACGCAGAGGCCGGACTCCAGGCTGCCGAGCAAAATTCCGAGTCTGCGAAGGCGATCCTGGAACAGGCCGAGGCCAATGCTGCGAAGAGCGACGCGGATTTGGTGCGCTACGAGCAACTGGTCGCCAAAGAAGACATTTCGCATCAGCAGTACGATCAGGCAGTAGCTGCGGCCAAAGCAAATCGATCCGGTGTGGTGTCGGCCAGAGCGGGAGTGCAGGCGGCTGAGCAAGCAGTACGCCAGGCACAAGGGAAGCTCTTGCAGGCGAGGGCAGATTTACGGAGCGCCGAGACCGCACCGCAGCAAATTTCGATGACGCGCGCCAAGGCAGACGCAGCCGATGCCCAGGCGCGAGAACGCAAGGCCCAGCTCGATCAAGCGGAACTGAACCTCAGCTATACGGTCGTTCGTTCTCCAGTCACAGGAATTATCGGCAAGAAGACAGTCGAGGTGGGCCAGAACGTCGGCATCGGACAGGAACTGGTAGAAGTGGTGCCGCTTGACGATGTCTGGGTTACGGCCAACTTCAAGGAAACGCAACTTGCCCACATGCGGCCCGGCCAACCGGTAGAAATCAAGGTGGACGCCTATGGCCGCACCTGGAAAGCGCATTTAACCAATCTCGGAGCCGGCGCAGGCTCGGTGTTCAGTCTGCTGCCTCCTGAGAACGCAACCGGAAACTACGTAAAAGTTGTGCAGCGGGTGCCGGTGCGTATTGATTTTGATCGTACTACCGACCGCAATCTGGGATCGGACTTCAATGCGGAAGGACTGCTGAAACCGGGCTTGTCCGTTGAGCCCGAGGTGAGGGTGCGATGAGCGAGGTTGGATCTGATGCAGCCACGGAAGAACTGTGGCAGCCCAAAGTCAATCCCTGGATCATTGCGGGTGCGGTTTCTCTGGCCGCGTTCATGGAGGTGCTCGATACTAGCATCGCCAATGTGGCTCTGCCACACATCGCTGGCGGTCTGGCGGCCAGCAATGACGAGAGCACTTGGGTGCTGACCAGCTATTTAGTCTCCAATGCAATTGTACTGCCGCTAAGCGGATGGCTGGTCGCATCGCTCGGTCGGAAACGCTTTTTTTTGATCTGCATTATGTTTTTTACAATCAGTTCCTTTCTCTGCGGGATCGCACCGACCCTTGGGTTTCTACTCTTGTTTCGAGTCATGCAAGGCGCGTTCGGAGGAGGCCTGCAGCCGATGGCGCAGTCCATCCTGGGTGATAGCTTTTCTCCTGCGAAGCGAGGACTGGCCTTTTCGCTGTACGGGATTACGACCATTTGCGCTCCTGCCATCGGTCCAACGCTGGGAGGCTGGATCACAGACAACTACTCGTGGCGGTGGATTTTCTACATCAATGTTCCAGTGGGAATTGTGGCCCTCCTGCTGGTCTCTCAGCTTGTCGAAGATCCCCCGTACATAGCCCGTCTGAAGGCCCGTCTCTCGGGCTTCGACTTCATCGGATTTTCTCTCCTGACCGTAGGCGTAGGTGCGCTACAGATCGTCCTCGACAAGGGACAGGAAGATGATTGGTTCGGATCTCATTTCATTACGACCTTGGTCGTGATTGCTGTCGCTGGGCTGGTTTCGCTTGTCATTTGGGAATGGTTTCAGAAACAGCCGATCGTGGATGTGCGTTTGTTCAAGAACTTCAACGTCGCGACCACCAATCTAATGTTCCTGATGCTAGGAGCCGCTTTATTCAGTTCCACAGTGCTCATGCCGCAACTCCTGCAAACCCTGATAGGATACACGGCACAAAAGGCCGGGATGGTACTTTCCGCCGGCGCTCTGGTAGTGCTGGTCGTGCTCCCCATGGTGGGCAGACTCACGACCCGATTTCAGGCGCGTCACATCATAGCTTTCGGTTGGATAGGTCTGGCGGTGGCCATGTACATATCGAGCAAGCAGGTTGATCTGCTGATCAGTTTCCGCTCAGCCACTCTATTACGTGTGTGGCAGTACATCCCCGTGGCCTTTCTATTTGTCCCCCTCACGCTTGCCGGATATGTCGGGCTGGCCCCGGAAAAAACCAATGCTGCCGCTGGGCTCATGAATTTCTTTCGCAACATGGGACAGAGCGTTGGGACGTCTGCGGTCACGACCCTGATTGCTCGACGCAGTCAGTATCATCAATCTGTCTTGGCGGAATACACAGCTTCTGGCCGGTTTCACGCCTCTGTTACAGCTCTTACCACGCGCCTGATGCGCGCCGGGGTAAGTGCGCATACTGCTCAACAACAGGCAGTGGGGCGACTGTACGCTCTCGTTCAGTCCCAGGCTGCTGTTCTCTCGTATGTCGATATGTACTGGCTGCTGGCAATGGCCTCGGTGATTATGTTTGTCGCCTCATTCCTGCTGAAGCGAAATGAACCGGGCAAAGGTGCGAAGGTCTCGGTTCACTAAGCCAGCACGAAAACTACGCAGCTTAGGCTTTGGATCAGCGCATGGCATTTGGTGAAAGAGTGCGACCCTCCCGCGCCATTTGTCATCTTCCTTGTTGAAGAAAGCTCGTGACGGAGTTTCGAGAGTCGCACAGGCTAGGGGGTATATGAACTCAGGACCGCAGCTCGCGCTGGCAACGGATGCTCAGCGACTCGGAGCGCTGTTTCGTATCTTCGAGGCGTTCTCCGCTTGTGGAGAGCCGGATGAGCTGGCACGAGTTCTTGCTGACCAGTTGCGCGACCTCATCAGTTTCGACCATCTCGACGCTTTCATCTTTAAGGAAAATTCTAACGAAATCGAATGGCAAGGGTGGGGAACGGAGGCGATCGCTTTACCCGATCTTCCGGTAGAGGAGACATCAAATTGGCACGTTTTCCGTACCCAGGAACCCCTACACGTCGCCGACTGGAACGCGGATGGCAACTTCCCGCAGTTGAAACGGCTTCTGGAAAATGCGGGTCAGAAGATCGGTTCTGTCATTCGCGTGCCATTGACCACACCGCACCGGCGGTTAGGTACGTTGGGTATCGCCAGTCGTGATCGCAATGCCTACGGTCCGGAGGACGTCTGCTTCTTGCAGTTGCTTTCGCGTGGTGTTGCCCTGGCCCTCGATGATGTTCTTAATCTGCGGAAATCTCAAGCGGCGCGATTGAAACTGGAGCGTCAAAATACTCGGCTCAAACTGCTCCTTACGATGACGAACCGGATTACCTCCAACCTCGATCTAACCGACCTATTGCGTACAGTCTCAGGGAGCGTTCGACACGTCATGGAGTCCGATCTCGTAGCCATTAGCTTGTTGGAGTCGGAGAGCGGACAATTTCGGCTTTGCGCGCTTGATTTCCCGGACGGTAAGGGGTTCGTGCATGAGGAACTGGTCACTACTCATGACGGAGTTACTAGGAGAGCTTTTGAAACACTCAAGCCGGTGATTGTGAACCAGTTTGACCCGGCGGAGTTTGGTCCCGAGGCGTCTAAAATCGTCATCGGTGAAGGACTGAAAACTTTCTGCATTATTCCGCTGGTCAATCGCGGACGTGCTCTTGGTGTACTCTGTCTCGCCCGGAAGAAAGAAAACTCTTTCAGCGAGCACGATTCGGATTTTCTTACTGAGGTAGCAGGCCAAGTCGCAATCGCCATTGAAAATGCACTTGCCTACCGCGAGATCTCTGAACTGAAAGACAAACTTGCCCAGGAAAAGCTGTATCTCGAAGAAGAGATTCGTAGCGAACTTAATTTTGAGCACATCATTGGAAGCAGCTCAGCCCTGAAGAAGGTTTTGGAATTGGTGGAGACGGTCGCATCCAGCGATTCTACTGTGCTGCTGCTGGGCGATACGGGTACGGGAAAGGAGTTGATCGCCCGCGCTATTCACGACCACAGCCGGCGTAAGGACCGCACCTTTGTCAAACTCAATTGCGCTGCCATTCCGACCGGTCTGCTCGAAAGCGAATTGTTTGGGCATGAAAAGGGGGCGTTCACCGGCGCCATCAGCCAGAAGATCGGACGGCTGGAACTCGCCCATCAGGGCACACTATTTCTGGATGAAGTGGGCGACATCCCGATTGAGACCCAGCCAAAGCTGCTGCGTGCTCTGCAGGAGCGGGAATTCGAGCGCTTGGGTAGCACTCAAACGAGGAAAGTAAGCGTGCGACTGGTTGCGGCAACCAACCGCGACTTGGAAAAGATGATCGCGGCGCGCGAATTTCGGAGCGATCTCTACTACCGCTTAAATGTATTCCCCATTCGCATCCCTCCGTTGCGGGAACGGAGAGGAGATATCCCCTTATTGGTTCGCTTCTTTGTCCATAAGCTCGCAGGGCGAATGCAAAAACACATCGAAACGATTCCGGCCGCCGCGATGAAAACCTTGACGAATTGGGAGTGGCCGGGAAACATTCGGGAACTGGAGAATTTCATCGAGCGTGCCGTGATCCTGACGCGTGGGAAGACGCTCGAGGTACCGATCTCCGAATTGAGCGAATCGGTCGTGGAGTCCCACGCGCCGAACGACAACGGCATGCAGGACGAGATTTCCCGCATTGTAAGACAAACGATCAGCGAAATCAGCAAGGGAAACTCGAGAAGCGAAGCCAAAGAGCATGACGAATCGGAGCGGCAGGAGATCATGCGTGTTCTGCGTGAGACAAAGGGTCGGGTTGGAGGCGCAGACGGCGCTGCGGTGCGGATGGCAATCAATCGGACTACACTGGTTTCTCGTATCAAAAAGCTCGGCATTAATCCCAGACTGTTTTTCTGACTCCACCTTTACCATCGATTCCACCTATTTCTTGAACGTGTCCCTCCATCTTGCATTTCTCCCTTAAGGAGGGAGGCAGATATTCATCCCGACTGTTCAGCGACTCAGGCGCGTTGAACTCCCGCCGCTACGTTCTGACCAAGACCGCTTGACCTGCAATTCTCGCTGTTGAGAGCCGTTTCGTCAGTCTTGACACCGCAACACCCAGGTTTCCCGCACAGCTTTGGAATGCAGGGAGCTTACCGCTCCCAAAGTTTGGTATACGAATTGCCTCTCCATCAGGGGCAAAGAGGAGCGGCATGTTGAAGATTTCTGTCATTGATAGCCGGACGGAGCTCCGGTTGGTTCTTGAAGGTAAGCTAATCGCCCCCTGGGTTGCGGAGCTGAGGACAGCATGGAAGAGCGTCAACGCGGAGATTGGGGGGCGTGTTTTAGTGATTGACATGGGAAATGTAGCCATCATCAGCCAGGAGGGAGAGAATGCCCTCTTGGAATTGATGAATGCAGGAGCAAAGTTTCGTTGCAGGGGCGTGGTCACCAAGCACATGATCAAAGAGCTCAGACGGAGAAGCAAGAGGGACTCCAGCAAAGCAGTGCAGGAAGAGCGTTACCCCGTGCAAGAGGACCAAGGACAAAAGTGAAATTGCTATGCACAAATCGGAGCACTGAGTCGCAGCAGTTTGTGAGGCGCAATAGACAATGTTTACATGTCGGGTATCGTCGCTCTCGCAGGCTCGGCGATTGGTGGGGTGGCTCCATTCGCGAGGACTCGGCTTACCCAAAACTCGCAAGAGCGTGCCCAGCGCTGTGCCTCGCCGTGAGCATCTCTGTGGAGCGTTCATCGACGACGCTTCAAAACTATTTACCGAGCCCTAACTCATCAGCTCGACGATCCATCGAAGTTAATGGAGGTCCAAAGTGTCGAGGAACAACGAGCAGAAAGAAGCGAACGATAGTGAAATCATTTCCGACAGGGAAGTCTGGTCTGCAATTCGTTATCTCGATCCGGAATCGGAATCAGATCGCAGGAAGAGCGACATCGCAGTAGCGATCGCCGTGTTGGCGATCGTTTGCATGTACTGTGTGATTATTGTCTATCTTCACGAATTGTAGAATCCGCAAACTCTGAGGAGCGCCGCTGGTGTTGTTACAGTTCCCCCATCCTTCGCAAAAGGGTACGGGCACGCTTAGAACTCTCCACAATAAGTTCCGTACTTTCGACACTTTCTGCGTTTGACAAATAGCCTGGTTGTCCTTCGTTACGCTCCACACTTATAACAGCCGCTGGTTTGGCACCCGCCTTGCATTCTCAGCTCCGGACGGAGAAGAAACGAGCGAACATGGCGAGTCGAAGTCTTCAAGCGTTATTTGGCCCTCTGCTGGTCTTCTCCTCCGGATCCTCGCGATGTGCCGTTAAGCGGGCACTGCTGAAGTTAAATCGACAGCTTCAACATTTGTCGTGCAGCGACACATTTCATCCTTGAAGTCCTCCTTGCGTTTCAACCACTTGTGCAGACCTGATTCTCCGTGGCTTTGGCCCGAGGCTTGCACTCCCGCTCCTTGGCGGGACGCGCCACCCCTTCCACCCCGAGTGAAGCGGATACCCCTTGCTGGGGCTGTTCTTTGTCTCCGCGATGGAGTTCATCCTGGAGTGCGCGGGTACAGATCTTGCGCTTATGACGGGTGCACTCGCGATCTTGTTATGGGGAGGGTCGATGATGCCATAAATGCCATAACTGTGGGGCGCGAGCGGTGCGCGTCGTCATAGCCCTCCCCCAACGGCGAGTTAACAAAGTGCATCGCACGCCCCGCCGAAATTCTGATCATAGGGGGCTGTGGGACGGTCAGTGGCGATGCGGAAACTGCAATTGCCGGAGGCGCATCTGCTTGCGCGGCGTATGGCTTTACCGGTCGTCTTGGGCGCGGTGGTCCAACACTACAGGTTATGTAGACAAGACAAAGGAGTGAGAATCGTCATGGCGATGGAAAGAATCCGTGTTGGCATCATTGGCGCAAGTATGCGTAACGGCTGGGGCCGCGATGCCCACATTCCGGCCTTGAGCGCGCTTCCTGAGTTTGAAATCACGGCGGTCAGCACGAGCCGCCAGGAAACCGCAGACGAAACGGCCAAGCATTTCGGAATTCCCCACGCCTTTGCCGACCCTTACAAAATGGTCCAGCATCCGGACGTGGACCTCGTCTCGATCTGCGTGCGGGTGCCTTTTCACTATCAGCTGGGGATGGCCGCTTTGCATGCCGGCAAACATCTCTACTGCGAATGGCCACTTGCGGCCACTACCGAGCAGGCTCAGCAGATGCGTGATTTAGCCGTCCGCAAAGGGATCCACCATATGGTCGGACTACAAGCCCGAGGGGCGCGCGAGTTCAATCGCGTCAGAGACCTTGTCGCTGAGGGCTACGTTGGCAAGGTGCTTTCATGCACCATGATCGTAACGACGCCCACGTGGGGCGCCGAATTCACGCGTGACTGGGCTTATATGGCAGATCGCTCGAACGGCAACACTCTAATGACCAGCCCCGGGGGACACTCAATTGATGCGCTGTGCTTCTGCCTTGGGGAGTTCAAAGAGCTGTCCAGCGTCGTGGCGAATGAGCGCCAACGAGTGAAGATCGTTGAGACTGGCGAGACGATCCCAATGACCTCGCCCGATCAGGTGCTCCTCAGCGGCGTCCTCCAAAGCGGCGCGGTCGCTTCGGTCCAGCTCAAAGGCGGCTTCGCCAGCGGGACGGGGTTCCTGTTCGAGATCCACGGTACCGAGGGCGACCTGGCTATCGTGCCCGCAGACACTCGCCAGGCGACTTACATACAGGTCTCCGAGTTCGCTGTGCGCGGTGCGCAGGAGGGCAAACCGCTGGCGGATCTCTTGATACCGGAGAGCTATCGGTGGGTTCCGGCCGCGGTTCCGGCGGGACTTCCTTTCAACGTTTCGCAGTTGTACAAGCGGATGGCTGAAGGAATTCGCGAAGGAAAGTCCATCAGCCCAGACTTCGATGCGGCCGTCAAACGCCACCAGTTGCTTGATGCGATTCAGAAGGCATCGGACACAGGGATCCGCCAGCTCATCAACAGCTAGAGTTGCATCGAGGAGGAAGTCCACCATGATAAAGGCGCAATCCATTGCTTTCGGAACATCACCGGTAGTTCAGCCTCCAAACCAGATTCAGGATCGGATCCGCCAACGAGCCCACGAAATCTACGAAGCGCGTGGACGAGAGCACGATCTGAAATTCGACAGAGAAATCATTGCAAAGCGTTTGTAAAAATCTACACTCCCCGTGCAGAAATCCTGCAACAGTCAGCCGAGGTCGCGTTCATAGAAGTCAAGTCCCTGCCGCTCGACTCGATAGGTTTGTTCTCTAAAGGAGCCTCAAGTGTGGAATTGTTTGTGTCCTCGGATCAGGGCTAAGGATTTTTCTCCTACGCACATCGTGAAGTCGCTTATAACCGCCGGCACAGTGTTCTTGGTGGTGCTTCTGGTGACGCCGGCGTTGGCCGAGAAGGGGCAATCGTCGTACCAACAGGGCAGAGACCTGGAGGCTCGGCAGAATTATGAAGGCGCCTATGCTGTCTATCAGCGCGCTTATGACGCGTTCCCGCGGGACACGCGCTATCGCGCGGCACTCACCAGAATCCGGTTCTTGGCCGCGGCATCAAAAGTGCACCGAGCCACACTACTGCAGCAAGCGGGACAACTGGATGAGGCTTTGATACTGTTTGAAGAAGCCGCCAGGATCGACCCGTCTAGTCCCATCGCATCACAGCAAGCAATAAATACTCGCAACATGATTCAGCAAGCGCATGGGAATCATGCCGAGAATCCGTCTCAGCCCCGACCTCTCCTTAGTCCTGACATTTTGGATGCGCAAGGCCCAGTAAAGCTGAACAACTTCTCCAATCTTCCCGTCACCCTGAAATTGTCTCAAGACACCAAAATCGTCTATCAAACGATTGGTAAGTTAGCCGGGGTCAACGTGCTCTTTGATCCAGACTTAACCTCACGGCAATTCGATATCGAACTGAACGGAGTCACTTTGCGAGAAGCACTTGATCTCGTCGCCGCGGAATCAAAGACGTTCTGGAAACCTATGACTCGCAATACGATTTTCGTCGCAGCAGACAATCCGGCGAAGCGTAAGGAACTGGAGGAAAATGTCATCAAGGCTTTTTATCTCTCAAACCTCACGGCACCCACCGAACTCCAGGATCTGGTGAACACGCTACGTTCCGTCCTCGACGTGACTCGAGTTCAGCAACTCGCTTCTCAGGAAGCAATAGTAATTCGGGGAACGCCGGACCAGGTTCTCCTGGCAGAAAAGATCGTGAGTGACTTTGACCAAGCTCCTCCCGAAGTGGTCGTCGATTTCGCGTTAATGGAAGTAAGCCGCGACAAAGTACATACCCTGGGAATCAATCCACCGACCAGTGCTTCTATCCAGCTCCAGGCGAATATTAGTGGTAATTCAAGTAACATAAACGGCGGTTCCACCAGCGGTTCGAACAGTTCAAGCAGTTCATCGAGTTCCGGCAGCAGCCCTGGCAGTGGCATCAATTTGAACTCATTCGCCAATTTGAACGCCACCGACTTCGCGGCAACGATTTCAAGCGCTAATGCGACTGCCTTGTTTACCGACAGTAGCACCAAGATTATTCAGAATCCCCAAATTCGATCTTTGAATGGGGAAAAGGCATCCCTCAAGATCGGCCAGCGGGTGCCGACCGCGACCGGTTCTTATTCGTCGGGGATCAGCGGTTTTGCTGTCAGCGGTCTGGTTAATACTCAATTTCAGTACATCGATGTTGGGGTCAACGTTGACATCACGCCGCATATCCATCCCGACGGAGACATCACCCTGAAGATTGCGCTCGACGTCTCGTCCGTCATCAACCAACAGCCGATCGGAGGGATTAACGAACCTGTGATCGGTCAACGGAAAGTGGAGCATGAGATTCGCCTGAAAGATGGTGAGGTGAGTCTCCTTGGCGGAATGCTCCAGCAGCAGGATGCTCAGTCACTGACCGGTATTCCCGGGCTGTCACAGATTCCGATATTAAAATATCTGTTTTCTCAAAAGAATACGGAAGTGATGGACAGCGAAATCGTGTTTGCGATAATTCCGCATATTGTTCGGCGTAAAGATCCGAACGAATTCAATGGAAGGACTCTCGATGTTGGAACTGCGAATTCCGTTCATCTTCGTCACGCGCCCGGGACAATTCCGACCCTGGAACCTGACAAAGGATCTGAGACCATACCGGCAGCAAAGTCCTCCGGCGAAACAAGCGCCGCTTTGGAGTTCGATCCGACCGCAATGTCGGTGGCTGAAGGTGCAACCTTCACCCTCGATGTAGTCCTATCTGGTGCACAGGATGTGTATTCGGTTCCCTTGCAGATAGCCTATGACAAACGGGGTTTACAGCTCGTGAATATCTCAAACGGGAATTTTCTGTCTCAGAGAGAACAAGTCGTTGCCTTGGTTCATCGAGAAGACCCCTCCAACGGCACCGTCGAAATCACTGCTTCTCGCCCACCTAAATCGGAAGGAGTCTCGGGGCACGGCGTCTTAGCAACCCTGACCTTTGAGGCGAAGACCGCTGGACGATTCCCAGTCAGTATCACTAAGGCGGCTCTCGTTCATCCCGACCAGCAACTGACTCCCGCGTCAGGCTCCGAGGTTACGGTATCAGTGCAGTGATCGTGTTGAGCCATTGAACAATTGCGTTTGTCTTTTGTTTATAGATCCATTCCACCGGCGAAGACCTGGTCGCCTCGATGGCGATTTTGTGCAGCAGGATAATCCGACAAGCCCAGCTTCCGTGGCCACGATCCTGACCGCTTGACCTGCAATCATCCGCGCTGTTGAGAGCCGCTTCGTCAGTCTCGCCACCGTGACACTCAGTTTTCCCGCACAGCTTTGGACTCAGGGACTTACGGCTCCCCCAATCTGGTATGCGAAGTGCCTATTCAAAATGCATACGGTAAAGATGCACACCTGAATCATGGACTTGCCCCCGCAGCGGAATTGCCCTGTCAAAGAAGTGCGGGCGAGCGTAATCGCAATTGAATTCAAGGAGAAAACACAGATGTCAGTTAAGAATCGTGACGTGTCATTTCCAAGCGCGGCGTTCGTCAGCGTCCTTTTGCTACTGTCCGCACTAAGCGTGCAAAGTCAATCGGATCGGCCCCGATCTGGCCAATGGCGAATCGCGGGCGAGAATCTCAACAACACCTGGAGCCAGCCGGCGGAGCATTCCATCACTCCTGCCAACGTCAAGGGCCTGACACCAAAATGGGTATTCACCACTGGGGGAGATGTTTCCGGCACTCCCACGATGGATGGTGACGCAGTTTACTTCCCCGATTGGGGCGGCAACCTCTTCGCGGTCCAGAAGGAGAATGGAGGTCTCATCTGGTCTCACAAGATCTCCGATTACGATGGCGTTACCGGGGCTATTTCTCGTGTCAGTCCGGCAATAGATCACGATCAGGTAATCATTGGAGATATTCTTAGTTCCAACGACACGCACGCTGGTGCAAATGTAATCGCTGTCGACCGGAAAACAGGAGCACTCCGGTGGATTAAGCAGGTGGAAACCCATCCGGCAGCAATCATTACTGGATCTCCGGTTGTTTTCGACGGGGTTGTTTACATCGGCGTCTCTTCGAGCGAAGAAACTCTGGCGGCGAATCCCGCGTATCCATGTTGCAGCTTTCGCGGCAGCATCGTTGCGCTCGACGCGAAGAGCGGTGCGATACTTTGGAAGACCTTCGACATGCCCGATAACGGCGGCCAGACGGACCAATACAGCGGCGGCGCGGTATGGCAACCGGCTGCAATTGATCCCAAGCGGGGTACGCTCTTCATCGGCACGGGAAACAATTACACCGTTCCCGCAGACGTGGTCGCCTGCCAGAACGCAAATCCTACTGCGAACTGTGCTGCGCCTGACGATTTTTTCGACACTGCCCTTGCCTTGGATTTAAAGACCGGACAGGTCAAGTGGGCGAAGAGGTTGCAAGGTTCTGACACATGGACAGGAGCTTGTCTGACGTCCTCAGGACCCAACCCAAATTGCCCGGTACCCAGCAGCCCGGATTTCGATATGGGAGGAGCGGGACCTAACCTCGTGGGCAATATTGTCGGCTTTGGCCAGAAGAGCGGCATTTTTTGGGCGCTTAATCCTGATAACGGCAACATTGTTTGGAGCACACCGGTTGGGCCAGGCAGTTCGCTCGGAGGCATCGAGTGGGGCACCGCAACTGACGGTAAGCGCATTTATGTCGCGATCGGCAATCACGATCATCTCCCTTATACGTTAGTGCCCTCGGGACAGCAGATCACATGGGGAGCATGGAGCGCGCTTGACGTCGCTACGGGAAAAATCCTTTGGCAGACTGCAGACCCCACTACAGGCTCCATTGACACCGGCTCAGTGAGTGTTGCAAACGGCGTCATGTATGCGGGCTCTTACTCAGGTCAGATGTATGCCTTCGATACAACAACTGGAAAGATCCTCTGGAATTTCGCGAGCGGTGGCACGGTAATCGACGGACCATCAATTGTAGATGGAACCCTCTATTGGGGTTCCGGTTACCGAAATATCCCCCCGGGAATGGGAAACAACAAAGTGTACGCGTTTACTCTAGCCGGCTCGAAGGATGGAGGCGAAAACACCCCGGGCGGGCAAAAGTGACGGCTTGCGTTTTAACGGCATCGCTCATGTCGACGATGTTGGACGTGATTCACGGGCCCGATGCAACCTCAAGGTCCTGGAACAAAAATGGGTCTTCACCAAGGGGTGGCGGTGGCTCGACCTTGTACTCCCAAAAAGTGAAGACCCTTAACCCAGCAGTCGCATAACCTGACGGAGGAAAGAAATGCATCTGAAGAAAATCTCACGAAAGTGCACGAAGTGCACTCTTGCGGTTGCCGCGTTGCTTGCTTTCAGCGCACTCGGATCGGCGCAAGCCTACAAACAAACCAACCTTGTTTCAGACATTCAAGGACTCGCTCAAAACCCGCCCAACGGCCAGCCCGACGCGCAGCTTGTGAACCCTTGGGGGCTTATCGCGAGTCCTACGAGTCCGTGGTGGCTTTCGGACAACAACGCCGGTGTTTCGACTCTCGACAATGGACAGGGAGTAAAGCAAGGGCTGGTAGTAAACATCCCCTCACCAGTGAATGGGGTGGCGGGCACGCCAACGGGAGTGGTTTTCACGGGCGCCTCTGGGTTTACCTTCCAGGCGAAGGGCGCTACGGCGAGTTCCGTTTTCACCTTCGTAACAGAAGATGGAACCATCGTAGCCTGGGGCCCCGGAATTGGGCCCGACCTCCCCAATGACGCGTTCGTGGTAGTCGACAACTCCACGAATCCCACCGCAGCTGCAGGTGCCGTTTATAAGGGCGCGGCCATCGCACAGATGACCGCTGGTGGACCGTTTTTTCTCTATATCGCGAATATTCGTTCTGGGCGCGTCGAGGTCTACGACACAAACTTCAAGCCCGCCAATCTTAGTGGCGACAAAGATGGTGGCGACGCGTTTCTGGATCGCGCAATCCCCGAGGGCTTTGCTCCGTTCAACGTGCAGGACGTCAACGGGAATCTGTATGTGACGTATGCCAAGCAGAATGCCACGAAGCACGACGACTTCGATTTCCCTGGCTTCGGATTCGTGGATAAATTCTCACCGACAGGCAAGCTGTTGCAGCGACTGGAGAATGGTCCATGGCTGAATGCACCTTGGGGTGTCGCACTGGCACCGACAAATTTTGGCTTCTTCAGCAACCACCTGCTGATCGGCAATGCCGGGAGCGGGCAAATTGCTGTTTACGACGCCAATAGCGGGCGCTTCGATGGTCTCCTCCGCGACGCCAACGGACATGTGATTCAAAACGATCGCTTGTGGGCGCTGCGCTTCGGCAACGATCACGCAGCTGGACCCAGTAATTGGCTGTACTTCACCGCCGGCATAAGCGATGAGGCGCACGGCTTGTTCGGCTTCTTTACACCTGCGGACCAGAGCGCTCCGGAAGCCACCGGTGACGATCGATAGTTTTGAACCCGCGGCGGGTGGCCTTGATAAGAGCGAAGGCTTTGTCAGGGACACCCGCCAACAGGAGAAAAAACACGTACGTCTTGGTAGGTCAACGCTGGAACATCTTCGATTCGGTTAGAAACCGCAATGTTCATTGGATCGCCTAAAGCCTGACATCTCGCGCCACCTGCGAATAAACGGAGAAATAAGTGGTCGACGTTACCCGATCAAACCAGTGAAATGCAACTTGAACATGAAGAAATGGAGCCGTAGTACATGAATCTGAAATCGGCAATGGAAGTCAACCCAAGCAACATGGATCCTGTGACAGTAGAAGATGAACATAACTCCCAACAGCACGGCGTCGCAAACCGCCGCTCATTCTTGAAGAAGAGCTTGGTAGCTGGAGCTGTGGCAACGGCGGGTGTGGGGTTTTGTCGAAGGTACCACAAGCCTTCGGTAAGACCTCAGGTGGTTCACTAACAAAAGGGGATGTTGCATCCTGCGATTCCTCGCGGCCGCCGAAATCATAGAGAGCGATCTCTGGCTGCAGTACCAGGAACTCGGAGGAATACAGGACGACGAGGTCGCTCAGTTAGCCTGCAAACTGATTCCCGGCTACCCCGCACGAGCCACCGGCGGAAACCCGTTGTACATGCAGGACCTTGTGCCGCTTGACTGCGACATGTCGCAATATATTCATGACAACACCGAAGATGAACTGACGCACGAGGCGTTCATCAACCGGTACCTAGCAGCAAGGCGACCGGTGCAAACCAGTTCGGACGGCTCACGAACCTGATGCAGCTGACAGTGGATACCTCTTGGTGGACCCGGTACCGCAGCCGTAACAAGAACCCGGATTTGTGCGACACATTTCCGCAAGCCATTCCGTCATTAGCCGTCGGGCAACACCCGGCAATTCCACGGACTGACAATGACGGAAACGATGCCAACTTTTTTCAGGCAATCGCAAATACCGCGGGTTTTCATTTTGCCTTTATCGAACAAGGAGGGACCAGCCTCTACCCTCAACTGGCACAGCGAGTCAGCAATGTGGAAGCCCTGCGCATCCTGCTCAGTATCGGCGGAGTCGAAATCGCCCATTTCCAGACCTGGCAAGACAAGGGCGGCAATGCGCCGCAATTAGCAGATGTCGCGGATCCGGTGACAGGCGTAAAGGTGACCTTTCCGGACCTGAATTCTCCCCCTTTGGCGGAGAGAACTTTCAAACCAATCGGATTATGCCAGAGCCAACCGTATTCATTAGCAGACAGCTGCCGGCGTGCTCCATCATTCGCCCAACCGAAACAAAGGCAGCCGCAATGGGAGCCTTACCGAGTCTTACCGGCGATGGACTCTTCATCGGGCAATCAGCCGCCTTTTTCGGATTCATGCGCGATCTCGCGGAAGCTGCGGACGCCGCTCGACGCGAGGTAAATTGAAATTGCTTTCCAAAGGTTCCTTCAGCGGGTGCCGTAGGGGCCAGTAAGGCTTAACAGCACCCGCCCTTTGGGGAGTACTCACGTAGTCTTCGTCGAGGAGCAAAAACGTTCTCCGTCCTTCCCAAGTGCGTGTTTGCGTCCTGGAGGGAAGCTAAGCAACAAATGCGCCACACGCAAGGCCGATCCCCAATGAGTGCAACGACCAGCTAATGGTAAAGAGCTAACGGTAAAGAGTGACTTACATTTCATTACAAAATCTTGACGCAGCCGCAGGGTTTGCCGGGGTCGCCTTACCCAGAGTGCGCATCCAATCAAAATGAAGAGGTGACATGATTTCATTAAGGTTGATACGAATGATTGAAAGTCATTCCGACGAACTTGCGGCAGACTTATTGGCGAAACTCGAAACTTCCGCGCGTACCGCCGACCTGCGCAAAGTCCCGGTTGAGGAATTGCGGCGAGGAATCCAAGAAATCTTGCGGCACTTGGGAGAGTGGCTGCTGACCAAGACGGGCCATGATATCAAGCAGCGTTATTTTGAAATCGGTGGACGTCGCGCGTCTCAAGGCGTCGCGCTTTCCGACCTCTGCTGGGCAATTACTCTCACCAAGGGACTTCTCTGGGAATTCCTGCAGCGCCAGGGCATCATGGGCAGTCCGATCGAAATCTACGGCGAGATGGAATTGTTGCGGCTGCTGGACCAGTTCTTCGATCGCGCTTTGTGCTTCGCAACGGAGGGCTATGAGCAATGCATCCCCTTGCATAGCGGCTCTGACAGCCACGCCCGCGAAATGCGGAATGCAGCCCGGTAGTCTGGGTTCGTTACTAACAGAAAAACGGGCCCGCGGCGCCAGCACTCAACGGCCCCGCGAGATCATCGTTTCGGTTTCCACAGTACGAACGATTTCAGTTTAAAGATAGTTTGAAAGGAACGTAAATGAAAGCTTTCACTGTCTCCCTCTTTACGGTAATTCTAGCTGCACTTTTTGCGGTCGCCGCCGATCAGTCTCAACCTCCAACCGCAGGCAACCTCGCCCCCGCTTTCACCCTGCCCAACCAGGATGGAGTGCAGGTATCGCTCGATCAGTTCAAGGGCAAATGGGTCGTGCTTTACTTCTATCCGAAGGACTTCAGCTCGGGCTGCACTGTCGAAGCTCACAATTTTCAGCACGATATCGATAAATACACAAGCCAGAATACCGTGATCATAGGTGTCAGCGTGGACAATGTGGATTCTCATAAGAGCTTCTGCACCAAGGAAGGCTTCAACTTCAAGCTCCTCGCCGATTCGAACCATGCGGTCGTGCAGAAATACGGCTCCATCATGGAATACAACGGGAAGATTCTTGCCGCTCGCAACACCTTTTTGATCGATCCCGCGGGCGTAATCAGAAAGGTGTATCTGAAGGTCAGCCCGCAAGGTCACAGCGAGGAAGTGCTGGCCGACCTCCAACAGTTGCAGTCCACAAAGTGAGGACGTCCGCTGTTCGCGGAGCGACCCGAGTGTAGATTCGCGCCGGGCAGGTTCCAGAAAAAGCACTCACCTGCATAACCTACCGCAAGTCACTGTGTTTCCATTTCTCCCTACTGCGCTCTCCGTCCCGAATACTTCAGCATTCCCAATAACCACGGTCAATTTCCGTTGCAATGCAGGTCGCACTATCTCATGTAAGGAGAGTGAGAAACACTCGCCAAAGAAGAGCACCGATGCTCGTGTCGAATTCCATGAACGCTGCAAACACCAGGAGCATAACGACTGGAGGGCCTGGTGCGTCGGGCTGGTCGCCAGAACGAAAGACCAACGAGCGGAACCACGCGCTTCTGATCGTAGGTGGGCTCCCAAGCTTCTCGGTGTTGAGGAGCCAATCGGCAATATCGACTTTCAACACCAGCTGCCGAACGGCGGCTTCAATTACCTTTCGATTGCAATGAGTTAGCAACAACTCTTGCGCCTCGCTCTGGCATCCCGATTGCCCCCGGTCATTTCGAGGCAGCCAGAGGGCCTCATTCAGTTGTTCTTACACCAGCCAATTTCCATTGGGAGAATACGCAATGTGCAGTCGAGCAGTGACAATTCGGCCAAATCCCGTCGGCCAACAGAAGCGGTCGAATACTTACTCGTGCGCGCTGACGGTTATGGGTGTCGTATTTGTAGTGATGACCGTCGCAAGCCTTCACGCGCAAACCGCGACAACAGGAGACATCGCTGGTGTTGTGACAGATCCAACCGCGGCTGTTGTGTCGGGCGTGTCGGTCAAGTTGCAGAACGTCGATACTGGCACTTCCAGTTCCACCACAACCAACTCACAAGGATCGTACAATTTCCCTTTTTTGCAACCCGGAAATTATTCAGTCTCGGCGACGGCTGCCGGATTTCAAGAGATCGTCAAAAAGGTGACTGTTGCACTTGGAGCCAGTGTTACGGCGAACTTGCAACTGTCTATCTCGTCGCAGCGTCAGACGGTGGAAGTAACAGAAGAGGTGACAGGCGTTCAAACACAGGATGCCAACATTGAAACGAACTTTAATGCCCAGCAAATAACCGTGTTGCCAAATCCTGGCAATGATCTGAGCGCAGTCGCACTGACGGCGCCGGGCGTGGTGATGAACACGACGGGAGGTTCCGTCTTTGGCGGTGGCAACTACGAGTTCTTCGGCTTGCCGTCCAATTCCAATGTGTTCACCTACGACGGCGCCAATGACAACGACCCCTATTTCAACATCAATAACAGCGGCGCAACCAACCTAACCCTGGGACTGAATGATGTGCAGGAAACCACTGTGGTGACGAACGGCTATAGCGGGCAATTCGGTGGCCTGGCGGGAGCGAACATCAACTATGTCTCGAAGTCCGGCACCAATGCTTTTCACGGCAATGCGGAGTACTGGTGGAACGGGCGCGCCCTGAACTCTAATAACTATTTCCGCAATCAAGCCAACGCCGTGGCTGGAAGCCAGGTCGACGCGCGTCCGTTCGTGAATGCGAACCAATACGCAGCCTCGATCGGTGGACCGATCAGGAAAAACAAATCCTTCTTTTTTGTCGACTATGAAGGCATTCGCCTCGTAATTCCCTCACTGTTTTCGGTCAACCTGCCGACTCAGCAGTTCGAAAATGCAGTAATCACCAAGCTAAACACTGTCAGCCCCGCTTCCGTACCGTTTTACAATCAGCTGTTTGGCATCTGGAACGCAGCTCCAGGTGGGGCACGCGCTCAGAACACTCTCGCTGGAGGGGGATGTTCGAACGTTACCAATCTGGCAGGGATCGCATTCGGAGCAGCCAACCCGTGTGCCACCCAGCTGCAAGGTGGCACTTCTCAGGCCACTAACGATTACTTGATTGTGGGTCGCTATGACCAGAACATCGGCAATAACGACAAACTGTTCGTTCGAGTGCAACACGAAAGCGGCATCCAGGCCACCTACACCGATCCTCTGAGCCCGGCCTTCGATGTTCACAGTACTCAGCCGGAATGGCAGGCCCAGTTGAGCGAGACCCACACATTCGGCAACAATAAAGTAAATAACTTCATCGCTTCACTGCAGTGGTATAGCGCGCTCTTCACAATGGTGAACCAGGCCGCAGAATTTCGGACGCTTCCTCAGACGGTCGCATTCGGTGACGGTTCGCTGTTTCCTCTAAACAATGATGGTGCCACGTTTCCCCAGGGTCGATCTGTGACCCAGTACGGAATCGGCGACGATTTCAGTTGGACTCGCGGGAGACACAGCTTCCGGTTCGGAGTCAACTACCGCCGCGACGACGTGAGCGATCATAATTTCATCGGTGTCATTCCTTTTGCCCAGGAAACGACTCTGAACGACTTCGCGTTCGGGGGTGTGGCGCCTACGAACACCGGCGTGGGAAATCTCGTAGCTCAGAACTTCCCCATCAATACAAATGTACCGATAGCGCTCTACCAACTCGGATGGTATGTGTCAGACGAGCTCAAGGTCACTTCGAACTTGAAGCTCACGCTGAGCATGCGGTTCGATCACTTGTCGAATCCAGTCTGCCAAACTAATTGCTTGCAAAGCCTTTCTGCACCGGTTCAAGACCTGAATCGCACGGCGCCCGTGAATCAAGCCTTGAGAACGGGTCTGAATAGTGCATTCCCCTCCGTAACGTCGGTCGTCTACGAACCGAAGGTCGGCTTCGCTTGGTCGCCGTTCGGCGCCAGGAATACTGTCATCCGCGGCGGATTCGGTATCTTCAGCGACGCTATTCCTACCGGTGCGATAGACGACATTCTCACCAACGCACCGAATGATCCGTCGTTCGTGCTTTTTAACGGTGCGCTCTCACCGGCAGTACCAGGAAACTTGAATGGACAAGTGACGGCGGCCAATGCTGCTTTTCGCGCCAATTTTGCCAACGGCGGCGCGGCTCCGGCCTTCAATTTCTTTAACCCTGGCAATGTGCAGATCCCGCGTTACGACGAGTGGGACCTGGAAATCCAGCAGGCTCTGGGTTGGAATACCACGCTCAGCGTGAAATATGTTGGCAATCACGGTGAGCATGAAGAGATCACGAATCCAGCCCTGAATGCATTTAGTCCAACGGGCGCGTCATTCGGGGGTCTGCCGCTCACTAAGCCCGACCCGCGATTCGGAGTAGTTGCCCAAACACAAAACGTCGGCAACTCAAACTACAACGGCGTCACGGTGACAGCAGCGCACCACTTTAATGGAGGTTTTCAATTCCAGGCATCCTACACCTATAGCCATGCTCTGGATGAAATCTCCAATAGCTCTTTGAATCCCTTCGGCTTGAACGCCAACGGAAATGTCGATGTGGTCACACCGCTGAATCCGTTCAATATCCGGCAGCTTAACTATGGAAGTGCTGACTACGATGTCCGGCAGTCGTTCGTCATGAACTATGTTTGGAGTGACGCTTTCCGCCACTTGACGAAATGGGGTCCGAACGCGCTGGTGAAGGGTTGGACGTTTTCCGGAACGATCTTCAAGCACACCGGGTTCCCGTACTCGATCTGGAGCAGTAACACGACCGCAACTTTACAAGGGAGTCTGTTCGGTAGCACGAGTCCCGCCACCACTACAGCGGTCCTCGCCAACGTCGTCGGTTCTCCTAACATCAACTGCGGTGGCTCAGCTGCGCAGTTGCTGAACGGTTTGCCTAATCCGTGCTACAGTGCGGCCAATTTCGCCGACCCAACAAATAATTTTGGAAGCCAGCGTCGTAATCAGTTTCGTGGCCCAGGTTACTTCGACACTGACTTCGACGTGGAGAAGTCCTTTGCCATTCCGAGATGGGAGAGGGCTCAGTTCTCCATTGGCGCAAGGTTCTTTAATCTGTTCAATCATCCGAACTTTGCCTTCCCAAACACCAACGTGGACAGCAACCAGTTCGGACAAATCACCCAGACCGTCAGTCAGCCGACGACCATCTATGGTTCCGGTCTGGGTGCGGACGCATCACCAAGGGTGATCGAACTGCAAGCAAAGTTCGTTTTCTAACGAGCCCGCTGTTGATCGAGGGGGTCTCGCTTGGGGCGCCTCATTTCATATCTATACTTCGGCAAATGTGGGGGTATTCAACAATTGGAAGGGCATCATGGTCTACGCAACTCTCGGAAAATACGGGTCTCCTAGTCTCGAAACTCTGCTTCGGAACCATGACCTTCGCGGACGGCAGAGGAATATTCAAGGCCATCAGCTCCGTTGGCTAGGCCGGGGCCGATGAACTGAAGACGTCGATTGACGGCGGCATCAACTTTTTTGATACGGCGGACAATTACGCGGACGGTGAGAGCGAAAAGTTCTCGGGCAATCACCGATAAACCTGAACATCCCGCGGAGAGATGCGGTGATCGCGACGAAGGTCTATAGTCGCGTCGGGCCGGGGCGGAATGACATCGGTGCTTCTCGCGGCCACATAGTGGACGGTGTCGAGGACAGTCTCTACCGTTTGCAGACCGACCATATCGACCTGTACCAGATCCATGGCATCGATTCCGTGACCCCTGTCGAAGAGACCATTCGCGCTCTCGACAACCCTGGTGCAGCGGGGAAAGGTCCGTTACATCGGCTGCTCCAACTGGCAGGCATGGAAGATCGCCAAAGCCCTCGGCATCTCCGAGTTCAAGAACCTGTCCCGATTCGACACGCTTCAGGCCTATTACTCGATCGCCGGCCGCGATCTCGAACGGGAAATCATTCCCCTCCTGGAATCCGAAAAGCTCGGACTCAGTGTTTGGAGTCCGCTGGCCGGCGGCTTGCTTTCTGGCAAGTATAGCCGGACGCACCAGAAGCTCGCGGATTCGCGCCGCACGTACTACGACTTTCCCGTCGTGGACAAAGAGCGGACCTGGAGGATCCTCGAAGTGATGGCTCCGATCGCGAAAGCGCATGACTGCAGTCCTGCACATCTCTCGCTCGCATGGCTCTTGGGAAAGCCTGTAGTAACCTCGGTCATCATTGGCGCGAAACGTCTTGACCAGTTTCAGGACAATCTCGCGGCAGTCGAATTCACGCTCACCCCAGATGAGCTTAGGCAGTTGGATGCGGTCAGCGCTCTTTTCCGTGAGTATCCCGGGTGGGTGCTACCGTTCCAGGGAGCTGACCGCTGGAACCAGTTGATCGCTGGTTGCGTTTTACCGAGCCGATAAAGCCGCATTGATCCTGCAAATCTCCTCGCGACTGAAAAATGGCGTTAGTACCTAATGTACTCAGATGTGATTGGCCACTACAGACGGCTGCTGATAAGAAGATCGAAGAAAGGATCATGCTTTTCGCCGCAACACGGGGGAGAATGAGCGAAGAAGTCCGGCGGAGGGTCCGCCGTTGCAGAACGTCATTGTACGAAATTAAGAAGTGTCCGTAACAACCTTCGGACACGAGTTTTGAAATGAAAAAACTCCGTGATGAGATCCATTCGCAGATTTCGCCCTAGGAGCCGCGGTGAGTACCACTTTCACGAGAGAAGTGTCGGTCTGCTCTTGGGACTGGCACCGACCTCATCGCTCAACTCCCCGCATGGTCGGAGAACAGGAACTTATAAATAGATCCTGCCCAAGAATGGCAGTGCGAAAACCGAGCATCCATTTCCCCCAGCTATTCCTGCCAGAAATAACCGTCGTTCGATTGGTTGGTGATCGGCGGGGAAGGAAAGCCGTGAGAGAAGCCCAGTGAAGGGCCCGCCTCTGCAAAATGCTATTGTACGAAGTCAAAGATGTTCCTGTAAGAAATTGATAATAAACGAGATAGTGGTGGAGGCGGCGGGAGTCGAACCCGCGTCCGAAAATGTTACTGGTCAAGAGAACTACATGCGTAGTCCAGTTCATGCCCTCGGCATTACCCGAGGACGTTCGCGGCTCGCGCTCAGAACGGACAAGAAACGCGCCCCGCTAGCCTGAGATCTTAGCTTTCCGGCCCAGACGTAGCCGGGAAGAGCAGCCCGCTGTGCGACGTCCTTCGGAGGCCCACGGGCGAAGCCTCCTGGGACGGCTGCCTAAACTAGTTAGGCTGCGTATGCCATCTGTTGATTGGCAATTATCATTTTGCACGCGATTACGGGTGTGTGCACCCCGGCATGCCTCTTGGCCGCAAGCATCTCCGTCGAAGCCGTGACGCCCCCACTGGTGGGTTGGGCCTGGCAAAGAACTACCTCCAATCTAGGTATTGCCGCAAGGGAAGTCAACCACCCATTAGATGCGCAAGCACTCAATTGCGTGACTTTGCAAAAACGGTGTCAATTCTAGCCAAAAACCCAGGCTTGCAATTGACAACAAATACGTGGCTTGGAGTAGAGTCTCTGCGCGAGTGTCGCCGCCCCCTGCTGGCTGGCGACGTGGTACGACCAACCCAACCGTAAGTCCAAGGCTTAAATGCCCGAGAAGTTGCTTCTCGATTCAAGGAGATCCCATGCCCAAGAGTACCCTCAGTCTAATCGCTACCGTCGCGTTTTGTTTGTTCAGCGCATTCGCCATTGCTCAGACGCAAGATGCCGTTCCTCACCGTTTGCAATTTCAGAATCCACCAACTTCAGTGCAACGCCCAATGGCAGCAGAGGCAGTAAGACGTGCAGTTACCGATACCCTCGCGCCCAGTGGCGCCAGCGGAACAAGTCTGCTGCCGGTTTTTAACTACGAGGTGGCCTCCTCCAGAGACGGGAATGTGTACGATGGCGTGATCGTCGGTGCGCATCCCGCTACTCGAGGCTCCGCGGCCCAAGTGAGTGTCAGAGCCCAGTTGATCCCTGTTATCCTGCAGTTCCACACGCTGGGCGTCTCATTCGACCCTAAGACCGGCGCCATCGCTACTACAAGCGGCGATAGAACGTCAGACCCGACAATGCAGGACACCGCTTGTTTCAGCGGACCTGTGAATGTTCCCGTCGATGTTATGTTGCAATCGCCCATCTTCAAACGGGCCGATTTCAATTTCGGCGGTACCGATGTGGGCAGCACGCAGTATGTGGACGCTTTCCAGCGCGCGAGCTTCTGGAATCAGATTGACCGAAACCACTATCACACCCTCCTGAAGCCGGAATTGCTCCCTCCCTTGGTGGTCGACGTTCCCGCTGACCAAGGCCTGTCAGTCAATGCGGACACCTTCCAGCCTTTCTTTGGCCTTTGCGGCCCCGAGGGGCTTGTGGAGATCACTTTTCTGCGCGCCGCGGTAGTCAGCGAACTGGCAAAACGCAAGGACGTCAATCCCGGTACGTTCCCGATGTTCATGCTTTACAACGCGGGAATGCCGGTGGGCGGTCCGACCAACATCAACAATTGCTGCGTGGGGGGCTTCCATTCAATTACTCCCGCAGGCCCGATTACATTCCAGACCTTCTCCCCGTTTGACTTCGATGTGAGTGGCCTATTCTTGACCTCCACCAGCGATACGGCCACTGCTTCCCACGAGGTCGCCGAATGGGTGAATGATCCGTTCATCATTAACCGCACTCCGGCCTGGGGGCACACCGGACAAGTCGCGGGGTGCCAAAGCAACCTTGAAGTAGGAGATCCGCTCACTGGGAATGAGGCACCGCGAATCGCAGGAAACAATGGTTTCACCTATCACTTGCAGGAATTGGCATTCTTCTCCTGGTTTTTCGGGAATCCATCTCTCGGCATTCATGGGTGGGATTCAAACAATGGGACTTTCCTCTCTGATGCCGGTCCTGTCTGCGTGACCACACCATAGAATTGTTCAAGCTGTTAGGCTAGGACACAGGCCGCCCCGTGGGTGGCCTTATTCATTTTGGCAGGCCAGGACTTCTCGGGGGTTCCACCTCCTTCGCTCATGATGACCATCCGAGAAACACGGCAACCAATCCAACCGTGTCGATGAATCCGTGAGCCAGGACGCACACCCATAAGTCGCGACCGGATAAGACATACGCAGCCCCCAAAATCAACCCTGCCATGCCGGAGTCTAGGATTCCTGCTGGACCCTTGTAGAAGTGCCCATACCCAAAGAGGACGGACACCGCAGCCACACCAGCCCAATACGCGAATTTCGATCGTCCGCCAGCGTCAGCCGCCCGGTGAATCCCCTGCGCGGCGTTGCCGTGATGTGGCAGATCCTGAATGCCCTCACCAACACCGAACTCGAAGTCGAGCATCGCAGCGCTGGCATGTCGTTCCACATACTTTAGGAGTCGAGACCATGAGCGAACATCGTCGCCAGATTCTGCAGATGCTGTCCGAAGGCAAGATCAGCGCCGACGAAGCGGAGCGCCTGATTTCTGCTTTCGAGGAGCCGGCCACAAAGTCGTCGCCGACCGAATCGCCTTCAGCAGGGAAGAATCCCCCGAAATACCTTCGGGTCCAGGTAGATTCCGAAGGCGACGGAGGACAGGAAGGGCCAACAAAAGTGAACGTCCGTGTGCCCATGCAGTTGCTCCGCGCGGGAGTCAGGCTCGCGGGCTTGCTGCCCGCCCATGCCCTGCACCGCGCTAATTACGCCATGCAGGAACAGGGCATCCCCATCGACCTGACGCAGATCAAGCCGGAAAACCTGGAAGAGTTAGTCGACCAACTGAACGATTTGACGGTCGACGTCGATCAGAAGGACGCGGGCACGAAGGTGAGAGTGAGAATCTACTGCGAGTAGCGCCGGCATCCTGCGACTTTCGCTCACGGCAGGCTGCTGGACGCTGTTGCGAGGGCGTCTCGCCCTCGCGGTCGGGGTTATCGGTGCGCTGCAAGGGTCGTCTAGCTCCGAGATTTCGATAGGTATGCCTCGAGCTTCAGCTTCACTTCGGCCCACTCATCGTCGAGGATGCTGAAATATACCGTGTCGCGCACGCGCCCGGTCCCGGTGATCAGGTGCCGTCGCAACGTCCCTTCTTGTTTCGCACCGATGCGCAAAATTGCGTTGCGCGACTTGTGATTTAGGGCATCGGTCTTGAGTTCCACCCGTATGCATCCCCACGCTTCAAATGCATGACGTAGGATCAGGTACTTTGCCTCAGTGTTTACCCTAGTCCGCTGCCGCGCCGGAGCGATCCACGTCGATCCAATCTCGACTCGCCGGTTGACGCGGTCGATGTTCATGAATCGAGTGCTGCCAATCACGCGTCCCGAACTTCGCTCGACAGTCGCAAACACCACCGACTCGCCTCGCTTTGCTCGTCAAACGCTTTTTCAATCAGCCTCTGAAAGTCTTCGGGCGTCTTCAGGGAGTAGGGAATCCAGCGAAAGATATCTTCCACATCACCCCTTCGCCACTTCCCAGAAGAGTTCCGCATGTTCGCGGCGAATCGGTTCCAGACGCACAACCGAGCCCTCCAACGTCAGCGGCACAGTGATATTCAGTGGAGTGGTGGGTGAACTCACGCTTGTCCTCTCGCGCAGCCTCCCAACATGTGCCCATGCGTCCACGAAAGACGCGAAGCTACACGAAGACCCCAATTTCGCTCATTCCATCGCATCCTTCTTGTTTACACCAAGACACTGCCATTATCTTGCATCTTGCGGCCTTTTCCGGCATCTCAAATACGGCGCGGGTTCTCAGGACTTCGGTCCGGACGGCCTTCCGTTGACATACGATGAATTCGAACGTCCAATCGTCAGTGCGTCAGATCCCAACAGCACTGTGTCAGGAGTGTCGTCCGTGAAGGCGCACTGTCTTCCTTTCTCCCAAATCCCGCACAGCACGCGCCTTTTCACAGACTTCCTCGCATACTCGCCTAAAGTCCAACCTTTCTACCCTAGGCCCCCATATTTCCGCGATTTCCTGAGGGAAGAGTCTGCAAGCCTGCGGTACGATTCGTCACGCCGTCAGCGCGTGGCGGACCTTCTTGAGCGCCAGAACAAATCCCAGAACGGGGACGCCCCCGCCTCCCCAAGAACGCTGGCCAATCTCGACCGCTTCCGTAATGGCGCGGCCGCCGTGGTTACTGGGCAGCAAGTCGGCATTTTTGGTGGGCCCATGTTTGACATCTACAAGGCGCTCACCGCCGTGAAGCTCGCCGACGAGGCCAACGCGGCCGGCGTCGATTGTGTCCCCATTTTCTGGCTTGCCACCTACGATCACGATCTCGCCGAAGTGAATCACATTTTTTTCCCCGGGCCCGAAGGCAAGTTGCAAACGCTCACGACGTCGAGCCACGGTGTTCCCGGCGGTCCGGTCGGTAATGTGCGACTTGGCGATGAGATCTTGCCCGTGTTGGAGCAGGCCACATCTCTGCTGGGGGAGAGCGAAGCGACAAGGATGCTGCGCGAGAGCTATCGTCCAGGTGAGACCCTCGGCAGCGCCTTCGCCCGCCTGTACTCCAAACTTTTCGGCGATTGGGGCGTGATCGTGCTCGACGCCTCTGATGCGGAGCTCCATCGCGTGGCCGAACCCATCTATCGCGCTGCGATCGAGCGCGCGAGCGAACTGGCTGAAGCTCTGCTCTCTCGCGGACAAGCCCTCGAGGCGGCCGGCTATCACCAGCAGGTGAAGGTTACGCCGTCATCGGTTCTGCTGTTTACTTTGCAGGATGGCGTTCGCACGGCTATTCACCGTCGCGGAGAAGGTGAGGCCGAAGAGTTTCTGATTGGCAGCGAGGCCAACGCTCCAAGAATTTCTCGAGCCGAGTTGCTCCGCCGCGTGAGTGCGGCTCCCGAGCAGTTCAGTCCCAACGTGCTCTTGCGTCCCACTGTGGAAGACTATCTTCTTCCCACGCTCGCTTATACCGGGGGAGCGGCGGAGACCGCCTATTTTGCCCAGGCGGGTGCCGTTTATGAAATTCTCCTCGGCCGTGTGACGCCGGTCGTGCCACGTTTTTCCGCCACCATCGTCGAACCGAAAGTGCAGCGCCTGCTCGAGCGCCATGAAATCGCCGTCACCGACGTGTTCGCAGGTCCCGAGGCATTGAGCCGTCAGCTCGCGGCTGAATGCTTGCCCGAAGACCTGCAGGCGGCGATCGACACCACCCAGAAATCGATCGATTCCCACTTCTCTACCGTAAAAGAAAAATTGGCCAAGCTCGACCGCACACTTGTCGACGCCGCAGAGACTGCCCGCTCGAAGATGCAATATCAACTCGAGCGCCTCCAGACCCAGGCCGCCCGTGCTGAAGCGCAGAAGGGCGAACTCGTGAGCCGCCACGCCGAGACTCTTAGCCAGGCACTCTATCCCGACAAGGGCCTGCAGGAGCGCAGCATTGGCGCGATGTACTTCGTGGCTCGCTTCGGCCGCGACCTCCTGCACCAGCTCTACGACGCCGTCCAGCCCGACTGCCACGACCACCAGATTCTGGAGCTCTAGTCCGCCGTAGTCCGCCGACGCTACTTGCTCTCGCTGGTCGCCAGATAAGTCCCCAGCCCAATCATGATCGCTCCGCTGACCGTCCTCTGCCGGCGCCGGAACGTGGCCGATGAACGAATGCGTGCTCCCAGCGGCCCTGCCAGCGCAATCACAATCAGATCGGCCGTCGTATTCAGCACCACCGAGATCGTCCCCAGCGCCACGAACTGCAGGAAAACGTGCCCGCTGCCCCGATTCACGAACTGCGGAATGAACGACAGAAAGAACAAGGCCGTCTTCGGATTGAACACTTCGGTCGCCACGCCTTGCCACAGGGGATTGCGCATGAACGGACTGATGTCAACTGCATCCGCGGTTTTCTCTTTTCGCGCGTCGAGAATCATCCGCACGCCCAGAAAGCACAGGTAAGCGGCGCCCACGTACTTCACGGTGGCGAATGCTGCCGCCGACTTCGCCAGGACGATCGAAACCCCCAGCGCTGCCGCGATTACATGCACCATGCCACCAAGAAAGGTTCCGAACGCCGATAGCACGCCTTCGCGTTTTCCACCGGCGAGACTCCGCGCAAGAACGTAAAGCATGCCGGGGCCGGGCGCGATCGCCAGCATCACGGCCGCCGTTAGAAAGAGAAAGAACCGCGTCCAATCGAACATTGCTTACCTCACTATGAAATCCGTTATCTCGCCAGCCAGGTCTCGAGGCCCGCCATCGATTCCACCCGTGGAAACTCGCGGTCGCGGTAAGCGCCGGCCACGTCAAACAGCACCGCCTGCATGCCAAACCGGCTCGCCCCGACATAGTCAACCGAGTACACGTCGCCCACGTAAAGGCTCTCGTCCGGTTCGGCTTTCATCGCGCGCAGCGCCGCTGCGAAGATCTCCGGATGCGGCTTCTCGTGCCCCACAATGGCCGAATCCGTGATGCTCGCAAAGCAATCGGCAATTCGGCAACGCTCGAGCACAGCGTTAATCCTGCCGTCGGCGTTCGAGATCACGGCAATCGCATGTCGCTCCCGAATCCGCTCAAGCGCTTCGCGGGTGCCCGGAAGAATCTGGTCCCAGTTAGCCGAGTTTTGCGTGTTCTCGACCAGAGTATTGCGCACCCCATCGTCCAGAGAGTTGAGGTCCTCGAGCAGATACGTATGGAACGTCCACCAGAAGCCGTGGTCGACTCGGCCTCCCATCATGCCCTGGTCGAATTCCTGCTTGGTGCGCCGTTCCAGTGCCTGCCAACGCTCTAGCGTGGGATGGCGATCCTCCGGCAGCGGCGCCAGCATCCGCGCTCGATTAGGAAACAGCAGCGTATTGCCCACGTCGAAGAAGATGAAGCGGAGCTTGGCCATGAATCCATATTAACCAACTCGCTTGAATCCGGTCGCGAAGCCCTGCCCCAAAATCGCTCTGTGTATTTCTGGGTAGTGACCCGGCAGAGAGCAAAGATGTAATATCCATTTTCAGCCTCGGCCCGCCTGCCAGGCCTTGGCCCCTTGTCCATGGCTCTACCCACAGGATTGTCGCTAGTTTCGAATGTCACTCGGACGACCCGGGCTGCGCTCGCCCTTTACCCGGTTGCGCGGACCCAGACCAACGTTGGCTTCGTGCTTATCGCCACGTTTGCCGCCCGCAGCTCGAGGCAAGACGCCTACAACCTTCTCTGGGCCGTGGTGTTTGGCTTTGCGACCCTGAACATTCTCAGTCTCGCCGCCCGGCGCTTCGAGCCCACCCGCCGCGGTCTCAGTTTTGGCGAGTTGCTGGCGGTTATGGTCGTGTTCATCTCAGTCTTCCTTCTGGGATGGGAAATGCTCAACCTGTTCCACATTTTCCCCATCAAATTGCACCGTTGACGCCAGCGTACGGGGTGAAGACTTGCCGCGCGTTCCGGCAAGGACGTTCGTGGTTGACTGCATTTTGCGGTATGATTCGCTTAAATGGCGAAGAATGCCCCCAACTTCGAAGTAACCTGTCCTTGCTGCAGTGCGGTCCTCAAAGTCGACACCGAGACCCGAGCCGTCATCGCGTACACCGCCGCGGTGAAACCGAAAACGTTCAACGACATGGAGGCCGCGGCCAAAGCCATGCGGGAACAGGACAGCCGCCGCGATTCGATCTTCCAGCAATCGGTCGAAGCCCAGAAGCACGCGAAGGACCTGCTGGAGAAGAAGTTCCAGGAAGCTGTGAAGAAGGCCAAAGAGACGCCCGACACCGGTAAGCCGATCCGCGATTTCGATCTCGATTGATTCATCCGAGCTGATTCAGACAAGAATGACTGGCTTGAGCAGAGATCTCCAAAGTTCGTCCCGTCCTCTTCTCCTAGGCCACCGTGGCGCCCGCGCCGTCAAATCGATCCCGGAGAATACGATCGCCTCATTCGACCGCGCGCTAGCTGACGGCTGCGACGGCTTCGAATTCGATGTGCGCCTCACCGCTGACGGCGAAGCGGTGGTCTGTCACGACCCAAAGGTCGCGGGATTTCAGATTTCCAGCGCAACCGCGAAACAGGTTCCTCAGTTGCCGCGGTTCCGAGATGTTCTCCAGCGCTATCGCGATTCGTTCCTCGATATTGAACTGAAGGTCAAGGGTCTGGAGAGAACCACTCTCGACCTGTTCCTCCGGCACAAGCCGCGCCTGGGATTCGTGGTCTCATCCTTCTTGCCCACCGTGTTGAGGTCCTTGCGCGCCGAGGACGCCACAATACCGCTAGGTCTGATTTGCGAGACGAAGACCCAACTCCGCCTCTGGAGCGACCTTCCGGTCGAGTATGTGATCCCGCACCAGGCGCTGACCGACCCTGAGTTAATCCGGAAGGTAAAAGGAGCCGGGAAGAGAGTCATCGTCTGGACGGTGAACGATCCCGCCGACATGCAACGTCTCGTCGAGTCTGGCGTCGACGGCATCATCTCCGACGACCCGACGCTCCTCTGCCGAACGCTGACTGCATAAAAGCGATCAAGTTATATCCCGTCGACTTGTGCGCCAGCTTATTCGCACCCATCCAACCGATGCCAGCAAACCCGGGTATGGGCAACTTCCTAGGCGGGATGAGAGTCCAAATAGAGTAGGATTAACAGAGGCGGGTTGCCCTCCCGGGAGCCAACCCGTCGTCAGTAGGAAGGGGATTGATATGAGGAAATCCACCTTGCTGAAGGCTCTTCTCGCAGGAATCACGTCACTCACTCTCGTCGGTGTGCCCATGCCAGCTCTCGCCCAACATGGCGGTCATGGCGGCGGTGGTGGTGGTGGAGGGTTTCACGGCGGTGGCGGTGGAGGCTTCCACGGCGGCGGCGGTGGAGGCTTCCACGGCGGTGGCGGTGGAGGCTTCGGTGGAGGCTTCCACGGCGGTGGAGGTTTCGGCGGCTCCCACGGTGGTGGATCCTACGGCGGCTATCGCGGCGGAGGACGAGGAGGTTCGATGTACGGGGGTGGTGGCCGCTACGGAAGCACGCACGGATTTTCATCATCGCCACGTAACTCAGGTGCTGCGCGCTCTTGGTCCTGGGAGGGCCGAGGTGGCGTTCGGGACACCTCGCCTGGCTGGCATGCGTTTGCAGGAACGGGCAACAGCGTCGGCATGGCAGGGAGATCCGGCGTTGGAAGCTTAACCGGTCGCGCAGGCACTAGAAGCATGGCCACAACCCATGCCGCCATCGCTGACGGGCAGTGGCACTCCTTCGGGACCGCCCACGGTGCAGTTGGATCGGCCTTGGCTTTTAACTCCCGGTCAGGCACTTCGTTTAACCGTTTTGGCGGTGTGGGAACCGGGACCGCATTTCACGGTGGGCGCGGAGGCTTCTATGGCGGACGCGGCGGCTTTTACCGCGGAGGCTTCGGCTGGGGCGGCTGGGGCTATCCAGCTTTCGGTTTTGGTTGGGGCTTGGGACTCGGCTGGGGTTGGGATCCCTTCTGGTACTGGCCGCCGTACTGGTACGACCCATGGTGGGGCGGCTATCCAGCAAGCTACATTTACCCATATCCGTATTAGTAGGTGAGGATCTAGGTCGCAAAGCCCTCGCTGCGAAACGGAACGGGCTGGCTCCGAGCAGTGGGTTAAGTGCTGTTGATGAGCGACAGGATTGCGTCTGACTCTTGTTACTGTGTCCCGGCCGCGAAGGCGTTTCCCCCGCCCATTGCATTCTTCGCCTCTTTGATCCCCGACTGGATGTGCTGCTCCCAGTCCAGATGCGGAATCGGTGAAGCCGCAGCAGCCTGGTAAAGGGCGAGTGCATCCTGCGGACGGTTTAGGCGCTTCAGGCAGAGCCTCGCGGCACTAAGTTGCGCAGTCAGCGCCTGCCGCTCCACCGGATAGGCCGCCGCCAGTTGCTGATACTCGCTGAGCGCGCGTTCGAAATCCTGCTTCTCTTCCGCGCCCTTGCACAGCTCCAGCCACGTAGCTGCCGGCATCTTGCCGCCACCACCATCGACAAAATCGGCGTAATCCTGGAACGCCGCTTCGATCTCATGTACCCTCAGATGCAGCGCACAGGTCTTGAGCGTCACTTCCAGGTAGCCCTTGGTGTCGTTCTGGCGGGTATAGATCTGCCGCAGCATGGCCCAGGCATCGAGCGAATTCGGCTTCTTGGCCACGTAGGTAGTCAGGTGCGCAACTGCATCGGCAACCTGGCCGTGCTCCATATTGTTACCGGCCAGTTCGAGTTCCGGGTCGTTGCTCCAGCCAAGTTTTTCCTCGATCGCCTTGTTCGCCTTCTGCTCCAGCCCCGAATGCTGGATGGCCACCGCCGCGATAGCTCCGAACAGAAAGCCGCCCACGTGTGCCCAGTGGGCCACACCGCTCATCGAGCCAAATAGAGCGCCGTAGAAAATTTCGCCGAGCAGCCACAGCGGCAGCAGCCAGTAGGCCGCTGCCTTGAAACGATAAATGCGAAACCAGAACAGCCAGGCCATCTCAATCTTCAGCTTTGGCAAGCGCACCAGGAACGCTCCCATCAGCGCCGCCACCGCACCCGACGCGCCCAGAGTCGGAGTGATACTGCCCGGATTGGTCCACGCATAGAACTGCAGCGCCCCGGCCCCAGCGATCAGATAGAACACGGAATACAGCCAGCGGCCCCACAGGTCTTCCAGCACAAATCCGGCGAGCCACAAAAACCACATGTTCCCGACCAGGTGGAGTATGCCGCCATGCAGAAAGTTCGCCGTCAGATAGCTGATGGGCCTGGGGTTCGCCGGCACGAACGCATACCGTTCGGTAATCGAAGACGCCGATAGCTTTACAATCTGTTCGTTCAGCGAATCCGCCTCCTGCTGCAGCTTCGACGCGTCCTCCATCATTTTGAGTCTGGCGTCGTAGACGTCGATGATGTCGCGGTACGGGTCCTGCACGTGCTTCCATTGCTGAGGATGGCTCTGTTTGAATCCGTTGACCAGATGCTGCGACTCAGGTTGCAGCTTCACCTCGGGATGCAACGCCGCCAGAATCAGAATGTGGCTCTTCACTTCGCCCAATTCCGGTGCCTCGTCGCTCATCGCCCCCATGGTGAAGAGAAAGGCCACCGTATTGATGGCGATCAATGCCAGCGTGACCAGCGGCCAGCGCCACGCCGTCATATTTTCGTGCTTGATGGGAATCAACATCGCACTTTGCCCCTACGCAGTTTGAAAAGCGCAACTCCGCGCCAGTGTAGTTTCGTAACTGGCTGATTCCCAGATGACGGCGGGCCAGGGCCAATCTTTGGTAACCACGGGGAACTACGACAGGGCGATCGGCGGCCGGCTAATCGGCGGCGGCTTCCAAGGCGGAAGAATGGCGGGCCGGGCGCTTGAGGAAGCCGGCGCGCTCCATTTCAAACGATTCCAGATTCGATCCCAAGGCCTGCTGGTCCCAGCCCAGCACGGCTCCGATGCGCAAGGCCGCTTCGCGGCTGCAGGATTCCGACCAGCACGCACCCAGCGCCACGGGCACGCGACGCAGCAGGACGTCGCCGAGGGTGACGGCGCATTCCCGACGGTAAGCCTCCACGACCTCCGCTACGATGTGCGAACTATGCGGGCAGATAGGCGCCCGCAGGTCTGCACTCACCAGGGCTGTGCGAGCGATGTCGATGGCGCGCTGGCCATGCCACTCCATCATGCCGCGCGCGGTCTCCTCACTGACCGAACCGGCTCGCGCGATCTCAAGCACTTCCTGGTCGAGCAGCGGATCAAGCGCCGATCCCGGGCCCACCGCGATCGTCTTGGGTTCCTTGACCTCGATGCCGATCTTGCGCGCGCACTCCCGCGCCAGTGAGGCCGCAGTGGTCAGTTTGCCCCCGATCACCGAGATCATTTTCGCCGCGCCTTCCGCCGTGTGGTCGTGCAGAAAATGTCGCCGCGTCACTGCCGACGGTTTGTCCTTGGGTGCACTCGGCAGCGGACGAACTCCGGCGAACGCGTACTTGATGTCATGCGCCGAGAGTTTGGCTTTGAAAAATAACTGCGACACTGTGCGCAGTAGATATTCGATCTCTTCGTTGGAGGGAGCTGTTTTTCCCGGATCCCCCGTATCTGGCACTTCAGTCGTGCCTACCAGCATCTGCTCATTCCATGGGATGACGAAGACCGGACGGCCGTCCGCCGCCTCGGTGTACAGCGCCGCATTCGGGGCGCCGGAGAATCGCGGCAGGACAATGTGCGATCCGCGTACCCCGCCAACCATTGGCTTCGTCGTGCGGATGGAAGACCGCTGGCAGATGCGATCCGCCCATGGGCCGGTGCAGTTGAGAATCCACCCCGCATCCACACGCTCATCTTTTCCCGAGGTGCGATCCCGCAAGAGCACGCCCCGAGCGCGGCCGTGGGCCACGTCCACCGCAAGCACTTCACAATGGTTGCGCACGATCGCCCCAGCGTCGACCGCTTCGGTCAACCACTCGGCTACCAGGCGCTCGGGAAACTCGCATTGCGCGTCTTCATAGTTCAAAAGCGACCACTGATGGCCGGCGTCGAGCACGCGCTCAATGCGCTTCAATTCCATCTCGGTCAACTTGCTGGATTTCCTGGTCGCAAAGCGTTGATAGAGCCACAGCCCGGCCCGTACTGTCATCGCACTTCGCTGACTCTTTTCGTTAAGAAGAAAAAGGAAATGAACCGGATGCACCAGGTGCGAGCGTTCGCGCAGCAGCCGCTCTCGTTCCCGCACCGACTCCCGCACCAGGTCGATCTCTCCGTGCTCCAGATAGCGCAGTCCGCCGTGAATGATTCGGGTCGAGCGGCTGGTCACGCCCGAAGCGAAATCGTTTTGCTCAACCAGCAAGGTGCGCTTCCCGGCCCGGGCGCACTCGCGCGCCACGGCCACTCCATTAATCCCGCCGCCAATCACTACCACATGGAAGTGCTGGCCTTCCAAGGATGGTCGAGGTTTAACCGCTAACGCCATGTTTTTAAAAGAGATGCGTTCTGGCCGTACTGCTCTGTTGCGACCCCGAACACACCACTACCTGACTGATTTTGAGCTTTCGCCGCAAGCACATAAAGATAACGATAGTCCAACCCGCAGGTGAGCAATCTCCAGACTACGGTGCCACAAAGATGATACCGAAGGTAACCTGACCGTGGGGGCAGCGTTTTGCCCAGAAATCTGGCTCGGCGATGATTTTCTTTCTAGACCGCGATTCGCGGTCCGACTTTTGCTGTGCTTCGACGCATTGCGACTTGCCTCCGCCGTCATTTACATTGGTTCCCTCATGCCTAGCACAGGAGAACGTTTCGAACGTGCCGTCTCCATCATGGAGCGGCTGCGTGCACCCGGTGGTTGTCCCTGGGACCGCGAACAGACTTTCGATTCCATCAAGCCCTACACGCTCGAAGAGACTTACGAAGTCCTGGAAGCCATCGACAAACGGGACTGGCCTGAACTCGCCGACGAACTCGGCGACCTGCTCCTGCAAGTGCTCTTTTATGCGGAGATGGCGAAAGAGCAGTCCTCGTTTTCGGTTGATGACGTCCTCGACGGACTCTCCCACAAGCTCATCCGTCGACATCCGCACGTCTTCGGTGATATGAAGGCCGATACGTCCGCCGAAGTCAAACGCAATTGGGAAGCGCTCAAGGTTGAAGAGAAAAAGAAACGTCAGGCCGCAGAGGATGGAGTAGCCCAAGGAAATAAGCCCTCTACGAAAGTTGAAAAACAGTCGATCCTCGCTGGGATTTCTTCGGCGATGCCTGCCTTGCTCGAAGCCTACAAGATAAGCTCGCGCGCCGCCGGAGTGGGGTTCGACTGGTCGAATGTTGAAGGCTTGTTTGACAAACTGCACGAAGAAACCACCGAACTGCGCGAGCATCTCAAAGAATTTCCCGCACCCGGACCGCGCCCGCAGGGACGTGGCATCGCCGGGTCGGGGCGTACCCCCGTCCCCGAGGAACTGCAGGGCCGCCTCGAGGAAGAAATCGGCGACCTGTTCTTCGTGCTGGTGAATGTCGCGCGCTACTTGTCGGTGGATCCGGAATCCGCTCTGCGCAAAACTAACCGCAAGTTCCGCCGCCGTTTCCAGTGGATGGAAGGCCGCCTGCACCAGACCGGCCGCGCCCCCGATCAGGCTCCTATGGAAGAACTCGAGTCTCTCTGGCAACAGGCCAAAGCGGAAGAACGACCGGAAGGGCGGCCGGCCGAGGAAAAGGCGTGACCGCCGATTCCGTTGTGATCCGCCGCTGTCACGGTCTCGAGGAATTGCGCTCCTGCGTCGCCTTGCAAAAGGAAGTGTGGAATTTCACCGACGCCGAACTGGTTCCTCTTCGCATGTTCGTCGTCGCCGAAAAAGTAGGCGGCCAGGTCATGGGAGCCTTCGAGGGCAGCAACATGGTCGGATTCGCGCTTGCGGTCCCCGGCACACGCTCCGGCCACGTCTACCTTCACTCGCATATGCTGGCGGTAAGGAAAGATCATCGCAATAGCGGTCTCGGACGTCGCCTGAAGCTGTTGCAGCGCGAGGACGCCCTCGCCCGCGGCATCGAGCTGATCGAGTGGACCTTCGATCCCCTCGAGATCAAGAACGCGTATCTGAATGTCGAGAGATTAGGCGCCTTAGCGCGCCGCTATACCATCAACCAGTACGGCATCACCTCGTCGCCGTTACAGGGCGGGCTGCCCAGCGACCGCCTCATCGCCGAATGGTGGCTGAAGTCGAAGCGGGTCGAAACCCTGCTGGCGACGGGAAAGAATCCGTCGTTCGATCGCCACTCGGACATCGCTGTCCCGGCTCAGATCTACGAGTGGAAGGCCGCCGCCGAGACTCGCATGAAGGCCCAGCAAGTGCAGGAGCGTAATCGCGAACAGTTCCTTCGCGCCTTCTCCCACGGCCTGGCCGTGCTAGGCTACGAGTGCGATCCCGAAGGCAACGGCAAATTCCTGCTGGGCCATTGGGAAGAGAACTGGTCGTATGCGTCGGAAGCATAAGAGTCAGGTTTCAAGTTTCAGGGTTTCAACGCAAGAACCACTGAAAGTGCCTGGTCCTTGAAAACCTTGAAACCTTGAAACATTGAACCATGAAGATCGAAGCCATCACCCTCCGTGAAATCCATATGCCGCTCGTCCATTTCTTCGAGACGAGCTTTCACCGCCTTTACAGCCGCCGTATTCTCCTGGCTACGGTTCACTGCGAGGGCGTCGACGGCTGGGGCGAGGCCGTCGTCGGCGAAGATCCCTATTACAGCAGCGAATGGATCGAGAGCGCCTGGCCCACTCTGATTCAGTACCTCGCTCCCGCCCTGCTGGGTCAGCGCATCGAGTCGGCCCGCGAGTGCCCCGCGCTGTTCGCGAGAGTGCGCGCCCATCGTATGGCGAAAGCCGCGCTCGAAAACGCCGTCTGGGACGCCGAGGCCCAGCAAAAGCAGCAGCCGCTGTGGAAGTTGCTCGGCGGCACGCGCCGCGAGATCCTCTGCGGCGTCTCGATCGGCATCCAGGACTCCGTCGAGCAGTTACTCGACAAAATCCACGCCGAACTCGCCGCGGGTTACCGCCGCATCAAGATCAAGGTCAAACCGGGTTGGGACCTGAATGTGCTCGAACGCATCCGCTCGCGCTGGGCCGACATCACGCTCAGCTGCGACGCCAATTCCGCCTACACGCTCGATCAGGTCGAGCACCTGCGAAAGCTCGACCAGTTCAACCTGCTGATGATCGAGCAGCCGCTGTGGAACGACGACATCTATTACCACGCGCGCCTGCAAAAAGAGCTCCGCACCGCGATCTGCCTCGACGAATCGATCGTGAGCGCCCGCAGCGCTGCTTTCGCGGCCGAGACCGGAGCCTGCCGTATTATCAATATCAAGGTCGGCCGCGTCGGCGGATTCTCCGAAGCGCTGGCCGTTCATGACGTCTGCCATGCGCAGAAGATTCCCGTCTGGTGCGGCGGCATGCTGGAAACCGGCATCGGCCGCTCCCATAACATTGCTCTCTCCACCCTCGCCAACTTCAGCCTGCCCGGCGATGTCTCCGCCTCGAAGCGATACTGGAAAGAGGACATCATCGAGCCGGAGGTGGAAGTCTCGCCCAACGGAACGATTGCAATCAGCGACCACCAGGGAACGGGCTACCGTGTCAGGCCTGATCTGATCGAGAAGCTCACGGTGCGAAAAGAAACGATGCGGGCGTGAGCGCGGAATCGGACATACGGCCGCTGAAGCTCCCCCTAGAATGACCTAGTGTCTAGCGAGCTTGTTCAAACTGATAGATAGCGAACCTGAATTCTGTATTCTCCACAAACAAGACTAACCAATCCGCTGCGTCCAACGTCGCCTTCTTGGTGGCGGTCGGCGCGACGTAGACGATGTACGCGGCTCTTGGATGCTCTGCTAGCGACAGACGGATGTTACGCAGCACCTTGAGCAGGATGCGGTCCTCGCACCGGTCAAAGAAAAAGAATACTGAGGGCTCCTTGGGCAGTGAGAAATCCAGGAAATCCGTGCACAGCGACTCTGCGGGACCGCACGTCGGCTGACGATCCCTGTATTTCTGAATATTGTGCTGCGCCACCAGATTAAGCTCCGGCGAGAATTCCAGCCCCACCATTCGTCTGAAACCATATTCGGAGGCCAACAAAAGAGCTTTTCCTTTTCCCGAGCCGAAGTCGATAAACACGAGGTCTTCGAACAATGCTGAGGCTCGAAAGAGCGGCACCAAGTCTGAGCGAATCGATTGGAGAGTAGTTCCTGCCATGGATCCAGTTTGCACTGGGGATATCCAGGTCGCTCAGGTGGGTCCAGCCCTCGATCGCGCCGTCGGTGTCAACATCGTAGGCGCGGTCGAAATGGCTGCGTATCGCGACAGAGTCTTGCTTTCTCGCAGTTCGGTACTCTTGAAAGAGGTGAAACGGAAGGAGGACGCTCCGCCGCAAGCTGATACGCAGGCCGCGCTGTTCGAGAGACCTCCGCATTCGAGGCACGACTCTCTTCAGGATCCGAGGCCTGACCTGACTTCGGCAAGCGACCGACAGTCGCGAGGTTCCGATCCAAAGCGATCGCGACCACCAACAGGCTACTGCTGGATCTTTTTCATCTCCGCAGGCTCTGGTGGATGATTGTGGGCAAGTTTCTCCTGCTCGGCCTTCAAGAGTTTCACGCCTTGCTCAAAACTCAAGTCGTCCGGCACGCGCTGGAAATCGCTGAACACCTCATCCGAAACCATGCTCAAGCTCTTGAACAGCAGGATCTTTCCCGTAAAGCTCAGGCTCATTTCCGTGATGTCCCACGAGCCGTCGCCGACGTCGGCCTGCTGCACCCGGAAGTGCCCGCCCTTATCCAGGTGGCCGATGATCCCCCACCCGAATGTGACGTCCTTAAATAGAGTCCCGTCGACGCGGGCAATCCGCATGCTCTTGGTGTCGATCAGCAGATACCCCTGCATGCCCGCCAGCACCTGCTCCACGTGCGAGGGTGGCAGATACCCGGGGTTGGGCGTGAATTTCAGCCGCACCAGTTGCGCGCCTTCCGCGCCCAGTCCCACACCGCTGTTCTCGGTTCCGGCGTACTCGTAGCGGAAGGCATCGGGCAAGGCTTTGACCATGCGCAGAGTCCGGTCAGTGTCTTCCTTCTCTCGCGCCTGCTTCTTGCGGAGTTGGTCAGGATTTCCCACGAGCCAGGCCAGATGGTTCGTCTCTGCCTGCTGCTGTTGCGGAGTCAACGAATGGTCGTTGACGGCAATGAGCATTCCCGCCATCGCGCTGGTGGTCTCCACATAGAGTCTGGTCTGCGAGCCCTTGGGAGTCCCCTTGCGCGAGCGGAACATATGTTTGACCGCAGCATGGTTAGCGGCTGCGACCTCATTGGCCACCGCGGCCCGCACCAGTTCGCCGGGCGGCATCTCGGGCGGCTGCGGGTCCTGAGCAGCAACCGCCGCGAGCCCGCCCATTAGCACGAAAGCGCCACAGGCGGTCCCCAGCCAAGCCGGCCATCGTCCCTTCCCGGAGCGCTTCATCCAAGGATTAGTTTAGCAATCATGGGCAAAGGTTTCCTCCCGCCGTTCTTCTCGAGTTTACGTGGCGGCGCAATTTGGACGCGCAGTAGCCATTTCTACTCGGGCGCATTCTGCGAGTGGCCGTTTTTCACGCGGAGCGAAGGGCCAGCCCTCAGCGCCGCTGAAGGGAGTTTCCGCGGACCCAAAAGCGAACTGAGTCGTTACGCCGGACTAGACGCCGCTTGCCGCTTGTGCGGACGGTTGGGTATAGTCGATGCAGTGACGCGGCCGTCCGGTACCTGCCTTCCCAGACTTTCGGTCGTGCAGTATCCCGCTTCCTGAAGGAGAACATCCATGAGTGCTCCGTTGTCAGGCGATTTGGCGCAGATTGGCAAATCCGTGGTCATCAAAGGTGAATTGTCGGGCAGCGAAGATCTTTATATCGACGGCCAGGTCGAGGGCAGCATCGCCCTCAAGAACTTCATCCTGACTGTCGGTCCCAGTGGCCAGGTCAAGGCCTCGGTCGAGGCCAAGGGAATTGTGGTCCAGGGCAAGCTCGAAGGGAATCTGCAGGCCAGCGACCGGGTTGAGCTACGCAAGTCCGCCATCGTCAGCGGGGATATCAGCACGCAGCGGATCTCGATTGAGGAAGGTGCCTACCTGAAGGGTAAAGTCGACATTCAGGGCAGGTCGGAAAAGGCTGCGGGAAAGTAACTTCCGCCGCTGATCTCCGCCGGTTAAAGTGATGGCGTCAGTCACACACAACTTCATGAAGCTTTTTCGGGGCTCATCGGGCGCATCGCAGGCGGCAACGCCGCATGCCGGTGAAAAACTGACTCGCCGTTCCAGCGGCCTGGGCGAACTTTCCCGCTTGTGGACCGTCGATACTCCACTCTGTGTGCTCGATCTGGGCTCGACTTCACCCGCCAACATCCGCTTCTTCACCGAGCGCAGTCACAAGATTTACAGTGAAGACCTGCTAGTCGCCTCCACCGATCCCAGCCTCGTCACCAAAGACGAGGAAGGCAAGGTCGTCCTCGACAGTCGAAAATTTCTAGCCGACAACCTGGTCTACCCCGCGGCCCATTTCGACGTCGTGCTGTGCTGGAACCTGCCGGACTATCTCGACGAAAGCCTGGTCCGTCCGGTGATGGGCCGCCTCTGGTCCGTTCTGAAGCCGGGAGGCATGCTGCTCGCCTTCTTCCACACCAAAGACGCGGGCCCCGATTCCCCCTGCTACCGCTTTCACATCATGGGGAAAGATATGCTGGAAATGCAGAAAATCGTGCTGCGCCGCGAGGCCCGCCGCGGCCCAACTGGAGCCGTGCACACCGCCATCACCGACGGCTTCCGCCTGCAGCGCGTCTTCAACAACCGCCACATCGAAACCTTGTTCCGCGACTTCGCCTCCATCAAGTTCTTTCTGGCCCGCGACAATGTGAGGGAAGTGCTGGTCGTTAGGTAGCTTGAACATGTGGGGACAGCCGCCCCGGGCTGTCCGTCGAGCGAAGCTCGACTGCCCGCGTCAGTAGTAAGTCAACGTTCTTTCAACGGTGCTTGATGCTTGGAAGGTCCCATCAGGGCTGGACCGATATGACATTGCTTTCTCAATCCAGTTTTCGCGGTCATCGTACTTGTAGGAATAACGAACTTCGGAATAAGGCGGCATTCCTGCGAGCGGACTACTCCCTCCCTCTTCAGCACGAGGTTTCCTCCGGGTAATTTCTGAAGACACGTCCCCGTGTTCGTTGTACGCGGTTTCGATCTCCTCTTCCCGATTGAAAACTCGCCAGCGCATAATTGTAGGGCGGCCTTGATCGTCGTAGCTGTAGGAGACCGTGCACGGTCCGGAGTGGCCCGCCATCAACTCGGTAAGCTTGGCTCGTAGTTCTTCTCGCAACTGATCGGGGGAGAGGCCGGACTGTTCCGCGATCTTCGCGCGGGCTTCCGCGGGAATCATCGTCTCGAGATTGTCCAGAATTTGTTTTTCTTCGATAATGCGTCCTTGCGCATCATAGGTTCGCTCCGCCCGGTTCACGATCGTGCCTTCGGCATCCCGAACTTCAACTCGAGTGGCCCTGTCATGTTCGTCGTAGATTGTGGTTGCGCTTCCTCCACCGGGCAGGTTGGGTGCCATATCCAGAGCCTCGAACGGCGATCCTCCCGTCGCGACGTTGGGACGGTAGTCGGCCGCTCGGGAACTCTCGACCTTGGTTTTTCTTCCCTGCGCGTCGTAGCTAATCGTAGTCGGGCTCTCACTTCTCTCTCCGGTTCGTATGCTTTGGAGCCTGCCTTGGGCATCGTAGGAATAAACAGTCTCAGTGACCTCCTGCCCCTCCATTCCCGAGGCGCTTTTAAGCAGTCGACCGGAGGCGTCATAGGTGTCGTGTGTCGTCCACGCCGAGCCATCGAGGTGGATGTAGCGCCTAGCCGTGACGCGGCCTTCGGCGTCGTATTCGGTCACCGATTTTGAACGAACCTGCTGAATTCTGCCCTCGCTATCGGTCACGCCCGGATAGGTGCTCTCTTCGGTGCAAGACCGTACTGGGCCACGTACGGCATCTCGGTCCCGATGGGACATGCTTTCTGCCCTCCTTTCAGGCGAATTGACCTGTGCTCTCATCAGAGGCACGGCGGAAAGCGAAACCATCAAGATGATGACTTCCGAACACTTCATAGTCGAGATTGCAGTCCCCCGGAAGGGGTATGTCAAGGGTTTATGGGGCGTTGCAAATTATCAGGGAACAGCCGCCCCGGCTGTCCCCCGAGCGAAGCTCAACTGAGCCCATTTCCTCATGGCGTGCGGGCTGCCACAGACGGTGTTCCGGTTCTTCTACGATCCCCTCTGTGGTGATAGGATATCGGCCCAGTGTCCAGACTGAGAGAACGCAATGGCAATCTGAGGTTGCGCCATGTTCTCCCCGAGTGCATGCCTTAGCAGTTCGGTCTGCAGTACGCAGCAGATTCCGTTCGCAAGGAGATGGTTATGCAGTGGACTCAGGTCTATGACCCATTCGGCCAGTGGTGGCTCTCCACGCTCGTAGCTGCTCTCCCCATCATCGTTCTCTTCACCCTGCTGGCCGGCCTCAAAGTAAAGCCGCACTGGTGCGCCATCTCCGGCGCATTGACCGCCGTGCTGGTGGCGATCATTTTCTTCAAAATGCCTCCAGTGCTCGCGGGACTAAGCTTTGCCTACGGCGTCGCCTTCGGCGTGCTGAAAATCGCCTGGATCGTTCTGGCCGCGGTATACCTCTACGACATTTCGGTGGAAACCGGACAATTCGAAATCATGAAAGAGTCGGTCGCCGGAATCACGGCAGACCGCCGACTGCAAGTCCTCCTCGTCGCTTTCTGCTTTGGCGCGTTCATTGAGGGCGCGGCAGGATTTGGCGCGCCGGTAGCGATTGCTGGAGCCTTCATGATCGGCCTCGGTTTTAAGCCCTTCCATGCCGCTGCCTTGAATCTCATCGCCAACACCGCGCCTGTAGCTTGGGGAGCGATCGGTACCCCTGTTCACACCCTCGCCGCCGTAACCGCTCTGCCGGAATCCGATCTCAATGCCATGATCGGGCGGATTCTTCCTTTCACTGCGGTCATTGTCCCTTTTTGGCTGGTGCGAACCATGGTCGGCTGGAGGGAAACCTTCGAAGTACTCCCCGCAATCTTGGTGGTCGGCATTTCCTTCGCTCTCACGCAATTCTGTTGGTCGAATTTCGTCGACAGTAATCTCGTGGACATTATGGGAGGCGTAGTTTCCATTATCGCCTCCCTGGCTTTTCTCCGATTCTGGAAGCCAAAGAAAATCTGGCGCTTCGTCTATGACGACAAGGCGGCTGCCCTCCGGCCACCAGCTGCCCAGATTACCGATCAAATGGGCACCGAGTGGGCCGCGAAGGAATACGATGGATTTGTTCAACCCCGCACTTATACCGCGGCACAGGTTCTGAAGGCGTGGATGCCGTTCGCGATCCTCTCGCTCTTCGTACTTTTATGGGGCCTGCCGTCGGTGAAACTCGGCATGAACCGGGCCACCACGCCAGCTTTCCGCGTCGTGCTGGCTGATGGTAAAGTCCGCCCCGGGCCTCCGGGATGGGATGTGCCTTATTTACACAACGCCATCTCTCGCGCAACGCCGGTGGTGACCAAGCCCACTCCAGAAGCCGCACGCTACGATTTCAACTGGCTCTCAGCGACCGGGACCGGCTGTTTCTTCGCCGCCATCGTTTCCGGATTGCTTCTCGGGCGAAGCCCGTTCCAACTGATGCGAACCTTTTGGAGAACCCTGGTGCGCATGCGCCTCGCCATGATTGCAATCTCATTCATGCTGGGACTCGGGTACGTCACCCGCTACTCGGGTTTGGACGCGGTATTGGGCCTGGCGTTTACCCGCACCGGATGGTTCTATCCTTTCTTCGGCACATTCCTCGGCTGGCTGGGCGTGGCGCTTACCGGAAGCGACACCTCCGCCAATGCCCTCTTCGGCAGTCTGCAAAAAATTACCTCACAACAACTCGGGATTGATCCGGTCCTCATGTGCGCCGCCAACAGCGCCGGCGGAGTGATGGGAAAAATGGTCGATGCGCAGTCCATCACCATCGCCACCGCCGCCACCGAGCAGGTCGGAAACGAGGGAATTATTTTCCGCTTTGTGGCGTGGCACTCGGTCGCTCTCTGCTCGATCGTCGGAGTGATTGTACTGCTCTATGCCTACGTCTTCCGGGCCGGGGTGCCGCACGGGTTGGTGTTCGTGAAGTAGACCAGAAGCGGGATTTTCGCGGAATACTCGATCGCACGCGCACACCCTATCCGGCCTTCACCCCGGATGCCGCCATTTTCCAGAGGATGACTCCCATCCGAAAAAGATAATGTCGGCGAATTTCGAACGCTGATCGATTCGGACAAGCCGATGCAATCATTGCGCGCATCTCCTCCGGCACATACGCCCGACGCACCGAAGCCACGCCATCGGACCGCGACACATAGCTCCGCATAAGGGGAAAGGCTACGTACACCAGCGCCAGATGCAGAGGATGCCGGATCAGATCATTAATCAGCACCGCGCAGCGGCTCACCCGTAACGCATCGCGCGCGAATCGTGCGAGTTCATCCGGCCCCAAATGATGCGCGAACAAGGTGCAACTCACCAGGTCGAAAGCGCAGTCCGGGAAGGGAAGCGCAAGCGCGTCGGCCACGACCGAACGATTCCCGGGCAGCAGGTGCGAGCGAGCGCGATCAAGCAGAGTCACCTCGACTTCGATTCCCGTGCGCGCGAGTTTCCGCGCCGCGATCTTCGGAACCTCGCCGAATCCCGCAGCCACTTCCAGCAGAGAGAAATGCTTTTGTCCGGTTGCCGCAGCGACCCGCCCGATGAGATCACGGGTCGTGGTCACGCCGCCAAACCACCGGTTGACGCGAGATAAATCCCGCAGCGACGCCTCCACTTCGTGGGGCGGGCACTGGTCCGAATCAAGAATTTCCGGTGTGTTGACCCGCTGCATGGTGGATCGCTATTCCCCCGCCGGCAGAAAGCAATTTCTACCCGAGTTTAGACGTCGCGGGCTCCACCTTTGTCACCGATTGGTTACCGAGCGGCGAAGACTCCTGTGGGGACAGCCGCCTTCGGCGGTCCGCGGGTCGGAGACCGGCAGGGCCCGCTGCAGATTCGAACCCCGGCAGACATCAACTCTGCCGGCCCCAATCGAGCTCCGCTCGATTGGATCGCCGAGGGCGACTATCCCCACATTTCACCGCTCAGACTTCCGCCAACTCCTCTTCCAGCAGTTGCCTGTTATAAAGGTCGCTGTAGTAGCCGTTCAGAGCCAGCAGTTCGTCGTGGGTCCCCAGTTCAACGATGCGTCCGCCGTGCAGCACTGCGATGCGGTCAGCGTTACGTACGGTCGAGACGCGGTGCGAAATGAAAATGGTGGTTCGCCCCTGCATCACGTCGCGCAAGTGATTGAGAATCTTGTCCTCGGTGTGCGTGTCGACGCTCGACAGCGCATCATCCAGAATCAGAATCTTCGGATTGCGAATCAGGGCACGAGCGATCGCCGTCCTCTGCTTCTGTCCGCCGGAAAGCGTGATGCCCCGTTCTCCGACCAGCGTGTCATAGCCTTCTGGGAAGCTCTCAATGTCGGCAGCAATGTTGGCCGCCTCCGCCGCGTCGTGAATCTCACGGTCAGTGGCTGAGTCTACCCCGAGCGCGATATTCTCGCGGATGCGGTCGCTGAACAGAAATGTCTCCTGCGGCACAAATCCAATATTCCGCCGCAGCGAGGCCATCGAATACTCGCGGATAGGCCGCCCGTCTACCAAAACCGTTCCCGGCTGTGCATCGTAGATGCGCGGGATCAAGCTCACCAGTGTCGTCTTTCCCGACCCCGTCGGTCCCACGATCGCGAGGCTATTTCCCGCAGGCACATGAAGGTTCACGCCGTGCAGCACCGGCTTTCCATCGTAATCGAAATTCAACCCGCGGAACTCGATCTCGCCCTCGATCTCGCAGTCGCGGGCGTCCGGCGCATCTCTGATTTCGGGCGGTTCCTGCATGATCTCGTTAATGCGGATCAATGATGCGGTCCCGCGCTGGAAGATGTTGATGACCCACCCGAGGGCGATGATCGGCCAGGTGAGCTGCATCATGTATGTGCTGAACTTGACGAAGTCTCCCACGCTCATCGCGCCGGACAGGACTAGCGTAGTTGTAATTGCCGGATTCGCGCCTCCCAGATTCGAAACCAGAGGCACGTGGATATGGCCGCTGAGGACCTCGCGTCCGCCCAGCCATAACACCAGCACGACCGCGCATCCCAGCATCAGTTCGAGCGTCGGCCACAGCATGCCCATAAGCCGCACGAGTTTCAAGCTGCGCCGTATGTACTCCTTGTTTTCCTTTTCGAAGGCGCGAATCTCCGCCTCTTCCTGAACGTAGGCACGCACCAGCCGCGCTCCGGAAAAATTCTCCTGCGCCCGCGCCGAAATGTCGGAGAACATCGCCTGGATGCGCTCAAAGCGGTCGTGAATCTGCCGTCCAAAATACTGGATCACGATGCTCGCCACCGGCAGCGGCAGAAACGTATAGAACGTCAGCTTCGGGCTGATCGAGATCATGAACGCGAGCGCCCCCGCCGTGTAGATGATCGTGTTGGCCGAGTACATGATGGCGGGCCCGAGCAGCATGCGCACAGCGTTCAGATCGTTGGTCGCCCTCGCCATGATGTCGCCGGTACGGTGGCGCTGATAATAGGAGTAGGAAAGCCCCTCGAGGCGGGCAAAAAGATCGTTGCGGAGGTCGAACTCAATATCGCGGGAAATGCCAATGACGATCCAGCGCGTCAGGAACTGAAAGATTCCCTTGCTCACCGCGACCGCCAGCAGCAACCCGGAGTAGATCAGCAACTTGTGGCGGGTCACGCCTTGATTTAGATCGTCAGCCGCATCGCCGATAACCTGGGGAAACAGAATCCAGATACCGTTGGTCAGAAACACGCAAAGCGCGCCGATGACAAAGCCCCAGCGGTAGCGCTTCAGATAAGGCAGCAGCGGGCGCAGGCTCTTCGGTAGCATGCAAGTTCAGTAGATGAAATTCTAGCAGGCGGGGTGCAGACTTTTCCTTTTCACCGTTGGTTCAAAACGAAAACGAGCGGCGGGCAAGATCGCGTGCACCGCCTGCGGGTGGCTCTGGTTCCTCGGTCGTCGCAATCTTGTGTCACGTGCAGATCCGTTGAGCACGATTTTCGTTCGTGGGAATCCAATTCCTCTCTCGTCCCGTAACAGAACGCAGAACGTTGGTTACCGCCAGCCATAAGGCCGTCGAGATCCGTGAGGATAGTGGAGCCGGAAGCGGGCTCTAACGCACCCACGTTCCAGCCGGTCATGGTAGGCACCCGCGGGTAGCGACGCTGGTTGTGGCTGTTGTTGCGTGGAGCGCGGGCACACTCCTGCCCGCTGGGCTTATCGGTGCTGCGAGCAAGCGGGCAGGAGTGCCCGCTCCACATTTCCCGTGAAAGATTCGCCGAGAGGCTGAGGCGTCAACGCGCCGAGTCAGCGGGGTTCACCGGCTCGTGGGAACCAGTGTTTTGCGCGCGCTCGGAGCGAGCCAAGGCAGGAAACAAGTCCTGGCCGAATGCCGCCAGGCTCACGATGAAAACCAGCGCGCTCCAGGCGGTGAAGAACGCCCATCCGACATCGAACAAATAAGAATCGCTCATCGCAAGGGTCTCCGCGTGACGGGTTTCCGCAGCATGCGTCTCGCAGTTTGAATCCTCGTCTGACGGCGCGAGGCCAGATGATCAGCCCCGCGCCTTGAACGAGCAACTCTGTTTCGGCAAGGCTTCACCTAGACAGTCTGGCGCCGTAGACCTACTGCTCGGGAGCAGCGGCTGGCGCGTCCTGCATGTGCTTGTGCGCCCTGGCCATCCGGGCTTCGTGGTTGGCCTCGACTTCTTTCATCTTGGCCTGCTGGTCCGAGGTCAGCAACTGGAACAGTTCGTTGTGAATGCGCGTCCTCTGCACCGTTAACTCGGTCTCGACTTGTGCCTTCTGGGTGGCCAGAGCACGGACTTTGGCCTCATCGTAGGTCCCTTCCGCATACTGGTGAAGCTGCTTCTCGATCTGCCGCGACTGCTGCATCAGCGGTTTAATCGCCGGATGTTCCTTCTGCAGCACGGCTTTCATCTGCGTCCGTTGCGCATCGCTGAGGTTCAGCATGTCGGCATAAAATCCCAGCATGTGCTCGCCCATCGCGAATCCGTGGCCGTGACCGTGCATGGGTGGTGGAGCGGGAGCGTCGGCGGTCTGCGACCTGGCGATTGCGGTTCCCAGCAATACCGCCATGGCCGCGACAAGTAAGCGAAAGCGTATGGATCTCATGTAGTAACTCCTAGATTCTTCCCCGAAATTCAGGGATTCTACGTACGCTAATAGGAACACAAGTCTGCCAGGAAAAGCGGTAAAGAGTCGGTCAACCCGAGTAAAGTTTTGTCAATGTTTTCGGCCCCGGCACGTGGCCCTTCCCGCTGCAAACCTTTGACAATTCTTTACTTCTAGACATTTTCCGCATAGTGCACAATGATCTTTAGTGATGGAACGAATCCTGGTTATCGATGATGACGTCGAGCTCTGTCACTTGGTGGCGGAGTACCTGCAGGCCGAGGGCTTCACCATCGAGTACGTGCACGACGGCGAGGGCGGACTGAAAAAAGCCAAGAGCGGCGACTACCTGCTGGCCGTGCTCGATGTTATGTTGCCGGGCATGAACGGATTTGACGTGCTGCGCCAGATCCGCGCCACATCGCGCTTGCCTGTGCTCCTGCTCACCGCGCGCGGCGAAGACGTTGACCGCATTGTCGGCCTCGAAATCGGCGCTGACGACTATCTGCCCAAGCCCTTCAACCCGCGCGAATTGGTGGCGCGCATCCGGGCCGTGCTGCGGCGCACTCGGTCTGAAGGCAGCGGCTCCGCGACCGCTCCCGACCTGGTGCGAGTCGGCGATGTGGAACTCGATCCGGCAACGCGTTCGGTCCGCCTTGACGGCAAGCCCGTTGACCTGACTTCGGTGGAGTTCAACTTGCTCGAGGTGCTTCTGCGCGAGGCCGGCCGCGTCGTGCCGCGTGAGCGCCTGGTGAACGCCGTGCTCAGCCGAAAGTTCTCGCCCTTTGACCGGAGCATCGACATGCACGTCAGCAAAGTGCGCAAGAAACTAGGGGACACCGACAGCGACGAGCACATCAAGACGGTGCGCGGTGTAGGCTATATTTTTGCCCGTCCCAGGGAGAAGGCGAAAACGTCCTAAGCCAACATGAAAAGCCTTTTTCTACGAATCTTTCTGTCGTTCTGGCTGGCGCAAGCGTTGTTCGTGGTGCTGGCGATCATTGTCACGCTGGCCTTCCGCCCACGCAGCGCCACATGGGAAGGTCTGCGCACCACTGCCCTCAACGACGCAGTGAATCTTTACGAGGAAAGCGGTCAAGCTCAACTCCGCCAGTACCTGGACAACATCGAGGTGACCCAGCATTTGCGCGCATTCCTATTCGATGAGAGGGGTATAGAAGTTTCGGGCCGCCCCGCTCCCGATTGGGCGATACGAATTGCGATGGGGGGGCCGCGGATGCCGCACGACGGATTCATCATTCCCGCTCCTCCGGTGCAGCGCGATTCGCGAGCGTCCTCGGATGGCAAGCACCGCTACACCCTTGTTCTGGGCTTGCCGCCAGGACCCAGAGTATTTTTCGGCCCGCGCGGCATGCCTCTACCCGGACTGATCATCGCCATTATTTCTTCCGGACTTGTCTGTTATTTCCTCTCTTGGTATTTGACCAAGCCGATCGTGCGGTTGCGTGCGGCCACGCGGCAGTTGGCGGCCGGCGATCTTACGGCTCGCTCTGGCGCCCCCGCCAGCACCCGGCGCGATGAGGTGGCCGGCCTCATGCGCGACTTCGACGCCATGGCCGAACGGCTGGAGACGCTGTTGAAAGCACAATCGCGCCTGCTCAACGATATCTCCCACGAGCTCCGGTCGCCGCTGGCCCGCTTGAACGTCGCGTTAGGCCTGGCCCGTCAGCGTTCCTCGGGCGAGAACGACGACATGCTGGATCGCATCGAACTCGAAGCCAGCCGCCTGAACGAGTTGATTGGCAGAATCCTCACCTTGGCGCGTCTGGAAGACGGGGAACAGGGCGTGCCTCAGACTCCCGTGCCTCTCGACGAACTGGTGCTGAATGTGGCCGAAGACGCCGAGTTTGAGGCGCAGGCGCGGCACTGCCACGTGGTCACGGTGATTCCCGACGGCGACTGGGGCGTTCGCGGTAACGCCTCCTTGCTGCACAGTGCGGTCGAAAACGTGGTGCGCAACGCCATCCGCTACACCCAGGAGCGGACCTCGGTGGAAATCGAATTGAGCAGTGAGCAAGGTGCCCAAGGCCCCGAGGCGGTGCTCAAGGTCAGCGATTGCGGGTCGGGCGTGCCTCCGCAGGCGCTCCAAAAGCTGTTTGAACCCTTCTATCGCCTCGACGATGCTCGCGAACGCCAGACCGGAGGTGTCGGCCTGGGCTTGGCCATTACCGAAAGAGCGGTTCGTTTCCACGGCGGAAAAGTCGCCGCGCGCAATCGCCTAGAAGGCGGCCTGCAGATCGAAATTCGACTGCCGCTGATCTCCGGTGGCCAGCAAATCAAGCCGTCCCCGGAACCGGTGACATCGGCGCGAGAAGCATAAAATCTAGCGGCCAAGTAAACTGCTCTGAAACGGGCAACTCCGGGACGCTCCCAAGGTTCCAATAAGTCGTTGAGCAGTTTGCGCTTCCCGCGCTTTCCTGATACACAAATGGATTGAGATTTCCCAGATTTTGGATTGCGAGTGCCCGACCCGGCGGGGCGCCGGGGACTGTGTCCGCTCGCATAACCTCACGTAAGCATTGATTCAGCTAGACATGGAGATCATGCACAGAATGTCGAAACGATTCGCGTGGCTGCTCGGGTTGGCGGGACTGGTTGTGATTGGATTGCTGGTAGCGTGCGGGACAACGTACAATTCGTCGTCCGACGGCCTGGTTCTGACGAGCAGTCAGGGGTCAGCGCTGATGGAGACGTTCACCTACAGCCTGGCCAATGGTCACATTGCTGCAGTAGCTAATCCCCCTTCGTCGACGTCCAATTCGACCTGCGTTCTGCCCGGCATCCCGTCGTCGATTGTGCTCGACCCCGCCGGAGCCTACGCCTACGTGATCTTCAATTCCAGCCCCGTTTGTAGCGGGAGCAAGACCGGCATCGCCGCCTTCAAGGTGAACTCTGATGGAACCTTGGCGTCGGTGGGATCGCTAACAATGGACCCAACCCCCGTAGCCCTGGCCATGGATTCGGCAGGCAAGTTCTTGTTTGTCGCGGAAGGTCTGAATTCGGTCCCCGCAGCTCCAAAACCGATACCTTGTCCCGGCACGACGAAGCAGTTCGGAGTATGTGTTTACTCGATCGGCAGCGGTGGCTCCTTGACCCCCGTGCCTGGAGCTTTCACCTTTACGGGCCAGGTAGGCTTTCAAACGCCCAATCTCGCTGCCTTGGCACCAACTCCGACCGTCCTTCCCGGCAACGGTATAAACGGAATTCAGAATTCGGTGTGTTCAGATCCAGGCAACAGTCCTCCGACATCTGAGTACTTATACATCGCCGATTCCGCGAACAGTGTAGTTTGGCAACTTAAAGTGAATACTTCGAGCGGCGCTCTAACGGGCCCGATCGGCACCAGTCCCGTTGCGGCCGGGACCGTGCCCGCCGGCGTGGCCGTCGATCCTTGTGCCCGCTTCGTTTACGTTTCCAACACGACCAGCAACAACATTAGCGCGTACACCATCTGCAACGGCTTGACGACTCAATCGTCAACCTGCCCAGGCCTTCCCCCTTGGGCCCTGGTTCCAGTGACTGGCTCTCCCTTCAGTCTTCCCAGCAGTGGCAATGGCCCTGGCCCGCTACTGGTCGACCCGTTTGGCAAGTTTCTCTACGTCCTGGAGACGCTTTCGTCCCAGGTCACGCCCTTCACCATCAGCCCGGTGTCGGGCAGCCTGACCGCCGGGACATCGGTGCAAACGGGCATCCAGCCGATTTCAATGGCAATTCGCGGCGATGACAACTGGCTGTTCGTCACCAATTTTCAATCCGCGACCTTGTCCCAATACTCGATCATTCCTTCTAGCGGCGTCCTGTCGCCCCTCCCCGCCGTCACCACCGACAACAATCCCTGGGGCGTAGCCGTCAAGTAAGCACCGGGCGAAAGTCGCCAGAATCCAGCCGCGAAGCGGCGAGATAATGAAGCCCACGTCGTAAGCCTTGTGCAAACAAGTTGGTGAGAGCAAGCCCCGGAGGGGCGAAAGAGAACCGGCAAACGACGCCCTTACGTCGGCACCTTCAGAATCAAATATCCCCCCACCAGAATGAAGATCAGATCGGGCGACCACGCCGCCAGCGCCGGAGGCAGCTGACTCGAATCCCCCATCGCCTCAAACAGCCGCGACATAACTGTGTAGAACACCGCAATCCCCACCGCGACTGCGACTCCCCCGATCGCTCCCCTCTTTCCCGTCGAAACAGAAAACGGAATCGCAAGCAGGGCCATGATCAGCGTGATCAGCGGATACGAGAGTTTCTTGTGCAGCTCCACGCGCAGCCGTACCACATCGAATCCGCTCTGCTGCAGATCGCGAATGTAGCGCCGCAGTTCCTCGTAGTTCATCTCGGTGAACTGCTTGACTTCCTTCTTGAAGTACGACGGCGTCTCGGGGAGTTCCGGGAACGTCGCTACCTCGAACGCCCGGTAGTTGGCAATCGCCGAGACGTTGAGGGAGCGGTCCCATCCCCGCTCGTAGATCCATCGGTTCAACTGCTCCTCCCAGTGCGCGCGCTCGGCGTGAATGCGGCGGGTGACGGAGAAACTGGCGCGGTCCAACTGAAACACCGTCAGATTCCCAAACTGATCGCGGTCGGGATCAAAGAACTGGTAGTAGTAAATGTCATTGTTCTGCCCGAAAATCCAACTGCGATCCGGCCGCAGATAGGTCTGCGCCGGCTTACCCTTGATCTGATTGTGCAGCGCCTCCTGCCGCTTGTTGGTGTGCGGCAGATAGAACTGATCGGCCAGAAACAAACCGACAGCCAGCATTGCGGCCGCCACGACCACAGGCGTTACGATCCGGTAGATGCTGATTCCGGTAGCCTTGATCGCGGTGATTTCGTTTGACCGCTGCATCAGCCCAAACGTGACCAGCACGGCCAGCAGCATCACGAGCGGGGCCACGTTGTACAGCAGATAAGGAGTGACATTAAGGAGATATTCCGCGACCACGGTGGGTGGAACCTGGTTGCGGAGAATATCTCCCAGCAACTCAAACAGTGTGAAGACGAGAACCAGGACCAGGAATGTTGAAAGGATCATCCCCAGATAGATGAAGAAGTCGCGCAATACGTAGTCGTCAATAAGAGTCGGGAAGCTTGCGCTGAACACTCGTCGCCGACTCGCCGCGCGGTCGAAGGCATTCTCGCGACCGCGCTGATTGCTCGCAAGCCGTAAAGTATCGCGCCCCCACATCGGCCGCAACGACGCCAGCTCAAACGGACGCCTTTCCGCGTGCCACAACAGAAACAGCGCCAGCGCCAAAAACACCAGATCGGCCAGCCATGCTCCAAACCACGGAGCCACTCGGCCTTGTCGGGCCAGGGAGACTCCCACCAGCGACACCACGTAGTAGACAAACACCAGCAGGATGGTGAGCACGAATCCGCCGGACTTGCCGCTCTTCTTCGACGACAGCCCGAGGGGAATTCCGACCAGCGCGAGCACCAGGCACGCAGTGGGCAAGGCGAAGCGCCGGTGAAATTCGATCAAATACCACCGTGCCGAGATGGGATCGACCCGAGCCGCCTTTTCCCACAACGTCCCGGTCCGCATGACTCCGGCAGGCAGCGACTCGTCGGCCTTGCTTTCAGCAGACGGCAACTCGATCGGAATGTCGGTCTGTTGAAAGGTTGAGATTTGATAGTGACTCGGGTCCTTCGGGTCGGTCTCGTGCGCCGAACCGTCAAGCAAGTGCAGGTGCAGGCGGTCAGGCCCTTCGCTGACCACAATGCCTTCCTTGGCCAGCGTAATCTTGGGGTTGGAGGCGTCGCTCAGATCGGCCATAAAAACGCCCTTCCACACCGCGGCCCCCTGTGCGCTCTTCACGTCCTGCACATAAACCACGTACTTGGGGAAACCCTCGTAGAAGACGCGAGGCTGAATCTCGAAGGAAACCTGCGAGCCTTTGAGCCGTTCTTCGAGGTGTCCCAGCGCGGCCTGAGCTCGCGGCGCCACGTACAATCCGTTACCCAGCGCCAGCACCCAGGCGGCGACCACAAAAATCGAGAGCACGCGCAGGAAGGTCCATACCCCCATCCCACTGGCGCGCATGGCGGTAATTTCGCTGTCTGCCGCGAGCCGGCTCAGCCCGATCAGGATCCCCACCAGAACGCTCATAGGCAGCGTGTAAGTGAGCGCGAGCGGCACAGTGAAGAAGAAGATTTCGGCCACGCTGGGCAGCGGCGCGCTGGCTCGCACCACTAGTTCGAGAATGCGTCCCAAGTCCCGGGTGAAGAGAACGAAGGTAAAGATCCCCACGCCAATCAGGGCGTGAGCCGTCACCTCGCGCAGGATGTAGCGGGTCAGAATCCGCATGGAACGCGCTCAAGCCGAGAATAGCACGGGACGAGAGGTGAGAACCGACAGAGGTCTTTCGGAACCCCTGAGGGGCGGCACTGCCCGAACACGTACCGGGGCTCGTAATCCACTCCCGACTTTTTCAAGAGCAGCAAAATTCTTCTTCGAAATTCCGTTTCCTATAATGCTCAGCCTGATTGCGAATGTAGTTCTTGACGGCAGGCGCTTGCGACGTAATTTCGCTGAATGCACCAAATCCTTGCTTGCCATGAAAATTGTGGACCATTCTCCGACCTCCATCGAGAGGAATTCGCCTTAGGTTGCACCGTGAAGGAGAATGATTGTTTCGCTGGTAGCGCCATCAGGAGAATGAAAGAGATTGGCGGTGCCTCCTAACGCTAAAATCTCAATTCCCAGATTCTTGGCGATTTCCGAACCGATAGGCGAATAGGCCCTCGCGCAGGTCTCCGGCAATCAGGTTGGACCGTCCCTTGGTGCTCAAAACGCGATGAACCGGATTCGAGCAATAAGTATGCGGCATGAGTGTCGTCCCTACGGGATTCGCGATCCGCGGCTGAGCGCAGCCAGCGCTCACACGCTGGGCTAACGAATTCCGCCCCTTCGGGGCTCAGGGCTGCGTTACCCGGGACTCACCATCATTACGACAAAGTCGCGTTCAAGTCTGTGTGGAGTTTCTGGAGAGGGGAGTTGAACTTCTATTGAAGGTTCCAAATTGGAATCGGGTTGCACCCGCACCCGTGTCGTTCAACTCGCTCTGAAGAACAGAGCGGCCAGCGGCGGCAACGTCAACTTCAGCGAATACGGCCGCCCATGCACGGTCTCAGCCTCGGCCTGCACGCCGCCGAGGTTCCCCATGCCGCTGCCGCCGTATTCACGCGCGTCGCTGTTGAGCAGTTCGCGCCAATAGCCGCCGTGAGGCACACCCACGCGGTATTCGGTGCGGGGCACCGGGGTGAAGTTGCAGACCACCAGCACCGTGTCCTGTACCGACTCGCTCTTGCGCAGCAACGAGATCGTGCTGGCGGCGCTGTCGTTACAATCCACCCACTCAAATCCCGCGGGATCATTGTCGAACACGTGCATGGCAGGCTCGCCCCGGTAGAAGCGGTTCAACTGCTCCATAAAGGCCTGCATGCCCCTGTGGTACTGATACTGCAAAACGTGCCACTCCAGGCTGGTGTCGTGACCCCACTCTCGCACCTGGCCGAATTCGTCGCCCATGAAGAGCAACTTCTTCCCGGGCTGGGCGTACATATAGGCAAAGAGCAGGCGCAGGTTGGCGAAGCGCTGCCATTCATCCCCGGGCATCTTGCCGATCAGCGAACCCTTGCCGTGCACCACCTCGTCGTGCGACAACGGCAGCACAAAGTTCTCATGCCACGAATACAGCATGCGGAAGGTCAGCATGTTGTGGTGAAACTTGCGATGAATGGGATCGTTCTGGAAATACTTCAGCGTGTCGTGCATCCAGCCCATGTCCCACTTCATTCCGAAGCCGAGGCCTCCCACGTAGATCGGCCTTGAGACCATCGGCCACGAAGTCGATTCCTCCGCCGTAGTCTGAATGTCGGGGTGCTCCTTGTAGGCTTCCTGATTAAAGCGGCGCAGGAAATCGATCGCGTCGAGGTTCTCACGTCCGCCGAACTTGTTGGCGATCCACTCGCCTTGCTTGCGCGAATAGTCGAGATACAGCATCGACGCGACGGCGTCTACCCGCAAACCGTCGATGTGATATTTGTCCAGCCAGAACATGGCGCTCGACATCAGGAAGCTGCGCACTTCCGGTCGCCCGTAGTTGAAGATGTGCGTCTTCCAGTCCGGATGAAAGCCCTGGCGCGAGTCGGCATGTTCATAGAGATGAGTGCCATCGAAGTAAGACAATCCGTGTCCGTCCGAAGGGAAGTGCGACGGCACCCAGTCCAGAATCACGCCGATGCCGTGCTGGTGCAGGTAATCCACCAGGTACATGAAATCCTGGGGCGTGCCATAGCGCGACGTGGGCGCGAAATATCCGGTGGTCTGGTATCCCCATGACCCGTAGAAGGGATGCTCCATCACCGGCAGGAATTCGACATGGGTGAATCCCATGCGTCCCACGTATTCGGCCAGCCGTGGCGCCGTCTCGCGGTAGGTCAGCGGACGGTTGTGCTCCTCCGGCACGCGCATCCACGAACCCAGATGCACTTCGTAGATGGCCTGAGGCGCGCGCAGCGAATTGCGCGCGCCGCGCTTCTGCATCCAGTCGTTATCACTCCATTGGTAGTCCAAATCCCAAACCACCGAAGCCGTGCGAGGTGGCTTCTCATGCAGCAGTCCGATAGGGTCGGCCTTGTCGACACGGTACCCGTGCCGGTTCGATTCGATGTGGAACTTATACAAGGCCCCGCGAGCGGCGCCCGCCACAAATCCTTCCCATATGCCCGACGAACCTCGCGGCACCAACCGGTGCTTCTTGGGATCCCATTCGTTGAAGTTGCCGACCACCGACACCGATCGCGCATTCGGCGCCCACACGCTGAAGACCGTGCCCGCCTCACCGTTGTGCGTGAACCGGTGGGCTCCCATCTTCTCGTGCATGCGATAGTTACTACCCTCGTTAAACAGGTAGAGATCCTGGTCGGTGAGAAGCTGCGGCGGGGAGGTGATTTCGGTGCTCATGCGGCTATCGAAAGTGTGCGGCCATTAGTGTACCGGAAGAATACCCCGTCAGGAGTCGATATAACCCCGTAGACCGTATTCCTGACCCTTAACCACAGTAGCGTCGGATGACGGGTGCCCCATCCTAACGTTGCGTTTTTTTGCCACGTTAGGGGCGGAGTTTCGCGAACCCGCTCGCGCGAAGACGCAATCCCTCCGCGCCTTTTGACAAATTATTGACAAGGGCGAAACCGATAGCCTGGTGGAAGGCACCGACGGATTCCTCTACCGGACGACCCTGGTGGGCGGCGGCAACGGCCTGGGAACCGCGTTCCGGCTGAGCAAGACCGGCACCATCACCTTGCTACACAGCTTTTGCAACACGATTGACTGCCACGACGGCGCGAACCCCGCATTTCTTACCCAAGGCATCGACGGCAACTTCTACGGAGTCACTGGCCCTACGAATCCGCCCACCAGCGTGTTGTTCCGCATGAGCCGGACCGGCAGCAACTACACCGTTCTTCACACCTTCGATCTGAAGGCGCAACCCGACGGAACCGGAGTTTTCGGAATGCTACAGGCGCCGGACGGCAACTCCTACGGAACGACAGTGGCTGGAGACCAACTCAAGCCCTACAACAGCGTCTTCCGTTTCAATCCGGTTACCGGTCAGTACACTATCCTGCACGGCTTCAATTCCCCCAACATCAACCTGCCCAACATCGCCTCCAGCGGCCTCACCCTGGCGTCGGACGGCAAGCTTTACGGCCTCCGGGTCGACAGCATTCATTACCGCATCACGCTCTCGGGCAGCTATCACGAGATTGGCCCGGTCTCCCCAACCCAGTTCTCTGACGGCGACCTCATCGAAGCGTCCGACGGCAATCTGTGGGGCGACTTCTTCTTCGGCGATCCCGGCATCGTTTTCGCCTCCACCCTTTCGGGTTCAGTTCTGTACAACATACCCTTGAACTCCGCGGTGAACGGATTCGAAGCCTTTGGCCTTCTCCAAGCGGCCGACGGAAAGCTCTACGGCATGTCTTTCGAAAACGGCGCGCCCACCAACGGCCAGCCTTCCAATGGCTCATTCTGGGTGATCGACGCGGGACTGCCTCCTCCCCACGCGACGCTGGTCAATTTCCAGCCCACGAGCGGCAAACCCGGCTCAACGTTTCTGCTCCAGGGATCCCACTTCGTCGGTACGACGATGGTCGCAATCGATGGCGTGTGCGCAAAGTTCCACGTGCTCACGGCCAACTACGTGCGCGTCACCGTGCCCGCAGGCGCGACGACGGGAAAGATTTCAGTGACCAATGCGGGTGGAACGTCGACGAGCACGAGGGAATTCACAGTGCCATAAAGGGCTGACTGACCAACCTGTCGAGGCCTTTATGCGTTTTCACCGCCGGTAACTCGAGCGTAATCGAGATGTTATAACAGTCGATCGGGTCGTGCTGGCAAGACTGTGACGTATAATTCCTCCGTCCGACCAAATCTATGGGTTACTTCAAGGGCATCCTTAGCGGACTAGCCGCGATAATCCTCGCGGAGCTTGTCGGTTCTTGGTGGTTTTTTGGGGGCATCCGTAACACGAAAGCAACCGGACTGGCTGCCGTCGTAGGTGGACTCGTGGAGAATTTGTTTTCGCCTCTATTCTGGATTCCTGCGATTTTGCTCTTCGCATTGTTTTTTGCGGCCAGTCGACTCGGAAATAAGCTCTTCAGGGTATTCTTGTTTTGGATTCCAACACTGACGGTTTCTGCTCTCACCATCGCGATCGTGGCGACGTTCGCATACCTGTTTATACGTTTCAGACATTCTTGCGACCGAGTAATCCCTGACATTTCGCCGCCGCGTTCGCGGCCAGAATACTTTTTCTGCCAACGAGCCCCGGTGTTTCGGGTCGCTGACTGTTGAGAACAGGCGATAGATCGTTGATGCGTTGATGTAACAATCCGGACTGATCAGATCCTCGCTACCATCGCTCGGTTTTGTTCACGAACTTCAAACGCAGGACGCTAGAATTGTTGCGAATGGAGCGAATCGTCCGCGCGTCGCTCGCTGGCCTCTTGCTCGTGGCAGTATCTTTGGCGATCAGCGGCGCGCTCTACGAGATGATCGGCAGGTGGCGTGACGCGCAACGTTTCCCGCAGCGTGGACACCTCGTCCAGGCCGAGTCGATCCGCATGAACATCGACTGCAGCGGGCAGGGTTCGCCCACCGTAATACTGGAAAGCGGTTCAGGCGGGCCTTCCGTTGACTGGCTGATGGTGCAACCCGAGGTCGCGATGTTCGCCCGCGTGTGTTCCTATGACCCTGCCGGATATGGCTGGAGCGAGTCCGGTCCCGAGCCGCGCAGCAGCCTGCAGATTGCGCGCGAACTGAAACAGTTGCTCCAGGCGGCCGGTGAAAAAGGTCCGTACGTTCTTGTCGGACACTCTATGGGCGGATACGACATCAGGGTTTACACCGGTCAGTATCCGAATGATGTTGCGGGAATGGTGCTGGTTGACGCCTCCCATGAAGATCAGGACTTGAGAGCACCGGAGTCTACCCGCAAATGGTCACAGGACTACCGCAAACGCCCCAGCTGGAAAAAGGTGGAATATTTCTTTCAGCTCCATCTTGGCTGGGCTCGCCTTATGGCGGATCGGGATGCGCCAGCATTCTGGCCGAAAGCATTCCGGGAGGAAGAAGATTTTCTGACGCTTCCGGCCAAACATCAATTCGCTACGATCGACGAGGATCAGGTATTCTCCACTTTGAGCGCGGCACAGGTGCGAAGCGCCGGAAACCTCGGGGATCGCCCGCTGATTGTGCTTACCGCAACGAGACAGGACGATATCCCTCCGGGGATTCCGCGCAAGGACGCACAGGCGGAGGAGTATCTTTGGGTCCACCAGTTACAGCCGGAGTTGTCTCGTCTCTCGACCCATGGTAAGCAGATCGTTGTCGACAGCAGCCACGAAATACCAACCCAGCATCCGGAGGTTGTCATTTCGGCGATTCACGAGGTATGGCTGGCAGCTCACTCGCGTGACGGTAAATAGTATCAAGCACGCTGTATGACCGCTTAGCCACTGGCCGATATTCAGAGATCTCAGATCGGAACTCCACGCGCCAAAATCAGGTCCGCATAAGCAACTCACGAGAGCGCCGGAAAATCCCCATGCTAGACTGACTTCTCCCAGCCATGCCCGCCTTGCGCGTCATCCTGCTGTGGCATCAGCACCAGCCGTTCTACAAGGATCTGGTCACCGGCGAATATCGCCTGCCTTGGACACGCCTGCATGCCCTCAAAGACTACTACGGCATGGTCAAACTGCTGAACGAGTTTCCCAACGTCCATCAGAACGTCAACTTGGTCCCGTCGCTGATGGTTCAGATTCAGGATTACGTGGCCGGCACGGCGCAGGATCCTTTCTTAAACGTCGCCTCCAAGCCCGCCAAAGATTTGTCAGTCGAGGAACGCCGCTTCGCCCTGCAGTACCTCTTCCAGGCCAATCCGCAAAACCTGATCGGACGCTATCCCCGCTACAAGGAATTGTGGGAGCGGTTTCGCGAGCACGGCGACCATCCCGAGCGCGCCGAGCGCTATTTTCAGCCGCAGGATTTTACCGACCTGCAGGTTCTGTCGCAGATCGCCTGGTTCGACGAGTTCTTTCTCGAAGAGAAAGACGTCGCGGCGCTCGTGGCCAAGGGACACAACTACTCCCTCGACGATCAGAAATTCGTGATTGCCCGGGAACGAGAAGTACTGGGCCGAGTGTTGCCGGCTCACGCCGACGCCGCGAAAAAAGGTTCGATTGAGATTTCGGCAACGCCCTTCTATCACCCCATTCTGCCCCTGGTGTGCGATACGGGCGTAGGTGCAGTTTCGTCTCCGGGCTTGCCGCTGCCGCAACACCGCTTTCGACATCCCGAAGACGCGCGCGAGCAACTCACCCGCGGTCTCGATATTCACCAGAAAGTTTTCGGCGTGCGGCCTAAAGGCATCTGGCCATCGGAAGGAAGCGTTTCCGAGGAGGCGCTCGCCATCGCCGCCAGCCTGGGCATCAACTGGATGGCGACCGATGAGGGCGTGCTCGGTCGGAGCACAGGTTTATTTTTCGCCCGCGACGGCAATGGACGCCTGCCCGCGAACCTTGCCGATAAGCTCTACAACATCCATCGCTATGAAAACGGCTCGACCACGATGCACCTGGTCTTTCGCGACCACACCATTTCCGACCTGATCGGCTTCGTCTATTCCGGCATGGCCCCCGCCGATGCCGCCCGCCACCTAATCGGCAACATTAAGGAAGCCGCTGCCCCGGTGCTGGCGAAAGGCCGCGACGCCGTCGTTTCCATCATTCTCGACGGCGAGAATGCTTGGGAATACTACCCGAAGTCAGGACGCGAGTTTCTGCGTCGCTTCTATGACGGATTGCAGCGCGACCCGGGCGTAGAAGCCGTGACCATCTCCGAGGCGATCCAGCGCCACAAAGATTTCGGCAAGATGACCTCCCTGGTTCCCGGTTCGTGGATCAACGCGAATTTCAACGTCTGGATCGGCGCTCCCGAAGACAATCGTGCCTGGGACTACCTCTACCACGCTCGCGAGTTTTACGCTCAGAACGCCGCACGCGCCACCGACGCGCAACGTAAGCTGGCCTTCGAAGAAATTCTGATCGCCGAAGGCAGCGACTGGAACTGGTGGTACGGCCCGGAACATCATTCCGCCAACGACCGTGATTTTGACGAGCTCTACCGCAAGCATCTTTCGAATGTCTATCAAGCCCTGGGAGCCGCTCCGCCCGACTACCTGTCTCAGCCCATCACCGGCGTAGAAATCAGGCCCACGTTCCAGCCGCAGACGGCATACATTCATCCTAGAGTCGCTGGCGACAAAGTCCGCTATTTCGAGTGGATGGGCGCGGCCGCCTACACCGCCGATCACCGCGCCGGGGCCATGCACGGCAAACAGTTTCTGCTCGACTCCGTGTACGCCGGCATCGATGCCACCCACTTGTACGGCCGGTTGGATTTCAAAGACAACATTCCAGAAACTGACTTCGACCTGGTGGTCAACGTCGAGTCATGGGCCCTAGGCGAGCCGCGTCCGCGGCGCACCCTTCGCGTGGAAGCCTCAGTCAGCGGACGCAAGCTCAAAGACTGGAAGATTGAAGACGGCGGGGAGGACCGGCCGTTGGCATCCTCGGCGAAGCCGGACGACAACGCCAAGTTGGCCTTGGTTCGAAACTTCGAATTCAAACTGCCCCTCGCAGCGCTGCTGGCGACTCCCGTCACGCCGATCGAACCAGCCTCCAGCCAGAAGCCCGGTCAAAAGCCCGAGCAGAAAATGGGGATCAAGCCCCCTGCCAGCGTCGCGGCCACCAGCAAGCTGCGCCTGCGCTTCAGCCTGCGGCAGAACCGCCTTCCCGTGGACTCTTTGCCGCTCGAAGGATGGATCGAACTGCAGGTCGTCAGCGAAGGAGAGTTGCTGTTCGGGGCTTAGGGTGCCGCCCGCGAACTACGGCCTCAGGATGAAAAGGTTCTCGACTTTACCTTGAAGGGCTCGATCAAAAGTAACGAGCTGCATCTCCGACACGCCGGCGAACGCCCCAAGATAGGCATCTGCCCAGTTCTTTGGGTTTGGGTGAAGTTGCCGGGTCAGCCCGCGGAAGGTGGCTTCTACGTTAAGCGGTTCTTCCAGGAAGAGAACGCGGCCATCTTGCTTCCAGCGGTCGTACGCGGACCATGCTTGGACCTGTGTCATCACTTCGTCGGTACCCATGACCGCTGACGTGGTTAGCAGCCTCAATAAGCTGATCTGGGTGAAGCGGCAGAAGCAGACGCGGGCATCCATGTCCAGCGCTTCGAACCATGTTCGGGCTATCGAGTGGTGCTCGTGCCCTCCATAAGTGAGAGCGATCCAGACATTCACATCAGGGAAAAGGAATGATCTCGAAGATCTTGGCATTGTCTAGCTTGAGAGATCCCGGCCGTTTCGAGGGTACGATAGGAAGGGGAACCCGACCGGGGCGACCGCGCCGCCCCCTCAGCTCCTGCTCTACTCCGCGAAGAATCAACTCCTTAACGGAGCGTCCTTCGCTGGCGGCTTTGCCCTTGAGTTCGCGATAAAGGGGATCCGGAATGTCGACGGTTGTCCGCACCCATCCACTCTGCCATATTTATGGCTGTATGTCAAAGATGGAACCAGTGCAAGATTAAAGCCGGGAGCAACATTGCTCCGGCTTCGTTTTGGTGTGCCGAGCAGGGTCGATAGCTCGAGGGTGAAAGTCCCTTTGACAACCTGATGGAGTGAAGTCATCGCGAAGCGCAAGGGGGAGCAGCCGACAAGGCTGAGAGTCTAGCGAGGTGAAAGTCCTCGCGCCGCCAATTGCCTGATTCGGGCGGCTAGTATATCCGATGCATGCGAAGGCAACGACGCATGTTCTGCTCGGAGGTAAACGTCACAGACTGCCCTGCTGGAAACAGCGGAGGTGGAGAGCGACCAAGGTGGCTAGCAAACGGAGAGGCTTGAACATAACGGAATGGCTGCAACCGCGAAAATTCGCTCCGCTGAGAAGTCGCTTTAGCGGGTACTCACGGTACGCCGACCCAGAACCCTTGCGGGGGAAGGCCGATGTTGCAGGGGAAGTAACAGGCAAGAGCAACCTGCAAACCGTCGTGGTAAGGGCCCAAGCAACTCCGGAAGGACTCACAGAGATAACGTCGGGAAGGTCCCGGTGGCAGCAGTGGCTGGTAGCAAACTGCAAAGACTACTCAAACGAGGCCAAGGCCGAAGTAGAGGAGAGCCACTAGGGGTTGGCGCATGAGTCCGTATGAGCGACGACCGAGGAGTAATGTCCTCGGAGGGGACGAAACACGTCTCCCCCATGAAGAGAGATCGACATTGGGCAAAGGGACTCTGGACACTTGGTGGTTCCATCGGCAGCGCGGTGGCCGGACACAGTGCTGGCGCTACGCCGACGCATGAGGTGGAACGAGGCTATGGGCAAACCACGGAAGTTGAGGTGTATGCGAACCAGCGCTTAAACCTCACCAAGCTGGGAAGGCCCATGGAGGAAAGGCCAAGGTTTCGAACCGTACCTGGGAAATCCGGCCGTACGGGATTATAGGGGGGCCTTCGGAAACGCAGCCACGGTGGAAATGAGAACCCAATTCGCAATCGAAAGAGCGGACTTGGTAACCCTCCACCTACAGCCGGCGCGCCGAACTTCTATCCCAACTGTCCCCCCCATCCCGATTAGAGGATGGATAGTTCTTTTACTTGCTGCCGCCCCCCGATGCCGGAGCCGCGGTCGTCATCGTCAGCGGCCGATTCAATTCCAGCGTGAGTTGCGTCCCTGCAGGCAACGTCGCCGAACGATGCTTAGCCAGCCAGTGCACCGTCGTCGAGGTCGCGCCCACCGCACCCCCGATGAGGACTCCTGGACCTCCGCCAATCAGCCCGCCAATGAGCATTCCACCCGCCGTACCGCCACCGGTCTCAACGACATCACGCCGGTCGTGGCCGGTTCCCTTGAACTGCCCTTCCGCATTCACATCGGTTCCCGGGATGTTGGTGTCTGTCAGTGTGGCGTCAAGAAAATAGCGCTCGCCGGTCGGCATAATCACGGCCTCAGGAAGAATGGTGATCGTCGGCCTTCCCGAAATGCGGCGCGGTTCGCTCACTTTGGTGACGCGCCCTTCGACCGTCGTCCCCGCCGGAATTACGGTCTGCCCGTTGATGACAACCGCCTGCGTGATGCTCCCGCGGAAAGGATCTCCCGCCCGGTTACTGAAGGTGGCGAGAGTCGTATCCAACCGGACCGTCAGGGCGGTCCCCGCCGGCACGGGCGCGCTAGTCTGGGCCGCCAGCATCGTTGCCAGCAGCAGGCAAGGCAGTAACATCGATTTCTTCATGAGGTGCCTCCAAAAAAATCCCAAACAATATTTAACTCTAGACCAGCCAGCAAGTCGCGACAATACGCGGACGGACAGGGGAACCAGCAGCGACAAGGGCCACGCCGCCTCGGCCAGTCGGACATTCCCGGAGGGGGAAATCGTCACGAACAGCTATGCGCCGCATCATATAGCGTTGATGTCCATCCGATATAATCGTTGGTCTCACACAACAGCATGGGCAAGACTAATAGGGGCAAAGGCTACCTTATGGGCGCCGGATCTCGGTGAATAGCAACTTTCCCCGAGGTCGTGACTATCGAGGACGCCAGCCTTGTCTTAATTGCTGAATCAAAAGAAAGTGACTTACCTATGTCAAACATTGCAGGCATTCATGCACGAGAAGTTCTGGACTCACGCGGCAATCCTACTGTTGAAGCGGAAGTACTTCTGAGTGACGGCTCATTCGGCCGCGCCATCGTCCCCAGCGGCGCGTCGACCGGCGAGCACGAGGCCGTCGAACTCCGCGATGACGACACCCACCGCTTCGTCGGCAAGGGAGTCCTCAAGGCCGTCGAGAACGTGAACGGCGAAATCGCCGAAGCCCTGGCAAATTACGACGCCTTCGACCAGCGCGGCCTCGACGCTAAGCTGATCGAACTCGACGGCACCGACAACAAAGCCCGTCTGGGCGCGAACGCGATCCTAGCCGTGTCGATGGCCGCCGCCCGCGCCTCGGCCGACAGCTACAAGACCCCGCTCTACCGTTATCTCGGCGGCGCCGGCGCCAACACTTTGCCCACCCCCATGATGAACATCCTGAACGGCGGAGCCCACGCCGACAACAACGTCGACTTCCAGGAATTCATGGTAATGCCCGTGGGCGCTCCTTCCTTTTCCGAAGCGCTGCGCTGGGGCGTCGAAGTCTTCCACACCCTGAAAGGCGTTCTGAAAAAGCGCGGCTACAACACCGCCGTCGGCGACGAAGGCGGTTTCGCCCCCTCGGTCAAATCGAACGTCGAAGCCATCGAAGTCGTACTGGAGGCGATCACCAAAGCTGGCTACAAGCCCGGAGAAGAAATCTCCATCGCGCTCGACCCAGCCACCAGCGAGTTCTTCCAGGATGGCAAATACGTCTTCAAGAAATCAGACAAGTCTGCCAAGAGTTCTGACGAAATGGTGAAGTACTGGGCGAAGTGGGTGAATGATTATCCCATCGTGTCGCTCGAAGATGGCCTGGCCGAGAACGACTGGGACGGCTGGCAAAATCTGACCAAAGAACTCGGCGGCAACATCCAGTTGGTCGGCGACGACATCTTCGTGACCAATATCCAGTTCCTGCAGGAGGGAATCGACAAAGGCGTCGCCAACTCGATTCTGGTGAAAGTCAACCAGATCGGCACCGTCAGCGAAACTTTGGACGCGATCGACCTGGCCCGCCGCAATGGATACACGTCGGTGATCTCGCACCGGTCCGGCGAAACCGAAGACACCTTCATCGCCGACCTGGCAGTCGCCACCGGAGCAGGCCAGATCAAAACCGGCTCCGCCTCAAGAACCGACCGCATCGCCAAGTACAACCAACTCCTGCGGATCGAAGAAGAGTTAGGCGGGACGGCCAGGTTCCTCGGTCTCAAGGCGCTGAATTACAAGGGATAAAGGGTGTGTCGTGTAGATTTCAATCGGAATGGCACTCTGAAGAATCTAATCGTTCATGCGCCATAGACGCGGTTTAGTCGGATTCATAGTGGTCATTCAAACAGTTCTTTTCCTGACGCACCTTTTGTTCTATGAGACCTGGAGCTTTTCGGCGGGCGCGGCGGAGCGCGCGCTCTGGATCAAACTGGTTGTCGGCGTCTTTTCGGTCAGCTTTGTTTTCGCTTCAGTTCTGGCATTTCGTTACACCAATCCAGTTCTGCGTGTGTTCTACCGGGCGGCGGCGATCTGGTTGGGCCTGCTGACCTTTCTTTTCATCGCTGCAATTTTTTCGTGGGCGATCCTGGGAGTCGCGACGATTACCGGGCAGCATGTGAACTTCCATCGCCTGGTGGAATGGCTTTTTGCGCTGGCCTTGGTGGCTGGCATCGCGGGAGTCGTCAATGCGAGTTGGACGCGGATCACTCGCACCACAGTGCGTCTCGCGAACCTGCCGGATGCCTGGCGGGGGCGGAAGGCGGCGCTCATCAGCGACTTACATCTGGGCCACGTGCGAAACGGCAGTTTTCTACGCCGCATGGTCGCAATGATCCTGAGTGAAGCACCGGATGCGATCTTTATCGCAGGGGACTTGTATGACGGCACCGCGATCGATGCGGACCGGGCGGCGGAACCGCTCAACCAGTTGACCGCGCCGCATGGCGTATATTTCGTCGCCGGCAACCACGAGCAGTTTGGAGACGACAGTAGATATTTAAGAGCGGTAGAAGCGGCGGGCGTGCGAGTGCTGAACAATGAGAAAGTGGAGGCCGACGGACTACAGATTGTCGGCGTGCCCTACCGGAACGCGACGCGGGGCGAGCATCTGGAGTCGGCGTTGAAGAGCGTTCGCCTGGACCGGGAGCGCGCCAGCATTCTGCTGGTTCATGCGCCAGACCATCCGGCCATTGCAGAGGCCGCGGGCGTTTCGTTGCAGCTGTCCGGGCACACGCACTTGGGCCAATTCGTGCCCTGGAGTTGGTTTGCTCGAAAAATGTATCGCCAGTTCGTCTACGGACTCAGCCGGATCGGGAAGATGCAGGTTTTCACGTCGAGCGGAGCCGGGACGTGGGGACCGCCGCTGCGTTTGGGTTCGAATCCGGAGATTGTGGTACTGCAGTTTGAATAACCAGCTTGTGCGGCGCTGAATCGAGAGGATAACGAGCTGAGGAATATAATTGCAGCCATGACCGACAGTGAAATTATCTTTTCGGTGCACGATTCGCCTGAGGGGGGCTACGAAGCCCGGGCGCTAGGTCACGCTATTTTCACTCAAGCAAAACCATGGATGAATTGAAGACCATAGTGCGCGACGCGGTCCGGAGTCATTTCGACGATAAGACGGCCCCATCCGTCATCCGGCTTCACATCGTGAAGGATGAGGTTATTTCTGCGTGAGGCTGCCTCGTGATCTTTCCGGTCACGAATTGGCCAAATTGCTGCGCCGTTACTCTTACGAAGTATTACGGCAGACCGGCAGCCACCTCCCCCTCACATCAACACTTCGGGGAACACCACACCACGTTTACTATTCCAGCGCACGATCGACCAAAAGTAGGGACTGTGGCGGGAATTCTGTCTGAAATTGCCAGCTATCTCGACCGCGGCAAACTTCATAAGGAACTTTTCGAAAAATGACCCGTCCTAAACCACTCATTTTAATCATCCTCGATGGCTGGGGATACCGCGCCGAAACCAAAGCCAACGCCATCGCGCTCGCCCGCAAGCCCACCTACGATCGCCTGCTGCGCGAATATCCCAACACGCTCGTCCACACCAGCGGCCCGTTCGTCGGCCTTCCCGAAGGCCAGATGGGCAACAGCGAGGTCGGCCACCTCAACATCGGCGCCGGCCGCATCGTCCATATGGACATCACCCGCATCGACTTGATGATACAGAATGGCGAACTGTTCTCCGATCCCGTGCTGCTCGACGCCATGAAGCACGCCCGCACCGGCGAGCGCCGCCTGCATCTGTTCGGCCTTGTGTCCGACGGCGGCGTGCACTCGCAGCAGGCGCATCTCTACGCCCTGCTGAAAATGGCCAAACAGAATGGCCTCGATCGTGTCTTCGTCCACGCCTTCATGGACGGCCGCGACACGCTGCCCACCAACGGCGCGGGCTATCTCGAACAACTTCAACAGAAGATGCGTGAGTACAACTGCGGCAAAATCGCGACCGTCAACGGCCGCTACTACGCCATGGACCGCGACCGCCGCTGGGAGCGCATCGCCAAGGCCTACAACGCCATGGTCTTGGCCGACGCCGAAGGCGGCAAATACGCCGATTCCGTGCAGGGCATGAAAGATTCCTACAACAAGGGAGTCACCGACGAATTCGTGATTCCCTTCGTCTGCACCCATAGCCGAGGCCAGGCGCTGGCCACCATTCGCGATGAGGATTCTTGCATCTGCTTCAACTTCCGCGCCGACCGCGTTCGCCAGATCACCCGCGCCCTCACCCGCAACAGCGGCTTGAATGAAAAGGGCGGAAGCGATCTCCCCGGCGCCGCCGATCTCGATGCCACCATCCCCCGCGGCCGTGGCCCGAGGAATCTCCGTTACGTCTGCATGACCCAGTACGATAAGAATTTCAGCCTGCCCGTGGTCATTGCTCCGGAGTCGATGGCGAATATCCTGGCCAACGTGATGGCCAATCAGAAGATGCGCAATCTGCGCGTCGCGGAAACGGAAAAGTACGCCCACGTCACCTACTTCTTCAACGGAGGTGTGGAGACGCCATTCCCCGGAGAAGATCGCGTTCTGGTGCCGTCGCAGAAGGTAGCCACTTACGACCTGAAACCGGAAATGAGTGCCTCCGGCATTGCCGACGCCGTGGTGAAAGCCACCGAAGAAGGCACATTCGATGTCCTCATCGTGAATTTCGCCAACGCGGACATGGTAGGCCACTCAGGCAAGCTTGAGCCTACGATTAAGGCGGTGGAAACCGTGGATAGCTGCCTCGCCCGCATCGAGACCGCCGTCCGCGCCAAGGCTGGAGCGATGCTGATCACTGCCGACCATGGCAACGCCGAAATGATGATCGATCCCGCCACCGGCGGCCCGCACACCGCACACACCACCAATCCCGTCCCATTTATCGTGGTATCGGAAAACGCGAAACAGTTCGCACTGAAACCGAAAGGATCCCTGCGCGATATTTCGCCCACAATTCTCGGCATGCTCGATGTCGACGAGCCAAAAGAAATGACAGGAGGGGATCTGCGCGTTTCACTGAAGAAATAAAACCCGCAAGATGTGGGACGGACACTCCTGCCCGTCGCCTTTGATCTTGGTGTTGGCCTTTATTGTGGTTGTGGATGATCGACGATCTGGCTGGTTTCTTCAATGTTGGGATTTGCCCCAACTTCAACCCCAAAGTCAAAAGCGACGGACAGGAGTGTCCGTCCCACATTTGGTTTTAGTTCGCCAGCAGCGCCGGCGCCGTAGCAAGCAGCCCAGCTGCCAACTCCAAATCGTGCAGATCTTCGCGGCTGAAATCCTGTGCGAATTTTGGATCAAGTCCCTTGCGCGAAATCTGGATCACACCCACCACATTCGATCCCTGATCCATGATCGGCACTGACATCAGTTTCTGAATGGGTGCAGGCGCAGCCGGTTCGTCCGATTCAGTCGCTCCAGGTTTAATGGTTTCAAAGATGCTGGCGTGCTTCACCCGGGCGAAGTTGTTAAAAATCTCGGCCTTCTTGCTGATCGCCGTATGCGCGGCCACCGCTTTGCTCGACAGCGGAATCGCGCCCGTGGTCCGCAGGTATTCAGGAAATATGAACCGCAGGAGCCCTTTTTCCAGCCGCAGCAACGCCACTTCGCTGTATTGCACCCGAAAAATCTTGGCCAGCACCATACACAGGTCGAGTGCCGAAACTCCCTGCCCTAGCACCGATCCCAGGGGGAGCAAATGTTCAGGCAGTACGATCTCTTCCATCGCTTGATCGTTATTGGGGATCATAGAGTAAGCCCTGCTTCCGCAATCCGCGGAAGATCACTTAACTCTATCGCACTTTACGCACCACTCGGTACTCCCCGAAGTAATCAGATCGGCCAGCGCAAGTGCCTTATTTTCAGCAATAATCACGACTGGAACCGCGGTTTTGCATCTGCAGGCCGACTCTGTTACCAGCCGCAAACCATCACTCCGGTGACAGTTTTTGTCACTTGCACCATTGCCGCAGCAGCTCGGTTATTGATTGCAAGCCTGCGCCTTTCCCCTCCCGAGCCAGAAACTCGTTTACACTTCCACCCTATGAGTCTTCCAACCCAACCCAACGTGAAGCTAGCCAACGCCTCGGACTATCGCGAGAATTACGCCAACAGCGTGCAGATGCGCGTCAATATCTGGGATTTTTTTCTGGTCTTCGGGACGCTGCAGCAGCAGACCGAGACCCAGGTCGAGATCCAGAATTTCCAGGGCATCTACCTCAGCCCGCAGCAGGCGAAAGCCTTACTCGGACTTCTGCAGCAAAACGTGGCCGGTTACGAAAGCGCCTTCGGCGAGATCAAACTAGATCCCCGCATGGGCCCGCAAGGCCCAGTACACTGAACGAATGTGGGGCGGACACTCCTGTCCGCCGCCGTTGTTGTTGATCTTGGCGTTGCTGTTGATCTTGGTGTTGCTGTTGATCTTTCCGGGCCGACACCATGACGCACGTCATATCCCGGCAGGTAGAATAGCCTCTCCCATGCGATCCTCCAGCCCGCACCCGGCTCTGGTGTTCGCTGTCATCTTCGTCACGATCTTTCTACTCCACGCCCCCCTACTGCAGCTTCCATATTTTTGGGACGAAGCGGGCTACTACGTTCCCGCCGCCCGCGACATATTTCTCAGCGGCAGTCTGATCCCTCACTCGACGGTCTCCAACGCACATCCTCCATTGGCTCTGGCGTGGATTGCCTTATGGTGGAAACTGGTAGGCTATGCGCCGCTAGTGACGCGCTCGGCGATGCTGGTGGTAGCAGCGTTCTCGTTGTTGGGAGTCTTCCGCCTGGCCCACCGCGCCGCCAACCCCGAGGTGGCGATCGCGTCAACACTGTGCACCGCGGTGTACCCGGTCTTCTTCGCTCAGAGTTCGCTGGCCCAGGTGGATCTGGCCGCAGCCGGCCTCACGTTCTGGGCCCTGTGTGCCTATCTGGAAGAGCGCCCAACCGCCGTCGCGATCTGGTTCTCCTTGGCCGCCCTCGCTAAAGAGACTGCAATCCTCGCCCCCCTGGCCCTGGCCGCCTGGGAACTCTTGCGCCTTCTTATGCCGCAGCGTTTGGCGCCGCAAAGCTGGAAGAACTATGTGGGGACAGGCGCCCAACCTTGCCCTGAGCGAAGTCGAAGGGGCTGTCCGGTCGAGCGCAGCTCGACTGCCTCGTTGCAGCGGATTCTCCCACTCACGCTTCCTCTGCTCTCGCTCTCCCTCTGGTACGCCTACCACTATTCCCGCACCGGATACATCTTCGGCAACCCAGAGTTTTTCCGCTACAACGTCGCCGCCACGCTCAACCCGTTGCGATTCCTGCTAGCGCTCGCCTTGCGCCTGTGGCAAGCCTTCGGCTACCTGCACCTGTGGTTGCTCACGCTCAGCATGTTCCTGGCAATGCTGTTGGTCCCTGTTAGAGATCATGTGGGGACAGCCGCCCTCGGCTGTCTGGTCGAGCAAGGCTCGACTGCTGTCGAGCGCCAACGCATCGCAATTCCAGTGCAAATAGTCTTTCTCGTAGTGTTAGCCGCTTACGTCGTTGCCATGGCCCTGATCGGCGGCGCCGTCCTTGCTCGCTACATGCTCCCCGCCGTGCCGCTAGTAATCATCCTCGCCGTCTCCACGCTGCGCCGCCGTCTCCGCTACTGGCCCGCAGCCGCTGGCGTAGTGGCGGTTTCATTCGTGGCTGCTTGGTTCTGGAACCCTCCCTACGGATTCTCCCCCGAAGACAATCTCGCCTACCGCGACTACATCGTCCTGCACCAGAATGCCGAGCGCTTCCTCGAAGCCCGCTACCCCATGGCGCGCGCTCTCACCGCCTGGCCCGCCTCGGACGAACTGACTCGTCCCTGGCTCGGCTACAGCACGCGCCCCGTGCAAGTCGTGCGCCTCGAAGACTTCTCCCTCGACGAACTCCTCTCCGCCGCCGAATTCCGCCATAATTTCGAAGTCGCGCTCGTCTTCTCCACGAAGTATGAGCCCCCGCACCCGCTGCTCGATCGCTGGAAGACTTGGACGAATCTCAAGCGACGCTTCTTCGGCTACCACCGCGACGTGCCCGCTGCCGCCGCCGCGCAGATACTCGGCGGCCGCATCGTGTTTTCACAAGAACGGAAAGGCCAGTGGGTCACAGTGATCGAGATGGAGCAGCAAGAAATGCAAAACGCAAGGAACGGCGAAGCGAAACCCTCCGGCGGCGGTAGATTTAGGTATTAGAGAGGCGCGCCCACTCTGCGGGCATTTTCCTGGCGATCCTCCGTCATCGGACCTTATGACGCCAGATTGATCCGTGCAGAAAGCCGGCATGTCGGCGTGCAGCGGGCGGGCCCTAACCTGGAATGCTTCGCGGGGGCCAGCTTCCGCCTTCTCCTGACCATCAATCTCAAACGCGGAGCCGTTTCTCTGCCCGCTTTTCGCAAATTTCTCTAAGCATCGCGTTCGAATCCAGTTCTGAAATCGAGCAGGTGTAGCCGCGGTCAGGGTGGGCCCTTGTGAAATCTTTCTGTTCGCTGAACAACGTCCGGAGCGTGAAGATCGCGGAGTCCATGTATCCCCGCCAGAGCGAGCTGCGAAGATACGGAATCGCGATCCGTGCTGCTACAGCTACCGCTAGACAGACGACAGCCAACGTCGCAATTCGAGATCTCTTCTTGTCGGACGTCGCGTCCAGGCTGGCCATTCTTATCGAACCTCTACCTCTGCATCAAGTGGCAAGAATGCGTCTTGATCACCAGCCACACCTCGCGTCCCGGCGCGAGCTGCAGCGAATCGCGCGCTGCCAGCGTGAGGTGGACTTCCATCTCCAGGCGGCAAAACACGCGCGCACACACGATCACGTCGCGTTGCTGTAATGATAGGACCCGTCCCGGAAGCACATTCCGTGCACTCAATCCCTGGGGCAGGGAAGTCGCCAGCAGAATGTCTCCGGCCCGAATTCCCACCCGCAGCGACGATCCCACTCCCGCCCGCACCAGCGGAGTTTCGAGCAGCACCGGCCCTGTCTGCCCTGTCGTTGCCAGAGCCACTCTCATGGTCCCGCGCTCTGGATGCACCGCCTCCACCGTGGCATCGAAAGTATTCTCGAAGCCAACCAGTTGCGCCACCGTCTCCTGCAGTGGAGCCGTCACGACCTCATGCGGCGTGCCTTGCGCCACGATGCGTCCGGCGTCCAGCACCAGTACGCGCTCGCCCAGAGCGAAGACCTCCTCCCGGCTGTGCGTGACATAAAGAATCGGAATCTTGTGGATTCGGTTCCACTGCCGCAGATCGTCAATAATCTTCGCCTTGGTCGCCGCGTCCAGTGCCGCCAGCGGTTCGTCGAGAAGTAACAGCGAAGGATCGGTCACCAGAGTTCGCGCCAGCGCCGTGCGCTGGCTCTCTCCCCCGGAGATTTCCCGCACATTGCGCTGCGCCAGATGAGAAACACGAAAAGCCCCAAGAATTGCCGCCACGCGTTCCCGTCGCTCTGACTCCGGCAAATGCGCGAGCCCGTATTGCACATTCTCCTCGACCGTCAGATGTGGGAACAAAGCGAGGCTCTGAAACACATATCCCAGTTGCCGCTTTGCGACGGGAAGACTGGTTCCCCGGCCGGCGTCGAACCAGGGGCGGCCGCCAATGGAAATACATCCCGATTCTGGCCTGGCTAACCCGGCAACGCAATCGAGCAGAGTCGTCTTACCCGCCCCTGACGGCCCGAACAGAATGGTGAACCCGGCCGCCGCCGTGAATTCAACTTCCAGAACAAATTCGTGGATCTGTGCCGGGAACCGCTTGCGGAAGCGGACGCCGAGCACCGGCTCTGGGGGGGTGGCATCAGGACAGCAAGCCGACGGCGCGACCGCGGCTCTGGCTTCGGCAATGCGCGAGTCGCTCATTTTACAGGTCCGATCATCCACACTCTCCGATTGGCACCGTACACCACGGCCAGCAGCACAAAGCAAAGCACCAGCAGAAGCAGCGCCGTCTGATTCGCGCCCGAGTAGTCCGACGCCTGCACTCGGTCAAAGATGTCAATCGAGACCGTTCGCGTCACGCCAGCAATATTTCCGCCCACCATCAACACAACGCCGAATTCTCCCATGGTGTGGGCAAAACTCAGTGCTGCCCCCGTAATAAGCCCCGGCACTGACAGCGGCACGATCACGCGAAAAAAAGTCCGCAGCGGGGAGGCGCCCAGCGTCGCCGAAGCCGCGATCAGGCGGCGATCCACGCCCGCGAACGACGCGGCAAACGGCTGCACCGCAAACGGCAGGCTATAAAGGATCGACCCAATCACCAGCCCGCTGAAGGTGAAAGCCAGCGTGTGTCCGGTGAGCGCGACCCACCAGCGTCCCAGCGGGCTGAGCGGCCCCAGCGCCACCAGCACATAGAATCCCAGCACCGTCGGCGGAAGCACAATCGGCAGCGCGACAATCGCCTCCGCCAGAAACTTCCAGCGCCAGTTGGAAAACGTAATCCAATAAGCGATGGGCAGCCCCAGCACGAGCAGCGCAGCCGACACCACGACCGCCAGTTCCAGTGTCAGCCAGAATGCCTGCCAGTCAATTGTCATGATGGACTGCGCTCATTGTTGGTGTCGTTTGCGCGGCCAAAATCGATTGCCATGCCATCTTGCCGAAACCGGTTTCGGAACTGTCTTTGGGAAGGTACGGCTTCAGCCGTGCCGCCCGCAAGCCGTATAACTCGCGGCTTTAGCCGCTGAGGGAGGCTTTTAACATCCCACCGAAATCCTCGACCAAAACCTCGTTATTATGGCAGCGCGAACCCGTATCGGCGCAGCAACTCCGCCACCTCTTTCGTCCTCATGTACACCAAAAACTCCCCCCCCAGTTTCTTATGCTGCGAGTGCGCCAGCACCACTACCCCCTGCGCCAGAGCCGGATGATACTCTTCCGGAACCTCCCAGTACTTGCCCTTGCCCCGCATCGCTGGAGCAATGGCGTGCGCCAGCGCCACGAACCCGACCTGCGCATTCCCGGACTCCGCGAACTGCGCCGCCTGCGATACATTCTCCCCTAGGACCAGCCGGTCCGACAGCCGCTCATACAACCCGGCATGCTTCAAGGCCGCAACCGCGGCGCGACCATACGGAGCATGTTGCGGATTCGCGATCGCAATCTTCTTCACCGCCGGATCAAGCAGAATGTTCATGCCCTTGTGCTCCACATCGAGCGCCGAATCCGCCGGCACCCAAAGCACCAGCTTGCCCACCGCATACTGATACAAACTCGCCCCGTCGGCGTCGCCCGCAGAAATGAGTTGCCGCGGATAATCCATGTCGGCCGAGAAAAAAATATCAAACGGCGCCCCGTTTTGAATCTGCTGCGTCAATGCCCCGGAAGCTCCGAATGAAAGTTTCACCTTTACGCCGGTTTGCTTCTCATAGCCGTCGGCCAGCTCTTTCAATGCAGCACTCAGATCGGCCGCCGCCGCCACCACCAACTCCCGTGAGTTGGCTGCGTCTTGAGCCGCGGTGAATGGTGCGCTCAAAGGCAGAGCGATCACGATCATTACGCACAGAACAAACTTGCTCATTTCGACTGTTCTCCATCTGACCGCAGAAAGCCGATTGTACAAGCTGCAGGCGCCCGCTTGTGGCCCGCGATGGCGCCGCGACTTTTCCCAAACCCTCCGCCGAACTCCGCCGCCGCGCCTATCAGGCCAAGCTCCAAATGCGTGCCCTGCGCGCCGACGGAGCCGCCGCGGCATCCGCCGGTGGGTGGACAACCCATCGGCCCCGCGCCGCTCGCTTCCGATGCCACCGGAAACGGCACCCAGGACTACCACCAGCTTGCCGGACGCGCCACCGCCGTCGCTGCCTCCACCACTTCGGTCGCCTACAACGCCAGCGCCGGATTATTCTTCGCTGCGATTCGCTATCACGGCGTCTACTCCTCGCCCGATGGCGTGACCTGGACCCCCTCAACAGTCAACCTGGTGGCAGTGTTCTCGGCGGTCACCTCTGGCCAGACCACTGGACCTACAGTCTGACCATTGCACCGGTTCCGTCACCCCCAACTACAAGCGGCACGGTCAATGCCAGTTGCGATGCCAGCGCGATCGCAGGCGCTCAGTGTGCAGTCACGCCATCCGATCCGCTGGCGATCACCGCGAACACAGTTCTTGCGCTGACCGAAGCTTTGAACGTGCCCAAGACCACGGCGCCCGCGGCGTACACGGTGAATGTCACGCTCTTTGGTGCTTCCGGACAGCCGAGCCACACTCTCCAGTTGCCTCTCGCCGTGATCCCGGACTTCGTGATCAGCTCCGCCTCGCCCAGCCAGACCGTGCATGCAGGCCAAACGAGCGGCCCCTACAACCTCACCATTCAGCCGTCGGCTCTTCGTTCAATGCCGCCGTGACCGTTACTTGCTCCTCCTTGCCCGCTCTGGCGCAGTGTTCCTTTAATCCTGCTGTGCCAGTCACGCCGAGCGACTCTCCAGCTACTGTGGTGATGACCATCAGAACCACCCCGACCACCGTCGCCTTGTGGCGCTCGAGCAGCTTCGTCTACGCTATCTGGACGTTCTTCCCAGGAATCGTCATCGGTTCGGTTGCGGTCGCCGGAAGTGGCACACGACGCAGAGGTCGATTGCTTGGATCAATCGCAATGCTGTTTCTGTTCCTGACCTTGCTCTCCTGCGGCGGCGTCAGCAGCGGTGGTGGTGGCGGCGGGGGGCACCAGGGTACCCGCGAGGCAACTACAGCATCACCGTCACTTCGTCCGGCAGCGCCCACAGCACCCAAGTCGCTCTCGTCGTAAACTAATCCGTGCTCCGCGTTCATTCGGTGTGCGGCGATCCATCCTCCGTAGGTGGAGTCATGAAGCCACCAAAATCCAGCCGCGAAGCGGCGACAGAATAAAGCCCACAGCTGCCCTGAGCTTGCCGAAGGGGCGCAAGCCGTGGGAAAGCGAGTGGAAAAAGAGCAAGCCCCGAAGGGGCGAAAGAAATGCTGCTAGATCGGCTCCGGAGGGACCGCAAGAGTTCTGTTACATGAGCCTCCCGCTCTCCCGTTGAATTATTCCGCACGAAGCTCAATGACCGATTCCCGTCACAACGCAATCATCATCGGCGGCGGCGTGGTGGGCCTCGCCGTCGCCCTGGAGATCACCCGCCGCTTCCCTCATCTCCGTCTCCTGCTTCTCGAAAAAGAAGACCGCGTCGCACGCCACCAGAGCGGACACAACAGCGGTGTCATCCACTCCGGCGTCTACTACAAGCCCGGCTCGCTGAAAGCCCGTCTCTGCGTAACCGGCGCCGCGGCCATGGTCGAGTTCTGCCGCGAGCACGCCATCCCCCACAACGTCTGCGGCAAAGTCATCGTCGCCACCCACCCCGACGAACTCCCGCGCCTCGAAAACCTCCGCCAGCGCGGAGAAGCCAACGGTCTGACCGGACTTCGCCTCATCGGCCCCGACGAACTACGCGACATCGAACCGCACGCCGCGGGTCTCCAAGCCCTGGTCGTGCCCTCTACCGGCATTACCGACTACGCTGTCGTCTGCGAGAAATATGCAGAGCTAATTTCCGCCCGCGGCGCCACCGTTCTCACTTCCGCCGCCGCCACAAACATCCGCCGCTCGTCCGACGAAATCGTAGTCGAGACCTCACGCGGAGCATTTTCCACCAGCGCGCTCATCAACTGCGCCGGCCTCTTCAGCGACCGCATCGCCCGCATGGCCGGCGACGCCCCAGGAGTAATGATCATCCCCTTCCGCGGGGAATACTATGACCTCGTACCCGAGCGCGCCGCCTTGGTGCGAGCCCACATCTATCCCGTTCCCGACCCGCGCTTTCCTTTCCTCGGAGTGCACTTCACCCGCCGCATCACGGGTCGAGTCGACGCCGGCCCCAACGCCGTCCTTGCCCTCGCACGTCAAGGCTACCGTCACACCGACATCAGCCTGCGCGACCTCGCCGCATCGATCGCCTTCCCCGGCTTCTGGCGCATGGCCCGCCAGCACTGGCGTAACGGTATCGATGAATGGCACCGCTCGTTGTCCAAGCCCGCCTTCGTCAAGGCCCTCCAGTGCCTCCTCCCCGAGATCGCCGCGCCCGACCTCGTTCCCGGAGGCTCCGGCGTCCGCGCCCAGACCCTCAAGCCCGACGGCGCCCTGGTCGACGACTTCCAGTTCGTCCCCTCCGGCAAAGTCCTGCACGTGCTGAACGTCCCCTCACCAGCCGCCACGGCCTCGCTGACGATCGCGAAGACAATCGTAGACTTAGCCGCGAACAATCTCGGCCTCCGCTAGTTCAGTGGAGTAACTATGGGGGATAAGTCGAATCATGGAGGGGCAGCCGCCCTCGGTTGTCCGGTCGAGTGAAGCTCGACCGCATCTTGCAGTGATGTTTCGAGTTGATCCTTAGGCGGGTGCCTCGTTTCTCGCGCGCGTCCTTTGCGCGCGAAATGGGGATTTTCGCGGGGTCGAAAGGGCCTGTCTCGTCTAGCGAAGCCTTGACGGTTTCCTCAAGGTGTACAGTTGTTCTCGGAAACCGCAATGACCTCGAAATCTCGCTGCCTGGCTCTCCTTGCAATCCCTCTGTTGGCGTGCACCTTAGCCGCCGCGCAGACCACCCAGCAACCCACATCTTCCTCCTGGACCCTGGCCTGGAGCGACGAATTCAACGCCCCCAACGGCTCCCCCGTTGATTCCTCCAAGTGGGTCACCGAAACCGGTGGAAACGGCTGGGGCAACCTCGAACTGGAGTACTACACCGCCCGCCTGCAGAACGCCTACCAGCAGCATGGCAACCTCGTCATCAAGGTGCTCGCGGAAAAGTACACCGGCTCCGACGGCGTCACCAGAAACTACACTTCAGCGCGCCTGAAGACTCAAGGCAAGTTTTCCCAGGAGTACGGTCGCTTCGAAGCCCGCATCAAAATTCCGCGCGGTCAGGGAATCTGGCCCGCCTTCTGGATGATGGGCGACCAGATCGACAAAGCCGGCTGGCCCACCGACGGCGAGATCGACGTCATGGAGAACATTGGCAAAGAGGCCGCCATAGTTCACGGCACCATTCACGGCCCCGGATACTCCGGCGATAAAGGCATCACCGCTCCCTACGACCTGCCACCCGGCCAGAGTTTCGCCGATGACTTTCACCTCTTCGCTGTCGAATGGGAGCCCAAGGTCATCCGCTTCTACGTCGACGATCACCTCTACGCCACTCGCACTCCTGCCGCACTCCCGCCAGGAACGAAGTGGATCTACGACCATCCCTTCTTCTTGCTGCTCAACGTCGCCGTCGGAGGCGATTGGCCCGGCAACCCCGACGTATCAAGTCCCTTCCCGCAGTCGATGCTAGTCGACTACGTCCGCGTCTACAGACGTGAAAGTTCGGCCACCCAAAAATGAAATCGCCCCGAAGATTTTCTCCGTGCAGTTCGCGATTCCTTAGTGGTCCTTAGTGTCCTTCGTGGTTAAGGCTTTTAAGCGGAGAGCTACACGAATCCGATAAATCGCCCCGCCGCCACAATCCCAATCCACAACAGAATCGAGATAGCCCCCGCGGCCTTGGCCTTAGCAGGTAAGACCGCACTGACGTCCCACGCCGCCACATCTCTCTCCACGCCCCAGTGGAAAATCAGCGCATGCACCCCCGCCAGAAGTATCAACAACATCTTCATTCGAAAGGCGGGATTGCCGTAAACCTTCACCGCCTCCGACGAAAACAAAATCACTCCCGTAATCACCTGCATCACAAATCCTGCCCAGGCCCAGGGAAGCAATCGCGCGCCCAGGTCCGAAACCCGCTCCCCCCGCATCACCCACCCCAACAGCCGTAAATCGAAAACGCCAACAGTACCCACCAATGCCGCCATCCCCAGCAAATGCACGGTCTCAATCACTGGAAACAGCCACGATGATTCACGCACACCACCGCCCACCCAACTTTGTTCCAGCCACTTGCAGAACGGCACCAGGTCTAGCATCTCTAGGGAGCCCCCGGCAGCGACTTTCCATCGGAGAGCTCGATCCGTCCTACCGACATATAAGCGGACCCGTCCTTCGCCCGAAACCCAAAAACGGTCACACGATCTCCGCGCTTCAGCGAATCCGGACTCCATCCGTGCCGCCCCAGCATGGTCGGGCTTCCCAACTCCAGCAGCCAATTCGCAACCTTACCCTTGTCATCCTTCAGATCCGCGTGAATCACCGCGTGCGGTTGGATCCACTGGAAATCCGTAACCGTCCCCTGCAGGCTCACCACATGCGTCGTATCAAACTGGGCCAGCCCATGATGGGCCAAAAGGAAAGGCACCCCCAGCAAAAAGCCCAGTACCACCAAAGCGGCCTCTGCTCTACGCTTCATCTCCTTCCTCCTGCCTAGGTAGGGACAGCCGCCCTCGGCTGTCCGGCGGTCCCGGTGTATCGGGCCGCTCGCCTTTTTCTTGTCGTCCCCAATTCCGCAACGCGCCCGGATGATTCTGCAGCAAAACGCGTCGACGCATCCCCAGCAAATCGGGCACCACCGATAATTACAGAGAAAATTCGAGGCCAAGCGATAAGATTGGTGCGAAAGGGGGGACTCGAACCCCCACGGTTTTTCCCGCCAGATCCTAAGTTCAACTCGAACGAAGAATCAACAGTTTAGCGCAGTTTGTGCCGGATGTGCTTCCCCTGTATTTATGCGGGTTTCACGCTCCACTGCTTGGCGAGAAATCAAACGAAAACAAACGGCCACTAGGCACAAATTTGGGCACAGTCACCCGTGTCGCCATGCGACGGAATTCCCCTATATAAGACCGACCGCCCCCTGCCGGTTCCTATTTTTTACATCCGATGGGACTCCGGCGAAGTCGTCCTTGTGTCTCGGATCGAAATTTCGACTTGGCAGCGACAGTTGCCGACGCTCACTTTCGGTAGAGGATAGGCTTGGCCCAATTCTCAATGAGCGCAATCGCGTGTAAGCGACAGTTATGCAAGAATGGCCGTTCTGTTTTAATGCTGTCCTTGGAGAACGATTGCGATTCGGAGTCGATTCAAATGGCTAGAAGTCCGGCAGGAAGAAAGATCAGAGCACGGCTAAGGAAGGGGTTGTGCATCGGCTGCGGAAAGTCTCCTTGTGTCCTTGTGTCTGCCAAAATACGCACCAGGATAATAGCGGCTGCATGGCCGGCTGCAAAGAAACTACCATCGAAACGCATGTACCGCGAAGTCACGGGCAACACATGCCCATTAGTGAAACGCGTTTTTCTACGCATGCGAACGCTCAAGCGACATTCATGCTCTCGTTCGTGGAGTAACTGAGAATGCCGAGCGACGAGTGTACAAAAACGCTTGCAGATGGCAGAAGAGTGAAATTCACCTACCAAGACAGCTGGACGAGGAGGCGTTCATCACGGCTCAGGTTGAAGGCAACAAAGTCGTCTATTCGATCGTATTGACTAACGCAAAAACCCTGCTTAGTCGTGAAGAAGTTGAGAGTCATTTCGAGGGCGAGCTTCTAATTTAAAGAAATAGCAACCCCAGCCAAAACAGCGCCCAACGGTTCTGGTTTCTCGATCCAACCTTGCACTGCGACACTTGCTCACACTTGCTCCATTTGCTCGCACTTGCTCCACTTGCTCTGCGACGCTTGACAATCGTAGGGCACAAGCCTAGCATTGTAGTTGAGCGAGTTACCTCTTCTTACTCTTTCAGGTCCCCTGAACTAAGTCAGCCCATCTGAAGTCTTTCCCCTTAGCTTCCCTCTGAAGGAGGAATTGGGTTATGACACTACTGACCCGGTGGGAGCCTTTCCGTGAGTTCTCCACCCAGCAAGACCGCATGAACCGCATGAACCGTCTTTTCCGTGAGTCGTATGGCGCCGAAGGCCCGGAAGAAGCCTTGACGACCACCAGCTTCGCACCGCCGGTGGACATCTGCGAAGACGAGCACAACATTACTCTGAAGCTTGAGGTTCCGGGCATCGACGAAAAAGACATTGATGTCCGCATCGAGAACACCACCCTGACCGTCCATGGCGAGCGCAAGATCGAGAAGGAAGAGAAAGAGGAGAACTTCCGTCGTGTTGAGCGGCAATACGGAGAGTTCACCCGGTCGTTCACGCTGCCCAGCTCGGTAGATCCGGGGCAAGTGACCGCCGACTACGCCAAGGGCGTGCTGAAGATCAACCTCGCCAAGAAGGCCGAAGCCAAGCCCAAGCAGATCAAGGTCAATGTTGGCGGGGAGAATATCCTCGAAGCCAAGGCTCCAGGCAAGGCTGCGTAGAACCAACAAGTGTGAGAGAAATGGGAGGCGGCTTACATCGCCTCCCCTCATCTTCGTTTGAACTGCTACTTTGTCCAGGAGTTGTTTAGGAACACTGGCACGGTTTGGCCTCAACTTTACAAGATTGCGCTCTGTGAGTTGAACGCCAACAAAATTCCAGACCGAATTGCTGCTGCGGAAACGGCACTTGTGAGGCGTGCACGCGAACTGTTTCATCAGCAGGAGACAATATCGAAGAAGAGCATGCTGTAGATGATGCGATGTATGCCTTGCACGCCCTTCGGAGCGCGTTGAAGTATAGGCAGTACGCGAGAAACGTCTTTCAAGACCTGGCCGCTTGAAATTCACTGGAGACCATCGTGGCTAAGAACAATAGAAACCATTCCAATAGCCTAGACATTCCTACACAACTACGCAGACGCTCAACGAGGTTTTCCGACCGCGGCCAACAACTGGCGCCCGGAAAGAGCGAGGCTTTGCGGCGGTGTTCTGTGCCTGCAAGGCGGGCGCCGACATCGACTCGCGACATGAGCGAGACCGAATCATGTGTCATGATCGGCTCGCGGGACCTAGAGCAACGTATTAGGTTCGAAAGCGCTTGCCGTTCGCTGACTTCAGTCGACACATTTTTTACCTCGCCAAGTCGGGCGTGAAGAGCGAATCAGGATATGTGCGTGCTGCCCCCAAGTACACGGCGGAGCACACCGCGTCCGGGTGCTGGATCTGCTCTGAGGCGTATCGAAACAGCAAGTTGCGGGGATTCATGCGGAGGGCCACTGGAACGCACGAATCATGCTGCAGATTGAGGAGAAAAAGATAATGGTACGAATCATTCTGACCCAACATTTTATCTTTCACCTATAAGTGGCAGCAAAACGCGAACTCATATGGATCGAAGAAGACCGTTTTCATGGCTGGGGGTGCTCCGAATGCACCTGGTTGTTCAACCCTTCTGATTTGCCCACAAGCAAATCCTTTGATGAAATGGTGCGAAACTTCGAGCTGCGGCGTGACAAAGAATTTGACTTGCACGTTTGTGCTAAACACCGCTTTCCGAAGTCTTAATCACCAGTCCGGAAGCTGCGTCCGGCCAATCGAATCCCCTTGCACTCAATTTCTGCCGTATATTGCGGGCGGTTCGCCAGGGGTGCTGGAACCGTAGAGAGGGTGTGCGGTTGTGGCTGCAGTGCCTCCCGCGACTGCACGACTCTTAGGAGTTTCTCTTTATGGGCGTGATCAATTGGCGCAACAATCCCTCATAGAAGCACTCATCGACAGGTCGATCAGGCGAAACGGCCTGTTAACAAACATTGCTCATTTTCGGGTTTGTCCATTGAATCGCAAACGTCGCGAGGTTTGAATTCTCTTGTTTCGACGCTGCGTCAGAGGAGCGGTACGCCCGGTGGGTACGGATCCTTCGAGGTATCCCATGGCGTAAGCGCCGCAGTCGTCGTTAGGGCCGCCTAACCGCATTCTTTTGAAGAGTGACAGCAGTCTGCGCTAACAGTCTGCCATTTGCCGATGCGCTCGTGTTCATGGCGATATTTGTTTTAGCCAGTATTACTCCGCTAAAGTGCGCGGTCGTTCCAATGGCCACAGCACCGGAAGTCTGCCAGAAGATGTTCTTGGGCAGTGCGCCGCCTTTAAGGATCACGCTCGTAGCGCTGGCCTGAGTAAGAGTTCCCGCTATCTGGAATATCCAGACAGCGTTTGGGCCACCCGAGAGCGTGACATTCGTTGATATTAAAACACCGGTAGTCCATTTGTAGAGGCCGGGAAGGAGGGTTAACCCGCCAATCTTTCCGCCTTTCAGATTAGTAAAATTGGGGTTTTTCCGTCCGGCGGCGTTGTTGTAGGCGATTTGCATGTCGCCTACAGCCTTTGTGAGTAAGGTGGGGGCAGTTACCCTGCATGGAAGAGGACCCGCCGCATCAACGGTGTAAATTGTCCCTGTCAGCATTTCTGAACACTTCAGGTGGATAGCCGCTCCGGTGATTGGACTAGCTCCAACATTTCCGTTGATCGCAGATGGAAAAACGTCTGTGATTCCTGATTTGGTCAGAATCGCGAAAGGGCCTGCTGTTCCAAGGGGTACCACTGCCTGTCCCGTAAACGCGACGGCGTTGGTCGTAAATGTCCATTCAACGGGATTGGCCATTGCAACCCCAGCTGCGTTCTTCGCCGCCGTCGTAATCGTGGCGGTATAGCTGGTATTCGGGTTGAGAGCGAACCAGGTTGGCGTAAAGGTTGCCACAGTCTGTGCGTCATTCATGACGACGGTACCAGGTACGTCGTTTCCGTTGCTCTCCTTGACTGTGAACGTGAGCGAGTTAACCGTTTCCGCGTCCATCAACTGGCTGAAGGTTGCGGTCACTTTGGTGCCAGTTACAACGTTATCGCCGGCATTTGTGCTGGTCGGTGCGTTCGTGGCCCTGTTACTTGGGTTTGACGAAATTACCGTGGGTTCTGTAGCCGCGCCTACAAGAGTGCCGGGAGCAACGGTAACACCGGGGTCAACGGCAGCAAAGGCCCTTCCGATTCCGCCACCTGCAAGCAGAGCGGCGAATAGTAACGCCATAAACATCGGTGGTTTTGAATGAGCTTCGAATCTGGTCATTTTCTTCCCTCTCTTTCATGAGCCGCGCAGGGCAGCCGTGGTTGGCCGATCCGTTTGGGCTGAGTTCTTTTTTCATGGGAGAGATAATGCCCCAAACCAATGCGCAAGAATGGTCAATCTTGAACACTATGCGTTGACGGGGCTGCTCTTACGAGTGCTGTTGAAAAATCTCGGTTGCGCTCATCAACCCCGAGTCAAAATGGTTTTCCCCATGCTCACTGGTGAAATCGCCTGTGGGTGTTGAAAAACTCCTGCGCACGAAATTAGCAAAAACAAAATTGCGCTAGGATGCCCTACAAACGACGTCCTCGTTTTCCTACTGCCAATCAGGCTCTCTGAGAAGCCGGTAGAATCGCTCACCACGTGATCGCGTGCAGTCGTGGGAGGAAGAAAATGAGAACGGTTATCGAAGATTTGAAGGCGCAGATCGTCGCAATGCAGCGCGAGCTTGAAGAGCTGAAGGCGCACGCCGACGAGTTGAAGGCGAATGGAACTAGCAGAGCAGCCGAAGTCGGGATAGGTTTTGGGTCAGTCCTTGCCATGATCCTCTCCTTTACGCTCAACCACTCAGTCGGGTGGGCTATCCTTCACGGGATATGTTCCTGGTTTTACGTAATCTACGGCGTATGGGAAGGGAATTACTAGCGTGCATCCTCCGGGTTAAAACAAAAGCTAGCCCATTCGGTGCGTAATGCTTTCCAGAGCACGTCGCCTCCCATTGCCAACCCAGATCCGGCCATGTGTGGAGTCTGGAAGAAGTTGTGATGATGTCAGTAGTGAGACATGCACAAGTCACACTTTATGTCACAGCTCCGCGTGACGTTGCCGATAACTTTAGACCATCATCCTTCGCCCGTGAGGATGAAGATCCGACAGGTCGGTGTAAAAGACCCACCGGAATACGAAATGGTGCGTCTAGCCACAACGGCAGCACGGACTGTGCTCTCAACTGAGGGAAAGTAGCCACAGGAAAACGCGAGGTGGGCACAAAAATGGGCACAATGGAGAAAGGGCCGATTCCTGAATCGGCCCTAAACTATTGGTGCGAAAGGGGGGACTCGAACCCCCACGGTTTTACCCGCCAGATCCTAAGTCTGGTGCGTCTGCCAATTCCGCCACTTTCGCAATGGAACAACCCGATCGCTGCGTTCTTCTGCCGGCACAGTCAATCGAGCGGTTTAGTGACAGTACAGACTATTCTAAATGTATTCGCTCCCGCCGCGCCAAGGTCGGTGCGGGCACGTAGTGAATCAAATTGGAGGCAGAGTAGCTGTTTCTACCAGGGCGTCATCCTGAGCGCAGCCGTTTTTCAGGCGGAGCGAAGGATCTCCCGCGCGGAATCCCGCGTAGGGTGTGGCTCTGTTTGCGTTTGGGCCCGCGTGCCGCGGAATTGTGGCCTAGTCGGCGAGGAGCAGCACAATGGCCAGTCTCAGGGCCTCGATCTCCCGTTGCACCTGCTTCAGTTCCTCCCGCTTCCGCCGCAAACTTGCGAATAGCGCCTGCGGGTTGCAGCAATCGCGCCCTGATCTCAGTGGCTCAGGCGAGCCTTGGGCAAGGGAAGCAGACACCACCCCGGATTCGTCCCCGGCTTCGGTGTCCGGAGGAAGTTGGCTTAGGAATTCCAGTCCCAAACATTCCCCGGTACGATTACGAACTACGGCGTTGACCCGCGCCGGAGTCGAGGTTGGAAACTGAAGCCCCATCAGATCGCCCGGCCTGACCGCAACCGGAGCGCGCAGCGCCATGCCCGCCCGGCTTATTTCGCTGGCACGACCGGCCACCGGCGTGGTGAGAATCCCGTTGAGCGCGATGATCCGAACCGGCAGATCGACCTGATGTCGCGGCCATCGTCGCGTGCTTCCGAACTGACACACTTGTCCTGATATCTGTTCCATTTCGTCCCCAGCTCCATGCCTAGTGAGTCGGCCGCGCCGCTGCCACCAGCAAACGCTCAGTGCGCCGCATCAATTTCCAGTCATATTCGTAAGCGGTTCCACAATCCGGGCAAACCTGATAGTAGTGGCCGTTGGCATCGGCCCGCGGCCAGGAGAACCGGTGCGAGCAGCCTCTTCCCCAAAGAAATCTCAAGAATTTCATGGTCTTACTCCCTGCGCTCGCTGCTTCCAGTCGTAAAGCCAGCGATAGAAAAATGGTTTGGGTGCCCCGTCCAGCATTTGCTGAAGCGTGGATAACAGAATCATCGGAGGCTGCATTTTCGATAGAAAAGCATCTACCTTTTTAAGCTTTGCCTTCGGCAGTGGTCCGTATGCCGATAGCAGAAGAATCGGAACTTGCGGGCTGATGGATTTCATTTTTGCCGCCACCACATCGCCGCTCATCCCGGGAATTTGGTAATCGAGAATCACTGCGTCCACCGGCTGCGAGGCGAATAACTCCAGTCCCTCCGGACCATTCGTCGCCTCCAGAACCTGATACCCGTTCTGTTCCAGAAATATCTTGCGGCGGATCAGCCCATTCCAATGGTCGTCAATACAGAGAATCGTGGGTTTTACCCGAGACATGGATTTCGCATTCCGTTCCGGCCAGAATGGATCGACAGGTCCACGCGGGTTGCTTCCGGGCAGGAGGCTACCGCTGGACTACGAAGTGGTGGGCAAATCCATTCTGATTGCAGTGCCCGATGCTTTCAAATTACGAACGGTCACTTCAGCGACAGTTACTGCCCCCATTTCCAGGTCCCTCTCTCACAAGCTCTGACGCTGGCGACAACCCTCTCCTGCAAAAGTGCAACCTATCTCCTGAAAGCACAGGTCGCTGTATGCCTCAGCACGTGGGGCAACTAATAAAGGAGATCTCTCGATGACAAAACTAAGTCGCTCGCTATTGTGTTTAGTTCTTGCTGGTCTGACTACGGCGTGGGCGGTCGCCCAGGACTCCGACTCTGACGCCAAATCCAAGAGCGAGGTCAGGAGCATTACCGGATGCCTGACCAAGTCCGGAGGTGGGAACGAATACCTGTTGACCGGCAGCGACGGCAGCACCTGGGAAGTGCATGGCAACAACTCCGTCGATCTGGCAAGCCATGTGAACCACACCATTGAAGCCAAAGGCGTGGTCTCTCATGCCAAGATGCATAACATGAAAGAAGACGAGAAAAACATGGCGCACGATGCCGGCGCGAAGAAAAACAATGCCGAGCACGGACACCTGAAGGTCACCGACATTCGCATGGTCTCCGACTCCTGCCAACAGTAGCGCTTCCCATCGCCGGCGGCAACGGACGGAGCCCGCAAGACCGTCCGTTGCTATCGCCCAATTCACAGACCGAACAAGAGATGCGCTTTTTGGAGGGAGCAGTTTCAGCTGCGCCGCAACTGGAACTGGATCAAGCTGCGAAGCCCCCGGGGCGAAAAAAGCCCACCGCGCAAGTCGTAGCTTTGAGCGGAAGATGAAACAAGCGCCCCGACGGGGCAGGAAAACGGTACGACACTCGCCGGAGATACCAACCGGTCGCGTTCGGCACAACAAAACCATGCCGCTTTTGAATCGCGGCCCCTTCGCACAACACCGCGCCACTGTGGCTGAATGGCGCAAGGCCTGACGAATGACGCTACTGGACTTCGTTCAATTTCTGGTAGATCAACATCGCCACCAGCACCAGCAGAAATACCCCTGAGCCGACGCTGAAGACACGCACGGGGAGCGTCAACCGGTTGACCTTGGTCAACAGTTCGGTTTGCTCCTCTTGCATATGCGAATTGGCGTCATCCAGAAACAACTGGTCATCCTCGTGCATTGTCAGCGTGCTCTTGTAAATCAGGAGGACGATCAGACCAACGGCGAAAACCCCGAAAACCACCGACACCACAGTCATTGCCATAAGCCACCTCGGCAGATTCCAACCCGCTGCAGCAGCCTTTCTTCTTACCCGCTAAAAGGGCCAAAAACTCCGCACGCAGCGCCGGAAGAAAGGCCTTAGCGGGATAATTATAGCCCTGTTTGCCAACCCCGGCGCGAAGAAATCCTTGGCGGTCTACGGGCTGTTGCATGACCGGAAACCTGGCGACTTCCGGCCCCCCACTCGCATCCAATAGGTAACAGTGGAAAGCTGTTCTGCTATAATCAATCAGCTTTAAAGCCAAGGAGATACGAATGGCCACAACTACCATCCCGGAAGTTACCAAAAAGGTTGCCCCCATTACCCTTAGCCCCAATGCCATCGCCAAGGTAAAGGACATTATGGGCCAACAGAACCCCGCTCCCGCAGGGCTGCGCATCGGCGTGGTCGGTGGCGGGTGCTCCGGCTTCTCTTATTCGATGCAGTTTGAGAACGCTGCCGGCATGATGGACAAGACCTTCGATATGGACGGCCTCAAGGTCTTTGTGGACGCCACTTCGGTCATGTATCTGAACGGTTGCATCGTCGACTACGTGGAAACCCTCGAAGGCGCCGGTTTCAAGTTCGAAAATCCGAACGTGAAGAGCACCTGTGGCTGCGGCAGTTCCTTCAGCGTGTAAAGGTGTTAGGTGGGGACAGCCGCCTAGCCTGCCCTGAGCGAAAGTCGAAGGGGCTGTCCAGCCGTGCCAAGCACGGCTGCTGATGAAAGTTCAGCAAAGTTCGCAAAACTGAAACGGCCTCATCCCCATGAGGCCGTTTTCAATTCACACTGATTTTCCCCTACTTCTGTTCCGGAGGATTGTTGGGATCGTTCGGAGTCGCGGGCGGCGGCTCATTCCCGGGCGGATTCGGATTGTTCTGCAATCCCGTCGGCGTCGCTCCACCGTTCTGCCCATTGACATTCTGCTGGCCTGGCTGCTGTCCAAATGGCGTCAGCGGAGGCTGGTTCGGCGTCGTCAGCAGCCCTCCGCGATCGGTCCCGGGATCATAAATAAACTGCCACTCGTTATATTTTTTCTTATGGTTGAATTCGCGGATCGTGTCCTTCTTGTTGGTGCTGACCACGCCCACGATCGGCCCGCCCCCAAAAACCTGGCCCGCACCCGGACCGCCGCTACTGCCCGTATCTCCGCCTGTAGTGGCGCCGCCTGTAGTGGCGCCGCTATTGTCCGAACCGGAAGAGCCGGATGCTTTGGACGCGTCGTCGCCGGCAGGAGGGGAATCCGATCCCGCCGCCTGCGCTGCAGCCGGAACAGCAACGACCGACGAATTCGTATTTGCCCCGTAACCGTTGTTTCCGCCGAACGCCGAAACTTGTGCCGCAGACCCGCTCGTCCCCACTGTTGGCAGGATGGTTCCCGGACTTCCGGCTACCTGCGCGCCGGGAATTCCCATCATTGCCCCTGTCAGTCGCACTTCCCCAAAATGCAGCAGCTTGAAGTCCTGGCACGTCGCGCCTGCGCAATTCATCGGATCCTTGTAGCGCTTGCGCAGAAATCTCATATTGTTGGTGCTCTGCAAATCCTCGATCTTCACCGGATAGCGCCCAAATTTCTTATAGTACCCGCGAATCGCGCGCGAGTACTGCGTCCCGCGATGAATCAGTTCCTCTTCGCGATCGCGTGCGATCTGGAATTTGATGGTGGGCATAATCGCTGCCGCAAAGATGACCAGCATCGCCATCGTCAACAGAAGCGCAAGTAGAACGTAACCCCGCTCCTCGCGCCGACCACTCCGCATTGGTGAATAGCAACTCATCGAAAAGAAAGTTTCAAGGTTTTCAAAGTTTCGCCAATCACTAAGCAGCTCCGAAGCGGGAACTCGGAAACCTTGAACCTCTGCTTCATCCCTGGGTCAGCGGAATATTCTGCGGGGGCCCACTGTTCACCACGTCCTGCATCTCGACCGACGTCGGCGAGATCCGGATCACCTTGTATCTCCGGTTCACGATCTCACCCTCGCCCGCCACCCAAACGTCCTCGCCCTGAGAAAGAAATATTTTCTTGGGCTCTCCCGGCTTGCTGGCGAACCCGAAGAATTTGAGTGGAATCGGTGGCGGCGGCGGAACCACGGGCGGCACGTATTCCACTACCCTCTGATCGGTCACGGCTGCTGCGACCGGATTAGGAATTGCCACCGGCTCCGCCTGCGAAACGAAAATGTTCCGTCCATTTCCTTCGTACTGCGTCTGCTCGGCAGTCGCCAGCAAATCCAGCTTCAGGGTCGGGTCCAGATTCTCCGGCCGCTGTTTCTTTCCGGCCCTCCCGCCCGCGCGCGACGTCACTCGGGGCGCGACCGGTGGCGCCGCCTGCGCGCTCGAACCCGGCGACGACGAGTCCATGATCATGGGGATGAACTCGTAGGCCACCAGCAGCAACGCCAACACGCCCAGCACGATCGCCCACGTCGTCTTCTTCTTGTTGTCCAGTCCCAGCTTCACTACGATCCCGCCTTCAAATACGCCTCAAGTTTTACCTGCAGTTTGACCGCACCCTGCGGCTCGCCGCCCAGGGTCACGCTGTTGATGATGAAAAACATGTCGTCGCGTTCCAGCGCATTGATGAACTTCGCCAGCGCGGTGTAGTTTCCCACCAGATCTGCTTCCATCTCCACCGGCTGGAGCTTGCCCAGCCGCTCCTCGCTCGGCTTGTATTTCACTTGGTCGATCGTCACTCCATTGGCTGCTGTCAGCTTTCCGAGCTCTGCATAAAGCTGCGAGTACTGCTCTGGGATGCGCCTCTTGTAGAAGTCTGTGATCTGCTGGCTCGCCAGGTGCACCTTCTGCGGCAGATCCTTCAGCGGCGCCACCTGCCGTGTCTTGGTGGTCAACTCGACCTGAAGCTGGTTGATCTCCTGCCGCCGTCCCTCCGTCGACCCCACCAGGGGCGAGATGTACACGATCAGCGCCAGCAGATCCACGCCGGCCATGACCCCCAGCGCGATCTTGATGTTCTTCCGGGTTTGCCGCAGATCCGGCATCAGTGCTTGGTTCCTTTCGCCGCCGTTGGCTTCGCGCCGGTCTTCATTCCCGTTCCTGTCTCAGCCTTTTTTTGTTTCGGCGGGTTCGCTTCCACCTTCTTCGCTGCCGGACCGATCTCCGGAATGTAGATCGCCTCCAGTTCGGTCTGCTCGGTGTCTCCCGTGTTCGACTGCGTGGAGTGCTCCGAAGTAATGTGGGTCTGCGCGAAGCGCTGCGATTCTTCCATCCGCCGCGCCAGTTCAATCGCCCGGTCGCGCGACTCGCCCGCTACCGACATCTTCAGCGCCAGCTGGTTATCCTCATCCAGCTCCGGATTGATCGACACCAGGTGCACCCGCGCCGGCATCACCCTTTCCAGGTTTTCCAGCACCAGCGTCCACGAGAACCCCTTGCGCTCGATCAACTGGTTCAGCACCTGCGACTCGTCGCGCGTGCTGCGGTTTTCCGGCGAGTTAAGAATTCTTTCCGCATTGGCGCGCAGCTGATCGCGATCGGCAATCATGGCGCGTTTCTCCGCCATCGCCCGGTGATCCCGGCGCGCGTTCGCCCAGCCCGTGATCGTCATCGTCAGCAGCACCAGGGTGATCACGGCCGCCGCGCCCACCGCCGTACCCCAGCGCATCCAGAACTGCCGCGCATCCTCGTACTGCTGGCTCGCCAGATTGATATCAAGTCGCATAATCCAACCTAATTACTCATGTGGGGACAGCCGCCCTCGGCTGTCCGCCGGGCGCAGCCCGGCTGCCTGCATGCGCTAGGAAATCAGCGCTCCCACCACTCCTGCCATTCTCCACCGCGGCACCGGCCCACCCGTGCTCGACCCTAATTGCGCGGAAGCCACCAACTCCTGCACCTCCGCTCCCGTCTGCGCCCGCAGTGCCGGAGCCGCTCCGCCCGCCTCCGACAATCCCGCCACGTAAATCCGCTCAATATTCAGATGGTAGGTATCCTGAAAAAACACGACCGACGGATAAACCTCCTCCGCCAGTTGCTCCCCGCTGATCGTAACCCCGCGCGCGTTCTCCAGCGTTCGGAACAGTTGCAGCTGATCTTCATTCAGGATCGCGATACTGGTCGTATGGGCATCGACTTTCACCACCAGCGTGGGCCGCTTGGCATCGGCCGCGCCCAGCGCCGCCAACATTGACGGGAGCACCACGCCCGGGCTGTATCCGGCTTCGTGGAAAATCGATTCGTAGTCTTCGATCACGCTCGCCAGTCCCACCGCCGCCACTACCTTCACCTCATCCTTGAACTTCTGCGCATGGAAGGAAACTTTCGCCTTCTCCACGTCAAACGGCAACGATTTCTTCAGCCGGAACCGGACCACGCCCAGCGCTTCTTCCGGGTCGGAAGGCAGCGTGTCGAATTCCACCAGCATCACGCGCACCGCCGCGTCGGGCACCACCGCGATCACATCCTTTGACCGTCCCGCCACCGTTCCCAGCGCTTCTGCGATCCCGGCGCGAACTGCCTCCCGCTGGCGAACATTGTTCTCCACCAGGTCCGGGACGACGCTCCCCGGCGCCAGGGCATGCGCAGCGCAGATCTCCAAGCCGCTCCCATTCTCTGAGAGCCGCCCCGCCAGCACGCGGTCCGCCGCAATCTCGCAAGCCAGCTTCGGTTTCGCTATGTTCGAATTCGAACTCATTCTCGGATTCGTCTTCCTTTAAATCAGAAACCCAATCGCTAACAAATGCAATAGCGGAGCGAGCACTCGAACGTTCCACCAGCGGTTGTCATCCCCGAGCCAAGCGAGGGATCCAGGTTTTTGCTTGCAGCAAGAGTCAATCCCGGTGCGAGCCAGCACCCACATCCCTCGCTACACTCGGGATCACAACGACAATAAGGGTCCGGCGTTACCGCATCGCCTCGATGAACGTAACCTTGTTGATCTCCTTCAACGTGGTCATGCCCAGCCGCACCTTGTCCAGCGCCGACTCGCGCAAAAAGCGCATGCCTTCTTCCCGCGCCGCTCGCCGGATCTCCGACGTCGGCTTCTTTCCCAGAATCATTTCGCGAATCCGGTCGCTCAAATCCAGCAACTCATGAATCGCGGTTCGTCCGCGGAATCCCGTGCCCGCACACTCAATGCATCCCGGACCCTCATACAGCGGAACCTTGCCCCACTGCACCGGATCCAGACCGCTCGCCTCCAGAACCTCCGGCGCGTAGTGCACCTCGGTACGGCACGAGTCGCAAATCAACCGCACCAGTCGCTGCGCCAGAATGCAGTTCAAGGCGGATACAAAGTTGTACGGCTCGACTCCCATGTTGAGGAATCGTCCGATCACGTCCACCACGTTGTTGGCGTGGACCGTGGTAAATACCAGGTGTCCGGTCAGTGCCGATTGAATCGCGATCTGCGCCGTTTCCGTGTCGCGGATTTCGCCGACCATGATCTTGTCCGGATCGTGACGCAGAATCGACCGCAACCCGCGGGCGAACGTCAATCCTTTTTTTTCGTTCACCGGAATCTGCGTGATGCCGCGCAATTGATACTCGACCGGGTCTTCAATCGTAATAATCTTGTCTTCGTCGGTCTTGATCTCGTTGACCGCGGCGTACAGTGTGGTCGTCTTGCCGCTGCCCGTTGGCCCCGTTACCAGCACCATGCCGTAGGGCTCTTTAATGTAGCGTCGGAACTTGCGCAGGTCTTCTTCGTCAAACCCAACTACATCCAGAGTCAGCGTGCGGAACTTCTCGCTCATCGACTCTTTATCGAGTACGCGCAGCACCGCATCTTCGCCGTGAATCGATGGCATGATCGACACGCGGAAGTCGATGGCGCGCCCGTTGTACTTCACCCGGAAACGCCCGTCCTGCGGCACGCGGCGCTCGGAAATGTCGAGCTCGCTCATGACCTTGATACGCGAAATCACGGTCGAGTGGTGCTCTTTGCCGATGGGCGGCATGGCCTGTGTCAGCACGCCGTCAATACGAAACTTGATGACTACCGAATCGTCCCGCGTCTCGATGTGAATATCGGAAGCCCGCCGCTGCAGCGCCGTAAAAATCGTGGTATCGACCAGCCGGATGATCGGGCTGGTGTCGCCCGTCGCCGTCAATTTGTCGATGCTCAGCGTCTCTTCGGCGCCAGTATTCTCGTCTTCGCGGATAATCTGGAAGCCTTCGCTAGCCTCCTCCAGAACGCGCTGCGACTGCTCGGTCTTCTTCAGAATGTCCGAGATCTGTTTGAGGGTCGAAACCTTGGTGATGATGCGCTGCTTCAGCAGCAGGCTGATCTCGTCGATCATCATCAGCTGGCTGGGATCGGCAATCGCGATCGCCAGCCTGCCGTCGACCGTCTCTTCCAGCGGCACGAAGTTGTAGCGGAACATCAGCTCGACCGGAATCTTTTTGAAGAGCTCGTGATGCAGCTCAAAATCCGTGAGGTCGACAAATTCGCAGCGATAGCGCCGCGCCACGTCCTGCGCCCGCTCCAGGTCCGTGATCGGATTGCCCGTGGGGCTGATGGGCCCGCTGTTCACGCCATTCGCGAAGAGTGTTTTCTTTTCTGCCATCGCCATTCACTTATCCCCACCGCAACTTGTTTTTCTCGACCTTTGTCATCCCACCACTACTCTTACTCGTGTCATTCCGACCAAAACCAAAACTCATGTCATTCCGACCGGAGGCAGGAATCTGCCTTTTCCCGCGCCTACCGCACTCCCAACGTGAAGATCGGCAAATAGAGCGAAATCAACACCCCGCCGACAAAAACCGCCATGATTATCAGGATCAGCGGCTCGATCAGCGCCATCGCCGCTCCCAGCGCCGTCTGCACATCTTCCTCATAGAACTCGGCCACCGAGTTCAACATTGCTGGAAGCGCTCCGGTCGACTCGCCGACCTCGATCATCTCCACCGCCAGCTCGGGAAAAATTTCCTGCTCTTCCAGGCTCCCGGCCAGTCCCTGACCCTCGCGAACCCGCACCCCGGCGCGCATCACACCTTTTAAGATGCGCCGGCTCGACATCGAGGAGCCCGCCGTTTCCATCGCCGGCACCAGCGGCAACCCGCCTTGCAGCAACGTCGAAAGCATGCGCGAAAAACTTGCCACCTGATGCTTCAGCCGGATTCCTCCCAGCAGCGGCAGGCTCAGGATGACGCGGTCAATCTGGTCGGCGCCACCATCCGTGTCCTTCCAGCGCCAGAATACGAAACCCGCCACGATCAGCCCAACCAGCACATAGGGCGCATACTTCTGCGCATTCTGTCCCACCGCCAGCATGAATACGGTGATCGCCGGGAGCTTGGCGTCCAGGCTGTTGAACAGCTCCGCGAACTTTGGCACGACATAGGTGAACAGAAACAGCACCATGATCGTCACCACCGAAACCAGCAGCGTCGGGTAAATCAGCGAAACAAACAGCTTCTTGCGGAAGGTCATCGCCATCCGCTGGAAGCTGATGTAGCGCGTCAGCACCTCGTCAATGGCACCGCTCTTTTCCCCCGCCAGCAGCGTCGTGGTGTAGATTTTCGGAACAATCCCCTGCGCCGCAAACGCGTCCGACAGCAACTCGCCGCCCTTCACACGGTCGCGCACGTTCTCGAGAATCTGCTTTAGTTGCGCGTCTTTCTGCCGCTTGATGAGCAGTTCGAGCGCGTTCAAGATCGGTAATCCGGCCCGGACCAGCGTCAGAAACTGCTGGTTGAACACCAGGAACGAAGCCTGTTTCAGCTTCCGCCGCCGCCGGAACGAGATTCCGCCGGTCATCACCCCCTGCGGCTTGACCCAATAAACCAGGTATCCCTGCTGCGCGAAGCGGTCACGTACCTCCGCCTCGGAATACCCCTGCTCGACGTGCTGCAGCACCCGCCCGCGCTCGTCTGCGATTTTGACTACAAATTCCGCCATTTCCTGCTTTTTCTACGACTTTCTCTAAGACGCTCTACCGCCTAAGTCTAACATTCCTATTCCCTCATTCTAAGCCGCTAACCGAGGCCCAACCTACTCCGCTGAGTACGCAAGTAACCACAACCTCTTTAGATCTTGTCATTCCGATCCTGAGCGAAGGGAAGGGGAGGAATCTGCTTTTTGCCCGCAGGCCCCTACGGCCCCAGTCCCCCCTCCACCGTCTCAGTCCCCGCCGGAGGCTTGAACTCAAACCGCGCATCCGCCACCCCCACATCTTCCTTCTGCTCTGTAAAGCGATATTCCGTCGCCGCCCCATCCACATCCTGGATGAAAATCCTCGCAATCTGGTGGTCCGGGGTAACCTCCAGCACAATCTCACCGATCCGATCCGCCAACCCCTGCGGCACTCCCCGCAGAACCACGTCTTGCGGGCTCAGCGGTGTCACATCCGGGGCCACCGATAGTCCTCGTAATTCCTTTTCCAGCTTGGTCTTACCCAGCAGGAACGCCAGCGGGGACCTTACATCTTCCAGCTTCTTTGCCGCCGTCCTCCGCGCCTGCCGGTCGTCCGGGACGTAAAACCACGCATCCCGGCCGTCCGAGACAAACAGCTTCTCCCTGGGAGAACGGTATTCCCACCGCATCTTGCCTGGTTTTTTCAGCCACAGAGTCCCGGACTCGGTCCGATCCATTCCGGACCCGCGGTACACCTCGGTAAACTGCGCCTCAAGCGTCCGCAGATGGTTGTAGTGGGCATCCACCGCTGCCGCTACCGACTTGACGTCCACCGCCAAGCTGCCCGCCGCGATCGCTCTGCGACTCGCCGGGAAAACGACAGCCACAATCACCAAAGCCGTTAACGAAAGCGCAGAAATGATTGGCCGCAACTGAAATCATCCACCTTGCCCGGAAAGTTGGTCGCCTATCCGTGATGTCCCGCGGGCGATCTCTGTCACCAAGGACTGGTGCTCTTTTTGGGGGAAGCTACACCTGATTGTACAACCATACGCTGGAACACCGCCGCAGATTTTTTTCTTTGCCCGCACGCTGTGCCGTGTGAAAATCGCTGGTCCGTGCCCAGACTTCCCCTAGTCCCTCGGCCCGGAAAGAGCAGGTCGCGCATGTTCCGAGTCCTTGTGTACACCCTGGCGATCGGGCTGATCTCGCTTTATGGTCTTGCTCAATCAGGTTTCGCGCAATCAACCACCCGATCCGCTCCAACTCCATCAACTCCTGTTGCAGGGCCGGCGACCGGACCCTCGTCGCCGCCGGCAAAGCTGGCCGAGGCTCCCGCGCCTGCTTCCTCCACCAGCGCCCCCGCGTCAACCATTCCTTCCACCACGCTCGAGGCAGCGCTCCTGCTTTACCGCAAGGGTGAGTTCGACGGCGCTCTGGCCAAGTATCACGAGGTTCTCAAGGATCATCCCCAATCGGCCGACGCCTATGCCGGTATGGTTCGTGTCTACCTGAAGCAAAAGAAAGTCGATGAGGCTGCAAAGGCGGCCGATGAGAGCATGGCACACCTGGATCATCCGCGCCTGCGCTCCACCCGCGCCGAAGTATGGTTTCGTCAGGGCAGAATCACCGATGCCGAACGTGAGTGGGTGCAAGTGGTCAACTCCGCCTATCCCGAGGCCCATGCTTACCTTGGTCTGGCGCGCGTACGCAACGCCGTCGCCATGTACAAAAGTGCGAAGCAGATGATCGACAAAGCCCACCAACTCGACCCTGACGACCCCGATATCCAGCAGGCATGGGTCGACACGCTCTCCCGCGCCGAACGCATCAAATACCTTGAGGACTCCCTGGCTGGCGAAAACAACTGGGACGCCGATCAGCGCGCTGACAGCGCGAGTTATCTCGAATATCTCAGAGAACGCGCCAAACAGAAAAGAAGCACTTGCCGACTGGTGAGTAAAGTGGCCGCGACCGAGACGCCTCTCAATCGTCTCATGATTGATCCTCAGCATCTGCGCGGCTATGGTCTTGCCGTCACCCTGAATGGACACAAGAGTTCGCTCATGCTCGATACCGGGGCCAGCGGTATTTTGGTCAAGCGGTCGATCGCGGAACACGCCGGCATCACTAAGATCACCGAGACGAAGGTGTGGGGCATCGGTAGCAAGGGAGACAGGAATGCCTACATCGGCATCGCCGATTCCATCAAGGTTGGGGATCTCGAGTTCCGTGATTGCCCGATCAAAGTCATGGAAAGCCGCTCCATCGTTGGTGAGGAAGGCCTGATTGGCGCCGATGTGTTCGAAGGCTTTCTCGTGGACATCGATTTTCCCAACGAAAAACTGAAACTGGGCGAACTTCCCAAACGCCCGGGCGAGTCTGAACAGAAACTCGCGCTCAAAAGTGAAGACGACGACTCCGACGATGACGCCGCTGAGAACGCCAAATCACCGGCCGCCGGAACCGCCCTACAGCCGCATCCATCTTCAGGCCCGCAGGATCGCTACATTGCACCCGAGATGCAGTCCTACACCCGCATCCTTCGCTTCGGCCACGATCTGCTCGTTCCTACCACCATCGGCGACGTTCCCGCCAAACTCTTCATCATGGACACCGGGTCAGTCTTCAATTTCATTTCACCCGCCGCTGCCCGCGAAGTCACCAAGGTTCACGGAGATTCCGACACGATCGTCAAAGGCATCAGTGGCAATGTCGACAAGGTCTACAGCGCCAATAAAGCAGTGCTCAGGTTCGGCCACATTCGCCAGGAAAATCAGGACATGACTGCCTTCGACACCAAATCCCTCAGTGACGGCCTGGGCACCGAAGTGTCCGGTTTCCTCGGCTTCGTCATGCTTCGCTTCCTCGACATAAAAATCGACTACCGCGACGCCCTCGTCGACTTCCAATACGACGCCAAGCGCTGGAACCGCTAGGAGAGAACAAGTCCAGTCGCTTTCTTTGTGACCAGTTCAGCCCTCCCGCCTCCGCTCGGCCTGCATCTCAGCTAAAGATACTTTCTAGGCAACCTCACCCCCGCTCGATCTCTGGCGGCATTTTCGGCAGTGTAAACTGCCACAGGAGAGGAACGTACTGATGAAGCTCTGCAAGACCCTGATTGGCAAGACACTGACTGTCAAGACCACGATGATTCGCTTCTGC